>OJAW01000013.1_pt1 | contig 162230 bp, 152 predicted proteins | sample 1589151 | NCBI WGS metagenome assembly OJAW01 (sample SAMN03283290) | human gut metagenome | biome: human-associated habitat; material: feces | host: Homo sapiens | place: Peru | collected 2012
GGTCCGAGTGGCGAGACTTGAACTCACGGCCTCTTGACCCCCAGTCAAGCGCGCTACCAACTGCGCCACACCCGGAACGCATTATATAATATCATAACATCTTACAAAATGCAAGTATTTATTTGAAATTTTTTAATATTTTTCTTTAGATTTTTCTTTAAGCCGATATTCTTATTTTATGCGTTCGCATCTTACCGTCACACGCGTTCTTCCACCCACGGTGCAGGTGAACAGCGTCAAGTCCGCTTCACTTTGCGTCATATCCTCCACATCGCGCGGCTTTAATATTTGAACCTCGGTAACTTCATACTCGAACTCGTTGCCGTCAATATCCGTGAAGCTTACGCTGTTGCCGGGCTTCAGCGTTTTTAATTTGCCGAAGTGCCTTCTGTAATTATGTGCTGCAATCACCATATTATCCTGATAAACGGAGCCGTAGTATTTACACGGAGCTATTTTAAATTTGCCGTAGCTCCAATCGTTCAAAACAGGCAAAGTGAGCGAAAGCGCGGGAATTTTCAGCACACCGACATATTTTTGACCGTCAATCGTTTTAACGGGCATATCCATTTCCGGGTCAAGCAGATAGTCGGACACCACAAGTTCGCCGACAACATTGTTTTCTTCGTCTGTTTGCTCTGCGGCATCTTCCAAAATATTTTGCACGGACTGCGCCGCTCTGTATTCATCATAAAAATTGTAGCCCGAAAGAGTCAGCGCGCCTAGCAAAAAAATTATGCCGAATACAGTAAAAAAATTTATTCTTTTAATCATTCGGGTTCCTCTTTTTCTTAACCGCTTTGCCGATTATCAAAAACGACAGTCCCAGCGCAGTCATAACGGGAACAGGCCACCACAAAACACCTGTGCGCGGAAGTATCGGCCTGTTGTAGCGGTTTGTCAAAACAAACGCAGTTCCTTTTTCTCTTATGCTCGCGGTATAGCCCCAAACAGCGTTTTCGGTTACCATCCATGTGTATTCCTCACCGTTTGAGTCTTTGCTTTTAAGCCCCTGCCAGGTATATTGCCAGCCGTTTTCCGCCGTAAGAATCTGTGTGTCGTATGCTTCTCCGTTTCTTAAAAGAGTGACCTTTATTTTTTTAGGTCTTAAGCGTTCGTATCCCTTGTCATCCCAAACCTTCTGAACCTTTCTGGATGTAGTGTCTCCGTGAGGCTTTTCTGAGGAAAAGGTGTTTGTAACAGTAAAAGTAATTCCGTCTTGCTCTATTTCAACAGTGTAATCCTTCAGATTCTTTTCGGTTACTCGCCAAACGATTTTAGTACCGTCGGCATTAAATTCCGGCAGATTCTTCCACTCATATCTCCAGTTGCCGTCACCGCTTAAAATCACGGTGTCGTAAATCTCTCCGTCCTTAAGAAGTTCAATCTCCACACTGTCGGGGCGAAGTGCTTTTTCGTCGTTTCTCCAAATTTTTATTACTTTTCGGTTCGTTTTCTTATCGGACGGTGAGGGCGGAATATCGTCCTTTGAAAATTTCGGCTCTGCGCTAACGTGATTTGCGCTTCCTCCGGAGGCATCTTTACCGGGGAGCCTGACAAGAAACGGCTCTGTTGTGTAGGCAAAGCCGTCTTTTACGAACGGGTCGCATACCGCCAAATAAAGACCCGGCTGCAAGGCGGCTCTGTTATTCGGAAAAGTCAGGTTGCCGTTTTCGTTTGTCTCTCCGCTGTCATACGGCGTTAATCCATCGCGTTTGGCATAGCCTGTAAGCGTTTCTGCGGCAGCTTTCCATTTTGAACTGTCGGAAAAATCGGTATCTATCGGATAATCTTTAAAATCATCTGTCATAACAAGTCCAGAATTGCCGTCGGACCGAGCAACAAGATAAATATCGAAATGAGCACCGGATACCGGCACACCGTTGCTTTTATAAGTAACCGTAAATTTTAAATCCCCGGTGACATCCGCAGCAAGGCATTGCTGTGAAAAAGCCAAAAAAGCAGCAATTACACTCAGGCAAATAAGCAGGCACTGCTTTAATGTTTTTTTCATAATATCACCTCCGGATTTTATTTTTGGGATTTTTGTTTTTTCTTCTTTTTGTTTGATGAAGCGATAAGCAAAACAAATATTATTATCAGCGTCGGGATTGCAATTGCAGGAGCCACTATAAGCGGTTCGATTTGTATTGCCTCGGAGGTCACCCTGATAGATTCCGATTCGTTTTCTACCCTGTGCCCCCGTACCAAAAGCCTGTGCGAATTTACACCGTATGGTGTGCAGGTAACAAGAGTGCAGTAATCCTTGCCGTTTTCTATCATAAGGTCATCAACAGCCGCAGGTTCAACAATTCTTATTTGGTCAACCTCATATGTCAAAACCTCATCAAGCACGCGAATAACAAAGCTGTCGCCCTCTTTGACCTGGTCAAGATTTGTAAAAAGCTTTGCGCTCGGCAAGCCGCGATGACCGGATAATACGCAATGCGTGCTCGTTCCGCCGACGGGCAGCGACGTCCAATCCAAATGCCCTACCGCTATTTGCAAAACATCGTCATTAGTGCCGTGATACACGGGCAGGGTTATGTTTACGTTTGGGATTTCTATGTAGCCTATCATTCCGTTGCCGTCAACGTCAAGGATGCTCTCATACTCCTGCCTTCTGGCAGAAGAGATAGTCAGCCTCTGATTGTCGCTTGTGAGCGATTTGTTATAATCAATTGCTTTTTGCAGCATTTCGCGGCGCTTATCTTCACCCATGTTCTGAACGGCGTCAACGTATGTTGCCACGGCGCGCGAGGCATGGAGCGTGTTCCAATAATTGCTCACGGTGGGGTACAACAGCAAAGACAGTCCTGCAACGAATGTCGCTATCAAAAGTACAGTTGATAATTTTTTCATTGCAGAATTCTCCTTGTTGCTGTGTGTGGGTGCACAGGGCAGTGCCCTGTGCACCCGAAAATCTTAAGCCGATTGAATTAAATTATGCCTTTGTTTTTGAAGACATACGTTTGCGTGTAACAAGGATTATACCTGCTGCAACTACAAGAAGCGCACCGGCTATATAGAAGATGGTTGTACCGATACCACCGGTTTCGGGAAGAGTTGAACCGGAGTTGTTGACAACATCTGTGCTGAGTGTTGCCGAAGGCTCGCCGGCACCAACCGTAACTGTGGGGCTGCCTGTTTTGAGAGAAGCACCGTCCGCGTTGTATTCAGCTGTGATTTTGAATTCAACGGGGGTCTTGAGAAGGTTATATCCCTCGGGAGCCTTTGTTTCGTAAAGGTAATATGTGATTGCGTCATCAAGACCGTTTATAACAACATTGCCTGCATCGATATCATAAACGATTGTTGCTGCCTCATCTTTGTCGGTTGCAACACGGTATACACCGTCGCTGACCTTAACAAGAGCGATGAGATCTGCTGTGTTTGTGGGAATACCCTCTGCATTGCAGTTGAGATCCGATACTTTGAGGGCGCCGTTCTTTGAAAGAACGAACTTTGCACCTGTAAGAGCATTGCCGTTCTCGTCAACTTTGTTTACGCCCATTTTGAAGGTCCAGTCATAAACCTTAACTTCCTTGGTTCTGCCTGTGCCCTCATCATTGGGGTTGTTGCTGTATTCGAGATAAGCGACGTTTTCCTGTTTGCCTTCGTCATATACTTTTGCATCTGCGTTAAGAACGCCTGTGTAGTAAGTGTAAAGGCTGTCATTCTTTGCAAGCACACCGTCATTGATAGCTGCAAGAATATCAACATTAACCGTGAAGCTGTTTCCGTTAGCTGTTACAGTGTAATACTTAGCGTCAAGTACTTCTGCATCGTTTACTTTGATTGTTATGTCCGCAGCCGTGCTTACGTTTGAGGTAAGGCCGACTGACATTGTATCGTGAATCTTGTAAACATATGTGTCATAGCCTGTTGTGTCGGGAACAGTTGTGATTGTACGGAACTCTACGGTGTCGCCGATCTGGTTATCGCCTACAACACCCCAAGTGCCGCTTTCGTTGTGCTTTATCTGCTTGTCGAGCGAGGGCTTGTCGCCTTTGGGAGCTGCGCTGACATTTGCAACGACCTTCATTATGTACGCCGTGTAGAAATCGTCCTTATCCTGAAGGGTGTTGTTCTGATCTTTTACAAGGTAATAACCTGCATCAAGACCCGAAATAACGTATTTGTCGTTTGCCTGTGCGGCACTGGCTTTTGCGTTCTTAAGGTAGGGTGCTACCTTAGCGGCAAATGCTTTTGCGTCGTCCTCTGTTTTGAGGCCGGCTGCGATTTCTTCTGCTGTTTGGCCGGCAAACACATCTGAAACCGTTTTGCCGTCAACAAGCTTAACCTGGTCAACACCGCTGCCCCAGGTGATGTTTGAGAGGACCTTTGTACCTTCGGCATTTGTGCTCAGGTCACCCGCAAAAATCTGGTAAGCCTCATAGACGTGGTTGGGAGCCTTGTTGTCAATTGTAATGGAATATTCGTTTGCCGCAAATGCAGAAATAGCAAGGGCAAAAACCATTACCAAAGACAACGCGATTGCAAATACTTTTCTTGTGGTTTTCATTTTCGATTTTCCTTTCTTTTTTAGATTTTTTAAAGGCTTTTTTTATTTTCGGATGAGTCTTTGGCGCGTATTATTCGCCGCTAACGGAGGCAGTCAGTCAACCTCCTTCCGCGCTTGCGCCTCAAAACGCATCCGATAAGCAAGCTGCCGATAACAAGTATCAGGCCGACTGCCGTAAACCAAAACGTACCTGTTCCGCCGGTGTGCGGCAAAATATAATTGTAAACAGGGTCTCTGACCTCTACTGATAACGAAGCGTCGGGAGAGCTTTCATCAAGAGTCACCTGCTTGTCAACGCAGCTGTATCCCGGCGGAGCTTCTGTTTCGTGTAAAGTGTAGGTTCCTGCGGGCAAGCCGGATATTTTTATACTTCCGTGAGCAGTGGTAACAACCGTTACCGCCGCACCGGTGTCGTCCGTATAAGAATAAACTCCGTTGCCGCCGGTGAAATGCAGAGGATTGTTATTGCTGTCGAGAAGTTCAAACTTTGCACCGGCAAGATACACGTTGCCGTCTTTTGCGCTGACCTTTTTTATATTCAGCGTAAAGCTCATATCCTGCACCGGGGTGTTGGTTATTTCAATGACCTTTGTGTTTTCAAACTCATCATATGCAAGCTCATAAAGCTCCGCCGCATTGCTTGTTGCTCCGCTCACCGTATTAAATTTATTGTTTGCATAAATTACGGTTCTCAAATCATTCGGGTTCCAATTGAAATTCTCCTGACCCTTGAGCAATCCGTCACTGAACGTGAGGAAAGAAGAGTATGTAATGCCGGAGGTTCCCTTGAAGTGGTTGCCGTGTGCCTCCTGCACCAAAAGCCATGTGGCGTGTGTTGTGCCCTTACATTTCATTACCAAGCCCGTATTTCCGGACTTTGTTGCAGTCTGCAAAGAAAAGATGCTTCTCGGATCTATATCGTCATGATTATACCATGTTGAATATGTTTGACCTCGCAGCGTCATTGAGCCGCTTTGGCGCGTGACCGCTATTTGGTCGGTGCTGTCAAAGCCGGCGTCTTCATGCGGATATGTAATATAAAGAGCCCTGTTGCCTGACTTGTTGACGATAATATATTTTTTGCCTAATTCAAACGAACTTGCAGGCACCCAATACTCCTTGCCTGCCAAAAAAGCATTAAACGTGTTGTACGTTGCGGCGTAACCATCCGGCACAATTTCTTCAACGGTGTATTTATATACGGCATTTCCGCCGTTATCAACCGGAAGGTTACGCCATGTGTACGTCCAATTGTTCTGAGCGTTTAGCACCTTGGTGTCTATTTTTTGACCGTCACGCTTAAGCTCAACCGTAACGCTGTTTGCCGCCGTATCGCCCGACCACTTTTTAACTACTTTAACATTTGTTTCGCTTGTTTCACGGTTATTAAAAGTTGCGTCGCCGTTATACTGCGGGATTTTTATTTTGACAGGTCTGCTCTCCGGGTCGCCGGGGTTAATTTGATAGACGTTTTCCCAGTTTCCGCTTCCGTTGCGGGCATCTATTTCTATTGAAGTGATATGCCGCCGCTTTCGCAATACGTTATAAAGCTCGCCCTGTTCATTAAGTCCGTTAAGCGGGGTCATGTTCGATTCACCTACCGTAACTGTCATACGGTACTCTGTTGTATCATAGCTTATTCTGTTGTCGTCGCCCTTAACCTCATAAATTTTATACACAAAAGTGCCGGGCTCCTCATGGACGATACGCTTGTCGAAGCTGATTGTGCCGTCGCTGAGGTTTTTACCCTCGGAAACAACCGTGCCGGCTTCATTAACCACTTCAAATTTAAACTGCCCCTCGGTCATTTCTTTATCATGCCCGTCGGCAGAAACATAGGTCTTATCCGCGCTGATTTCAAGGCGCGAGCCTATATTCCACTGGTCGGTAATACCGACCAGCAAATATCCGTTGCACAAAATTCCGCCGCCGTGAGTGTATGAGGAATTTCCGTTTATGTATACCTTGGATAATTTTTTAGCCGCCGTTATTCCGTCCTCTTTGGGATGAGCCGTAAGACCCATAACGGATTCTGCCGTAAGATCCCATGTTACATCCGAAACAACAAATCCGTCCACCGTTCCCGACCAGTATGCGGGATATCCGCCGAGCATTTGACCGTGAACCTTACTGCTCAATGCACAATAATAATCTTTAAATCCGTAGCTTAAAAATGTGTCGTCCTCTGCGGCATATTTATGGTCGTCACTTTTGGATGAGCCGGAGCCCGAAAAATGTTCGCCCAATGCGTCATTATTATAGATTGCTCCGCCTTCTTTAACGGTGATGTTGATTCGACCCGTCGAGCATCCGGCAACGCCGCCGCCGAGTCCGCCGGCTGTATTCTCGGTTATAAGTGCGTCCAAGATAAAGGCTTGAGAATCTTCTGCAATGAAAATTCCGCCGCCGCCCCAGTGAACCGTTTGAATCAAATTGTTGTTTGTTATATGACCCGAAACAATATACAATTTGCCTCCGGCCTCTATTGTCATGCCGCCGCCCTCCGCGGATCTCGCAGCATTGCCGGATATAAATCCGCCGTGCATTTTTATAGAGCCGTTTCTTTGGCAGACTATGCCGGCACCGCCCGACGCGGTGTTTCCGGTTATGTATCCGTTATAAATGTTTAGCTTTGAGCCGTTGCCGATTGCCATGCCGCCGCCGCTGTTGTTATAACCGTTACCTCTGACATTGTTATTTGTGACATAACCGCCGTTCATTGCTACGGTTGAAAGCTCGTATGCGAAAATTCCTCCGCCGCCGGTATTGGTGCGCGTAGTTTCATTTCCGCTTAAAATTCCGCCGTTAATATTTACGAATGCATTGTTATGTGCGCATATCGCTCCGCCTCTTCCGGCGACATTGCCCGCCAGCACGGTGCCGGTAATGTTGAGTGTTCCGCCCTCGGCCCATATAGCCGCACCGAAGGAATTATCGTTATTATTATCGGGTCTGTTTATTCCGCAAATATATCCTCCGGAAAGATTTGCGGTTCCGCCGTTCATATACACGGCACGCTCTGAGCCGCCGCGAATAAAGCCGCTCTCAATGTTGAACGTACCGCCGTCCACATAGAATATTGCCTCACCGCTTGAACCTGTAACAATAGAGCCGCCCATAGGCACAGTGTGCTTAACCAGCGTCTCTGTTGTTGAACCGACTTCAGGGTCTACAACTTCCGTTTCAGTAACATAATACGTCAGTGTATTGCCGGAAATTTCGGCGACTCTGCCGTATTTGTTGCCGTCCGTCACGGTTGAAACAGTTTCTCTTTGCTGTGTGCTGTCTCTTAAAGTCAATGCTCCGCCGGAGGCAATTTTAAACGGTATTTCCGCACTGTCCGTTCCGCAGGTAAGTGTGTGACCGTTGAGGTCAAGCACAACATTCTTTCCGCTCGGAATTTCTATGGTATCGCTACCGACGTTGAAATCTGCCGTAAGCTGAATAACCTCACCGTTTGCGGCATTGTTCACGGCATTTGTCATTGCCGCCCATGTGCCGACGCCGTTGGTTTTTGCCGCCAGAACGGCATACACCGAGAAATGGTTTGTCTCAAACGAAACGGTTTCATCGTTTGTTTCGGACGCAACAATTTCTGTTCCGCCGTTGTCGCGAACGTAGCAAACGGTTGGCAAAGCGTCATTGTTTTTTAATGACGGAAGTGAAATTTCGACTTTGACAGGGTCTCTCTCGTCAACTTCATAAAGTTTGCCGTCGGAGTCATAAATCTTTATATCATATGCGCAAATAGGCTCGGTGCCGTCCACAACAATATCTACAGGGATTGCTCTGACAGCAAGGCCGCTCGGGAACCTGCCGCTCAGAGTAACGACATTATCATCGTCTTTAATTTCAACGCCGTTTTCGTTGCAGATATGTGCCGTGTAAGTTCTTTCTCTTTTTAAAGATATTTTTTCACCGAATATCTTCTTTGTTTTTTCTGGGTAGCAAAGTATTTCATCATGCTGATGCTCTTCTAATTTGCATGTAAGAATCTTTTTAGTCTCTGCGGGAACAATACATTTTTCGTTATGTTGATGCCTGAGCAGCTCTGTCTTGCCGCAGACGAGTGCACCGTTTTTATAGCAATCATCCGTATGCTGATGGAATATATGCTCTTCTTCGCCGCACACCAACTTGTCGCCGTCGTAGCACTTTTCAGTGTGAGTATGTTCTTTTATCTCCGGCAATTCACAAATGAGCTTATCATTCTCGTCATAACAATTTTTGTCATGCTCATGTATGACATAATCCGCAAAGCCGCAAACAAATTCGCCGTCTTTTTTGCAGCTTTCATCATGCTTATGCACGTTAAAAGTGCAATTTATTTTTGTCGGTACGGTAACCTGTGAATAACATTCTTCGGTATGTATATGCTCTTCAAGACCGCAAATCGGGTCTTCGCTCAAAGTTATGGCAGGTATTATCAATGCGTAAACCGTGCAAAAAACAACTATGCACGACAAAGCGGTTAGCAGCCTGTGCCAACGCTTTTTACGCAAATGTGCTTTCGCATATTTTTCTGTTTGTGTTGACATATCGTAACGCATTGAAACACCTCCCTTCCGGAAATTTAAAATGTCGCTATTTCAACACTCCGAAATCTTTAAGCGGCCAAATGCAAAATACTATTCTTCCCACTATCTGATCCGTCGGTATGCAGCCGACTGCCGTATTTCTTGAATCTATTGACACATCTCTGTTATCGCCGACCACAAACCATGCATCGTCACCCACCTGATACGGAAGTTCCACGGTGGTTTCGCCATATGCCTTTTCGTCTATATACGGCTCGTCCAAAAGCTCGCCGTTAACCGTTATATTGCCGTCTTTGTCTATATTTATCCAGTCTCCCGGCTTTCCGATAACGCGTTTTACAAGAAGCTTGTTTTCATACCACAAGCCCACAACGTCGCCCGTTGAAAACTGTGAGCCCTTCAAGGCAATCACTATTTCTCCGTCCTTCAGTGTGGGGTTCATTGAGGAGCCGTAAATCTGAAGCACCGGCATCCAAAGCGTTGCAACCAAAACGGCCAGAGCCGCAACCACCACCAATATCGCAACGGTGCTTTTAAGCGTTTTGCTGTATCTCCGCTTGTAACGGAGCCTCGCTCTTTCCGCCTCAACCTGCTCTATAGATGGAATTTGAACGGCAGTTTTTTTGTTTAGTGCCATATTTTTTGTTTACTCCTTAATCCTTGAGAAACATTTTAAGCTCGTTGTGAGCGCGCATAAATTCATCGGTTTTTTTTCTGAACTCGGTCCATTTTTCTTCGACCTGTTCATCGGCGTTTCTGATAATGCGTTCCGCCTCGTCTTCGGCGTCTGAAAGTATTTTTTGGCATCTGCTCTCAACATCTGCATTATCCGCTTTTATTTGCGAAAGATATTCGTCGGCGGCATTTTGAGCGGCTTCAAAAATTCCGCTGAGTTCAACGGTTGCCTCTGCAATAGAGCCTGCCTGAGAAAGCTTAAGCTCTCTTGATTCAAGGCTGTTTTTGAGTTTTTTATTTTCTTTTTCGAGAGCGGATTTTTGCTTTTTCAGCTCTTGCTCGTTTTTTTGGAGTTCATATATTATCTCTACCAATTCACTGCGGCTGAGACGTCTGAATTTTTTATCGGTCATGCTAACCTCTCCGTTCTGATGAATTAAAAATCAATACCGAAAGTTTTGAAAAACTGAAATCTGATATACCTCCGACAGCCGCAAGAGGCTGCGTTCCTTTTATAATTTATATTTTTTAGCTCGCACGGAGTTCTATGGACTCCCGTTTAATTTACCTGTTTTTTAATATAATATTATAATTTCTAAAGCCCCAAACGAGTAATACGAGGCCTTAAAAGCCCTAAATCAAGCTGATTATATAATCAGACATAATAAATTTATCATTTTTTTCTGATTTAAGCAACCCTAAATAGACACATTTTGAGTTTTGTCGCAGCAAATCATCATTATACACTATTTGCCGAGAAGCAAATCGAATAAAACAGTGACTTATCACAAATAATTATTTTCTTGTTTCTATTAAAATTACTTTTAATAGATAAATTTTGTAATTACAGCAACAAAAGCTTTGATATTGGCTTTTAAACCGGAATACAAATAATATTTGTATAAATTTAAAATTTTTACGCATAACGAAACCGATACACCGATATAACAAATGTTACCGATGTATCGGTTTTAAGCTTAAAGCATTTTAATTATGCGAACAAAAATCTCCGCCGCTCTTATTTTATTGCCTATTCAACCGTGCATTTGCAAAATAATGCCGCACCGCCGCGAGAAATTTTCCCGCGGCGGTGCTCTGCCTTTGCAAATTATTTATCAATCGTTGTTTTATTTAAAACATGTTATGGATGGCATATTTGGTAAACACAAGCGATTTCTGCGAATCCTTGAAATCTAACTTAAAAAATACATCATCCCGCCCAAATTTTTTGCAGCATTCGTCATAGGTTTTTTCAAGTGCACCTGTGGTATAAAACTCATTCATAAACGCAGATATAAATTCATCGGTATTATATGTATCTAAAAGGTCTACGTCTAAGTCATCCCAATTATATGCCAAAAGATTTAAGAATTCGGGCATTTTTTCGTTTTGAACAGACGGACCTTTTTCACAATCGTATAAGTCACCTGCAAAAATTTTTATTGACTCAACATTGTCGGCACTGATTTGAATGTTGTGCTCGCTTTCTTTTTTCAAATAATACTTATGTTGCTGAGTCATAAACGCTGAACCGTTATTGCAAATAATTAAGTCGCCGATAGAGAAATATCCGATATTCTCTTTAATGCGGTCATGTTTTAGACTGAATGTATTATATTTACTGCTGACAGGATAATATATTTCCTGCTTTGTTTTATACGAAAGCAGACATTTTTCAAATTCTTTTGAAAAGCCAACCTCTGACGGAGACAAGGGCGCAAACTCATATTGACCGTCCGGATTTATTTTAATATATGTATCTTCTTTGTATACAATATCGGTGCTGCCATCGCAATAGCTTATAATCTCATCGGGATTATTTTTTTCAATTGGCATATAGTTATATATCACAAAATATGCAACAAATATTAAAACTACCGCACATATGCCTCCGATTATTCCTAAAAAAATCTTTGCCGACTTTTTCATCTGATGCCTCCTAAAAAAATATAAGTTTTCAATGGCTCATATACTTCGTTGGTGCGTTTGTGAGAAATTTTCACGGCGGCGGTGCTTTGCCCCTACAATTTGTTGTTTTTTAAGAAACTATATCAATACATATCTGATTAAACATATAAATTTATAGAAGCAAAAGTTTGCGCAAAACATCAATATGATTAAAAGTACGGGTCCATTATTTCTGATTTATACCGCCCTTCGGTTTGTTTTTGAGGAATCTCTGTTGCGACATAATAATTTTCGTCAAAAATAACATGAAAATATTTAAGTCCGAGAGCTCCGTCATTTACCCCGACAAAGAATTTATCACCGACTGACAGCTTTTCTACGGAATTTCTGGGAACTGTTACCTCAAATTCCGTTTCGTCTATATTGCACAAAATTATTGTATCTCTGTAACCGAGATAATAGGGTATATCTACTCTTTCAGCGCCTTTGTCTGTAATATCAATAGCTTCAGCTTTTATAATTCGGTCTTCTGACTGTTTGCTAAAGACTTCGTTTGCACGGCGGGTACCTATAAACAGACAAAACCACAGCATAAATACTATTAAAAGTGAAAAGCCCACGTTTTTCGCTTTATCTTTTTTTACAGAAAACAATAAAATAATCAATGATGAAATTACCGCGCAAGCCAATTCCAAATATACATCGGAATCCATTGTTATATACCAGCCGGGCTCTGACATCGGAAAAACGAACGCCAACCCAAGCGACAAAAAGGTTACGGATTTTTTGTCTTTTACAAAAGATACTAATGATATTACAATCATTAGTAAAGAAAATATCATTAACCACATGCAATCACTTTTCCTCTGATTACTATTCTTTCATCAATTTTTCCGTCTGTAAAGTAATCCAAAATTAACGCAATTGCGGACCCTAATGACAAAAGCCTTAAAGCAATAGACCACATATAAACGAAGTTCTTTGACGATTTCTATATACATATTTAGTGAATTTGGACACTGTTTTTATTAGTGCGGCAGGAATAAAATTAGATATAAAAATACCTGTTGCTCTCCAAATAACTTTTCTCAAAAGGGTAAATCCTTTTGTAAACATTGTTCTAAATTTAGGCACAGCAGAATACATAAGTTTATTATAAAATAATTTAAAACCTTTTTTTCTTGCATAATACTTCAGTCCCGACCCAACAACATCGTAGCCTATTTTTGCAATTCGTAAAAATGAAATTGTTGTAAAAGCAATATCTAATATTAATGCAAAGCCATCTATAGTTAACAATCCACTTGGGTCACTGTCAAGCACTGGGTCATTATTGCAATATGCAAAGAGGTTGGCTCCGTTTATTGTGCCGGTTGTGTCGCAAAGAATATTGGTATCGTCCGTGTTTATAAATCTTCCGACTTCCGGGTCATAGTAGCGTGACTGAAGATAATAAAGACCTGTTTCATAGTCATAGAAATAACCTCTGTATGTTACGTTGTTTATTGAGGCTATGTTGTCTGTTGCATTGATTATTCCGCCGACGTCACCTTGAATCGTTTTAACATAAATATATGTTTTGTTATTATATGTGAATCCGTAAACTTCGTCGTTTAAGTCTACAGATAGCTGATAACTGCCGTCAAGCCGTTTGCAGTCTCTTGCTTTAATAAACTTTTCAACAATCCAACAAGCTTTTTAACAGCCTTTCACGGTTATTTATAAACAGCTCTGTAACCTTATAGCTGTCAGTTTCTTCATATTGACAGGTATGGATTTTTCCGTTATCGAAGCTAAAAATTTCGGCATTCGGTACACCGAGTAAAATCGGTGAATGTGTAGCTATAATAAATTGTGCGTCATCGCTTGCACATCTGCAAATCTCTGTCATCAGTGTAAGCTGCCTTTGTGCAGACAATGCCGCCTCCGGCTCATCAAGCAAATACAGACCGTTGGGTCGAACATTATTCTGCACCATTTTTAAAAAGCTTTCTCCGTGTGAACTCTTGTGGTACTCTTCCGACGGGTGTGCAAAATCAGAATATTCCTCCTCTTTGGTTGCAACATTATAAAAGCTTTCTGCTCTTAAAAAATAGCCCCATTTCTCTTTCCTGTATCCTTTTGCAATCGTTATGGCATTGCATAGCTCCGAGTGCGTATCGTGCGTTGAAAAGCAATAATTTTTCGTTCCGCCCTCAGGGTTAAATCCGTGTGCAACGGCTATCGCCTCAAGTAAAGTCGATTTACCGCTCCCATTCTCTCCGACAAAAAAAAGAAACAGGTTTTGTAAATTCGATTTTTTCAACCTTATAGAGTGCTTCAATGTTTTTAAGGTAACTGTCGTCATTTATCATATCCCAATCAAAAAGCACACTTTGTATAAATTGATGATTCATTTTTCTATCCTTACCAATTTAATAATAAGCATTTCAAATGCTACAAACAGTGTAGCATTTGATAATGATTTTTTCAATATAAATTTTTAAAAATCGGCTTGCTTTGTATTGTGATGCTTATAATATTTAATAAACTAATATAACCGTATCACTTCTGACGGTTGTTAATTTGCGCAAAACAAGTACCTTTAAATTATCAAGATAAAAAAATATTAGACACATTACAAGAGTAATACTCTAAATAATGTGTCTAACTTTTTAATTATTTATTTTGCAATATAATCTAAAAGCAGCTTATTTCATTGCCTCTTCAACTGCAACAGCGCAAGCAACTGTGGCACCGACCATCGGGTTATTGCCCATGCCCATAAGTCCCATCATCTCAACATGAGCGGGAACAGATGAAGAACCTGCAAACTGTGCGTCACCGTGCATACGACCCATTGAGTCTGTAAGACCGTAAGAAGCGGGACCTGCGGCAACGTTGTCGGGGTGAAGTGTACGGCCTGTACCGCCGCCCGATGCAACCGAGAAATATGATATACCGTTTTCGTTGGCATACTTTTTATATGTGCCTGCAACAAGGTGCTGGAAACGGGTCGGGTTAGTTGAGTTACCTGTGATAGATACGTCAACCTTCTCATGTTTCATGATAGCAACGCCTTCGAGAACGTCGTTTGCGCCGTAGCAGCGAACCGCAGCTCTCTCACCCTTTGAGTAAGCTTTTGTCTCAAGAACATGAAGCTCGCCCTTGTGGAAATCATAATCGGTCTTGACATATGTGAAGCCGTTGATTCTTGAAATAATCATTGCGGCGTCTTTGCCGAGGCCGTTAAGGATAACCTGGAGAGGCTCTTTACGAACCTTGTTGGCTGTTTTTGCAATACCTATTGCGCCCTCTGCGGCTGCGAAAGATTCGTGACCCGCAAGGAATGCGAAGCACTTTGTTTTTTCATTAAGAAGCATTGCGCCGAGGTTGCCGTGACCGAGGCCGACCTTTCTCTGCTCTGCAACAGAACCGGGGATGCAGAATGCCTGCAAGCCGATACCGATAGCGGCAGCTGCGTCAGATGCGTTTTTGATGCCTTTTTTGAGAGCAACCGCAACGCCGAGGGTATAAGCCCAAACTGCGTTGTCGAATGCGATAGGCTGAACGCCCTTTACGATGCCTTCAACATCAATGCCTTTTTCTTTGCAAAGAGCCTGCGCGTCTTCAAGGCTTGCGATGCCGTACTCGGCAAGGCATGCTTCGATCTGGGGCATTCTTCTCTCTTTGCCTTCAAATTTTACGTCATTAGCCATTGTGCGTTCCTCCTTTAATTATTCTTCACGGGGGTCAATATACTTTGCAGCGTCTGCAAAGCGACCGTATGTGCCGACATTCTTTTTGTATGCTTCATCGGGAGTAACGCCGTGACGTATATCCTCAAGCATTTTGCCGAGCTTAACAAACTCATAGCCGATAACCTGATCTTCGTCGTCAAGAGCCATGCGGGTAACATAGCCCTCTGCCATCTCCATAAAACGAACGCCCTTTTCTTTGGTAGAGAACATTGTGCCTACCTGAGAGCGAAGACCCTTACCGAGATCCTCAAGGCCTGCACCGACCAAAAGACCGTCCTCAGAGAAAGCGGACTGTGTACGGCCGTATACGAACTGAAGGAAAATCTCACGCATTGCAACGTTGATAGCATCGCAAACGAGGTCTGTGTTAAGGCACTCAAGAAGAGTTTTGCCGGGGAGAATCTCTGCTGCCATAGCAGCCGAGTGAGTCATGCCCGAGCAGCCGATAGTCTCAACAAGAGCCTCTTCAACTATACCGTTCTTTACGTTAAGTGTAAGCTTGCAGGTACCCTGCTGAGGTGCGCACCAGCCCACGCCGTGTGAAAAGCCTGAAATATCTTTTATTTCATATGCCTTGACCCACTTACCCTCTTCGGGTATCGGAGCCGGACCGTGATGAGGTCCCTTTGCGACTTTACACATTTTTTCAACTTCGTGTGTGTAATTCATATTATTTAACTCCTTTCGGTTTAATACCTCTTGTCAGCCGGCAGACAGCCCCTGCCGCCTAATCTTCATTATTATACCAATTCGTCAATAAATTATCAAGAGTTAATTAAATAAATTTTAAAAGAAGAAGCCGCCCTGCACCAAAAAATGTGCAAAGCGGCAAAATTCATTATTTATCTTCTTCTGCAGTAACTTCTGTTGCCGTGGTCGGGATTTCTTCCGGTTCGTCTTTGAGTTCGCCTTTCATAAGAAGCTGGAAATCCTCTCCCTTTATCTTCTCATGCTTTACAAGGTATGCAGAGAGCTCGTCAAGCTTATCTCTGTGAGCGGTAAGAATTTCTTCTGTTCTCTGATAAGCATTGTTAATGAGCATCTCAACCTCTCGGTCGATTGCGGTTGCGATAGTTTCTGAATAATTTTTTGCGTGACCGTAGTCTTTGCCGAGGAACACCTCGTCATTTGACGCCGCAAAGCATATGGGACCGAGCGTATCGCTCATGCCGTATTTTGCAACCATCTTTCTCGCAATGTCGGAGGCTCTCTCAATATCGTTAGACGCGCCTGTCGAAATATCGCCGCAGGCAATCTTTTCCGCAACACGTCCGCCGAGGAGGGAGACAAGCTCATCGAGCATTTCATTTTTATATTTATAAGTTTTATCCTCTGTCGGAATATACATTGTATATCCGCCCGCCATGCCTCTGGGGATAATAGAAACCTCGTGAACAGGGTCTTGCGAGTCGAGATAATAGCTGCTGACTGCGTGACCTGCCTCGTGATAAGCCGTCATGCGCTTTTCTTTGTCGCTCATTTTGTGCGACTTTTTCTCTGTGCCCATAACCACTTTTATGGTGGCTTCTTGTATCTCGGTCATGGTGATTGCTTTTTTATTTCTTCTTGCGGCAAGGAGCGCTGCCTCATTCAGGAGGTTTTCGAGGTCTGCGCCGACAAAACCGGCGGTTGAATTTGCAATAACCTTGAGGTCAACATCGGGAGCAAGGGGCTTGCCCTTTGAATGAACCTTGAGGATTGCCTCTCTGCCCTTGGCATCGGGATAGCCGACGGTAACCTGCCTGTCAAAACGGCCGGGTCTTAAAAGAGCCGGGTCAAGTATATCGGGTCTGTTGGTTGCTGCGATTACGATAACGCCCTCGTTCACGCCGAAGCCGTCCATCTCAACAAGCAACTGGTTAAGAGTCTGCTCTCTTTCATCGTGTCCGCCGCCCATGCCAGCGCCTCTGTGGCGGCCGACGGCATCTATTTCATCTATAAAGATAACCGACGGAGCGTCTTTTTTGGCTTTATCAAAAAGGTCTCTTACTCTTGACGCGCCGACGCCCACGTACATCTCAACAAAATCGGAGCCCGATATTGAGAAAAACGGAACATCCGCTTCACCCGCAACAGCTCTTGCAAGCAAAGTTTTACCTGTGCCGGGAGGGCCGACGAGCAAAACGCCCTTGGGGATTCTTGCGCCGAGAGCACTGAACTTTGACGGATTTTTGAGGAAATCAACCATTTCGGAGAGTTCCTCTTTTTCTTCGTCAGCACCTGCGACCTGCTCAAAGGTAGTTTTCTTTTTGTTGTCTTTCGCGGTCTTAACGCGAGCCTTACCGAAGTTGAGAGTCCTGTTCATATCGCTGCCTGCGCTGTTCATTCGTCTCATCATAACAACGAGCATAATTATGCAGACGGCACCGATTATAAACGAGGGTAAAAGATTGAGTATCCACGAAGAAGAGTTTGCCGTGTACTCATATTTTATCATATCGTCTTCGGTTTTGGCATTTTTGTTGTGCTCTCTGACGGTTTCGTTTACGTCGTCAAGGAACACGCTGACATTGGGAACAGTATATTTTTTTACGCTGTCCTCGCCCTCAAGCTTATACTCGAGCGCACCGCTTGTAATATTGAGCTTGAACGCATCGACCTTATCCTGATCAAAATACTGAACTATCTGATAATACTCGGTCTGCACTTTTTTAGTGGTGCTTGAGGCATACATAACACCTATTACAAGCGCAATCGGGATAAGAATATACGGCAATATTACCCAGCCGCGGCCCTTTTTGGGTCCGCCGGGGCGGCCGTTATTTTTCTGGTTGTTCGGATTATCCAATAAATTCACTCCTCACGGAAAAACCGCATTTTATTTTAACCGTAAATCTCAGGCTTCAAAACGCCTATATACGGAAGATTTCTGTATTTTTCGTCAAAGTCAAGTCCGTAGCCGACAATAAACTCATCGGGAACTTTTGTGCCGGAATAATCGGCATAAACCTGCGCCTCGCGTCTCTCAGGTTTATCAAAGAGTGTGCAGATTTTTATGCTCGCTGGCTTTCTGGTTTTGAGGATGTCTATTACATAGCTGAGTGTTTTGCCGCTGTCAAGAATATCCTCAACAATTAAAAGGTCATATCCCTCAAGGTTAATATCAAGGTCTTTTTGAATTTTGACCACACCCGATGTTTTTGTGCCCGAGCCGTAGCTTGAAACAGACATAAAATCTATTCTGCAAGGTATGGTGATTGCGCGCATGAGGTCTGCCATGAATATTACAGAGCCTTTTAATATGCTGACAAGCAAAAGATTTTTGTCTTTATAATCTTCGCTTATCTGCTTGCCGAGATTTTTTACTATTTCGGCGAGTTCTTCTGCCGAAAAATAAATTTCTTTAATATCTTCTTTCATATTTGAGTACCCCTTTTGACATCTGCTTTTAAAATAACCGACGTGTTTTTTGTGACCTTGCATCTTTCCGCACATCCGAAGCCCTCGACCCAAACGGGACCGTTTTCGTCCGCTAAAATGCAAACGGCGTTTTTATCGGCAATTTTTGCCTCAACAAACAATTTTTTTATTTTTTTTGTGCAGTTTCTGCCTGCAATTTTTATTTCGTCTCCCTCGCGTCTGCTGCGAAGCGTGAGTTTACCCACAATGCGTTCAAAGTCTAACACATTCTTATGAACAAATTGTATCTTTACTGCTGAAGAATTATGAATTATTTGAAGATTGACTTTTGCCGTGGGTGTTATTATCTCTTTTTCGGGTTCGGCGTCAAAGCTCCAGCTCTTTGTTTTAGGCTGTTCGCCAAAGGTGAGCAAGCCGTTTTTAACGCTTACCGAAACTCCGCCCAAAATTTGAGTTTTTCCTCCCGTTAGTATTGACTCAACATTTTTGACATGATTTGCCTCAGGAATTTTGCCCGTCTCTTTTTCTATCAAAGAGAACACTGCTCTGCCCCTTATTGCCGGGTGTTCGTCGAGCAGTATTTTTGCATCATAACCGCCGGGAAGTGCAGAACGCTTTAACAATTCGTTTGTATGGGAAGAGAAATAGTCGTTATCACATTCGGCGCACTCGACAAGCCTTGCCGCCGCCGACTCAAAAGACGGATTTATCTTTTTAAGCTCCGGTATAACATTCAGTCTTATTCTGTTTCTCGCATAAAAATCATCGGCGTTTGTGGAATCCGTAACATATTTTATATCGTTTTCTTGGCAATATTTTTCTATCTCCGACCTGCTGCAACAAATCAGCGGTCTTATTATATTGCCTCTCACCGCCGGGATTGACGACAGCCCCTTTGACGATGTGCCCCTCGCAATGTTAAAAAGCAGGGTTTCGCATCTGTCGCTGAGGTTATGTGCCGTGGCTATGAGAGCCGAGCGGTCTATGCTCTCGAAAAACTCATAACGGATTTTTCTTCCGCACTCCTCAAGCCCCATACCGCTTTCTTTTGCAAGAGACGGCACATCGCAGTGAAGAATTTTAAGCTCCACACCGAGCGAAGAGCAAAAATCTTTAACAAAATCTTCGTCTCTGTCGGCTTCTTCCCCTCTTATTCCGTGGTTGACATGAGCTGCCGTGATGTTTAAAGAATATTCTTCTTTAAGACAGCAGAGCACATGGAGCAGCGTGCAGGAATCCGCACCGCCGGAAACGCCGACCGTAACGCTGCGACCCGAAGAAAACATACCGTATTTTTCAATCGTTTCTTTGATTTTACATATCATTTCTTACTTTCTCCATACCCATAAACAGAGTGTGGTCGGCATCCCAGACCATGTTGACCGTTTCGGTCGGTCCGTGCCTGTTTTTGGCTACGATAATTTCAACCTGGTCGGCTCTTTTTTCTTCGCCGTCGTCGGTTTTTTCATCGTCGTCCTCTTCGCCGCTGTAATAATCCTGCCTGTAAAGCATAAGAACTATATCCGCGTCCTGCTCGATAGAGCCCGATTCACGAAGGTCGGCAAGCTGAGGTCTGTGCGATTTGCCTCTGCCCTCTGTACCTCTGGAAAGCTGGGCGCAGACAACAACGGGAATATTGAGGTCTTTTGCCATCATTTTAAGCTCTCTCGTGATTTCGCTGACGGCCTGAACACGGTTTTCTACCCTGCCGGCAGGTTTTATAAGACCGAGATAATCGATTATGACGCATTCAACGTCTTTCATTCGTCTTATTTTTGCCTTCATCTCGGCAACGGTTATTGAGCTTGTGTCGTCAAAATAGAGCTCACACTTTGAAAGAACGCCCGTAGCCATGCCGAGTCGCTCCCAGTCCTCGCCGTCAAGCTCGCCCGTTCTCATCTTGCTGCTGTTCACCCTCGCCTCGGTGGCAAGCACACGCATTGCAAGCTGTTCTTTTGTCATTTCGAGAGAGAACATTACGACTTTTCTTTTGCCTATATAAGACACGTTGCGCGCAAGGTTCAGCGCAAAGCTCGTTTTACCCATTGCAGGGCGCGCGCCTATGAGCACAAGGTCGGATTTGTGAAGACCCGTCATTACCTTGTCGAGATCCGAAAATCCCGTAGGGTAACCTTTATAAAGGTCTTTTTCCTCCGACGTCAGGTGCTGAAGCGTGGTATAAACATCATTTATGATTATATCGCCGAGCTTTGACGGGTCGTTTGTCTTTTTACCCTGTCTTATATTATAAATTCGCTGTTCCGCCGCGTCGAGCAAGAGATCTGCGTCACGGTCCTGCTGAGAAGCGTCGTCAATAGTCTCGCGCGAAGCATTGATAAGAGTTCTTATGTAATATTTTTCTCTGACGATTTTTGCATAAGACTCAACATTTGCGGTTGACGGAACAATCTCGGCAAGCTGGAACAAATAGTTTTTGCCTGCCGCGGTGTCATATACCTTATCTTTAACGAGCGAATCAAGCACAATAAGCGGGTCGATTTTGCCGCCCATTGCCTCAATGGTCGCCATAGCCGAAAAGATTGCCTTGTGCTGAGGCAAATAGAAGTGCTCGGCGCTGATAATAACCTGCACCTGCATCATGCATGCCGGGTCGATAAGAATACTGCCGAGTACCGCCTGCTCCGCTTCAAGGCTGTACGGCTGATTTAAGCCGTCGGCGGAAGTGAGAGAAACGTCCATTTTTTATCCTCTGCCTTTTTTAATTTTCGCTTACCGAAACAAAGAAGTCCGCTGTTATTCCCTGATAGAACTTTGCCTGTGCCGGGTAAGTGCCGAAAGCTTTTATATCTTCGGAGTTAACCTTTCTTTTATCAACATCTATGCCGAACTGCTTTTTGACCTCTTCTGCAATTTCTTTAGAGGTTACAGAGCCGAAAAGCTTGCCGTTCTGACCTGCTTTTGCGGTGATTTTTATTGTTTTGCCCTTGAGCTTTGCCGCCGCGTCGTTTGCCGCCGCGGTTTCAAGGTCTATCTTATGCTGACGTGCGTTTTCTCTGTTTTTAAGCTCTGTCATAGACTGGGCATTTGCCTCTGTCGCAAGCTTTCTGGGGAAGAGGAAGTTGCGTGCGTAACCGTCTGATGTTGTTACCATTTCGCCCTTTTTGCCGAGATTTTTTACATCCTGTGTGAGAATGACTTTCATATATTTGACCTCCGTAATAAAGTATTATTTTAAAAATTCATCGAGCACCGATAAAAGCTTTGCTTTCACGGCGTCCTCATTTTCATCTTTAAACTGTGCCGCCGCCATGGTCTGATGACCGCCTCCGCCGAGTTTTTCCATAATTATCTGCACGTTGATGCTGCCGAGCGAACGTGCCGAAACATTGACCGTGCCGCCCGTTTTGAAAATTACGAACGACGCGTCTATTCCTTTTATATTAAGAAGCTCGTCTGCCGCCTGCGCCGCAATAACTCTGATTTGCGGTGAAGATGCTTTGCACACCGACACCGCGCACTTTTTATATTCATGCGCCGCGGAGATTATTTCGTTGCGCTCTTTATATGCCGACATATTATCAGCAAAGAGCTTTTTAACTCTGACTGTGTCTGCGCCCGCGCCTTTAAGGTACGCCGCCGTCTCAAATGTTGCAACACCGGAGCGCAGAACGAAATTCTTTGTATCAAGCATAATACCCGAAAGAAGTGCGTCCGCAACAACAGAGCCGATTTTTATTTTTTGCGGCAGATACTGTATCATCTGCGTAACAAGCTCCGAAGCCGACGAAGCGGACGGGTCGTGAAAAAATATGACCGCGTCGTCTATATATCCCACAGATTTTCTGTGGTGGTCGATAACAACTGTTGTGTTTGATTTTTGCAAAAGTTCGGGGCATTCCACAAAATTTTTGACGTGAGTATCCGTCACTACAAGCAAAGTCTTTTTCTTCCATTCGTCCATTGCTTTTTCGGCAGAAATTATATAATCCGAAAATCCGTTTTCGCTCATATAATCTATGAGCGGCTTTGAAAGCGCGGTTGCAATGTCTGTGACTATATAAGCCTCTTTGCCGTAGGCTCTTGCTATTGCGGCAATACCGAGCCCCGAGCCGAGTGCATCAAGGTCGGGGTATTTGTGACCCATTATCATAACCTTGTCGCAGCCCTCAAGCAAATCGCAAAATGCGTTGGCGACAATTCTGGTTCTCACCTTTGTCTGCCTTTCAACGCTTTTTGAAACTCCGCCGTAAAAATCATAAGTATCTTTGTTTTTGACGGCAGCCTGGTCGCCGCCTCTGCCGAATGCCATGTCAAGAGCCTGCTTTGCCTGCGTTTCGCAGCTGCCGACCCCTCCCTCTGCGCCGACGCCTATCGAGATAGTTATATTCACGGGTGCATCGTTATAAGTATAGGCTCTTACGAGATCGAGAATATCAAATTTTTTCTCAACCATTTTTTCGACATCACCCGTCTGAGCAACAACGATAAAAGAGCTTTCGCCGCTCTTTGTCATAAGACAGCCGTATGAAGAAAGCCAGTTTTCTATAAGCTTTTCTATGCCGTTTTTTATCGCCGCACAGTCGGACTCGCGGTAAACGCGCCTGACTTCCTCCATACTGTCAATGGCTATTAAAAGCACCGCGGGTCTTGTGCGTAAAAATTCTTCTGCAACAAGGCGAAGCTTTGTATTATCGGCAAAAAAGAATATATATTGACCGGAGCCGACTTTTTCGGCATATACAGCAAAGTATTTTTTGCCGCACTTAATGTTAGCGCCCGAAGCCGCCGCATTCGCAAGCGACTCCGCACCGTCGGAATAAAAATCGTCAACCTTGCTGCAAGGATTATCAAGCAATACCGTATCTTCAAATCTGCGGTTAAACCATATGAACTTTCCGCTTTCGTCCGAAACGAGGACGGGCATAGGAAAATTCTCGCCGCTCTTTCCGTCCTTAAAGCTTAAATCCTGCGATATTCTGTATATAAGGTCCTGCTTTTTCTTTCTGAGAATTGCGTAATAAGCCACGGTCAAAAGCATAACCGCCGCTATTGCCGCAAACTCGGCTATCGCCAGCTCATGCTCGCCGAGTATGGCTGTTGAAACGGCAAATATAACGGCTGCCGCTATTGCCGCTATAAAAACAGGAAAATTACGCAAAACATATTTCAGTCTCATAAAAGCTGCAACGCGGTGTGCCGCAGGCGGTGACCGCTTCCTTTCTCAAAACTTTTTAAACTTCCATAACTATGGCAAGAATCATGGGATTTCTGCCCGTCTTTTCAAACATAAGGTGAGAAACTTCGTCTCTTACCCTGCCCTTTATCGTGTTCCAGTCAAGAGAGCCCTTGTTCACGCAGTCCTCAATCGCATAGCGTGCAATGTCTCTTGCGTCGTCTATAAGCTCTTCGCTCTCTTTAACATACACAAAGCCTCTTGAAATTATCTCGGGTCCCGCAATTATGTCGCCCGTAACGCCGTCTATCGAAACGGTAACCACTATAAGTCCGTCCTCCGAAAGACGCTTTCTGTCGTGAATAACAACATTGCCCACATCGCCGACTCCCGAACCGTCAACAAATATTTTTGCAACGGGGAGCTTGCCCAGCTCTTTAATGCCGTTTTGCGATACTTCAATCTGCGCGCCGTTATCCGCAACATAAATGTTTTTTTGGTCGATGCCCATACTTTGAGCAAGCATTGCGTGCTTTCTCAAATGCTTTTGCTCACCGTGAACCGGTATAAAAAACTTAGGCTTTATAATGCCCATCATGAGCTTTAACTCTTCTTGGCAGGCATGACCCGAAACGTGTATTCCGTCGGTCTTTTCGTATATAACCTCTGCGCCGAGCTTCATAAGCTCGTTAATGACGTTGCTGACGGTCTTTTCGTTGCCCGGTATCGGCGTTGCCGAAATTATAACATAGTCGTTAGGGCCTACGTTGACGTTTCTGTGATCCGAAAACGCCATCCTCGTCAGTGCGGACATAGGCTCGCCCTGACTGCCCGTGGTTATAATGACCATATCCTCGGCAGGGTACTTATTTACCATATCAATACTTACTATCTGACCCTCTTCAACATCGAGGTAGCCCATCTCCGCACCGATGGATATTACATTTTCAAGGCTTCTGCCCGAGAGCGCGACTTTTCTGCCCATCTTTTTGGCAACGTTTATAACCTGCTGAACGCGGTGCACGTTTGAGGCAAAGGTTGCAAGAATTATTCTGCGTTTGCCCGCTTTGCTGAAAAGCGTTTCAAGCGACTCGCCGACTTTTCTCTCGCTCTCGGTATAACCGGGGCGCTCGGCGTTTGTGGAGTCCGAAAGCATGCAAAGCACACCCTCTGCTCCGATTGTGCTGAAGCGGTTTATATCTATCATTCCGCCGTTTATGGGGGTGCTGTCTATTTTAAAGTCGCCGGTCTGAACTATAACGCCCGCCTTGCTGCTTATCGCATAGCCGACAGCGTCGGGAATAGAATGGTTGACATGAATTGCCTCGACCGAAAACGCGCCGAGCTTCACCGTGTCGCCCGCTTCTATGACGTTCAGCTTTGCACTGCTTAAAAGATTATGCTCCTTGAGCTTACCCTCAATAAGTCCTATTGTGAGCCGTGTGCCGTAAACCGGAACATTCACTTCTCTTAAAAGATAGGGTATTGCGCCTATATGATCCTCATGCCCGTGGGTTATAAACACTCCTCTTATTCTGTCAACATTCTCTTTAAGATAAGAGAAATCGGGTATAACCAGGTCTATGCCGAGCATATCCTGCTCCGGGAAAGCAAGGCCGCAATCGACAACTATCATGTCCGAGCCGTATTCGTAAACGGTTATGTTTTTGCCTATCTCGTTGAGTCCGCCTAGGAAGGTGATTTTTACCGGTGCGGCGGTTGTCTGCTTTGAGTTGCTTCTGCGTTTTGTGTTTTGATTATTGTTTTTTGCTCTTTTTGTGTTTTTTGAGCCTTGAGTGATTGTTTTTTTAGCGTCATTTCTTTTTGACGACGCTTGTCTGCCGGCATTTTTTCTGCCGGACTGATTCTGCATTTTGGCACCGGGCTGTTTCTTTTGGTTGCTTTTTTTAGCCTGACGCTCTTTTTTTGCATCGTTTTGAATCAAAATTCATTTTCCTCCGTTTAAATTTTATATGTATTTAAAAGCAAATAAGTCCATAGTAAGTTATAGTATATAATACTCTTAAAGAAGTCAAAAGTCAATAACGGCAGCAACCATTTATTGCATATAATATTATAGGCTCTTTTTAAGTTTTCCATTCCGTATATTTTAAGCTTGACCGCAAGACGGCGGAGTGTTATATTATCAATGTGAGGTGCAGCATGAAAAATGTAGAAATATACACGGACGGAGCCTGCTCCGGCAACCCCGGCCCCGGCGGTTGGGGCGCGGTTTTAAAATACGGCAACGCCGAAAAAGAACTCAGCGGCAGTGAAAAAGAAACCACCAACAACCGAATGGAGCTGACGGCGGTAATCAAGGCGCTTTCTGCGCTTAAAGAAGAGTGCAACGTAACCCTTTGCACAGACTCAAAATATGTTTGTGACGCGATAAACAAGCGTTGGGTATATTCATGGCGCGCAAACAATTGGCGCAAAGCCGATAAAAAGAAAGCTCTTAACGTTGATTTGTGGGAAGAATTGCTCGCTCTGCTCGATAAGCACAACGTAAAATTCGTATGGATCAAAGGTCACGCAGGCCACCCCGAAAACGAAAGATGCGACCGCCTTGCGGTCGGCGAATACTCAAAATATCTCAAATAAAAATAAGCGGCCGCTTTCAAACTAAAAGAAAACGACCGCTTGTTTTGTTTTTTAAAGCAGGGCGGATATGCCGTTGTATGACAGCTTTATCGAAAGCGCCGCCATCTCTTCAACACTCATTTTCATACCGCTGTTGAGCCAGTATTTTATAATTCCGAGGTTTGCGGACGCGATAAAAGAATATGCCGCATCAATTTCGGTTCGGTTCTCCGCCGATTTTTTTATATCGTGCAGATAAATTGACTCCACAATTTCGTTAATCCTTGCATCAATGCCGTATTTTATTCTGCCGTCAAGCAAAATCTCGACAAGCTTGCTGTTTTCTTTAATGTAATCATAAACAAGTGTTACGGATTTTAGCATGCTTTGCTGACCTGCTCTGAGTATATCGCCGAGACGCTCGAATATACCGTTTAAAAGCTCGTCCACAATGCTGTTATACAGGTCAAACTGATCCGAATAATGCGAATAAAATGTACCGCGGTTTACGTCTGCCCTCTCGCATATTTCTTTAACCGTGACCTTTTCTATCGGCTTTTCGCCCAAAAGCTCGACAATGCTGTTTTTAAGCATCATTTTAGTATATTTCACTCGTCTGTCTAATCTGCCGGAAGGCATATTTTTCACCTCTGTAACAGCCAATATTGGGTGTTTATCGAACACATATCGTGAAAATGTTTGCAATAATACACAAATTTGTTATTTGGCTATTGATTATGAACACCGTTATATTATATAATCAATTTGTTAAAAAGTCAACAATGTGTTTGTTAACCAAAGCCAACTTTTTTAGTAAGGAGAATTGCAAATGTCTGAGAAAAAAACCGTACTGCTCACCGGCTCATCGGGAACAATGGGCTTGGCAGGCTTTAAAGAGCTTTATGCCAAAAGAGACAAATACAACATTGTTTTGCTCAACAGGGGCAGCGATAAAAACAAAAAGCTTTTTGAGGTTTATGCAAATGACCCCTGCGTTAAGCTCGTCTGGGGCGATTTGACAAATTACGACGACGTTCTTGAGGCCGTAACAGGTGCGGACTACGTTCTTCATGTCGGCGGAATGGTATCCCCCGCGGCAGACTACTATCCGCTCAAAACTCTTAAAACCAACGTATCTGCGGCAGAGAACATAGTTAGGGCGATTAAAGCTCAGCCCGACCCAGACAAGGTCAAGGTCGTTTATATAGGCACTGTTGCCGAAACAGGCGACAGAAACCCTCCCATTCACTGGGCAAGAACCGGTGACCCCATTAAAATCAGCGTTTATGACCACTATGCCATAAGCAAGGTTAAGGCAGAAGCAGTATTTGCCGAATCCGGCCTCAGATATTGGGTATCGCTTCGCCAGTCCGGCATACTTTACCCCGCAATCCTTAAAAATATGGATCCCATCATGTTCCACGTTCCAATAAACGGCGTGCTCGAATGGGCAACGGTTGAGGATTCCGGCAGACTTCTCGCAAACGTGTGCGGCGACGATGTTCCGGATGATTTCTGGAGAAAGTTCTATAACATCGGCAGCGGCCGCGAATACAGAATAACAAACTATGAATTTGAGGAGTATCTTCTCAATGCGCTCGGCTTGCCCTCTCCCAAAAAGCTGTTTGACGCCAACTGGTTTATACTCAGAAATTTCCACGGTCAATGGTATGCGGACTCGGATAAGCTTGAGGAAATTCTCCACTTCCGCGCCAATATTCCGATAAAAGAATATTTTGACAAAATGGCAAAAATGGTTCCGGCTTATTACAGAGCCTGCAAAGCAATCCCTGCATTTATGAAAGGTGCGGTTGCTGCTGTCGCAAAGCCGTTTATGAAAAAAATAGCCCAGGCAGAAACTTACGGTACTCTCCACTGGCACAAGACTAAAGATAAGGATCGCATAAGCGCATACTACGGCGACATAGACAAGTGGAACAAAATAGGCACTTGGGACGATATTGACATTCGCCGCCCGTCCGAAGAGGTTGTTCTTCTCGACCACGGCTATGACGAGAGCAAGCCCGAGAGCGAACTTGACCTTGATGACATGAAAAAAGCTGCCGCTTTCAGAGGCGGCGAGTGCCTTTCGGAGTCAATGGTCAAGGGTGACCTTTACACTCCGCTTAAATGGAAGAGCGCAAGAGGCAATGTGTTTGAAATGACACCAAACCTTGTTCTCAGAGGCGGTCACTGGTGCCCCGAAGAGCTCCCCTGGCCGTGGGATTATGATACGGAAGCCAAAATCAACCCGTTCTTTGCTCAGGTTTGGTATCCGCTGCACAGTAAGAGCGAGCACAACTTCTACGGCCCCGAAATCTTTGACAAGTTTAAGGAGAAGGTTACAAAATGAAAGTATTTATGATTGGCGGAACGGGTCTTTTGGGTTCTGCCGCGGCACAGCTTTTTATTGATAAAGGCCATGAGGTCAAAACCGTTTCCCTTCCGCCTCTCCCCGAGGGTGCGCCTATTCCGAAAGAGATGGAAATAGTTTTCGGCAACTACCTTGAGATGTCGGACGATGAAATCAAAAATATTATGGATGGCTGCGACTGCTTCGTATTTGCCGCCGGCGTTGACGAAAGAGTTGAGTTCCCCGCCCCCGTTTATGATGCGTATAAAAAATACAACATCGACCCGCTTGACAGATTTATTCCCCTTGCAAAAGAGGCAGGCATAACAAAAACGGTTGTTCTCGGCTCGTATTTTTCATACTTCGCAAAAGAGCACCCCGAAATGGAGCTGACAAAGAAGCACCCCTATATAAAGAGCCGTATCGCGCAGGAAAAAACCGCTTTTTCTTATGCCGACGAGAATATGGACGTTGCGGTGCTTGAACTCCCCTATATATTCGGCACACAGCCGGGCAGAAAGCCGGTTTGGGTAATTCTTATTGAGCAGCTGAGCAACATGGGACCCATCACGTTCTACCCCAAGGGAGGAACGACCATGGTAACCGTAAGGCAGGTTGCGCAGGTCATAGTCGGCGCGGCAGAAAAGAACAAGGGCGCAAATGCATACCCGATAGGCTACTACAACCTCACATGGAACGAATTTCTTAAAATCGTTCATGCGGCAATGGGTCAGCCAAACAGAAAGATAATTAACATTGCCCGCTGGATGTTCCAGCTCTTCGGTCTTCATATGCGCAAGGAATATGCAAAGAAAGGCGTTCAGGGCGGCATTGACCCCGTCGGCCTTGCAGACATCATGTGCATGAACACATTTATTGATAAAAAATGGTGCGTAGAGCTCGGCGTAACCGAGGATGATATAAAATCTGCGATTTATGACTCGGTTAAGCTCTCTGTTGACGCATTCACAGGCAAACAAAAGCTTCTCGAAATGAAAGGCGAATAAAAAACAGCCGACCGCTTGCTGTGTGCAGGCGGTCGATTTTGCATTTGTTAAAGTAATATATTTTATTACATTGACTTTTTTTGCAATTAATGTATAATTTAAGTGAAATTTTGCATAACTTTTTTGTTATTTATAATAGATTAATTACAAGCAATTATTTGAAACATCAATTCCGGTTATCACCCTACGGGGATAAAATATATAATTTTAAAAGAGGTATAAAACAATGGGATTTATTGCGTTAAAATGTCCGTCCTGCGGTGCTGAAATTCAAATGGACAACTCACGCGAGTTTGGTTTCTGTCAATATTGCGGTACCAAAATAGTACAGGATAAAATGGTAGTAGAACACAAGGGGCGTGTTGGAGTTGACCACTCGGACGAAATTAAAAATCTTCTGTTGAGAGCTAATGAAAGCTTTAAAATGGGCAACTCTGATTTGGCAGAGCAATATTACAACCGAGTATTAGACATGGATTTTGACAACTTGATTGCCAGACAGGCATTGCAAAAAATATATAAAATTATTAAAGAGCCTAATCTTACCATTCTGGTGTCTACGACAAGGTTTTATAATAAAAATGCAAGAGTGTCTGTTAAAATTGATGGTCAAAAACGTGGTGAAATATTAAACGGACAAATGGCACGCTTCACTTTAGATGTTGGATGCCATGAGGTAATATTAAAAATAGCAAGTGCTTTGGGCTCACCTAAAAAAATCTTTAATGTAAACATTGAAAACAGATTCACAAAAGTCGATTTAAATGCGCTATGTAAAGCCGGAAGTAAAATTGAAGTAACAAGAATATAAAAACGCCCGGAGCGGCACTAATTGCCCGGATGGGATTATATTAAAAGAGGTGTCAAATATGCCCGATAATAACGGTGATATCATTATTTATCAGTCTGAGGACGGCAATACAAAAATCGACGTGCACTTTGTAGATGAAACCGTATGGCTGACCCAGCAACAGATGGCAGAGCTGTTTCAGTCCTCTCGCACCAACGTCGTGGAGCACATTCAGCACATCTATGAGGAGGGCGAACTGGACGAAACTTCAACTTGTCGGAAATTCCGACAGGTTCGCACCGAGGGCAACAGGCAGGTCACAAGAGAAATTCCATATTATAACCTTGATATGATCATATCTCTGGGATATCGCGTGAAATCGATAATCGCCACCAACTTCCGCCGTTGGGCAACAGATCGGTTGAAAGAATATATGGTCAAGGGCTTCACAATGGATGACGAACGACTGAAGAATCTCGGCGGAGGAAACTATTGGAAAGAATTGCTTGACAGAATCCGCGATATTCGTTCTTCGGAAAAAGTCCTTTACAGGCAGGTTTTGGACTTATATGCTACAAGCATTGACTATAACCCCAAAAGTGATGAATCTGTTCGATTTTTCAAAATAATACAAAACAAGCTGCACTATGCCGCGCACGGTCACACCGCCGCAGAGGTAATATATGAACGTGCCGATGCAGATAAGCCGTTTATGGGGCTAACATCATTCAAAGGTGATTTTCCTACTTTAAATGATACAAAAGTCGCTAAAAATTACCTTTCGGAGGACGAACTGAAAATTTTAAACAACCTTGTTTCCGGTTACTTTGACTTAGCTGAAATCAACGCTATTGAACACAGACTGATGTATATGAAAGATTATGTTGACAGACTTGACGCTGTTCTTATTTCCGGCAACAGAGATGTTCTCACCGATTCCGGCAAAATAAGCCATAAGCAGGCTCTTGAGAAAGCCGAAAAAGAATACCGCAAATATCAAAGGGATAATCTATCCCCGGTCGAAAAATCATATCTTGAATCAATTAAACAGACCGAAAAAACAGCAAAAAGGGAAGTAAAGAAGTTAAAATAAAAAACACAAAAATGACATATACTATCAACAAATATGTTAACGTTAAAATCCGGAGCGAAGAAAAGTCGGTCTGCTTTGACCGACTCCTTTTTTGCTTAAAATTTGTTCCCAATTTGTTCCCAACCGTCAAAAAATCAGCTTTTTCAGCCAGTTTTTACGGCAAATAAAATTGTATCGGCGGCATGAGGGCATGCTGCCCTACGCGAGAGCCGAAATACCTTGCAGGGCGGTGTGCCTACGCACCGCCGTCGGTGACAATAAATCGCAAATTTGCGCAACGGATAAGTACATACGTCACCCGGTTTATACGCACTTCGGAAAACGAATTTTAGATATAAAAAGCACCTTGATTTTTCAGGGTGCTTATTCACGTTTTTATATTTTTTTCTTTTAGGCGCGATTGTTCTTTTAAATATTCTTCATATGCTTTTTTGCCCAATCAGGAGCATCTTCTTTTATGCCTTTGATTCCGCCATCATGTATTCCGTCATAATTCAATTCATCTTAGTAAGGGAAAAAGACTAAATAATCCAAAAAATTCGGTTCTAACATCATAGTGATACCCCTTTATATTTTTTCATTTGTTCAACAGTTAATTTATATATTTCGTGTAACACATGTTATTTTCCACCTTCATTTTATCTGCGTTGTTGCACTATAACAAGATAAAACGTGCTTGATAAAATCATCCGGCAAAGACAGATTATACTTTTCAAAATAGTAAATTACGTCTGATCGCCAAGCATATTTTCCGTCTGTCATCATTTGCAAAGGTAGCTTAATTTTATCTCCGCTTATAACATCATAACAAACTGAGGGAGATACAGATGTAATCTTGCCGGATTTTAAATAATTAAGTATTTTTGCTTTATTTTCATTTTCATCTTTTGAAATTAAAGCATGAATCGACGAATATTTGTCATCGTTCATCATCTCTTTAAATCTACCGATTACAATCATTTTTCACCCTCCTCGGCTTAAATAACTTCCAATCTCCGAAATTTGTATATTCGTCCGTACCTATTGTCATTTTACCGTTAAAGCCAATAAACAATACATCCGTCGGTGCTAAAACGTCAGCGTTCAAAGCATCTGCCAATTGCTGAGCTGCTACAGCTTCTTTTGAACCTGTTTCACACGAAAGCAATCTAAAATTCCGCCGTGATAATTCGGATCTTCTTTCAGTATTTTGGCAAACTTTTTTGGTGTATATGACTCTATCTCATTTCCGTTTAAATTGTTAATTGAAAATCCTAACCAATCGCCATGAATCGCTATATCTTCATATCAGTCTATAGGCTTAACTTTTTTCGAGTATTCATACAGCATACCTGATGAATTAAAATACTTTGATATACCTATTATATCACTATTTTCGGAATTTACAATATTTAATTGAGCTTTTTGCTCTCTCGCCCACTAAGCTTTGCTTAGCACTTTGCAATATTATCAGGATCAAAACTATCAACCGTCAAAAAATCAGCTTTTTCAGCCAGTTTATACGGCAAATAAATCATAGTTTGAATCGGCGGCATGAGGGCATGCCGCCCTACGTGAGAGCCGAAACACCTTGCAGGGCGGTGTGCCCACACACCGCCGTCGGTGACATCATACCGCAAGACTTCACCTCATCAGTCACTTCGTGACAGCTTCTCCTCGAGGAGAAGCCGATTGCAGTCTTTGCCCCGGGGAAGGCTGGGAGCGCCGGATGATGGCAAGTTTTACCGTTCGCTCACATGAAATTAGAACAATTAAAAAATGCAGTCGGTCTACTTTGACCGACTCTTTTTTTGCTTGAAATTTGTTCCCAATTTGTTTCCAACCGTCAAAAAATCAGCTTTTTCGGCCTGTTTTTACGGCAAATAAAATTGCATCGGCGGCATGAGGGCATGCCGCCCTACGCGAAAACAAAGCGCCGTTAAATTTTTGCATGAATAATACACGATGAAAATTCGAGAAAACCCCTCAGTCACGGCTTCGCCGTGCCAGCTCCCCTACAGGGGCGCCTGTGTACCGCCGTCAGCAATATCAAACCGTGAGACTTCACCTCATCAGCCGCTCCCCTGAACGGGCGCCCGTGTGCCGCCGCAAATTTAATCTTTCACTTCTTCTGTCAAAGTGAACTCAAACTTCATCGCGAGAGCCATAAAAAGCTTCTGCATAATATAATTTGCGGTTTTGCGGATATCCGTTTTCATAATATATTCAAGCACAGCATCTTGTTCTTCAACCGGAACCGAATATGCGCAGAGGCTCATGCGAAGAAAGCGCTCAAGCTTTTTTTCAAGTGTGAAATACTTGTCGCACGGACGCGCCATATATCCGCGCATAATGCCGGCGGAGCCTATTTCAAGCTCATAAAAATCGCTCTCCGAATAATTCGGCAAATAAGATGAAAAGATTTTATAAAGCTCGCTTGAGGTCTGCTGGTGTATATACTCCGCTATTTCGGGCTGAGTGTATGCCTCCAAATAAATCTCGCGTAAATTCTCGTTAAGCTCGGCTATTGTCATTTGTATTGCCGTTTCTGCCGCATATATGTATATGGGCGGTATATTGCTGCCGGTCAAAGCTCTTGCCGCTTCAAACTGGTTGCCGAACATAAACTCGGCAAGCTCCAAAAGCACACCGTCTTTTGTGTGAAATATGTTTTGAAACGTGCTTGATGTCACATCTGCCTCTTTTAAAATTTCGGAAAGTGTTGTGCCGCAGTATCCCCTCTCTATAAATAGTTTGACGCACGCTGAAAGTATGCGTCTTTTTGATTCTTCTTTGTCATATCGCCTTGCTATTTTTAATCTTCCTTTCACAAGTGATTGGTTTATGAGCCAATTATAATACGTTTCGCACAATATTGCAAGTAGAAATAAAAAAATACTGCTCCGAAAAAGAGCAGTATACCGATTTAATTATCCGTCAATATCAGTGTCAAATCATTGACATTTGTACCTGTGGGGCCAGTTACTATAAGCGCATCTGCCGCGCCGAGTGCGTAGTATGAATTGTTATTTTTAAGCTCCGCTTCGGGGTCTATCCCCTTTTCTTTCATTTTGCGGTATGTATCGCCGTCGGCTATGCCGCCTGCCGCATCGGTGGGACCGTCCGTACCGTCGGAGCCGACAGAAGCGAACACAATATTATCTTTGCCTTTAAGCTCTATTGCGGCTCTGAGTGCCATCTCCTGATTTCTGCCGCCGAGTCCGCCGCCCTTTAATGTAACGGTTGTTTCACCGCCGTAGACATAGGCGTTTTTGCCGCTTTGTTTAAGTGCCTTTGCTATGAGCCGAGCCGCGTTATCGCTCGCCTCGCCCGTAAGCGCCCTGAAAGAATCGGCAACATTGTAGCCAAGCTCCTTGGCTCTTTTTTCTGCCGCGGAGCAAAGAGAATTTATATCGCCGGCAAAGAAATATCCGCCGTCGTTTATTTTTATCTCTTCATCCGAAACAGTTGTTTTAAAAATTTCGATATACTCGGGCAAATATTTATTTGCGATTTTCAAAAATTCGTCCTTTGGGAGCGATTCTTTAACTGTGATGCCCGAGGCTATCACGCTTTTATCGTTACTCAAAACATCCGAAAGCGCAACTGTGTAAACCTTTGCCGGATATGCCGCAGCTGCAAGTTTTCCGCCCTTTACAAGAGATATTCTGCGCCTTATCGCATTTATTTCGTCTATTTCCGCCCCTCTTGCGAGGAGTTTTTTTGTTATATCACGCTGGATTTCGGCAGAAACAACGCTTTTTTCCAACAGCGCACTACCACCGCCGGAGAGCAAAACAAGCAAAGCATCGCCCTCACCGAGATTTTCGGCAATCATAAGTGCTTTTTCCGCCGCAAAAATACTGTTATTGTCGCTTATAGGGTGTGCGGCTTCAACCATGTCAAAATATTTTGAAAAGAACGAACCGATATGAGAATACTTTGTCACAAGAAGTCCGTTTTTTATTCTTTCACCGAACACGCTCTGCGCGGCGTCAGCCATCGGCACGGCCGCCTTGCCTATGCTGAAAACAGTAAGAGACTGCATAAGCTCGTCTTTTAAACTGTTTAATATATTTCGGGTCGAATCATATGGATCGGCTGCCTTAACGGCGCAGGAAATTATATCAAGTGCATCATTTTTCATAACCGTACACCTCCGAAATCACTTTAATGAACTTTATCACAATAATAAAAAATAATCAAGAAAATTACGTATATTCATTGACAACTAATGAGTATTAGTTTATAATGCTAACTAACGTTAGTTAGGAGGCTGATTATGAAAATTTCCGACACAAGGGAGCGCATTTTAAAAGAGGCGCTCGGATTATTTTCGGAATACGGCTATGACGCGGTGAGCACACAGCAAATTGCTGCGGCAGTCGGGATAAAAGCGCCGTCTTTATACAATCATTTTAAAAGCAAGCAAGCTATATTTGATGAAATTGCGGCAGAAGCGTCTAAAAAATATAATGAATTTACAAATACGCTTTCTGTTCATATGCACTCTGCCGAGGACGACGGAGAGGTTTTTGAAAAAATAACAAAAGAAGAGCTCATTGAGAAAGTCACGCAGATATTTTTATACTCAATACACGATGAATTTGTGAGCCGCATGAGAAAAATGATGACTATTGAGCAGTTTCGCTCACCCGAGCTTGCCGCGGCTTATACAAAGCGATATGTTGACGATATTGTTGACTACCATGAAAACATTTTTTCTCATTTGATTAAGTCAAACACAATAATGGGCGGCAACCCCAAAGCCTTTGCGCTCGCATACACCGCACCTATATTATCGTTAATAGGCATTTGCGACCGACAGCCGCAAAAAGAAGACGAATGTGTTAAAATGCTGAAAAATCATGTTGCGCTCTTTTTTGATTCGGTAAACAAGCAGGCTAAGAAAAATCAATCGGAGGAAAAATAAGATGAACTTTTCAGAAAACAATCTGCCTTTTAAGCTTATGGCAATTTTTATTCTCGCGGTGTTTTATGCGATATATTTCGGCAAAATGATTATTCAGAAAAAGAAGGGCATAACAACTCACCAAATAGGCAAAAGAAAAGAGAAAAAACTGCATACAGTTGAAACGCTTATGTCTGTCGCCACATTTTCAGTGGTGATAATTCAGCTTTTATCTATATTTTTCGATTGGAATATAATGCCCTCCGGCGCACGCTTCACGGGATTTTGCATTGCGGGAATCGGCGATATTTTCTTTTTAATTTCGGTAATTTATATGAAAGACAGCTGGCGTGCCGGCATACCAGAAAAAGACAAAACAAAGCTTGTTACCGACGGAATATATAAATTCAGCAGGAACCCCGCCTTTGTCGGTTTTGACTTTATGTACATAGGCGTTTTATTGATGTTTTTTAACATCGGCACTCTGCTGTTTTCGCTTTTCAGCATAGTGATGCTTCATCTGCAAATTTTGCAGGAGGAAAAATACATGGCAAAAACTTTCGGAGAAGAATATTTGGAATATAAGAAAAAGGTCTTCCGCTATATCGGCAGAAGATAAAAGGAGTGACTTCAAGTGAAAAAATCAAGATATAAGCCCGCACGCCGAGCACTGATATTCTGGACTCTTTTTATAGGCATAGGCGCAGTTGCCGGTGCGGCGGGAATGTTTTATGACCCAAGCGGCAAAGCAATGGGAATGGACACTATGCTCCCCTATTTTGCGGTGCTGCCGTTTGCGGATGTTTTGTTTCAAAATTTTATATTTTCGGGAATTGCACTGCTCACAGTAAATGGCATAAGCAACCTGATTGCGGCGTTTTTGCTCTTTAAAAACAAAAAGAGCGGCATAATTTCAGGCGGCATTTTCGGCATAACTCTTATGCTGTGGATTTGTATTCAGTTCTATATGTTCCCCATGAATTTTATGTCTACGACATACTTTATCTTCGGATTTTTGCAGGCTGTGACGGGCTATGCGGCGTGGGTATTTTATGAGCAGGAGCATTTCAACGTAAACGAGAGCGACTATAAAAATATCGGTACTAATCCCGAAATCGCCGTAATTTATTTTTCGCGAATGGGCTACACCAAAAAAATCGCATTTGAAGAGGCGGAGCGCACGGGAGCGTGCATTTACGAAATAAAATCGACCGAAAGAACGGAGGGAACTCTCGGCTTTTGGTGGTGCGGAAGATTCGGTATGCACCGCCGGGCTATGCCGACAAAAGATATTGAATGTGATATTTCAAAATTCAGCCATGTTACAATCTGTTCGCCCATATGGGTGTTCTCACTCGCCGCGCCTGTGAGAGATTTTTGCCAAAAATCAAACGGCAAAATCAAAGAAGCCGACTACATACTTGTGCACCATATGCACAAAAATTTTGAAAACGCCGCAGACGAAATGGATTCTCTTCTCGGGATTCGGCGCACGGGTTTCAAAAGCATACAGTGCAAAGAGGGAAAATTTAAAAATTGACATAACGCAAAGCCACGCCGAGACAATCAAGTCAAAGCGTGGCTTTTTTCAATATTTTTTTATGACCTCGGCAGCATTATATGCCGACCTAATATACTCCGGCATTCTGTCTTGAAGCTCTTTTCTGACCGTATCTTCGTTTTTCATAAGATTTTTAAACGCATCAAGCAAGGTGTTTTCGTCCTTTAAATCGTTCACAGGTACAACTCTGCCCTCTTCGCTGCCGAAAATATCCCGCGCTATTCCGCGTGATTTCACGCTGTAACCCAGCACTAAGGTCGGAACGCAGGTTGAATATGCGGCAATGGTGGAATGAGTCCTTGCACCGACAAAAGCGCGGCACCTTGCAATGTAGCCCTTAATCTGTTCGGCGTTGAGTTTCCCGTCAAGAAGGACTATTCTGTCGCTGTCTTTATATTTTTCATAAAGCTTTTTCAAAGCGTCAATGTCGTTATCCGTCGGCTTTATAACGTGCGGTATGAGCGCAACTGAGCAATCGGTGTCCGACAAAATGTATTCGATTATTTTTTCAAAGGAGCGCATTGCAATGCCCTTTTTATCTTTTTCCTCAAAATCAATTACCATCGGGCTGATATTAAGCCCCACGGTGTTGCCGGGAGCAAAGCCGTCCGGCAAAGGCAGCTCGTCGCTTTTGAGCATGAACGCAGGGTCTGCATGCAGTCTTAATTTTGACTTGTCAATGCCTATATCAAGCATATTGTTATATGTTATGCTCTCTCTTGCAACAATCGTATCAAAATGCCTGAGGTCTGCCGTTTTTATATCGGTCAGATTTTCTTTGCCGATTGAGCAGCCCCAAAGAATAAGCTCTTTTTTGAGTTTTTTTATCTTCTCGTTCATTGCATACATCTGATGATCACAGGAATAGCAATAGTTATCGCCGCCGATGGATAAAAACACATCATTTTCTTTAAGGCTCTTTTCACGGCAATTTATAGACCAGTAAAAAGCGTCTGCTTTTTCTTTTGATATTTTATTGAGAAATGCGAGCTTCAACCAATCGGCAGACGGTTTTTTGACATCAACCGAGGCAGCCGTGAAAAAAAGCTTGTGCATTTCGTCTATGTTTTTTACTCCGAATTCCTTGTCCTCTTCGGGGCTGAATGAATATAGATTTATCTTTGAATTTTTGCATGTGTCTTTTATGAGCGAGGATGTGGTTCTTACCAAAGCTTCACATCCGTGATTATAGCTGCCCGCATGAAAATAAAGTCCGAAAACAGACATTTTAGCACTCCTTTTCTTTAATCCCGAGTTTAGCACGCACTTTTAAAATAAATTCCTGCTTTTTCAGGTGATTTTTATATGCTCTCTCGCCCTTATTGAACGCTTTAACCTTATTAAATGTGGATTTTTTGGCATATTTTTCAAAATGCTCCTGATACTTTTTAAGCTCGTCTTTTATATATTTTTTGTATTTGCCGTCCTCATCTATATCGCCGCGGCTCAGAAGCTCTTTATATGTGGAAAAATATCTGCCTATCCACCGCTCTGCCGTTGCCTCTCTCAAATGCGGAAATTTATCGAAAATCAAAAAGTGTATCTCGCGCCAATCGTCAAGGCTCAAAAGCCCTTGCCGGCTGAGTTTTTTTGCCATTGTTCCGTCTGTGTTCTCATAGTATAAATACAAACATTCATCCAAAAACGCAAGTTTTTCGCACTTTAAGAATATGTGCGGCAACACAAAGCCCTCTTCATATATTTTGCCCTCCGGGAAAGTCACACCGTCCAAAACCTCTTTTTTATAAAGGGCAGCCCAAACTATCGGCGGAAAGGGCTTACGGTTTGAAAATTTGCCAAGCGTCATATTTTCAAACGCTTCGCCGCAGGTGAATACACTGACATTGCCTGTTTCTTCGGGGTCTTTGGGGATTTCTTCGCCGTAGCTTTTAAATTTTACATATCCGCATCTAACAAGGTCGGCGCCGGTGTCGTCCATAACCGCAGAAAGCTTTTCGAGAATGTTGTTTCTCACGCAGTCGTCCGAATCGAGAAACATTATCCTGTCTCCCATTGCGATTTTAAGGCCTGCGTTCCTCGCGGCGCACTGACCGCCGTTTTTTTGGTGGATAACCTTAATCCTGCCGTCTTTTTTTGCCCATTCGTCGCAGATTTTACCGGAGGAATCGGGTGAACCGTCATCAATAAGTATCAGCTCAAATTCGGAAAAGGTCTGAGAAAGCATACTCTTTATGCAGTTCTCGACAACATTTTCGACTTTATATACAGGAACTATCACGCTTATCAAGGAAATACCCCTTTTCTTAAAGGCTGTAAACTGATTTCAGTATAGCATAATCGTCCGTTTTATTCAAGTATGCCAAAAAAGGTCAAAAAGATATAAATAAGCACTTGCAAAACAGGCTTTTTATTGTATAATATAATTTGTATGTTTGGGTACTTTTGTACCGTTCAGGAGGTATAATCACAAATGGCAGAAAATGAAAAGAATTTCTTCATAGGTATGGAACATGATGTGATGGATTTTTGGGAGAAAAACGACTGCTTCGGCAAGCTCCGCGCCCAAAACAAGGGGCACGAGATGTTCCGTTTTCTCGACGGTCCCATAACGGCAAACAACCCCATGGGTATTCACCATGCCTGGGGCAGAAGTCTTAAAGATATTTTTATCAGATACAAGGGTATGCAGGGCTATGACTGCCGCTGCCAGAACGGCTTTGACTCTCAAGGTCTTTGGGTTGAGGTCGAGGTTGAAAAAGAGCTCGGCTTTAAGACAAAAAAAGATATTGAAAACTACGGTATGGACAAGTTCACGCGCAAGTGCGTTGAGAGAGTTAAGCACTTCTCGGGCATTATCACCGAGCAGTCAAAGCGCCTCGGTCAGTGGATGGATTGGGACAACTCTTATTTTACCAATACCGATACAAACATTCAGGGCATTTGGTACTTCCTTAAGAAGTGCAACGAAAACGGCTGGATAAAAAAAGAATACAAGCCCATGCCCTGGTGCCCGCGCTGCGGAACATCGCTTTCGGAGCATGAGATGACAGGTTCATACAAGCTTATGACGCATGATTCGGTATTCTTTAAACTCCCGATAGTTGAGGACGGCCGCAAAATTCTTGTTTGGACCACCACACCCTGGACTCTTTCTTCAAACGTGGCTCTCGCGGTAAACCCGGAGATTGACTATGTTGAGGTTAAAGTAAAGAGCGACGACAGCCTGCTCATTCTCGCAAAGAACGCTATCAAATACCTCGGCGACGATAAGCTTGAGGTTGTCAGAATGTTCAAGGGTGACGAGCTTGTCGGCCTCCACTATGAAACCTGCTTCCCCGAGCTTGAGGCTCAGCAGGGAATCGACCATAAAATCGTTCCGTGGGAGGACGTTGACGCGGAAGAAGGCGTCGGCGTTGTTCACATCGCCCCCGGCTGCGGCGCAGAAGACTTTGAACTCGGCGAAAGACTCGGCCTTGCAAAGGTTATGCCTGTTGACGACATGGGTATATTCCTGCCGAAATTCGGCTTTATGAGCGGCAAAGACAGCCATAACATCAAAGACGAAGTTTTTGAAGAACTCAAAAAGAGAAATAAACTTTATAAAGTTGAACCCCATGAGCACAGCTACCCTGTATGCTGGAGATGCAAGAACGAAGTTATTTTCCGTCTTGTTCCCGCTTGGTATATTGTAACGGGTGAGCTCAAGCCCCGTCTTCTCAAGGCAGCAGAAAGCGTTAAGTGGGAGCCTGCATCAAACGGCAAGAGAATGGCAGACTGGCTCAACAACATGGGCGACTGGAACATCTCGAGAAAGCGTTACTACGGTATGCCTCTCCCCTTCTATGTATGCGAAGACTGCGGAGAGATAACCGTTATCGGCTCAAAGGCGGAGCTTAAAGAAAAGGCAGTTGACCCCGCTATGGTTGACGCATTGCCCGAGCTTCACAGACCGTGGATTGACGAAATAAAAATCAAATGCCCGAAGTGCGGAAAGCCCGTAAGCCGTATCAGCGAAATCGGCGATGTTTGGCTTGACGCAGGTATTGTTCCTTTCTCGACAACGGGCTATTTCTCAAATAAAGAAGAGTGGGCAAAAAATTACCCGGCTGAGTGGGTTACGGAAATGCGCGAGCAGGTTCGCCTTTGGTTCTATTCAATGCTGTTTATGAGCGTTGTACTTGAAGACAGAGCGCCTTATGAGAGAGTTTTGAGCTATAACGCGGTTGTTGCCGAGGACGGCTCCAAATTCTCCAAAACAGGCTTTATGATTAAGTTTGACGAAGCTGCGGAAAAAATCGGCGCAGACACGGTTCGCTACCTTTATGCAGGCGCACCCGTTGCAAATGACGTTCGTTTCGGCTTTAACCTCGGCGACGAGGCAAGGCGCAAGCTTCTCTCTTTCTGGAACATATTCACATTCTTTAACACCTATGCCCAGATAGACAAGCCCAACTTTGAGGGCTATAAGCTTTGCAAAGAGGATCTCAGCCCGACAGACAAGTGGCTCATAATCCGCACAAATGAATTTATCAAAAAAGCCACGGCTTATATGGACGACTACAAGACCTATCTTCTCATAAAGGATTTTGAGGTGTTTGTTGACGATATATCCAACTGGTATATCCGCACAAATCGCCGCCGCTTCTGGAAGACAGAGGACGAAAAAGACAAGATGACAGCTTACTACACCTTGTTCTTTGCTCTTAACACCTGCGTTAAGGTTATGGCTCCCATAATTCCGTTTATGACAGAGCACATCTGGCAGGAGCTTACAAGAAAAGTTCTTCCCTCAAGTGCAATTTCTGTTCATCTCTCGGGCTGGCCCAAAGAGATGGAGGGCTTTGAGGACGACGGCATTATTGAGCAGACTGCCCTTGCCCGTGACGTTATCGCAGTTGCGATGAGACTTCGCAACGAGCATCAGTTAAAGGTTCGTCAGCCGCTTGCAAAATTATTTGTATGCTGTGATGATGACACCGCGAATAAGCTTAAAGCATTTGAGAAAAATATTCTTGATGAGCTTAACATCAAAAATATAGAGTATATTAAAGATAAATCCGTTCTTGAAGACAGCTACCTCACCGTCAATTTCAAAGCGGCAGGCGCAGTCCTCAAGCAGAATGTAAACAAATTTAAGCAGAGCCTTGAAAACGCAGGCAAAGACGAAATGGTTGCAATGGCGGCATCTGTTGCTGCAGGCGAAAAAGTTTCTGTGCCCGGTTGGGACGAGGAGTTTGACCCCTCGCTCTTCCAGATGAACTACAAAACAAAAGAGGGCATCGTTTCTGCCGAGTGCTCTGACGATATAACAGCCGCTCTTGACGTTGTAATCACAGAAGAGCTCAAAAAAGAGGGAATCGTAAGAGACGCCGTTCGTCAGTGCCAGCTTCTCAGAAAAGAGGCAGGCTATCAGGTTGAGCAGAGAATAGTAATCGCTATAAACAGCTCACACGATTTTGTTATGTCGGCTCTTAAAGAAAAAGCAGACCACATTGCCTCCGAGCTCCTCGCAAACGAGGTTATATTCGGCACGCTTGACGGTGCGGACATGACCAAAGAAGCAGAAGCGGCAGGCGAAAAAATAGAAATAAGCGTTAAAAAAGCTTAACGCACAAATATAAGGAGATGTCAATAATGAGAGTTACAAAAGATATGCTTATAGGCGATATTCTTGATGCAGACAGAGAAACAGCTCAGTTCTTTTTTGAAATGGGTATGCACTGCCTCGGCTGCCCCTCCGCAAGAGGAGAGAGCCTCGAAATGGCTTGCGCTGTTCACGGTGTTGACGTTGACGAAATGGTAGAAGAAATCAACACTTTTCTTGATTCAAAGAAATGAGCCTGAGACCAAGGCTTAAAATGGCGGCAGACATGGTACGCTGTGGTTCTTCTCTTGCCGATATAGGCACCGACCACGGCTACCTGCCTGCGTGGTTAGTTAAAAGCGGCAGGTGCAAAAGCGCAGTTGCCGCCGACCTTAGAAAAAGCCCACTTGAAAACGCGGCAGAGACTATTCGCATCTATGGTGTTGAAGACAAGGTTAGTCTGCGGCTTTCAGATGGGCTTGACTGCATTTTGCCCGAAGAAGCGGACGACATTGTTTTTGCGGGTATGGGCGGTACGCTCATAGCACAGCTTATGGAGCGCACCGAGTGGCTCAAAGACAAAAGCAAAAGAGTTATAGTTCAGCCCATGACTCACAGTGAAAATGTGAGAGAATACCTCATAAAAAACGGGTTTGAAATTCTTTTTGAAAACGCCTGCCGTGACGACGGCAGAGATTACATTTGTTTTTGCGCCGAATACCGCGGCTCTGTGCCCCAAAGGGACGGACTTTATTACTACATAGGCACGCACCCGATAGAGGGCAACGAACCGTCTTTAAACTATGCAAAAAAGCAAATTTCGCGTGTTTTTAAGCGTGCCGAGGCTTTGGAAAATTCAGGAATAAAAAGTGACGAGCTATTATATTTAAAAAATATAATAAAACGCTTTGAGGAGGTAAAACCGTGGCAAGAGTAATTGATTTTTATAATTTTCTTGACAGCGTTTGCCCGTTCTCTTTGCAGGAGGATTGGGACAACAGCGGTCTGCTTGTAGGCGACAAAAACAAGGAAGTTACAAGAGCCGCGGTTGTGCTTGACATAACCGAAGACGCGGTTCAATACGCTTCTCAGGTGGGTGCGGAGCTTATAATAAGCCACCACCCCGTTATATTCAAAGCAAAAAAAGAGCTTTTAAAGGGCGACGCGGTTTACACCCTCGCTCAAAACTCAATGAGTGCGATTTGCGCTCACACAAACCTTGACTGTGCAGGCGGCGGAGTGAACGACGTGCTGGCTCAACTGCTTGATATTCAGAATGTCGAGGTTTTTCCCTGCGACTGCTCACCGGAGCTTTTGAGAGTGGGTGTTTTGCCGCAAAAAATGAGTGCGGACGAGCTTGCACTGCAGATTAAAGACGCCCTCGGCGGCTGTGTGAGATATTGCTGCGAAGAAAAACAAATTGAATCCGTTGCGCTTTGCTCGGGTTCCGGCTGCTCTTTTGTGCCGGACGTTATAAAGGCAGGTATAGACTCATTTATTACGGGTGATGCCTCGCACCACGATTTTGTGGATTGCAGGGAAAATGGGCTTGCACTGTTTGCGGCAGGTCATTTTGAAACCGAAAATCCTGTTGTTTCGGTGCTTGCAAACAAATTGAGATGTGAATTTCCGGATACGGATATAATCGTTATTCCGCAGAAAAATCCGGTAAAATATATTTGACGGAGATACCCAATGGCACTTGACGGCATATTTTTAAACCACATAAAAAACGAACTTGCGCCCCGCATTATAGGTGCAAGAGCAGAAAAAATACACCAGCCCTCACGCGAAGAGCTGGTGATACATTTGCGCTCAAAATCGGGCGCTTACAAACTGTTTTTATCTGTCAGAGTAAACAGCCCAAGAATAAATCTGACCTCTTACGCACCCGAAAACCCGGCAACTCCTCCTATGTTTTGTATGCTTTTGAGAAAGAAGCTTACAAATGCGATTTTAAAAGATATTCGACAGCCGGGGCTTGACAGAGTGCTGTATCTTGACTTTGACGCTACGAACGAAATAGGCGACCGCGTAACGCTCACGCTCTCTATTGAGATAATGGCAAAGCACAGCAACATAATTCTTACGGACGAAAACGGGCGCATTACGGACGCGATAAAGCGAATAGATTTCAGCCGCTCTGCGGTAAGGCAGATTTTACCCGGATTTCCCTACACTCCCCCGCCGGCTCAGGATAAGCCCGATTTTTTAAGCATAAGCGCAAACGATATGCTGCTCGGAATAAAAAGCAACGGGCAAAAAAATCTATCCTCCGCAATACTTTCTTCGGCGCAAGGTCTCTCACCCGTTGTATGCCGTGAAATAGCTTATAAAAGCGGCGGAGACATAAGAGTGTGCGATATGTCCGAACGGCAGGAAATGCTGCTTTTTGGCGAGATTAAAACGCTTCAATCCACAGCAATGAACTGCACGGGCGAGCCTTATATTTTAATTGACTCCGAAGGTGTTCCGACTGATTTCAGCTTTATGAAAATAGAGCAATACGGCAGCAGCAGAACCTGCAAAAAATGCGAAAGTTTTTCGCAGCTGCTTGATAACTTTTATTATGAAAAGGACCGTGCGGAACGCACCAGGCAAAAGGGGCGCGACCTTGTTAAATTTTTGCACAGTGCAACAGAGCGTTCGGCAAAAAAGCTTGATTTGAGACGTGCCGAGCTTGAAGCCTGCGCCGACCGCGAACATATGAGAATTTGTGCGGAGCTTATCAACGCAAATTTGTATAATCTTCAAAAAGGCTCTTTATATTATGACCTGCCGAATTATTATGACAACAATAATATTTTAAGAATAAAGGCGGATCCCGCACTCTCGCCCGCCGCCAACGCGCAAAAGTATTTCAAAAAATACCGCAAGGCAAAAACTGCGGAGCAAATGCTCACCGGGCTTATTGAAAAAGGAGAGGAAGAACTGCAATATCTTGAATCGGTATCCGACGCACTCGAAAGATCATCTTCGCAAGCCGAGATAGACGAGATAAGAAACGAGCTTGTTTTAAGCGGATTTTTAAAGCCGAAAGCAAAGGACAAGAAAAAAGTGAAGCCCTCCGCTCCGCTTGAATATATTACAAGCGACGGTTTTCATGTGCTTGTCGGCAAAAACAACATTCAAAACGACAGGCTTACTTTTAAAACCGCGCAAAAAAGCGACATGTGGCTTCACACGCAAAAAATTCACGGCTCGCACGTTATAATCCAGAGCGAAAACCGTGAAATAAGCGACGAAGCGATAGTCGAAGCGGCAGAAATTGCGGCATATCACAGCAAAGCGAGAGAGGCGAAGCTTGTGCCCGTTGACTACACGCTTGTAAAAAATTTAAAAAAACCGCCGAGCGCACCGCCCGGAAAGGTTATTTATCATGTTTATTATTCGGTGAATGTCACGCCGGACAGAGAAAAGATTGAAAAAATGCAAATTCAAAAATAATTAACCTTATTTGCTTATTAACAATAAAAGCTATAATTCGCAAGCAGTGCCGAGTCGGCACAAGTCTTTGTGAATTATAGCTTTTTGTATTTTGCTCTTAGTTCTGCACTAATCCGTGATGTCCTGCGAAAACAAGGCGCACCCCATTGCTCTGAACTGACTGAGTTTTTTCTCTAAAAGAGCTCTGTCGCATTTAAAAATCTGCGCCAGGCAGTCCATGCAATAAAACTCCGCAGAACCTCTGTTTATGAGTTTTTTGGTCATGCCGACTTCATCGTTAGTCAGCTCTTTTGCACAATTTTTGCACTTAGCCATTAAAGGTCAACTACTTTTGCGCGATAAATTACACACTCGTGCGGGTCAAGGTCAACCATGAAAAGTCCGTTCTTTATTTTGGTTACTTCACCCGTCCAAAGGTTAGTGAGCTCAATGGTTTTGCCCGTGCACTCGCCTATGCCGAGAGCGTCAATGGTGGCGTCGGTTGTTCCGCGTGAATCGGTGAAATTGAACGCCGCGAGAGCAATATCGCCGTTTGATAGAAATCTTGCCATAACGGGACGGTCAAGGTCATATCTCTCATAAAGCGGGTCGTTTACTCCCCTCGTTCTGCGATAATCACGGTACTCATTGAGGAAGAACGGCTGTCTGTAAGCTTCGTCCTGGTCAATTTCGATAATTCCCTTGTTTTTAAGAATGGCAAGTGCTTCGTCGTCCGCCTTTCTCAAATCACAGCCGATGATAAGGGGTGAGCCCATCATTGCCCAAAACGCAAAGTGAGTGCGGTATTCGTCTCTTGTGCCGCCTGTGAGGCCGACATTGCCCTCGCCGTTCATGCCGACAACGAGCATATCCATGTCGTTAAAGCAGCCGTTTCCGTTATATTCAAGCACCTGCATTTGCTCGGTGGCAAGCGTTTTAATTGACTCCCAAGAGTCAAAAACATCGCCGGTTGAGCGCCATGTGTGCGCTCCTGTTTCTTTTATCCATGTCTTTGTGTTTTCTGCTCCCCATGAGCAAGCCGCAAAGACTATATCTCTGCCGCTGTTTGCAAGCGCAAGAGACATTCTTTTGTAAAGAATATGACCAAAGGTTGCATAAGGGTGAAAGCAGAAGTCGTATTTTAAATAGTCTACACCCCACTCTGCAAAGCACTTTGCATCCGTGAACTCATGGTCATAGCTGCCGGGGTATCTGGCGCAGGTAAGCGAACCGGCGCAGGAATACATGCCGAACTTAAGCCCTTTTGAGTGAATATAATCCGCAACATATTTCATACCGTGAGGGAATTTCTCGGGGTCGGGCACGATTTCACCCTTTTCGTTGCGCTCTCTGAGACTCCAGCAGTCATCTATAATAACATACTCGTATCCGAGATCTTTAAATCCGTTATCAACAATATAATCCGCTGTTTCAAGAACAACCTTTTCGTTTATGTTCTCTCCGAAAGTGTTCCATGAATTCCAGCCCATTGGGGGTCTTTTTACTATCACTTAATCGTCCTCCGATAATTTAAAATAAAGGCGTTGCCTTAGCTAAAAATCTACCACAACGGGAATAAAGTGTCAATAGATTTAAACTATTTAAGAAAAAAAATTAAAAGCTATAAAACATCAACGAAAAATCAGAAATCGGCAAATAAAAAGCAAGCTCTGCAAATTGACTTGAATTTTGTAATATGTTACAATAATCGGGTGCTTAAATTTAGCAAAATAACAAGAAAGGAAAGGGATGCGGCTTTAAAAAAACTCATCCTATAAAAATATGTTAAAAAAATCAGTTAAAGCGGCGTTTAAGGCAAGTTTACCGATTATGGCAGGCTACCTCGCGCTCGGCATAGGCTTTGGCGTGCTGCTTCAAAGCAAGGGGTACAGCCTGTGGTGGGCGGGGCTTATGGCACTCACCATGTACTCGGGTTCGCTGCAATATGCCGCGGTTGATATTTTAAGCGGCGGCGCTTCTCTTATATCAACTGCATTTATTGCCTTTTTTATAAACGCACGCCACTTTTTTTACGGCTTCTCGCTGCTTGATACATACAAAGGCATGGGCGCGGCAAAGCCGTATATGATATTCGGCCTTACCGACGAAACATATTCGCTCGTATGCTCCGGCAATGTGCCCGACGGCGCAGAGCCAAAAAAATATTTTTTTCTTTTGACGCTTTTTGACCAAATTTATTGGATATGCGGCTGTATGCTCGGTGCGCTGCTTGGCTCGCTCCTCCCCTTTGAGCTTAAAGGTGTGGATTTTGCCATGACGGCACTGTTTATAGTCATATTCGTTGACCAATGGATGTCTCAAAAGAGGCACCTGCCGGCAATTATCGGCGTCGCGGTTTCAATAGTCTGCCTTGCGATATTCGGCGCGGATAATTTTATTATTCCGTCGATGATAATAATTGCGCTTATCCTTTCACTCTTCAGAAAGAAACTGCAAAAGGAGGAGCCAAACAATGACTGAAACCAATTACGCCCTCATTCAGATAGCCATTATGGCGGGAATTACGGCTGTGCTGAGATTCATGCCGTTTGTGCTCTTCCCCGAGGGAAGAAAACGACCCAAATTCATCTCATACCTCGGCACTGTATTGCCGTATGCGATAATAGGTATGCTGGTTGTATACTGCTTTAAAAATGTATCTTTTGTGCAGTCGCCGCACGGCTTGCCGGAGCTTATCGCCGCCGCGTGTGTTGTTTTGCTTCATGTATGGAAGAAGAACACACTGCTCAGCGTATTCGGCGGAACGGCAATATATATGATACTTTTAAGATTTGTATTTTAATAATTATAAAATTAAAACGCAGAAAGTTTTGCCCTTTCTGCGTTTTTCATTTTAACTTCTACCGCCTTTTTTAGCCGGTGCCTGCGGAACAGTGCTGAAATCATCGGGAAAATAACACTCGCGTGTATTTTTAAGTTCAATCATTTTGGTGCAATAATCAATAACCTTATCGGTGTATTTTGCACACTCATCCCACTCTTTTTTCACCTGCTCGGTATGCTCTGACTTAACATCATAATTACTTACGATATAATTTGAAAGATATCTGGTCATCTTAGGCATACCGTATATATTAAGATGATCATAGTTATAATAGTCGTGAAAATCAACTAATCCCATTTCTTTTTTATGATGATCCATATTCAAAAAGTTAAAGCCGTAACTTTTAATAAGTGCTTCGGCCTTTGCAAAAGATTCTTTATCTTCTGTCTTTTTTAAATCAGGGGATCTCACAAACAAAGCATCAATATTATTATCTTTACAGTATTTGAGAAGTACCTCCATATTATTCAAGGCTTCGTCAGAAAAATGAAGGTAGTTCATCTCTGAAAAACTGTTTTTATTCGCCTTCATTGTTATGGTAGAAAAGTTTTTGGTAAGAGAATATCCGCGTTTTGAAATTTTTATTTTTGAGTTAAGTATGCTGATACATTTCGAAAGATTTTCCCACTGTGTGTGGTATTTTAAAAGCGGATACTTGTAGGTATTCCTTTCTTTCTCCGGAACTATCGTCTCAATCATTTCTCTTTTATTCGGAGAATCCGGCATATTGTCAATAACACGTCTCACCGGACTTTCGCGGTATCCGTTCTCCGCACTCTCAAAGAAACCCCAAACCTCAAACACAAACAGCTTGGGATTTTGAAGCCGTCTTATTTCTTTTACTGCCGGAATATAAAGAGACGAAAGCATTGATGCCGTTGAAAACGCATAACTTGTAAACCCATACTCTTTATATGCAAGCGGTGAATAAAAGCCGGTATATATTTGGCTCGGTCCGATAAGGGCAACGTCAATGCTGTTTTCCGGTTCTTTGTAAAAGCTGTAAATTCCCATAACGTCTCGGCCGTTGTTTACTCTTAAAAATACCGACATAAACGACAGCATACAAACCACAGCCACAGCAAATGCCGTTATTCTTATAAAATGTCTGATTTTCATAATACCTCCGTAAGCGGCAATATCTGCCGCTTTTTGGCTTTAACTTTAAAACTGCATATAAACAAACTCACTCGCGTTGGTTCCCGGTCCGTACATACCGAAAGCCACAATTGCGGCTATGCCGCAGAGCATAACAATCCACTGGAATATGATGTTTTGACTGCCTATTGCAACACGCAAGCCGGATGTCGTATGTCTCTCTTGAAGAAGTGACACAGAAAGCAAAATAAGAGACGAAACCGCAAGAACTCCGTAATCGACATGTTCAAGACCGAGCGATTGAATTTTTGCAAGATTCATAAGTTCGCCCGGGTGAAAATCGAGAACCGAATTTTTCATCATAACAAGAGCGTCTTTAAACCCATCTGCTATATCGAAATAATAGCCTATCAAAACAACAATAAATGTTCTTATCATTTGGAAAATTCGATAGCTCAGGCACTCGGTTCTGATTTTTAAGGCAGACGTAAACTTTCTGAACGCAGGCTCCAAAAGGCTTGAAACAAACATAATTGCGCCGTTCCATACGCCGAAGCCGATATACTTCCAGTTTGCGCCGTGCCAAAGACCGATAACAAGGAAAACAACAAATGTTGCTATGCTGCCCGGCAAAACCTTGCCTATGTGCTTGCCGAGGTGTTTTTTAGTCCATTTGCCGAGCTTTAAAAATCCGCCCGAAAGCGTGAGAGAATAGAAGATATAATTCTTCATCCATGCGCCGAGAGTAATATGCCAGCGGCGCCAATATTCGCCGATAGATTTTGAAAAATACGGCCGTTTGAAGTTTTCGGCAAGATTTATGCCGAGCATCTGTGCAACGCCGCGCGAAATATCTATTCCGCCGGAGAAATCGGCATAAAGCTGAAGCGCATAAGTCAGCGCCGTTATCAAAATAAATGTGCCGGAATAATTGCTCTTGTCGCACAAAACGGTGTTGATGAGAACAACCGCTCTGTCGGCAATGACCATTTTCTTAAACAATCCCCACAAAATAAGCTGAAAGCCGTATTTTATGTTTTCGTATTTTAAAGCGTGGGGCTCATATAACTGCTTTGCAAGGTCGCTGTATATGCTGATAGGTCCCTGTATAATCTGTGGAAAGAAAGAGACAAACAGCGCAAACTTTGCCGGATTTTTTTCTGCCTTTGTTTTGCCGCGGCATACGTCGATAATATATCCCATTGCCTGAAAAGTATAGAAAGAAATACCGAGCGGCAAAAACAGCTTGAACAAAGGAAGCTCCGCGCTGCTGCCTAAATTTTGCAGAAGACCCGTAATAGAGCTCGAGAAAAAGTTATAGTATTTAAGCACGGCAAGAATACCGAAATTCAAAACGAGTGCAAGTGCGAGAACAAGTCTTTTCTTCTTGTTTACCTTTGCTTTAAAAGCTTTTTTATCGCTGAACGACCACTCGCCTTTTTTCTCTTTTACCGTATCCGAGCCCTTTTGCGCTATTTTGCCTATCCACAACCCGCAGGCATAAGTGCTCAGGGTAGTGAAAACGATAAACGGCATATATTTAAGGCATACTATACCGTAAAATGCGTAGCTTGCAACGAGTAAAACTATCCATCTGAATTTTTTTGGGCATATATAATATACCAAAACCGTTGCGGCTACAAAAACAAAAAATTTTATAGATGTTAAAGTCATTTTTTTATTTCCTTAAAATTTAGGTGTGTTTAAAGGGTCTGTAAGTATCTGACCGCGAAGCTTTATAAGTCCGCCGCTTTCGGAATAAATATAAATATTGGGCATGGGTCTGCTCAAAAACAGAGCCAGTCCCTCGGTTACCGAGTATGCACCTGCACGGTCAAAGACCAAAACAGATCCTGCACCGGCACCTGTGAGTTCCGCTTTTCTGACTAAAACATCCGCCGTTGTGCAAAGGCTGCCGCAAAGCGACCAGTTCTCTGCCTTATCCCCCACAGGACGGTAAACGGTGATATGCGGAACCTGCATTGCCATTGTCTGACCGTAATATTTTAAATGGTTTATGCCGCCGTCGCATATGGCATAATTGATGCCGTGAGTAACCTTGGTATCCATAATCTTAGTGAGATACGAGCCGCAGTCCGATGCCAAAAATCTACCCATCTCTATGCTGAGAGGATATTTTTGTGCAAACTCTCTGAGGTACTCCGAAGCTTCGCTGAGCAGAAGCATGTCCGTCTCCTCCGGCTCCTTGCCGAAGTAATCGCACGCAAGACCCGGACCGTACTCAACATGGTCGGTGCAAAAACCGTAGTCTTTTTTAAGAGATTCGATAAGGTCTTCAAGAACGGCAAGTTCATCTCTTATAATAGCGGCCTTTTTCTTTTGTGTGCCCGTATAATAGTGAAGACCCTTTATATCAAGCCCTTTGTATTCGTCGCGTCCGCTTATTATTTTGCGTATGTCACTCTCGTCCATGCCGAACTGATTGCCGCATGAAAGGCGCAGTATTATAGGAACGGTTTTGCCGTTTTTAACGGCGCAATCGTTGATAAGTTCTGCGTGTAAAAGGCTCTCTGCGGTGAATATGCCTACGCCGTCCGCCATTGCACGCTCAACATCTTCTTGAGTTTTATTTACGCCCGAAAAGATTATGCGGCCAAGGTCAATGCCTGTGTTTTCACATATGGTAAGCTCTCCGGGGCTGCAAACCTCAAGCCACTGCACACATGAGGGCAAATGCTTTATAAGAAAAGGATTTGCCTTTATTGAGTAGCAAAGAGGAATATTATCACCGAGCGCAGAAGCTGTTTTTTGCGCTCTTACGGCAAATTTATCCGTATCAAAAACATATGCAGGTGTATCGCCTGAATTTATGATGTTTTCATATGCTTCATTTATAGCCATTTCTCAGCCCTCGTCCTGAAGTCTTTCAATGAGCTTTACCATTGCGTCAACGGAATTGAAGTTTTCGGGCAGAAGATTCTCTACGCCTACGGTAACGTCAAAAGCGTCGTCAAGCTCACCTACGAGAGATACGATGTCCATAGAATCAAGGATACCGTCGTCAATAAGCGATGTTTCATTTTCAAAGTCCACATCGGGTCTGATTTCTGTCAAAATTTCCATAAGTTCGTCTTTCATTTTAGTTTCCTCCCATTAGTTCTTTATATAATTTAATTTTAAAGATTGCATATCTGTTTTGCCGTTTGCAAGGCGCGGCAATTCGTCCAATTTATATATCTTTCTCGGAACCATAAATCCCGGGATTTTTTTGCGAAGATAAACCGAAATTTCTTTAGGCTCACTCTCGCCCGTGTAGCAAAGCAAAAGCTGCTCTTTTTCAAAATTATAAAGCGCGGCGCAGTCGTGAACGCCTGCCATGGATTTTGCCGCATCCTCGATTTCATCAAGCTCAACGCGGTGACCGAGGTGCTTTATCTGTCTGTCTTTTCTGCCGTGGAACTCCAAAAGTCCGTCCTCACGAACGAGGGCAAGGTCGCCCGTTTTATATATTATCTCTCTGTAAGAAGAATTAAGCGGATTTTGAATGAACGCTTGTTTTGTGCGCTCCGGATCATTGTAATATCCGAGTGCAAGTATCGGTCCGCTGACGCAAATTTCGCCTATCTCACCCTTGGGAGCTGCCGTGCCGTCTTCGCAGAGAAGAAATACACTGTAATTGTCATAAGGCTCGCCTATCGGCAAAACGTCAGTATCGCTCACCTTATCCTTGACTACATAATATGTGCAGGAAGCGGTTGCCTCGGTAGGCCCGTACTGGTTGACGAACAAGGTATCGGGTAAATTATCCTGCCACACTCTCAGGCACTTGCACGGCATAACCGAACCCGAAAAGCATACCTTTTTAAGATACTGCGGAACACTGTGGTCAAATGCGCCCATTGCAGTCGGCAGTGTAAGCGCGGAAACGCTCCAGCCGATTGAGGTTATTTTAGCCTCGTTTAATATGTCAAAAAGCTTTACCGGAATTGCAAAATACTGCTTCGGAATTATATACGTCGCCGCGCGGCATTTGAGCGGAATATAAATATCCCTGATTGCCGCGATATAATCAAGCGGTGACTGATTGCCGAGCCTGTCGTTTTCGTCAATACCCATAACCGAGCAGTAGGCGTTAATGTAGCAAATCAGCGATTCGTGAGACGTGATAACCCCTTTGGGGTTGCCGGAGGAACCGGAGGTAAATATAACATAGAGCGGGTCTGTGCATTTTGCTCTTTTTCTTATGGCTTGCAGCTTTTTAAAATCTGCAGCGGTCTTTTCAAGCTCATCGATAAAGAGGATTTCTCCGTCAAAATCAAGACCTTTTGCAAGAGCCTCGTGTTCACGATCCGTCACAAGATATTTGGCTTTTAAATTAGAAAGAATTTTGTTTAATCTGTATTCCGGCACCGTACTGTCAAGAGGTGCGTAAAAAGCTCCGCTGTAAACAATACCCAAAAATGCCGCCGGAGTATATATGTTTCTGCCGGAAAGAACGGCGACGGGCTCGCCGAAGCCCACAAGCTCTGCCAACGCGGTGCCTATTGACTGTGCAATGCCCAAAACCTGCGAAAAAGTCAATTTGCCGTTTTCATCTTCATATACTGCTTTATCCGGGCAAATTTTTGCTGAGCCTTCGAGCCAGTCTAATACATTTTTTTGCATACTACACATCCTATTCCAAAATCAACAGCCCTGTTCAGGTTCATCTTTTGATATCACAAATGCTAATTTTACATTAAAAGTATCCCCTTTGTCAATAGTTTCAAAGGAACATCCAATTTGTTTTGCAATCTTTTTGCACGAAAGAAGCCCGATACCAGTGCTTTCTTTTTTGCCGGCATCCTGATTTATGCTGTTTTGAACGGTATAAATCAAACATTCGTCTTTATACTCTGCCGAAATTTCTATCGGTGATGATTTATCGGCATATTTTTCTATGTTGGAGAAAATATTGCCGAACAGTCTGTTTAAATAAAGAGCATTTGTTTCAATGCTGTATTCCGGCAAAATATCGGGGAGCTTTATGTTATAGCCCTTTTCGTTTAGCAGAAAGGCATATTCGCCCACCACCTGGTTAAACAGCATTGACGCATTATATTTTTCGGTTTCAAGCTTTTCCTCCGAATTGCCGAAAACATAAAAATATCTGAAAAGCTTATCCGAAAGCTCTTTTAGCTGTATTGCCTTCTCATAGCATATATCAATATAGCCGTCCATATCTTCTTTGGCGGAATATTCGCCCTGCTTGAGCAGATTCAGATAACCCGTGAGCACCGTCAGCGGCGTTCTTATATCGTGCGACATGGCGGTGACAAGGTCGCTGTTTGCTTTCCACACTATCTGCTCATTACGCATCTGCTCTATAATTTTATTTCTCATGCTGTCAACATTTTTTGCCAGCATTGCAATTTCGTCCTTACCCTTAATGTTTATTGCACTGTTTATGTCAGCGTTTTCTACTCTGACAACCTCTTCCGAGAGCTTTCTTATTCTTTTTGTAATATGCGAGCTGTATATAAACACCACAATGAAGAATATTGCCGCAGTAAGCGTTATGGATATGACTTTAACGGTATTTATAATTTTTTCTTCCGAAAAATCAACCACTGCGACTTTGCAGGTTCGGTCACTGAACTTTACGGGGAATTCATTCATACCGACATAGGTTATAGCCTCCGCTTCGGAAGCGGTGTCGTCCTCGTCGGAATCTGCGGCAGAATTGCTGACTTTGCCCGCAATGGTTTTAGTGTTGTCGCTTGCCTCTTCGGTATAAACCTCCTGCGTGTCGTTGCTGTCCTCGTTTTCTTCATCCCACCAGCCGGACTCATATATGACCGTATCGTTATTCTGATTGTAAATAATCATATAAAGATAGGTTTTGCTGTTCATAAACTCTGATATTTTTTCGGTATCGGTTGACGCTACGCCGTTTTTCGATACGAACTCTTTAAAAAGCTCTATATTTTTTTTATCGCGCTTGATTGTGGCATCCTCTTCCAAATACACATCCGAAACATAGTTCTCTGCGATTTTGTTTATGCCTATCACCACAAGAACACCGATAACAAGTGCGGCAAAAACAAAGGCAAGCATTTTAAATCTTACGGAATTGAGTTTTGATGTTTTATCAGTCAATCTGATACCCCTTTCCGTATATTGTTCTTATTATTGCCGGCTGTGCCGGGTTGTTTTCTATTTTTTGTCTGAGGCGCAAAATATGCACCATTATTGTGTTGGAGGATGACGGAAAGAACTTTTCGTTCCATACGTTTTCATAAAGTTCCTCTATCTTCCACGGTTTGCCTCTGTTTTTTATAAGGAACATGAGAAGATCCGTCTCTTTATCGGTCATTTTTACTTTTTCATTATCTTTATAAATTATTCTTCTGCCGGTATCTATAACAACATTGTCAATCACAACTGCCGCGGAGTTTTGGCCGTTCTCGCCCTTACCCTTATATATTTTATATCTGCGTATGAGTGATTTCACTTTTCTTAAAAGATCCGGCTGAACAAAAGGCTTTGTAAGAAAATCGTCGCCGCCGCCGATAAAAGCCTCTTCTTTATCCGAATCTTTTGTTTTTGCTGTGAGGAACAGAATCGGTACGGAAGAAAATGAGCGGATAACCTTGCAAGCCTGTGTTCCCGACATCTCCGGCATCATTATATCGAGGATTATCAAATCTATATCGCGGTTGTTTGAGAGCGTAGCCACAGCCTGCTCGCCGTTCTCCGCTTTAAGCACTTCGTATCCGCTGTTTTTTAATATTATGCCTAAAAGTTCTCTGATTTCGGGGTCATCGTCCACAACCAAAATTTTTGCTTCGGTGTTCACGTTCATCCTCCTTTCCTCAATCAAACTACGGTACAGTATAGCACTGCCGGCTTGTTTTTTCTACTCTTTTTAAAAGCTTTAAGGTTTGTTAAGAAAAGTTGAAATCTGTAATGAGTCTTGCTCTATGCGGTATGAAATGAAGCTTTGGCGGTACGAATTTGTCTTTTTTTCAGTTTGACGGTTTTTATGCTTGACTTGTGCTTTTCAGATGCTAAACTCAGTAGTAACAGGGCTTTTACCGCTCATATATGCAGCAAAAGCCGAGGGGGGATTTTTATAAAAATAGCCATATGTATAAGTGAAAACAAACTGTCGGAATCTGTTTATGAAACAATATGCGAATACGGTGAAAAACGCCGCTTGCAAATTTTTTGCCGATGCTTTAAAATCCGCGACGATATTTTAAGCTTTGCCGATGAATACGACATTTTTATTTTTGACTGCCGCAAAAATAAAACCGACGGACTAAAAAAAGCTCAAAGCATTAAAAATATCTATAAAAAGCAAAAAGCATTTATTTTTGTTTCGGATACAATAGCGTCGGCGTGTAAGACCTTTGAAGTGGACGCCTTAACCTCATTGACTGTACCGATAAATGCAGAAAAGCTTTGCCGGGCCATAGATAACTATATCTTTAAAAGCCGATTTTGCGGCAACTTGGCAATCAGATTAAAAAAAGAGCTTGATTTTGTTCCCGCAGATAAAATTTATTATATTGAGGCGACAAAGAAAAGCACATCAATACATACACAGGCAAAAGAGCTGTATTCTCTGTTTTCAATTTCATATTATGAAAAGGAGCTTGCAGACCTTTCTTTTTTCAGAATACACCGCTCATACCTGATAAATATAAATATGCTTAAAAGCTTTAACGGCAAATACGTTACATTTATAAACGGCGAAAAACTTATCATAAGTCCCAAAAAATATCCGGCGCTCTGCTGTGCGGTCGGCAGCAGCTTTATTTTATAAAGCCGAATTTGAGCAAACATCCAAAGTTTATATTGATTTTATATTGACACGAAAAACTATGTATTGTATAAATAAATTATAAAGTTGTTCAAAAGATTTGAACAGCTAAAAAAGAAAGGGGTATAAGATATGAAAAAAATCATCAGCATCATCATGGTCGCGGTTATGCTCTGTTCCTTCACCGTTTTTGCCTCGGCGGCAAATGAAGAAATGCAGCTCGGCAAAACCTACACCGAAATAGTGGGGGCAGATGCCAAAACATTCACCTTCACACCCGACAGCGACGCAATTTACGAAATCAGCGCAAAGCTTCTCAGCGGTGAAAGCACCGCGGCGGCCGTTTCTGTTTCAAGTGATGAAAACTTATTCGGATACGTTGAACTTCTTTCGACCGGCGAAGAGGATCTTGACTATCTCGACGGTGCGGATATCTTCCCCGCCAAAAAGGGCATAAAATTATCTGTAGAAATACTCAATACCTTTGACTATGAATTCGGCGATATGTCGGATGAATACAGGTCTGATTCCGCAATCCCCGATGCAAAAGTTGAAATCTGCATCAAAAAATCAAACATTCAAAAGCGCGACATCGGCGAGGTTTTCACTTACAGCGATGAGCACAGCGGCTTGTTTGATAACTGCTTTTATATAATCCCTCAAGAGACTATGCAGTATAACTTCTGGTCACATCCCGACGGCACGCTCATTGTGATGGACGGCCTCGGCAACATCAACACCTGTGACTATTCACCCGTTGAAACTCTCGATTATACGCAGATACTCGAAAAGGGAGAGATTTATCTCGTCATACCGTATTTGACGCTTGATGAAAACAAACCCACTGCGGATATAAATATCGTTGACGGCTCAGGCATACTCCCCGAGGTTATTGAGCTTGATGATATTCTTATGATAAAGGGCGAGGAATCCCTGTTTGAAGTTGCGGTTTATCCCCTCGGTTCAAGATATAACTACGAAACACTTGAGCTTACAATGGGCAACAGCCGCATTGCGAGTGCGGAGTATGACAAAGAAAGCGGCTCCATCATGGTTCGCGGTCACAAGCTCGGCAAAACAACTCTCACCGTTACAGAGCCTATATCCGGCGCAACGGCGGAGGTTGAGGTAAAGGTAGTTTCGAGAATCGGCTACTTCTTCATAACCATTTACAAAGCAATACTTGAGTTTTTATTCGGTTGATAATCACCTTTTAAAAATAAAATGATAAAAATCAGCAGACAATATAAAGTCTGTTTTGCAAGTGCTCATTTATATCTTTGACTACGCTTAACATAAAAATCTAGTATTTTATGCTTAAAATATGAATTTGTATAAGTAAATCATGCAATCAACTTATACAAATTCATATGACAAGTTTATTATAGTTACTTGAAAGACTATATCAATTACTACGACAATGGTCAGAATTATTGTGAGCTTATTTTTATTTATTTAAATATTGAGAGTTCTATAATTCAAGTTGCAGTGAAATGTTTTCCGGTTGTATTCATTATTTTGTAGAAAATATGATTTAAGAAAAAGCTAATAAAGAGGAAACAATAAAATGTTGAAAACAAAAAAATGTTCAAAAATTATTGCGATTACTATGTTATTATCAATCTTGCTATTGATGATAACACTTATTTTAATTTTATTAAGTAAAAAAAATTCGGAAATTCCTAATATGCAGAACGTTATTGAACAATCGTGGAATGTTGAATCTACAGATGCAAAAACTCCTATATTTTATGAAGCACTTAAATCTAAATCTTCTTTTAAAGTGAAAAACATCAAGAATAATGGAAATAATCATTATACAGTAACAGTTGAAGTCTCATCACCATATATTTTGGACAAAATAAAAGAATATGAGAATGGCATTGATCGAAAAATTTCTGATAAGGAAATTGATGAAAAGTTGTTAGAGTTTGTAAATTCATCGGACATAAAAACCACGGATATAGAATTGACAGTTGTCAAAGTGGATGGTAAGGAATTTGTTGAATTTAATGATGAATTTGTTGATGCAATGTTTGGATATGCATATTCTTATTCAATGAACAAAGTTAACTCACTGTCAGAGAAATAAAAATGGGTGATATAAAGTGAAAATAATAAAAAAAATAATATCAGTTATATTAGTGATTACAATAATTGCATCTACAGCTGTTATGATCAAGGCAGAGGATAAAGCGAAATTTGTGCTCTGTACAGTTGTTTCCTATGATGGCAATGGAAAAGAAGTATTACGGGAAGAACCGTTTTTTTCTGATGGCAAATATTTATACGCTAAAACTGGTTTCTTTGAAAGTTATACACTTTATTATTTCGATAAAGATAATTCGGCTTTTGTGCGTGAGGGACAACAGTTCAAATTATCACTTTCTAATCTTAAAATTGATTTTGAAAATAAAAAGATGACCGCTAAAATGATTAAGTCATCACGGACATATGATATTCATAATGTAATTCGATATAATGAGGATTATTATTTGCCTATAGACCAAGTATGTTCATTTCTTAAAGCGCGTATAGAAGTTAGAGAGAATAAATTATATATAAAGAACAGTGGTGTATCTATTGCAGATGCCGCTTATATGTTTAATAATTATAAATATATATTTGGATACACACATATCGTTGGAGATATTTTTGCCAATTGTGAGAAATCATATTATGCATATGCAATAACAATGAGATTTAGTTCAACAGTTTTTAATCTTAAACTACAAAATCTTGATTTTTTTCAGAGCAATGGCAATGTCGATATTTACAAAAAAATAGTAGAGGAAAGTATATCTGACATGTCAGAATATATTGAGACTCAAAAAGATGATAACACATTTGAAAAGAGAGTATCAATGGCTTCAGATATTGTTAACAAAGCTGATATTCTTATTTCAAAATCAAAAAAAATTGTTTCAGTAGTAAAAGATGGTTGTGACTTGCTGGAGGAGAATAAAAAAATATCAGAATTACATCTTTTTGACGAATTAAAAATTGATGTAAAGCAGTGGAGCAATATATTATCAGGTTTATCAAAAGTAAACAGTTATACTGAATATATGTTAAAGATGATAAATATGACGGAAGATCATCAAAAAATGTTAGAGGAGTATAACAATTCATTAGACACCGAGGTGCTCAATATAGACACTCCTGTGTACCAAGCGTTTAAAATTACATATTCGAAATATGGTAAGGATTTTGGTACAGGTATTGCAACTAAAATTGGAGAAGAGTTATATAATTCAATACCCCAAAAAATTATAGATAAGATTCCTGTGGTTGCTCCATATTTAAAAGTAATAAAAGTAGTAAATATTGCGTTTAAAGCACTTGGTTTTGATTTAGTTGATGATACGTCTTACAATGTACTTCTTGAAGGAGATGTAGAGCGTGTTCTTAACGAAAGATATGAGTCGTTATATGATGATTCAGGTGCTACGACACAGCAGTCAGAATATTTTCGTCGAAGTGCAATTTTTATGTTGCTTGCTGAAAAACATGGTTTCGAGTCAGGAAACAAGCTCTCGCAAAAAGTAAATAAAACAGATGTTTTCGACGATCAAATTAATAATATTTGTGCAAGACTAAATTTGTTCTACAGAGCAGCTGAAAGTAAAAATTTCGATAGCTTTGAAGCTATGGAATCAAATTATAAAAAAAATAATGGAGAGATGAAGAATATAAATGATATTATTACAAATTCCACATCTGACACAACAGCATCCACCACTAAAGACGATTCTGCTGATTGGAAAAGTTCATTGATAGATTATATTTATAATTTACCAAAGTATGCAAAATTAGAAAAAATAATACAAAGTGATTTTCTTTGTTTTGAACTCATAGATATGAACGAAGACCAAATCCCTGAAATAATATTGTACTTTATTTCCGCTGGCGGAGGAGGCTGCGGATGCACTTCATATGCATATTGGGATGGAACGCAATATGTTACAAAATATATCGATGGAAATAATTCACCTGCCCCTGAAAACACAATTATTCCCTATAGAGATAATAACACAAAAAAAACTGTTTATATTTCAGGGATGCTTGATAAAGACTGCTTTGACGAACCCCTGAACTCCGGTCCATATTCTGCCGGGTATTTTTGGCGAAACAAATGGTCTCAAGATGTTTGGGAATTCAAGAACAATAAATTGACGCTTAGCAAATCATTTAAGGTAAATGAAGTGCAAAATTTTGATAAATTATATAACCCATCTGCATATCCTGTTGAAGAACGGCAAGAGGCTTTAGATAACGTAAGAGAATATAATCAAATGCTTCATGAAACATATTCGGTAATTGATGCTCCGTATTGTGAATACTCAATAACGGCTAACGGTATAATATGCGACAACTTATCAATCGCATCCTATCATGAAGTCATGAGTAAAGAAAAGGCAAACGGGTTTGTAAATGCATATTTAAATAAAAAGCATAATTTTCAAGACTAACATGAATTCCATTTTCAAATAATCGTATCCACCGTGCCGAAAGACGCCATTGCGAGTGCGGAGTATGACAAAGAAAGCGGCTCCATCATGGTTCGCGGTCACAAGCTCGGCAAAACAACTCTCACCGTTACAGAGCCTATATCCGGCGCAACGGCGGAGGTTGAGGTAAAGGTAGTTTCGAGAATCGGCTACTTCTTCATAACCATTTACAAAGCAATACTTGAGTTTTTATTCGGTTGATAATCACCTTTTAAAGCTTGGGGCTGACGATAAAAGACGTCAGCCCCAAGCTTTTTATATTTTACACTTTGAGTTTGTCATACCCTTTAACAAATGCGAAACCGCTCCCTTTGAAACAGGCTTGTATTTTTCTCCGCCGAGGAAAAGCTGTTTGACCTCAATATCTTTAAGCTCCTCTTTCGGCACGGAATAAGGGTCTTTTGAAAGAATGACCATATCCGCGATTTTGCCTTCCTCCAGGCTGCCGCGCTCTTTTTCGTCAAAGCTTGCGTAATAACCGTTATATGTACACATTCTCAATGCCTCATAAACGCTCAGCGACTGTGACGGAACGCTGTGGTTGCATGCCTTGTATATCCACATTATCGGGTCCGGGTCGGTGCACGGCGCATCCGAGCCTGCACTCAAAACAATGTTGTTGTCGGCAAAGCTCCTCAAAGGGTTGAGACGCTCGCTTCTTTCACCGAGTATTTTTTCGAGGTATTCGTCCGGCTCCTGCGGCCAGTTAATAAATGCGGACTGAACAGGCAAAAGGATATTATACTCTCTGCAAATATCTATGCCCTCCTGCGTCGGCAGGCAGGCATGAATTATTGCGTGGCGGTGATCCTTTCTCGGGTAATCGTCAAGAGCCGCTTTAAGGGCGTGCGTTGCCTGGCGGAACGCTGCGTCACCTATGGCGTGCATCTCTATCTGAAGTCCGGCACGGTTTGCTTTTTTGCAAAATTCCGTAACCTTTTCGTCGCTGTAATATAAAACTCCGCAATCTTCCGTACCCTCATAAGGAGAAATAAGTGCCGCGTCCGCAGAGCCGAAGCAGCCGTCAAGCGCACAGGCAAAGCAGCCGCCTATTCGCGGCAATTTGCGTTTGAGAGCCTTTTGCACATCCATAGTCTGAAAGAAAACTCTGAGCTGCATACCGTTATCAAAGCCTCTGCCAACCCATCTCTCAAGGTCAACGTCAAGATCCCGCGCAAAGCCTACTCCGCTGACGGTGTGTATAATTCCTATACCCTTGCCTGCCATGTAGTCTGCCGCTTTTTGCATATTTTTGACAAGGCTCACGGGTGAGAGCGAATTTGTGACATAATCCGAAACGGCAAAGAAAGCCTCCTGATTCATCTCGCCCGTATCTTCATGGTATCCGCGCAGAGGCGCGACTTTATCTTTAACTTTTTCTAAAAGCGCGGAGTTCACAACGCAGGCATGACCGTCGTATTTCACCATAAACAACGGCTTATCGGGGCATACCTCATCAAGCTGACTTTTGGTAACCAAATGCCCGTCGCTGACGGAATACGGCGAAGCGCCGAAGCCGATAACAAGCTTTTCATCGGTCTTTTTAACGTGCTCTTTAAGCATAGTGAGAATTTCGGCACTGCTGCGCGCATTCATAACATTGAGCCCGGAATGGAACGTCGCAAAGCTCGCAAAATGTATATGGGTATCTGCAAACGACGGTATAAGTGCGCCGTCGCCGAGCAAAACAGGATTTTCACCCATATATTTTGCAGGCAAATCATCGCCGACGAAAGCGATTTTTCCGCCGTCTTCAACAAGATACCGTGCAACGGTGTTTTTACTGTCACAGGTTATTATTTTGCCTTTATATACCTTCATAAGATCACTCCCATATATTATTTGATTATATAATATCGCGTTATCATACTTAAATCAAGTGTTAAATATTGATGTTTTTTTGCCGTGCCCGTGTGCTAAATTCGGCATATAAACCTATTGAAAAAGCAGGAAAAATAATATATACTTTTATTTGGTGATGTTTATGAGCGAGCCGATAAGAATTTTAAACCTTTTTACAATAATGAACCGCGGCGGAGCGGAAACCATGGTAATGAATTATTACCGCAATGTTGATAAAAGCAAGATTCAGTTTGACTTTATGGTTCACCGCACCGAGAGAGGCGCATATGACGATGAAATCGAAGCCATGGGCGGCAGAATTTATCGAATGTGCCCCATATATCCGCAAAATTTCGCAAAATATAAAAATATGCTCAAAGTCTTTTTTGACGAACACCCCGAGTACAAAATAATACATTCGCACATGTCGGAGCTCGGCTGTTTTGCATTTATCGAAGCGCAGAAGCACGGTGTTAAGGTCAAAATATGCCATGCCCACAATGCCCCCGTGAGAGAAAGCATGAATATAAAAGAAAAGGCTCAGCTCATTTTCAGAGACTATTTCAAAAAGAAAATGCTGCCATATTCCGATTTTTTGTTTGTGTGCGGCGAAGAAGCCGGATTATGGCTCTACGGCAAAGAGAACAAAGACAAGTTTATTATGATGAACAATGCCGTTGACGCACAAAAATTCAGATTTGACGAAGAGAAAAGGCAAAAGACGAGAGCAGAACTTTCTTTGGGTGATAAATTCACAATTCTGAATGTCGGCAGATTTAATCCGCAAAAAAACCACACTTTTATTCTTGATATTTTTAAAGAGCTTAAAGCCATTTGCCCCAATGCGGTTCTTTTACTCGCAGGCACGGGGGATTTGCTTGGCGAAACCAAAGAAAAGGCGGAGCGGCTCGCGCTCTCGGACAGTATAAAATTTCTCGGTATGAGAAGCGATATAGATTCGCTTGTAAGCGCTTCGGATGTGTTTCTGTTTCCGTCGCTGTATGAGGGTTTGCCCGTCACTATGGTAGAGGCGCAGTCCTCCGGCATAAAATGCTTTATATCGGACGCTGTTCCCTCACAGTGCATAATAACAAGTGATGTCTCGGTGCTCTCGCTAAAAAAAAGCGCAAAAGAATGGGCAGAGAAAATATCCGTACTTCAAAACGGGTATGAACGCAAAGACCGATATGAAGATATGGTTAAAGCAAATTTTGATATAAAGAAAAACGCCGAATGGCTGCAAAATTTTTATATTCAGCAGTATAAAAAGGCGTACGGCAATACTTAATTAAACGGAGTGAAAAATATGTTTGTTAAAGAGAAATATAAAAATAAATGCCCGGTGTCATTTGAGATATTCCCTCCTAAGGGCGAATTCGACCCGGATTCGGTTCGCAAAATTTTGAACGAACTCAAAGTTCTTGAGCCTGATTTTATCAGCGTCACATACTCGGCAGGCGGCGGCGGAAACAGCCGCAAAACAATAGAGCTTGCCTCGATAATCAAAAACGAATACGGTGTTGACTCTGTATCTCACATGACTTGCGTAAACTCCGACAAAGCGGAGGTTGAGAGCGTTATAAAATCTATAATCGACTCCGGCATCGAAAACGTGCTCGCTTTAAGAGGCGACCCGGTAGAGGGCAAAACAGCTACCGATTTTCATTTGGCAAAGGAGCTTATTCCCCTGCTTAAAGGAAAGGGTCTTTGCGTAGGTGCGGCGTGCTACCCGGAGGGTCATGTAAGCTGTGAGGATCAGGAGCTTGACACGGAATATATGAAAGAAAAAGAGGCTGCCGGTGCGGACTTCTTTTTAAGTCAGCTCTTTTTTGATAACCCGTCTTATTACAAATTCACCGAGAGAGCTGCACGTCACGGCATTACAAAACCCGTTTCTGCCGGAATAATGCCTATTCTCTCAAAAAATCAGGTTATGAGAATGATATTTATGTGCGGCGCGGCTTTGCCCAGAGATATAATTACGATCCTCAATAAATACGAAAACGACCCCGCATCACTAAAGCAGGCAGGCATAGATTATGCCGCAAAGCAGATTTTTGACCTTAAAAAGAACGGCGCAGAGGGCATCCACATTTACACTATGAATCACCCCGAAATTGCCGCGCAGCTTCGTCACGTCGGCGAATAACAATGAATGGAGAAAAAGATGGATATTTCGTCGCTTAAAATAAATAAAGAAGAAGTTTTAAGATACCTCGGCTATTCGGGTAAAGAGCCCGATGAAGGAACCGACAGGTGCATAGACGAAATGATTCTTTTGGCAGACAGTGTTTTAAGCCCCAAAGAAATCCACGGCATATTTGATACAGAAAATTGCCCCGACGGCATAAAGCTCAAGGGTACCGACGCAGTCTTTGGCGGAAATGACATTGAAAATCATTTGGACGGCTCTTTTAGGTGCATACTTTTTGCCGCAACGCTCGGTGCGGAGGCCGAGAGGCAGCTCAATATTCTTCAAAAAAAAGATATGCAAAAGGCAGTGATTTTTGACGCCGTCTGCGACACATATATTGAAGAATTTTCAGATGTATGCTGTAAAAAGCTCAAAGAAGAAATGAGAAAGAACGGTCTTTATATCAACACGCGTTTCAGCCCCGGCTACGGCGATTTGAGCATAGAGAGGCAGACGGATATTATATCTGTTTTAAACTGCACAAAGCTCATAGGTCTTACGGTGACCGACAGCTTTATTCTTTTGCCGAGAAAGAGCATAACAGCTCTTATAGGCGTGTTTAAAAATCCGTCCAAAGGAACAGCTCGCGGATGCGAAAGCTGCAATATGAAAGACAAATGCAAAATGAGAGGCGACGGCAAATGTTCAAATCAGACAGATTCTATATAACGGACGGCGGCATGGGCACCATGCTGCAAAAAAGCGGCTTAAAATCAGGAGAGCTGCCGGAAAGCTTTAACCTCACTCACCCCGATATTGTAACCGCGATACACAAAAAATTTGTTGACGCAGGCTCCGACATAATAACCGCAAACACCTTCGGCGCAAACAGAAAAAAACTCGGCAGCGATGAAAAGGTCGAAGAAGTCATAAAAGCCGGAATAGCTGCGGTCAAGCGCTCCGGCGCAAAATATGCGGCACTCGATATAGGTCCTATCGGCGCTTTGCTTGAGCCCATAGGCTCGCTCACCTTTGAAGAGGCATATGACATTTTTGCTTCGCAGGTAAAATTCGGTGCAGAGGCAGGCGCAGACCTCATAATAATAGAAACCATGTCGGATTTACTCGAAATCAAAGCGGCAATTCTTGCGGCAAAAGAGAACTCCGATTTACCTATAGCTGCCACCATGACCTTTGAGAGCGACGGCAGAACTTTTCTCGGCACGGACGCAAAAACAGCGGCGGTCGCACTCTCGTCCTTCGGCGTTGACGCACTCGGCGTAAACTGCTCGCTCGGCCCGAAAGAGCTGCTGCCGACGGTTAAAGAAATGCTGAAATACGCCAAAGTGCCGATGATTGTTCAACCGAACGCAGGCTTACCGTCAATAGAAAACGGTGAGACGGTATATAAAATCACCCCCGATGAATTTGCGGCGGCCTGCAAAGAAATGGCTGACGCGGGTGTTTTGATTCTCGGCGGCTGCTGCGGCACAACACCCGAGCACATTGCCGCGCTCAAAAATATTCTTAAAAACCCAAAACCCACAAAATTAAAGACGCCGTCATACACCGCTTTCACGGGCGGCCGCACAACGGTTGAGCTTAAAAATTCGTCAATAGCCGTTATAGGCGAGAGAATTAACCCTACGGGCAAAAAGAAACTCAAAGAGGCTCTCAGAGAAAAGAACTATGACTATGTTATAAACGAGGCAATAGACCAGCAAGAGGCAGGAGCGGATATTCTTGACGTCAACGCAGGATTGCCCGAAATAGACGAAACAGAAACCTTAAAAAAGCTTGTCAGAGAAATTCAGGCGGCAACTCCCCTGCCGCTTCAGATAGATTCCTCCGACCCAAAAGCCGTTGAGCAGGCAGTGAGAATATATAACGGCAAGCCGATTATAAACTCGGTCAACGGCTCAAAAGAGAGCCTGAAAAATATTTTGCCGATAGCAAAAAAATACGGCACGGGCATTGTTGCGCTCGCGCTTGATGAAAAAGGAATCCCCCCAACTGCGGCGGACAGGCTCGCGGTTGCCGAAAAGATAATTAACGAAGCGGAAAAAATCGGTATTTCAAGAGACGATATTATAGTTGACTGCCTTGTGCTCACCGTTTCTACCAACCAAAGCATGGTAACAGAAACGCTCAAAGCCGTCACTTTGGTTAAAGAAAAGCTCGGAGTAAAAACGGTTCTCGGCGTCAGCAACGTGTCATTCGGTATGCCGAACAGAGAAGCCATCAACTCCGCATTTTTGGCAGAGGCTTTCGGTGCAGGGCTTGATATGCCGATTTTAAATCCTCTCTCTAAAAAATATATGGAAATCGTCGCCGCCCATAAGGTCATAAACAATGAGGACACGGCAGGCGAAAATTTCATCAAAAAATTTGCCGCAGTAAAAGAAACCCCCACGGTGCAGGAAAAAGAAGAGACCGATATTAAGGCAATCATCATAGGCGGCAGAAAAAATCTTGCCGAAGCAGCGGTAAAGACGCTTTTAAAAACAGAAGACCCGATTGATATAATCAACAACTATTTTATCCCTGCGCTTGACACTGTCGGCGGCTGTTTTGAAAGCGGCTCAATGTTTTTGCCTCAGCTCATGGCGTCTGCGCAGACGGTTAAAAACGGCTTTGCCGCAATCAAAGAATTTATGGGCTCAACCGCGCCCACAAAGGGAAAAATCGTGCTTGCAACCGTAAAGGGAGACATACACGATATAGGCAAAAATATTGTTAAAATGCTGCTCGAAAATTACGGCTACAATGTGATTGACCTCGGCAAGGACGTTGACCCGAAAGCCGTGGTTGACGCGGTTATAAACGAAAACGTGAAGCTCGTCGGTCTGAGCGCACTGATGACAACAACGGTCAAATCCATGGCGCAGACGATAAAGGCTCTGCGCGAAGCCGGTGCGGAATGTAAAGTTATGGTCGGCGGCGCGGTGCTAAACAAAGAATATGCCGATATGGTCGGTGCGGACTTCTATGTTTCGGACGCAACCGAATCCGCAAAAGTCGCGGCAGAAATTTTAGGTTAAAAATGAATGCAAAAAGACTGTATCAAGCCTTTATGGAATGATACAGTCTTAATTTTTGTCTATTTACGCCGCAAGCCCCGAATTTACCGCTGCCGAGACATCGGCAGAATCGACCGTTCCGCTCCTGTCGGCATCGGCGGCAAAAGAAATTATTTTATCGGGTAGCAAAATACCGCTTGTAACGGCGTTTATAATCACACTGTCCTCGCCGTCGCATACTCCGTCAGAGTTCACATCGCCGAAAATAACCATGTAATACTCCCCTGCTTTTTCGCCTGACTGCGTATAGACGGTTATGCGTGCGCCGGTTACTATTTCTTCATATTCATAATAACCGCCTTCGGTGACAGAAACATACAATTCAAGCTTTTCCGCTTTTTGCGGAAGACCCGAAACCAAGCCGTCCTTTATCTCTATGTTTGTTCCGTCGCGTGCGAGAAGCCGCGGAGCCGCCTTTTGCGGCAAATCCTTTGTTCTGACCGCAAGTATGCCCGAGGTATCTGCCACAGATGTTACATAAACCGATTTGCCGAAAACTAAAAGATCCGCGCTTTGGCTCGCGTTGCAAGGGCTGCTGCCGAGCTGCTTTTGCACGCCGCCGTCATAGTAATACACTTCGGCGTTGCCCTGTGCGCTGAAAACGCCCACACAAACCGTTCCGCTCCCGCTGACATCAAGACCGAGACTTATATAGTTGCCGATTGAGGTGTTTATCTCTCTTTTTTCGGCGCTTCCGTTTTCAGATACCTTTATAAGCAGCGGCGTTTGACCCGAGGCTCCCGTAACGGCATAAACTTCACCGTCAGCCGCAACCAGTTTGTGCAGATTAGACGATGCGACAAGCTGACCTGTATTCACATTTTCCCAAGAAGAAAGAGAAATGTTATATCTTTTTATTTTTGAATAATTCGCGGATGAATTGCCGAACACAAAATCACTGTAAAGCACATAGATGTAATTTCCGCTTGCGGCAAGGCACGGGTTTGAAAAATAGCTTGAAGTAAGAGAAGAATCCACAGCCTTAAAAGACGAACCCGAAACCTCTTTTATTACAAGCGTTGTGCCGTCCTTAGCCCACGCGCAGTAGAGTTTATCACCCGAAGAGAAAAGCTGCGCGTTGTTTGGGTACTGCGCCGTGTTGTCTGTCACAACCGCTGTCCATGCCTTGTTTTTAAGCTTTGCAATGCAAGTGTAGCCGTTTTTGTTTTGATAAACCATATAAAGTTCGTTTTTCCAAACATGTATTTGCGCGCTGTAAACTCCGCTGAGGGCAGGCGCGGCAAGGCTCCAACTTTCTCCGTTATAGCAATAGACCTCTGTTTGGGTGTTCCAATCCGCCGTTCTCGAAGTGCAGACATATATATTTCCGCTCTCGTCAATTGCGCTCTGTGCGGTTGAGGCATTTGTGACAGATAATGAGCCTACGCCGTCCCAAAGACCGAGCGAGGAGTAGTTCGGCAAATCCACATGAAAGCTTATCTTAGAGAGGTCTTCGCTGTATTTCACATTGCTGACTGCTATGCCGCTGTTTGTGCCGTCGGAATAAAAAATTGTGTTATCGCCCACGCCCTTTTTCATATCCGCACTGCCGTATGAGGTTTCGCCTGCCGACGGGTCTATTGCCGCGTCGGTAATGCTGCCGGCACTTGCGGTTGCCGAGGTGTCGCCGGGTCTGAAAACGTAGATATAATCTTTTCCTCCGATATTCGTCAAGTCGCTTATGCCGAGATTAACTCTGTAAATTAAAAGGCCGGAGGACGGTATTTTTGTTTCAAAGCCCACATTTGCAAGCTTATCGGTAACCTTTTTGCGGTATTCAAGCACAAAAAACTCACTGTCCGACATCGGGGTTTGTATCTTAAACAAAATACGATCCGAGTCGCTCGTCACAGCGTCAAGCGTATAGTCGCCGCTCTGTGTTATTTCGTTCATCGGAACCCAGCCTTTGGTGTATCTCAGATATGACAGCGGAAACTGCTGATAATAGCCTGCGCTTGCCATAATATCCCAATAAGACACGGGGTTGCCCTCTCCGCTTGAGCGGTAAAGATCCGGAAAGCCGACTGTGTGCAAAAACTCATGCGACAAAGTGCCGAAGCTCTGAAGAGTGACAACCGAGTGGCTGTTAATAAAATTATAATCGCCCACATAAAGTCTGTTTTTGATTTTGGTCATAACCGCGCTGACACTTTTGTGCGGCCACATCATGCTGTCGGAGTTAAGTCCGCTTCTCCCCTGCAAAATGACCGTAAGATTATCTATTGTGCCGGAATAAATATTGTCGTATTTTATTCCGTCCGGGAGCGGTATCGCGCCGCTGTTAAATGCGCCGATAACCTCCTGCAAAACACTGCTGTCGTCACTCGACTCCAATGTGCCGGAGAGAGTAAACGGGATTATCGTGCCATCCTTATACTGCGGAAAGACGTTTTTTACGCTCAGCTTGCCTCTCGAAATCGCTTTCAGGTATGCGCTGAAGGACACATCCTCGCTTATACCTGCCATCATTCCGCTTGTGTCGTTATAAATGGCAACCATATCATCGGCGGTTTTTGCAAAAACATTTTCGTCCGCATTCTCAGAAAATCTGACGCAGACTATAAGGTTTGTCATTTTCTGCACGTCTGCCGCTTCGGCTTTCGGAGCAGTGTAAAAGGTACAGATTAAAATAATAAGTGTCAACAGCATACTAAATGCCCTTTTTGAACGCTTCATCACAAACCTCCCGTGAGCTTAACTGCCTTTATTTTAAAAAAATCTCAACTACCGGCACGGTAACATCGGGTTTTTCAACCGGCAATGTGATTTGTACGTCACCGTCCTGCTCCTTATATATTATTTCGGAGCCGTCGTGCAAAAACTGCATATATTCTATTTTGCCCGCCATACCCTTAAGCGTCATATTGATAAAGGGATAAGAAAAAATGTGAAGATAAAGCATTTTGCCGTTTTGGGTATATCTTGCATCGTTCGGCGCAGTGAACTCCGACTGCGTACAGCCGTAAATGCTCTTTGAATTATATTTCATCCACTCCGCATAAACATCGAGTGCGTTCACGGCTCTTTTGTCAAAATAACCTCTTGACGTGGGGCCGACGTTCATTATGAGATTTCCGCCGCAAGCGACGCTGTTTATAAGCATTTTAATGAGCTGTTCGGGGCTTTTCCATGTTTTTTCGTCGCGGTGGTAGCCCCATGAGCCTGAGAAGGTCTGGCAGCCCTCCCAAACTACGCGCTGCCCTTTATCGTCTGTAATCCATTCCTCCGGCTGATACTGCTCGGGCGTCCAAATATCCTGGTCTATACCGAGCCTGTTGTTAATGATAATTTCGGGCTGAATGCTTCTTATAAGCTTAATAAGCTTTTCCGACTCCCAATCGTCCTTGCCTTTAACATATGAAAAATCAAACCACAAAAGGTCTATTTTGCCGTAATTCGTCAAAAGCTCTGTGACCTGGTCGCGTATGTACTGCGCGTACCTTTTCATGTCTCTGCCTTTATTAAACCGCTCGATTTCTTCTTTGGTATCATCTCTGCGCGGATGGTGATAATCTGTTGTAAAATCCGGATGATGCCAGTCAAGAAGCGAATAATAAAAGCCTATTTTTATGCCCTCGGCTCTGAAAGCGTCAACATATTCTTTAACTAGGTCTCTGCCTGCCTTTGTGTTTGTGGCTTTAAAATCGGTATATTCAGAGTCAAAAAGGCAAAATCCCTCATGGTGCTTGGTTGTGAGCACGGCATATTTCATGCCTGCCTTTTTTGCATATGCCGCCCACTCTTTCGGGTCATAAAGGTCGGGGTCAAAGTGGTCAAAATATTTTTTGTAGTCTTCATTGGTTATCCTTTCGTGATTCATAACCCACTCATGGCGTGCAGGCAGTGAATACAGCCCCCAGTGAATAAACATGCCGAATCTGTCGTGAACGAACCAATCTGTGTTGCCGGGAGTTTCTCTTACATTAAAATTCATTTTGTTCTTCCTTTCTGTATTCGCAGAAATTAAATTTTATGCCGTCATGCTCTTTGGTTTCGGATTTTGATATGAGCTTCCACTCCGGGTGAAGCGACAAATCCGGGAATTTTTTGTCTGCCTTTTCGGCAACGGCATCAACCCTTGTGACAAGTGCCGTATCGCATTTATCAAGAAAAAGAGCATATATCTTTTCACCGCCGATAACATAAACATCGTCGGAATTATAATTTTTTATTCTGTCAAGGACTTCTTGCGTGCTGTGGCAAATCACTGCTCCGTCTCTCTCAAAATCCGCATCCCTTGTCAGAACTATGTTTTCTCTGTTTTTAAGCGGTTTGCCGCCGGGAAAGCTGTCAAGCGTCTTTCTGCCCATGATAACGGTTTTGCCCATGGTTTCGGCTCTGAAAAACTTCATATCTTCGGGTATGTGAAAGACAAGGTCGTTTCCGCTGCCTATGTTCCACTGCCTGTCCGCATTTACTATAAGCTTCATTGCTCTCTCCTTATATTGCTACGGGAATTTTTGTTTCAAGCTTGTGAGCTTTGTAATCTATAAGCTTAAAGCTGTCAACCGTGAAGTCATAGAAGTTTTTAACCTCGGGGTCAATCCAAAACTTCGGTGCCGGGTAAGGCTCTTGCTTGATAACCTCTTTTATAATCGGCACGTGCCTGTCATAAATATGCGCGTCTGCTATGACGTGAACGAACTCACCGACCTTAAGACCGCTCACCTGAGCGAACATATGCATAAGCACCGCATACTGGCAAACATTCCAGTTATTTGCGGTGAGCATGTCCTGCGAGCGCTGATTTAAAATGCCGTTGAGCGTGTCGCCCGAAACATTAAAGGTCATTGAATAAGCGCAGGGCGCAAGACCCATCTCGTGCAAATCATGGTGATTGAATATGTTAGACATTATTCTTCTGCTTGCAGGGTTGTTTTTGAGGTCATAAAGTATTCTGTCAACCTGGTCAAATTCACCCTCGGGGTAGATGTGCTTAACACCGAGCTGATAGCCGTAAGCCTTGCCTATTGAGCCGTTTTCGTCAGCCCATGAATCCCAAATTTTGCTGCCGAGGTCGTGAATGTTGTTTGACTTCTTCTGCCAAATCCAAAGAAGCTCGTCTACGCAGCTTTTAAAATAGGTCTTTCTGAGCGTTATAACAGGGAACTCTTTGCTGAGGTCATATCTGTTGACTATACAAAATTTTTTGATTGTGTGCGCGGGTGTTCCGTCCTCCCACACGGGGCGAACCTTTTCGTTTTCGTCGGAATATCCGTTTGTAAGTATATCGTTTACATTTTCTACAAATAATTTATCGGCATAGCTCATTTTAAAATCCTCTTTCTGTTATTTTTATACATTAGAAGTATAGCACACGCCGGCAGCATAATTCAATCATAAATTAGCAAGTATTTTATTTTGTCATTATAATCTGCGCTATCAAATTCATTATTACCCCCGGTGTTCCGAAAACGGCGGCGGAGCCGAGAGTCAAAGCATTGACGGAGAGACTGACCCCCGTAAGGCCGCACAAGGCATTGACTGCAAAGAGCGATGCTATCCCCTGCGCCGTGCTGACAAAAAAAGATTTTAAAAAGTGACCGCTTTTTTTCATCGAAACAAAAACCGTAAGCGCGGCAACTGCCGCAAAAAAGATTATTAGTGCCATAATTTTTCTCCCTACGCTTTTATTTTTTGAAGCTTTGCCTTAATAATAAGGTTTTTACGAACAGTCTCAAGCTCGTTGAGGCGGAATATCGCCGCTTCGATTTCGAGTGAATCCTCCGCAGCGTTAAACCTGTCTTTTGCCGCTTTGATTTCTCGATTGATTTTGCCGATTTCACGCGCAAAAGAAATATCTTTTTTAGCCTTTCTTCTTTGCGAAAATATATCTATTATCATCACTTGTCCCCCTCATTTAATAGATATAAAAGCAAAGTCTTTTTTATGCACTGTTATTTTTAAATTATATATGCTATAATAGTTTTTGCAAAAATTTTGCGGAGGAAAAATTATGTTTGACATTGCAGTGATAGGCGCAGGCGCCGCCGGAATGATTGCGGCAATAAGCGTGGCAAGAGAAAACCCCGCTTTGAAAACAGCGGTGATAGACGCGATGCCGGTTGTCGGCAAAAAAATACTCGCAACGGGCAACGGCAGATGCAATCTGTCTAATCTGAATGCCGTTTCTCACGAATATAAAAGCAAAGAATTTGCGCTCGGTGCGCTGAAAAAATATGATGTCAAATTCACTCTTGATTTTTTTAAATCACTCGGACTTTACACCGTCGCCGACAGCGAAGGGCGGATTTACCCCATGAGCATGACCGCCGCCTCCGTTTCGGACGCTCTGCGCCTTGAGATTGCACGGCTCGGCATAACGGTTATAACGGGCGAGAGAGTAAAATCCGTTATAAAAAGCGGCGAATTTTTTGTTATTGACGGCAGACTGCGCACAAAAAAAATCATTGTTGCCTGTGGCGGCAAGGCTTCTCCTTCACAAGGCTCAGACGGCAGCGGATTTGAAATTTTATCATCGCTCGGTCATAAAATTATAACTCCCCTGCCTGCGCTTGTTCAGCTCACGAGCGAAAACAAAATTGTGCGCTCTTTTAAGGGAATGAGAGCCAAAGGAAAAATGACCCTTTTCGCCGAAGACAAAAAGTGCGGTGAAACTCAGGGCGAAATTCTTTTTACGGAATACGGGCTTTCGGGTATCGCGTCTATGGATGCGCAGCGGCTTTTGTGCGAGCACATAAAAAAAGAAAAATGCCACGTTTGCATTGACCTTATACCGAGCATGAGCGAAGAAGAAATTTGCTCGGCGATAAAGAAAACAGCCGAACGCGACCCTAAAAGGAAGAGCGAAAACCTGCTCATAGGTCTTTTGCCCAAGAGAATAGGTCAGGGACTTATAAAATGCCTTTATATTAAAAACGACTGCCCTGTTTGTGAAATTAAAGAGGAAGATTTCACAAGACTTTCGGGGCTCATAAAGAATTTTAAAGTTTATATAAGCTCTTATAAGAGCTTTGAAAACGCACAGATAACGCGCGGCGGAGCGGACGTTTCGGAATTTAATGCAGAAACACTCGAATCATTAAAGATAAAAGGTCTTTTTTGCGCCGGTGAAGTGCTTGATGTTGACGGCGCGTGCGGAGGTTTTAATCTGCAGTGGGCATGGTCAAGCGGCATATGTGCCGGAATTTCCGCGGCAAAGCAGAGGTAAATATGAGAGGTTTAGGAACAATTATAAATGTCGGATGTATTGTTTTGGGCGGCATAGCCGGGCTTTTATTCGGTAAAAAGATAAATGAAAGAATACGCGAAACGCTGATGACTGCCGCGGGAACAGCCGTTATATTTTTAGGCATTGCAGGCTGTATGGAAAAAATGCTCACGATAAGTGAGAACAAGCTGCTCTCGGGCAGCTCGCTGATGATGATTATTTCGCTTGCACTCGGCGCAGTTTTAGGCGAACTTCTGAACATTCAAGGCGGCATAGAAAAATTCGGCGCATGGCTCAAAATAAAAAGCGGCAGTAAAGATGACAATAGCTTTATAGGCGCGTTTGTTTCAAGCTCCTGCACGGTTTGCATAGGCGCAATGGCTATTATCGGTGCGATGCAGGACGGTATATCCGGTGATATTGCCACACTTGCGGCAAAGGGTCTGCTTGACGCTATAATAATTTGCATAATGACCGCTTCACAGGGCAAGGGCTGTATCTTTTCGGCAATTCCCGTTGGGATTTTTCAGGGAATTATAACCGTTGCGGCTTATTTTGCAGGTTCTTTTCTTTCCGAAACTTCGCTTTGCAATATTTCGCTAGTGGGCTCAATACTCATTGCCTGCGTTGGGCTTAACTTAATAAGAGAAAAACAAATCAGAGTGGCTAACCTTTTGCCGTCGGTTATTTTGGCGGCGGCGTTTGCATACCTGCCGTTTAACATTTAAAAAAACAGCCGCAAGTGAGATTTAAACTCGCCTGCGGCTGATTTTTTGCGTTATTTTTGATTTACGTTTGCTGTGAGCAATCCTGCTTTTTGCAGGAGTTCGGCATCAGAAGCGTCTACTTTTCCGTCACGGTTGCAGTCTGCCGCAAACCATGCCGCGTCGCCCGCTTGCTCCTTTGTGAGCATGCCGTTTATAATTGCCGAGAGGATTATCGAATCCTCGCCGTCATAAACACCGTCGCCGTTCACATCGCCGAAAAGCACAAACTCAAACGTTTCGCTTGTCGAGTCAAGATAGCTGAGTTCCGCCTTTGTGCCGGTTGTTATATAATTGCCGTTCGCAGTCAGTTTATATGATGCGTTTTCGTCCGAGATATAATTCTTAACGGAATTTATTTCTAATTTAGGAGTTATGCCGTATATGAACTTTCCGCTTACGGTGCAGTTGTTGACAACCTTTGGCAGTCTCACCGTCTCTTTCACTCCGCAAAGAGAGCATACCCTCTCGTTTTCGCCGTCTTTTGCGGCAGTCGGCACGGTTTTAAGCCTCCACTCACTCCACTTATGATTATTTGGGTCAAGCTCGCCGTATCTTTCACCGCAAACAGAGCAAACGGCTCTTTCGGTGCAGGTTGCCTCTCCGCCGGTATGCTCATGCGATGCGCCCGATATTGAAAAGCTGAGGCTGTTTTCGCTTATTCCGGTAACATATATTTCTATATTGCTGCCGACGGAAATTTGCTCGTCAAGACCAAGTGCGGCATCTGATTTTGTGGAATACGTGCCGCCGAGAACCTGATAATTCCAATTTGCCGTTGTGCAGTTCATGTTGTCGGGAAATTTCATGTTGCTGTTCATAAGATAGCACACAAGCCCCGATTTTATCGATAGCCCCTTCATCTTTGTGCCGTCGGATTTAAAAAGCTCTTTGTTTTGAGAATCGTATTTATTCACATTGCCGCCAAAGTTTCTGTATTCGAGATAAAGAGTTTTGTTAAGCCCCGGAACATTCAGCTTATAGCCGACAATATTATTTTGAGGGTCAATCCCTGCCGCGTACAGCGTATATTCGCCGTCCTGCGAAATCACGGGCAAAGAATTTTCATCAAGCCAGCCCAACGCCTCGCGTTCCTTAACGGAAATATACTGCGGTACGGGCGAAGTATGCTTTGCCATTGCCGACATGAAATAAACAGGCGACGTGCCCGAGGTATTATAGAGGTCTTTAAGCCCCAGAATATGCCCCGTCTCATGTGTTGCGACGGACGTGGGCAAAATCACATTGCCCGCAGAGTCTTTATAAAGATAATCATAGCTGTTGGTGAGCTGAATATAATTTCCGCTCGTCAGGGTTTTGCCGTCTGCATTCACGCTGACATAATCGGCATAATCCTTGTAATTCCAAAGCGGAGAAGCCCAGCTGACCGATATATTTTGAACCGTGTTTTTATAAATGACGGTTATCGAGTCTATTTTTCCGTCTCCGTTTTTATCAAGATCCGAATAATCATATTTCACGGTACCGTCACAGCTCGTGATTTCGCCGCCCCGCGCAACAGCGTCATTCACGGCATTTGACCAATCGAGCTTCAGCTCATACATTCGCTTTCCGCGTTCACTGCTGTCTTTATAGCCTATGGGGTTTTGTTCGCTGTACTCGGCATAATAGCCGCGTTCGTGCGAAAGCTTTAAAGAGCCTCCCCCGTCAAACAAATAGACACTTTGTATGTTCATTTTGCCGCCCGACGCGCTCCTGTAATAATCCGAAACGCTGAAATCGGATGAATTGAACGTGTTATCGGTAATTTTTCTCACGTTTGCGCCGTCGTAGACCGTGTTGATAAATTCATCCTCACCGTCAAACCTTGCAAAAACCAAAAGATTTGTAAAATTGCTTTTCGGCTTTGTATCCTCCAGCTTTGTATAAGCTTTTATTCTTGCAACAAAATTGCCGAAGTGATACCAATTGTCTCCGCTTTGGCAATACGAATAGTTTTCGCCGTCTTTGTATCCGGTTATAATTTTTGCATCGCCTTTATCATTAGAGACTTTGACGATAACCGAATACCACTCGTCTTTTTCGAGCTTAATTTTATTTTCCAGCTCCACCGTCACATATCCGCCGTGCTCAAAGCCGACGCTCGTTGTGCCTGCGAGAGTTCCGCCCGCTACCGGCGCATTATTTTGCGCCGCAGAGGGATCCGAAAGATTTTTATAGACCTGAACCTCTACCGTTATGTTTTCGCCGGAAACGCCAACATTGACGGCTTTCAGGTATTCATCCTTGCCGTCGGTGCCGCCCATTTGCGCCTTGAATACGTTTGCGGCTACCTTATCTTTTCTTAAAGCAAAATCGTCGATAGAGCCGTCATAGTAATAGTTATAGTCGTATTTTTCTTTGGGTGCATAGGTGAAAGCGTATGCGCTTGAGCTTGTGTTATCATAAGAAAGATAAAAATACTGCAAAGAATTGTAGCTGTTTTTTATCAGCCAGCCGCCGTTTTGCGAAGCGCCGCCCGGATAAAATCTGCTTGCGGGGATATTGTCATTCCACCCCACTATTGTGCAGGCGTGCGGGAAACTGGACGAACTGCTCTCGTTTTTTGGATTGTAATAGCTTGTTTCTCTTGCGTTGTTGTACTGGAAGGTTACCGCTCCGTACTTTGCAACGGCAGATTTTATTGCCTTTATATATGCGGCGGTATCGGACTTATTTTCGGGAATATAAAATGCGTTCTCAAATCTGTAAGTCGGGTTTTGATACGGGTCGATATTGACATTGCTGCCCGAAACGGGTCCCCACCACATAGAAAAAAGCTTTGCGATTTTTAAAGGATTGCCCGTTGCCTGAGTATAGTCAACCGACTGCGATATGCCGCCGGTATTACCGAGCGGGTCGCTCCCTCTGTTATAAATTCTGTATGCCGCCGCTACAGGATTGAGGCTTAATTTATCTTTGTCGGTATCAGGGTCTGTGCCAAGCTTTAAAATGCTCGCTTCTGACGCTGCGACAGAAGAATATGCCCAGCATAGGTTGCTGCCGCCCTGGTCTTTAACGGGTGTAATTATACCGTAGTCTCTGCCGTCATATTCCGGCATGGCGGCGATTTCTTCATCTGCCGGCAATGCAGAATGCAAAGTATTTTCTTCTGCCGAAGCAAAAGCGAGAAATGAATTTGAAAGGCACAAAATTACCGTGACAAAAACCAAGAATATACTTAAAATACGTCTGCCATAATCCATTATCTCACTTCGCTTTCAAAACTCTTTAATATAACGTGTAATCAATATAGAAAAGAATATAATTCAAAGCTTTAGCAGTGAATTATATTCTTTTGTTTAATTCATCTTATCTGAAAAGATTTCTGATAATTCTGAAAAGGAGTCCGCAATATCTGTCTGCCAAACCGAACAGAAAATCCATAAAGCCGTAGTTTTTATAGCTGCTGTCGCCGTCATCCTTTGCATCGTCGGCATTTATTGTGAAGCTTTGAGTATAAACCACTCCGCCCTCGCCGAAGACCTCGGCTCTGACATAACCGCCGATTTCGTCCGAATAATCGTCAAGGTCAAAGCTCGCGTCGCCCGCCTTTGTTGTTGCGATAAGCTTGCCGTCCGAAATCCAGCGGACAATAAGAGCATTCTCGCTATTGATTGTTATGCTGTTTTCATCATTGTCAACATAAACAGACTTAATAACGGGACGTGTGTCGGTAGCCAGATATCCGTCATCGTCAATAGCTTTGTATCTTACGGATACATTGCCGTCAGAAGAAGAATTGTCTTTTTCCTCTCTCTGCACCTCATACTCTTTAACAATGCCGTCAATCTCTTTATAAAGCTCTGTTTCACCGTAAAGCTCTTTAAGTGCGGCTGCAATTTGCTCTAATTCGTCATGGTTGCATATGCAGGTGCTCTGTGCAAAAAATTCGCCGTTTTGAAGTGCGCTTTTTACGCTCTGCGAATCTTTGTTTTGGGCAAGGATAACTGTGCTGCCGGTGTCAATTTTATCAAGCTGATGCGCGTCGCTCGACGCAATGGCGAGCACGGTTTTGCCGCTCTTTGCCGCTTTGGTAAGCATTAAATCCCAAAGCTTCCTGTCATATCTTGTGCGAATATCGCCTTTGCTGTTTATATCTATACCGAGGCACGAATCATATTCGTTTATAAGTCCGTAGAACTTTTCAAAATAATATTTATAAACGGGATTGTTAAGATTGTATGCGTCCTTTTGATAAAGTTCATATCTTGCCTGGGAGTACTCGCCCGGGTGGTTTATAACCGAGAGTCCGCCGAGGGCATCAACACCGGCAACGGCATCTTTATAGTCGCTCGGCAGATTGCGGCTGAAATCCGCAAACCAGCTGTTGACGTGGGCGTTGACAGAAACGGCGTTATTCTCAATGCCGTAAGGGATTTTCAGTATCTCACTGCCGCTGTCGGTAAGTAAATAATCGTCGCCGTTTTTCTCGACCATTTCATATTTTGTACCGTTTTTAAATGTTCCGCTGTCGCCGAGATAATCAAGGTTAAAATCGGTTCTGCCGACAAGCTTCATTATCTTGCCGATAAATTTGCTGCCTGTGTTCTCTCGCCATGAATAGTCCACAGTGCCGTGGTCTGTGACTGCGACTATATCAAAGCCTGTTTCAACATGGCGCTCAAGTGACTCTTTGAGAGTGTTGCTGCCGTCACTCGCGTTTGTGTGTGTGTGAAGCGCGGTTTTGTATTGATTGACTGTGCTCCAATCAATATTTTCATATGGGTTGGAAATTGTATAATCCGCAGGTTTTTCGGGCTTTGAGGGCTTAATACAAGCACTTGCCGAAATACCCGAGCACAAGAGCACCGCACTCATACCGAAACACGCCGCCTTTATCATTGCTTTTTTAAAATTCATATTATCTACCTGCCTTTAAAATAGATAGTTTTAATTAAATATAACATATTGCAAGTCAAAGAGCAAACAAAACAGACTTGCCGAAGCCAAAATCGGCAAAATGAACAAATCAGAACCGATGTTATTTATCAAAAAAGCAAAAACAGGCTGCTCCGAAAATATTTGGAACAGCCTGTTAAAATTATTTGATTGAGCCGGGCACGGTCTGCACCTTTATGATATTGGTGTTGCCGGCTATACTAAGCGGTACGCCTGCGGTTATAACCACTGTGTCGCCTGCCGAGACTATGTCTATCTGCTTCGCACAGTCTATCGCGTGGTCAAACAGCTTCTCCTGGTCGCTCTGCGGCAATGCGAGAACCGGGAACACACCCCATGAAAGCGCAAGCTGATGATAAGTTTTAATATCCGGGGTTGACGCGACAATCGGCTCCGGCGGGCGGAATTTTGAAACGCGCCGTGCGGTATATCCCGATTTTGTAACTGCGATTATCGCGCTCGCGTTCAAATCCTTTGCCGTGGTGCAGGCTGCGTCGCAAATGGCGTTTGTTAGATCTGTCTCGTCAATATCATATTTTATTCCGCGGTAAACGTCCATGTCAAAAGCATCTTTTTCTGCCTGCTCAACAATTTTTGCCATAACCTTAACAACGAGAGCAGGGTGATCGCCTGCAGCAGTCTCGCCCGAGAGCATGACCGCGCTTGTGCCGTCAAACACGGCGTTTGCAACATCCGTTATCTCTGCTCTTGTGGGGTTGTGGCTGTGTATCATGGATTCAAGCATCTGCGTTGCGGTTATTACCATTTTGCCTGAGCGATAGCATTTGCGGATAAACTTTTTCTGTATACCGGGCAAACGCTCATACTCGACCTCAACGCCCATGTCGCCCCTTGCAACCATAATGCCGTCGGAATGCTCGAGAATTTCGTTAAAATTATCTATGCCCTCTATGTTTTCTATTTTAGATATTATTCTTATATCTCTGCCGCCGTAGTAATCTATAAATTTGCGAAGAGCAATAACATCCTCTTTGTTTCTGACAAAAGAAGCGGCAATAAAATCGACGCCCTGCTCAACTCCGAATTTCAAATCGCTCTCATCCGTCGGGCTGAGGTAAGGCATATCAAGGTGCACATTCGGTATGTTTATGCCTTTGTGATTGCTTATTTCGCCGCCGATAACAACACTGCAAATAATATCTGTTTTTGTGCAGGAGTCAACGGTCAAAAGGAGTCTGCCGTCGTCAATCAAAACACGGTCGCCCTTTTTAAGCTGCGGCGGGAGGTCTTTATAAGTTATAGAAACTTTTTCTGAGCTTCCGTCAACTTCATTTGTGGTGAGAACAAATTTATCGCCTTCTTTTAAAAAGGCTTTGCCTCCGACAAAATTTTTAACTCTGATTTCGGGGCCTTTGGTATCAAGCATCAAAGCTGCCGGGATTTTCATTTCGTCTCTTACTTTTCTGAAAAGCTCTATTGTCTCGCGGTGATACTCATGATCTCCGTGAGAAAAATTGAGTCTTGCAACATTCATGCCGCTTTTAAGCATATCTTTCATAACGCGCTCGTCACGGCTTGCAGGGCCGAGTGTGCATATTATTTTGGTTCTTCTCATATTGATTTCATCTCCTGCTTTGAGTTATTTAATCAGCCTATTCTGACGCAGCTTTGCGCTTTCACTGTGACTCCGCCGACGGTCTGAGCATCATCAGAGTAGTTTACATACACTCTCACGCCGTTGTCATATGTGGTGCAGAAAAGGCTTTTGCCGAGTTTTTCGTGCTCTGCAATACGCTGACCCTCAAGGGAATACAGCACAGCGGACATCTCATTATATGTTTTTATTATATCGTTGACGGCGTTGTCAAACAAAACGCAGTTTTCGCCGCCGTCACCTTCATAAACGGCAGAAAAATTAGGGGCTACTCCGTATTCTATACATTTAAGTGCCGCCGTTTTTATATCGCTTTGCGTATTTATCGGCTCACCCGACATAACAATCATACCGTGAAGCACGGACTGCACAAACGGGACGGCAACATAAGCCTCGCTCTCTTCATACGACACGGAAACGGGAATATTTATAACCGCCGCCGAATTTTTTATCATATAAAAATTACCCGTATCAACAACCACCGTGCCTGAGTTTGAAAGCGCGGGAATTTGTGAAGACAGCGCGTCTTTAACCTCGCCGCGCGAGGCACCGGAGTGTGAATAGTCGGATATGAGCACTCTGCCCGCATCGCCTATGCACCAGCCGCTTACACTGTAATCTTTTGTTTTGTCAATGAGCTCCGAAACATAAGAGTTGACCGCGCTTATTTTTCTGAAACGGTATTTGCCGCTGTTTTCGGCAAAGCCGTCTGAAGCGAAAGATTCAATTATATATGACGGTCTTTTTTGAAGATTTTTTGCGGCAGAAAAATCCGTTTTGCCGAAGAAGCTCTCGTAGCTCAATATATTCACATCCAAAAGAAGTGAGATATTTTGAGAATGTGTATAATCATAAAGCTCTTTGAATTTACTCTCGCCGCCGAGAGAAGAAGAAAGAGACGAAGTGCCGTCTTTAAGCGCAGCTTTATATCTTACATTTATATTGTCTATACCTTTTGCTTTTATTCGCTTGACTATATCTAAGCCCTGCGAAAAATCGGTATATTTTTTTACTTTAAAAGTCCACGGATTTTTCTTATACTGCCCCGTCAAGGTAATATACGCAGGCAGGCTGTCGCTGTTTTTTATAGAGGAGGACGAGAGCGTTCCGTTTCTGATAAACTGCTCACGGCAGGCAGAGAAAATCTCGGAATAAGCGGCGTTATCCGCAGACAGGAACTTGTAGCAAAGCTCCGCTTTTTCAGAAGCGCCGCGAGAGCCGATATAAAGATTTTTGCCGTTTTGCTTTGTGTCGCTTAAATCAAAACCTGCGTTTATATAGCTGTATCCGTTTTTATCGCAGTGAAGGCGGATTTTTGCGTTTTCTTCTGCATTGTCAATAATAACCGCATACGCGCTCTTGCCGCATTTTAAGCCGAATGCGCCCATGAGAGCAGAGTGAATATCTGCACTGTCTGCCGACGGGTCGGCACCGTAAACCTTATATTCATAATCCGCCGCCTTATCGCCCAAGGCGGGGTATGCGAGCGCACCGCAGCCGTCGGGAACCACAAAAAAGTCATCTTTTTGCGGATTTTTGAACGCTCCGAATTTTTCGAGAATACAAAAAGACTTAACCGCGCATTTGGTATTGCCTGAAAGATTTTTAAGCTCTGCCGAGACAAAAAATCCGCCGTCCTTTAATGTAAAAGCGACCTTTGCCGAAAAGGCGATGTCGCTGTCTTTAAAGCTTTCTTTCTGCGCCGTTTTAAGGTTATCGGTTAAAGTATAATTTACAGTTACGCCGTCTTTTGTCAGCTCATAACTCCAGTTTGAAAAAGCAACGCTGTTATCCTGCGAATTGAGGTAATGCACACCGTCCGACGCTATGACCTGCATACTCAAAACACTGCCGTCCGCGCCCTCTGGCATAGAATACCACATCTTGTTCTGCGTAATCTCTTTAACCGCAACGTCAGAGGTTTTGCTGTCAAAATAAAGCTCGGTAAATCCCGATGAAGCAATTTTTTGAAGCTCGCCCTCGGCAGAAGAATGAAGAGTATCGGCGAACTGCGCCTTCAGCGTTTCATCACTTTTTATGCCGAGCACTTCAACGCCGTTATCGCGAAAGAACACCGCAGTGAGAGCAAGGCTCACAGCGAGCAGTATACACATTATTCTTATTGCTTTTCGCAAAGCTTTCATAAAAACTCCGTTTATTTATTAAAATCTATTACATCTTTGCTCTGAACATAATATATCACTGCCGAAACTACGCCCATAACCGCCGAAAGACCCATAAGAATATTTGAAATATCTGCGGGCATAAGCGGAATCGGCCAGCCGAAATAATCATCGACATGGCAAAGCAGCATAACGACAATGAACGAGACCATTTGCATTACCGTCTTTATTTTTCCGAAAATATTGGCAGGTATAACCTTGCCCTGCGACGAGGCGATAAGCCTTAAAGACGTCATGACAAACTCTCTTATAATTATCACAAAAACTATCCAAATGTTGCAAAGACCCTCTTTTAAAAATGCCAAAAGACCTGCCGTGACAAGCATTTTATCCGCTATCGGGTCAAGGAACTGACCGAAAACGGTGACGAGGTTGTTTTTTCTTGCCATTCTGCCGTCTATTGCGTCTGTTGCGGCGGCAACGGCAAACACTATTGCCGAAATAAGGTAGCGATAAGGTACGTCAAGCAAAAACACCGTGAGCCACACGGGTGCTAAAAATATTCTGAAAACCGTTATTTTGTTAGGTGTATTCATACTCTACCTCTCATTATATCGCTCTGCCGACAAGGTCATATTCGTTTACGCCGAGAATCTCTACAAGAGCGAAATCACCCTCATCATATTCCTTATCCGAGGCAAAATAAACCACGCCGTCAATTTCGGGAGCATCCATATAGGTTCTGCCGGAGTAGCTGTCGGTATAAGCGTCATAGCCCTCAACAAGAACCTTATATTCCTTGCCGATTCGGCTGTTGTTTTTCTCCTGCATTATAAGATACTGGTCTTCCATAAGAATTTCGCCGCGTCTCGTTTTGACGTCATCGTCAACCTGATTTTCCATTTCGGCAGCCGGCGTACCCTCCTGCGGAGAAAACTCGAAGCAGCCCATGCGGTCAAATTCCATTTCGTTTACAAATACGTTAAGCTCCTCAAACTCTTCGTCTCCCTCGCCGGGGAAACCCGTGATAAACGTTGTACGTATCGCAATATCCGGCATGGCGGCGCGAAGACGCTCTATAACGTCTGTTATCTCTGCCTTGGTGCCCTTTCTGTGCATTGCGGAAAGAATAGAGTCGTTACAGTGCTGAAGAGGCAGGTCTATGTAATTAACGATTTTCTCCTGCTTTGCCATTGTTTCTATAAGCTCGTCTGTTATTTTATCGGGGTAGCAATAAAGCAGTCTTATCCATTCTATCCCGTCAATAAGGCAAAGCTCGTTTAAAAGCTCCGGCAATTTATACTCGCCGTAAAGGTCAATTCCGTAGGCGGTTGTATCCTGTGCGATAACAACAAGCTCTTTAACGCCCAGCTCTGCAAGCTGCTTTGCTTCTTCTATAACAGATTCAATCTTACGGCTTCTCATCGCTCCCCTGATTGAGGGAATTTTGCAGTAGGTGCAGCAGTTTGAGCAGCCCTCGGCAATTTTGAGATATGCCCAGTATGACGGCGTTGTGAGTATTCGCTGTGAATCCATAGGCAAATTGCAAACATCGGGGAAAGACGAAATATTATTGCCCTCTATTGTCTCTCTGACTATTTTTACAATATCTCCGTTTGCACCGATGCCGACTATCGTGTCAACCTCCGGGATTTCTTTGAGTATCTCGTCCTGATAACGCTGAGCAAGACAGCCTGTGACAATAATTGAGCCGACAAGTCCCTGCTTTTTAAGCTCTGCAACATCAAGTATATTTTCTATCGCTTCTTTTTTTGCATCGTCAATAAAGCCGCAGGTATTGATTATTACCGCGTCGCATTTGTCATCATAATCCGCGTCAACATAGTCCACAATTCTGAAACCCGCTTCGTCAAGCGCGGCGAGCATATGCTCCGCGTCAATCTGATTTTTGGGGCAGCCGAGTGAAATTAAACCTACCGAGTAAGCCATTTTATTCCCATCCTTCCGAAGAGTCAAAACTTTCTTCATCATATTCATTGAAAGCATGCCGTATGTCCGTAGAAGAGTAACCGAGCCTTTGGAGTGCGCTCCAAGCACGGCGGCGCTGCTTTTCGTCATTCGTAATATTATAATATTTTTTTGCGATAATATCAACTATTCTTTCAACATTATCTTCGCCGATTTGCTCATTTAAACATTCGATTGCATACTCTGTGATGTCCGGCGAAATTCCTTTAGCGGCAAGCTCATAGCGTATGCGCCGCTCACCCATGTTTTTTCTTGTATAAAGCTCTTCGGCATAAAGGCGCGCGAAGCGTTCGTCGTCAACCATGCCGAGCTCGCAAAGCCTCTCGACGGCGGACTCTGCGGCTTCTTCGTCAAACTTTGATTTAAGCTTTGTCAAAAGCTCTTTTTGGCTGTGCTCACGGCGCGAAATTATATCTGCCGCCGCATTAAAAGCACGGCGGGAGCCTGCCGCGCTTTTAAACGCAGCAAGCTCCCGTTCATCAATTTCATCGCCGGAAATATATCCGCAGCTATACCAATAATCACTGTCGACAGTCGTTAAATATTCATCGTCTATACTGATGTGTATTTTATTGAATCTGCCTTGTTTTGCCGTGATTTTCATTCGTCATCATTCACACTTATGTCTAATTTTACGCCCGATTTCGGAGCCGCCGGCACGGGTGCGCTGACGCTCGCAGCCTTGCCCTTGGGCGGATTTTTGGGCATTTTAGCGAGTTTATCTGCATTATCGCGCACTTTTTGCTCTATTTCTGCGGCAAGCTCGGGATGCTCGCCGATATAGTTTTTAACATTGTCTCTGCCCTGACCGAGTCGCTCGCCGTTATAAGAGAACCATGCGCCGCTCTTGTTGACTATATCGAGCTTAACCGCAAGGTCGAGTATCTCGCCCTCTTTGGATATGCCCTTGCCGTACATAATGTCAAACTCAGCCTCTTTAAAGGGCGGAGCAACTTTGTTTTTGACTATTTTTGCCTTTGTGCGGCTGCCTATAAATTCGCCGCCGGCACCTTTTATCTGCTCAATTCTGCGAACATCTATTCTTATGGAGGCATAGAATTTAAGCGCTCTGCCGCCGGTGGTTGTTTCGGGGTTGCCGAACATAACGCCGATTTTTTCTCTGAGCTGGTTTATAAATATAATAATTGTATTTGATTTTGAGCATGCACCCGCAAGCTTGCGAAGTGCCTGTGACATAAGCCTTGCGTGAGCACCCATGTGAGAATCGCCCATGTCGCCCTCAATCTCTGCTCTGGGAACGAGCGCGGCAACAGAGTCTATTACCATTATATCTATTGCGCCGGAGCGAACAAGAGCCTCGGCTATTTCAAGAGCCTGCTCGCCGTTATCGGGCTGAGAAACAAGAAGCGAATCAACATCTACGCCGAGGTTTGCGGCATAGATCGGGTCAAGCGCGTGCTCGGCGTCGATAAACGCAGCCTCGCCGCCCGCCTTTTGAGCCTGAGCGACAGCGTGAAGCGCGAGAGTGGTTTTACCCGAAGACTCAGGTCCGTATATTTCTATTATTCTTCCCTTGGGCAAACCGCCGATGCCGGTTGCAATATCGAGCGAGAGAGAGCCTGTTGAGATAGCCTCAACATTCATGCCCGAATCTGCACCGAGGCGCATAACCGTGCCTTTGCCGAATTGTTTTTCAAGCTGTTTAATAGCGGTTTCAAGAGCCTGCTGTTTATCTTCCATTTTTATTATCCTCCATCTCCGTACATTTGTTCGTTGATATTATACAATAGCTTATGCCCGATTGCAATAGCAAAATGAAAAATTTTTTAAAAAATAAGACAAAAAATTTTTATAAAACCCTTGATTTTATCTTGAGTATCTGTTAAAATATCGGTTGTTGTCTAGTAATTGTAACTTCAAAGGAGGTGCCTCAAATGGCAAAATGCGAATTTTGTGATAAATCAATATCTTTCGGTATCAAAGTATCACACTCACACAGACGTTCAAACAGAACATGGAAACCCAACGTTAAACGCGTTAAAGCAATCGTTGACGGTTCACCCCGCAGAGTATATGCCTGCACAAGGTGCTTGCGTTCAGGTAAGGTAACACGTGCCGTTTGATTAAAAATCAAGATATGTGAGGCTGTCCGTCAGGGCAGTCTCTTTGTCTTTAAGGAGGAACTTTTTTGATTAAGAAGTTGAAATTTTTAAGACGATACCTCGTTTTTCATGTTATTTGGCCTGCGGCGTTTATTCTCGGCTGTATTCACCCCGTTGACCCGAAGCTTGTGGTTTTCGCATATAACCTTCACTACAAGACGCTCCCCGACAATATGGTAAAGCTCAAAGAGATATATGAAAAGAAGGGGTATAAATGTGTTGAATATTCAAACCCCGCCAATGCGATACAGCGCCTTTTGGGCGATATTTGCTTTCAGTTTTTATATGCAAAGAGCAAAATAATATTTATAACCGACAATTTTGACCCCCTTTATGCTCACAAGCCGAGGAAGGGCACAAGAGTAGTTCAGCTCTGGCACGCCTGCGGTGCATTTAAAAAGTGGGGATATTCGACGCTCGACGCAGAGTGGGGCGACAGCAGAAGAATGTGGGAGCTTTTCCCGAGACACACATCATATACCGATGTTTTTGTTTCTTCAGAATATATTATCCCATGTTACAGCGAGGCGTTTAACTGCCCCAAAGAGATAATAAAGCCCCTCGGCGTTCCGCGCACCGACGTATTTTTTGACAAAGAGTTTGTTTCCTCCGGCAGAGAAAGGCTTTTGGAGGCTATCCCTGAAATAGGCAACAGAAAGGTTATTTTGTATGCGCCGACATTCAGAGGCAACTCACCCACCAATGCACACAATGATAAAATGATTGATTACAAATCATTTAAAGAGACATTCGGCAAAGATTATGCCCTTGTGCTCAAATTTCATCCGTTTACGCTCGGCAAAGAGAATCTCTCGGAGGAAGAAAAAGAGCTTTACGGCGATTTTGTTTATCTTTGCCCGCCCGAAATCGGCATCGACACCGCAATGTGCGCCGCAGACATACTCATATCCGATTATTCGTCTTTGATATTTGAATACTCGCTTCTTTCAAGACCGATGATATTTTTTGCATATGACCTTGACGAATATGAGCACTCAAGAGACTATTATTACAATTACACCGACTTTGTCCCGGGTCCGATAGTCAAGACAAGCGACGAGCTTTTAAATGCAATTGTATATGCGGCAAAAAACGGTGCAAATCATAAAATCATTGATGATTTCAGAGATAAATTTATGTCCGCCTGCGACGGCGGCAGCGCGCAGAGAATAGCGGATTTTGTTGAAAAAAATAATTGACAAAAAAATATCAGATGTTATAATATTTCTATCAATTTGATAAAGGAGCAATATAAATGTCAGAAGCAGCAACCGCACTCGCAGAGTGCATAAAAGCCATGATTTCTGGTCTCGGAACTGTTCTTGAAGGCCTCAAGTCTATAATCGGTCAGGTCGGCCCCGCATGGACAAACATTAAAGCCATGATTTCGATAGTTCTCACAAAGCTTCTTGCAATATGTATGACTATCGTTTACGCAATCAACGGCTACACCGGTCCTGCAACGGACGACCTTATAAAAGCAAAAGATGAAGAAAACGTAAGAATGACATTTGCGGCATGGGCAGATCCCCAGGTTTCAAACTATATATTTGAGCGTGAGCCGTACTTCCGCGCGGCAGGCGACGATCTCAAAAACGCAGAGGGCAAGGTTGACGCACTCCTCATCGCAGGCGACATTGCAGAGAACGGTCTTCAGTGCGAATATGACCTTATTTATGATGATATTTTTGACAGCGGCGTAGATAACTACATAATGGCAACAGGTAACCACGACGTACGCCTTCGTAAATATTCCGAAACAGTTGAGCGTTTCACCGGTTTTATGAATAAGCTTAACGAAAACGCCGGTAACACCGTTTCGGTTGACAAAATCCACTATACATATGAAATCAACGGCTACACATTTATCGTAATGGGAACAGACCGTACAGAGTTTGAAGAAGCATACTTCAACGACGAGCAGCTTAACTGGCTTGACCAAACCCTCAGCGAGGTAACGGCAACAGGCAAGCCCGCATTTGTCGTTATTCATCAGACTCTTAAAAACATGCACGGTCTTCCCGACACATGGAACAGCCCGTTTGACTGGGCAGGCTCCGTTGGTGCAAACTCGGATCAGCTTTATGAGATAATGAACCGTTACGACAACGTTATCATGATAAGCGGACATCTTCACACAGGCTTCGGTCAGTACACATATGAGATGGCAGGCAAGGTTCACTCCGTAAACCTCCCCTCAATAGCTATTGACAATATGGACGGCGATTGCAACGACAACGGCATCGGCTACATGGTAGAGGTTTATGACCATGAAGTTCTCTTCAGAGCAAGAAACTTCAGCCAGGGCAAATACCTCCCCGATTATGATATTGCCATAGAACTTGTATAAGCACAGCAAAATGAATTGGGGCTGTCGCATTTAGCGCAGACCAAAGAGTAAAAGCGTAAAAAATAAAAGGCTATAATTCATAAGCAGTGATTTAAGAAGCTGTCGAATATGGATTATAGCCTTGTTTTTTATTTAACGGTAAAAGATTTACTCTTTTAAGTGCTTTTTTGCCCGCTCGCGGTACAATAGTACTTTTTCGGGGCAAAGAAAACACTTTCTGCATCTAAATGTAACAACCCCGTTTTTTCGGCAAAAGCCAACCCTTTGAGAACGGCCTGCTCTCAAAGGGTTGATTTTTTATTTGCTTATTCCTTTTACGGTGATTTCGAGGCCGTCGGTGTCTGAACGGTCGGATTTTATTTTGTATTTTTTGCCGGGCTTGAGCTTAACCTTTTCACTCATTCCGGGCGTTAAATAGCCTATTGTAACCGAATCGCTTTCGTCCTCGGTATTTACAATTTCTATGGCACAATCCATATTGCTGCCAAAGCTCACAGTTGATTTTTTCACTTCAAAAGCTTCGCTGTAATACGCACCGTTTTCTTTTATATTCACCTTTAAAACAGCTTGTGAGCCGACTGCCGCACAGCTGCATAAAGCCAAAATCGGCAAAGCTGCTAAAATCAATAATATAATCTTTTTCATATTGTTATTTCTTAAAGCTCGTATAGTTCTTTGAAATGTCCCATTCTGCACCTCTGAGCTCCCGCATTTCGTCAACCGTAACAAATGCGTAGCCCTCTTTTGAGAGTTTATCCATAGCTATCAATGCGCCGTCAACAGACGTTTCATATATATCGTGCATCAAAACTATCGCGCCGTCAAACGCATTCTTGGTTATTGCGTCCGCAACCTTGTTTTTGTCGCGGTGCTTCCAGTCGAGAGTGTCAATGCTCCAAAGAATATTATACATTCCGCTTGTCTTTTTAACCTTGTCGTTTGTGCTGCCGTAGGGCGGTCTTATAAGCGTGGGCTTTGCGCCTGTGACATTTTCGATAAGGTTATTGGTGTCGTTTATTTCTTTTTTAAGCTCTGCGTCATTGAGCTTTGTGAGATTGCTGTGGCTGTAAGTATGCGAGCCTATCTCGTTGCCCTGGTCATATGCCCTTTTAAGCGTAGATTTATATGAATTAACTCTGCTGCCGACAACAAAGAATGTTACTCTCGCGTCGTATTTATCAAGATTATCCATCAGTTTGTTGGTATATTTGCCGCCGGGGCCGTCGTCAAAGGTAAAGCATATGAGCTTTTTATCTTTAAATTTGCTGAGATCCCGTTTGATGGTGCTCTTTTCCGCGCCGTTGAGATACTCTTTTTTCAAAGTACCGATAAGGTCGGTATAAGGTATTGTAACAGCCGCTTCTTTCTCAATGCCAAGCTGCTCCGGCATAAAAATTTCTTCAATACCGTCCTCTTTTAAAAGAACATTGGCAAAATTGTTTTCGTTTGCCGCAGTGGCGCCTTTGATGTTTTCATCGGCTATGCTCAATGAGTTTTTTTGCGAATACTCATTTAAATATCTGTATGAAAGACTCGAAAAAACATTTAAGGAATTTTCGCTTTCCATCATATCGCCGAGTTTAATCTGTGCGCCGCTTTTTTTGTTATAAATATATGATTTATCAAATCTTGCCGTGCCACCGCCGGTGTATGATGAAATAATAATATGAACGGACTCTGTATCGCCGACCGCGCCTGTTTCATATTTGGCGGTGAAGTTATAGTTAACGCCGTCTTCGGGTTTCGGCAGAGTTTTTGCGGTCTGCTCAAATTCGCTTTTTTTGCTTTCCACATAATCTTTTATCTCTTTTGACACCGCTTCGTTGTCAAGTGTAGGCAAATCTATACTGATGTCGCAGTACTTTTCATCGGTCTGTGATTTTCCGTTTTGACCGTCTGTATCTTTTTTGCCGATAAAATCATCTGCAAAATATGCGCCGATTGCTATGGCTATAACTGCAACAACAGATATAACAACTGCAATTTTTTTGCGGTCAGCGTTTAACCCTCCGCTTTTTTTCATAATTTTATGCGCTCCTTTTTATGCAAAACATATATTTTTTGAATTCCAGTATAGTTTACTACGGCTAAGTCCGAAATTCAAGTCATAAAAATAATCTTAACAAAATTTTAAGCTTTAAACAAAAATGTTGATTTTAATTTTTAATAATGTATAATAAGGTCAATCTGATTTTTAGGAGGCAAGCATGGAATTTTCTACACGGTTCATAAGCGCAACGCATAAATTCAACACATATTTTGAGCATGTGGCGGCGCCGCTTTTCAGAAAGACATTTGAAATAAAAAAAGAGCTGAAATCAGCCGAAATCACCATATGCGGTTTCGGATTTTATAAGCTGTATATAAACGGCAAAGACATCACAAAGGGTATGCTTGCGCCGTATATATCAAACCCCGACCACATTATTTATTATGACAACTACGACATTGCTCCGCTGTTAAAAGATGGCGAGAATGTTATAGGCGTTATGCTCGGCAACGGCATGCAAAACGCTCCGGGCGGCATAATTTGGGAATTTGACAAAGCCAAATGGCGTTCAAGCCCAAAACTTGCGCTGAACCTTGAGGGCGAATACGCAGACGGAGAGGTGTTCTCTTTTGAGGCGGACGAGAGCTTTAAGGTCAGCGACTCCCCGATATGGTTTGACGATCTTCGCAGCGGCACATTCTACAATGCGCTCAAAGAACAAAACGGCTGGAATGAGCCCGGCTTTGACGACAGCGAATGGGGCAACGCATTTTTCTGCGAAACTCCGCGCGGCGAAACAAGGCTCTGCGAGGCAGAACCGATTGTCGCAACCGAAAAAATTGCGCCCGTCAGCATCAAAAAAGGCGGACTTCAGGATTACAGCCCGAGCAGAAGAGAGCACTGGGCAAGCCTTGAAACACCCGAAACCACCGACGGATATATATTTGACTTTGGTACCAACGCCGCAGGTGTGTTTGAATTTAAGATAAAGAACGCCGAACCCGGCAGAAGAATAGAATTTTTCACATCTGAAATTTTAAATGAAAACGGTGACCTTTATACCGAGACATTCTCAAACTTCTACCCCAAATACTATGCCCAAAGAGACATATATATTTGCAAGGGCGGAGAAGAGTCTTTTATCCCCGATTTCACATACCACGGTTATCGCTATTGCCTTGTTATAGGTCTTAAAGAAGATGAAGCTGTACCCGAAACTCTCACATATATAAAAGCAAACTCGGCTTTGAAAGAAACGGGCGGATTTTGCTGCTCTGACGAGACTGCAAACACAATTCAAAAGGCGGCAAGAATTTCTGACCTTTCTAACTTCTACTACTTCCCCACAGACTGCCCGCACCGCGAAAAGAACGGCTGGACGGGCGATGCGGCTGTTTCGGCAGAGCATATGCTGTTGAACCTCAACCCCGAAAAGAGCTACCTTGAATGGCTGAGGAATATAAGAAAAGCACAGAAAGAGGACGGCTCGCTTCCGGGTATTGTTCCGACCGCAGACTGGGGCTATGAATGGGGCAACGGCCCTGCATGGGACTCGGTTTTGACCTACCTCCCCTACTTCACCTACAAATACAGAGGAGACAAAGAAATTCTGAAAGAAAACGCGGCAAGCATACTGCGCTATCTCAACTATATCTCCGGCAGGCGCGATGAAAACGGACTTATCGCAATAGGTCTCGGTGACTGGCTGCACGCAAACCGCGACGCGGACAAGCCTAAGTGCCCCCTCATTGTCACAGACAGCATTATTTCGATGAGCATTTGCTCTATGGCTGCCGAAATTTTCTCTGCGCTCGGTCAAATGGCACAGCACAATTTTGCCGCCGAGCTCCGTGATGAGTTCAGAGCCGCAATCAGAAAACATCTTGTTGACAAGCGCAAAATGACGGTGCTCAGCGATTCGCAAACGGCAATCGCGCTCGCTGTTCAATACGGAGTTTTTGAAGAATACGAAATCCCTGTTGCTGTTAAAAGACTTGTGGAAAACATCCACAGAAACTCCGATTTGCTTGACGCGGGCTTTCTCGGCGGACGGTATGTTTTTCGTGTTCTTGCAGATAACGGATACGCCGACCTTGCATATAAAATGATAGAGGGTCCCGGCTTCCCCTCCTACGGTTTTTGGCTTCAAAAGGGTGCAACTTCGCTTTGGGAATCTTTCTATCCCGAGCATCTTGATTCACTCAACCACCACTTCTGGGGCGATGTTTCGGCATGGTTCATAAGCTATGTGGCAGGCATACGCATAAACAGTGAATGTGACGATATATCAAGAGTTGATATTCGTCCGAACTTTATTGAAAAGCTTTCGTTTGCAGAGGCTTGGCATAATTCGGTCAATGGCAAAGTTTTTGTCAGATGGGATAAAAAAGACGGCAAAGCAACCATAAAAATCAATATACCGTCTTCTTCTCACGGAAGGCTGTATTTGCCCGAGGGCTGGGTAACGGATAAAGGCGAATATCCCTGTGATTATAGAGATTTTATTGATTTAAAAGGTGAAACCGTTGTCAGTGCAATCAAGCAATTTTAACGGTCATTTTGCGTTTTTGACAAAAGAGGTTAAAATAAATCAATAAACAAGCTAAAAAACTCACTATATAAAGCAATGCTCGGTGCTATAATATAACAGTAAAATAAATCAAAAGCAATGAAGAGGAACAGTAACCGCCGCAAGTCTTTCAGAGAGTTGCAGTTTGGTGCGATGCAACAGATAAACGCCGGTGAACTCGCCTCGGAGCCGCTGCCCGAACCCTATGATAACCGCCGGTTACATATCAGTAGGCGCAGACGCGGGCCCGGCGTTAATGGGCAAAGCATAAAGCGAAAGCAAGTGCTCTAAAGTGCGCGCCATGTGTGCGAAAACAGAGTGGTACCGCGTAAGAATGTAATTCTTCCGTCTCTGTTCACGGTTGTCCCTGCCGTGAACAGGGGCGATTTATTTTGATTGTGAGGTATTATCGTTATGAAAAATTTTGAGAAGTATGAACCGCAGTATTTTATGCCTCCGGCAGTCACATATGACTGGGTGAAAAAGGATCATATCACAGCTCCCCCCACATGGTGCAGTGTTGACCTGCGCGACGGTAACCAGGCTCTTATTGAGCCGATGAGCCTTGAAGAAAAGCTCGAATTTTTTAAGCTTCTTGTTGATATAGGATTTAAAGAGATAGAGGTCGGCTTCCCTGCCGCCTCTGAAACCGAATATACATTTATGCGCCGCCTTATAGACGACGGTCTTATCCCCGACGATGTTACCGTTCAGGTTCTCACACAGGCGAGAGATCATATAATCCGCAAAACATTTGAGGCTGTTAAGGGTGCGCCGCACGCCGTTATTCATCTTTATAACTCAACCTCCGTCGCACAGCGCGAGCAGGTGTTTAAAAAGAGCAAAGAGCAGGTTAAACAAATTGCCGTTGACGGCGCAAAGCTGCTGCTTGACATTGCCAATGAGACCGAGGGCAATTTCTCGTTCCAATACAGCCCCGAAAGCTTCCCCGGCACAGAGGTTGACTACGCTTTGGATGTTTGCAATGCCGTGCTCGATGTTTGGAAGCCTACCAAAGACAACAAAGCAATAATTAACCTGCCCACAACCGTTGAGAACTCTATGCCTCACGTTTTTGCTTCACAGGTTGAGTATATGCACAAAAATCTTAAATACAGAGACGCGGTGACTCTTTGCGTTCACCCGCACAACGACCGCGGCTGCGGCGTATGCGACGCCGAGTTTGCAGTTCTCGCCGGTGCAGACAGAATTGAGGGTACACTCTTCGGCAACGGTGAAAGAACCGGCAACGTTGACATAATCACGCTCGCAATGAACATGTTTTCACACGGCGTTGACCCGAAGCTTGATTTCAGCAATATGCCCGAAATCGTTAAAAAATATGAGCAGTTCACAAATATGCACGTTTATGAACGCTCCCCTTATGCGGGCGAGCTTGTGTTCTCAGCTTTTTCCGGTTCGCATCAGGATGCAATCGCAAAAGGCATCAAATACAGAGAAGACAACAAGTTGCAAAAATGGAATGTTCCCTATTTGCCCATCGACCCGATGGATGTCGGCAGAACATACGATTCGGACGTTATCAGAATCAACAGCCAGTCCGGCAAGGGCGGCGTTGCATATATCCTCAACCGCAGCTTCGGCCTTCAAATTCCCGAAAAAATGCGCGAGGAGCTGGGCTACACGGTAAAATCCGTTTCGGACCATCAGCACAAAGAGCTTACACCCGATTTGGTATATAATGTATTCAGCGAAAAATACATCACCAATACCCCCATTTTCACAAGCCCCAAGCACTCTTTCCGCAGAGAAGACAACATCAAGGCAGAAATTGTTATTGAGCTTTCCTCCGGCAGTGTATTTAATGTTAAGGCAGAGGGTAACGGACGTCTTGACGCAGTAAGTAAGGCTTTTCAGAAATATTTTGATGTTGATTTTGATATTGATATTTATGAAGAGCATGCACTCACAACAGGTTCGACCTCAAAGGCGGTCTCTTACGTTCGCATCAAAGCGGGCGATGGTTATCACTGGGGCGTCGGAATAGACGAGGATATTATCCGCTCTTCAATCGTGGCTCTTGTTGTTGCGGTCAACCAAATAAAACAGGTTCAGGAATTTCAGGTAAACGTTGACCCGAGAATCATTGAGATGATAGACTATATCAGAGACAACTATCAAACAGTAACCCTTGACGAGCTTGCCTCCAAATTCTATCTTTCAAAGCAGTATATTTCAAAATATATTAAAGAAAAATCCGGCATGACCTTCTGCGACAACGTTAAAAAGGTTCGCATGAAAAAGGCGGAGGAGCTGCTTACCACCACCTCTTTGACCGTTGAAAAGGTTGCCGAAAGCGCGGGATACCCGAGCGTTGAGCACTTTAACCGCAGATTTAAGAAAATGCACGGTCTTACTCCGGTACAATACAGAAACAAGCATAAAGATAACAAATAATCATTTTGATTAAAGCTGTAAGAAATTTTCTTGCAGCTTTAATTTTACCCTTGACAAATACCCCATATGGGTATATTATAACTAAAAATACCCCCGCAGGGTATAGTGCAAAGCAGGTGATTTTTTTGGGTAATACTAATAATAACGAAAGCTGCCCTTGCTGCTGCAGGCACAAGGCAACACCGAGAAGCGACGAAGCACAGCGTCAGCTTCAAAGCAGGCTCAATAGAATAATAGGTCAGCTTAACGGAATAAAAAAGATGATTGAAGACAACCGATACTGCGGCGATATTTTAATACAAACCGCCGCGGCAGAGAGCGCTCTTAAAAGCTTCGGCTACATCATCTTGCAGGACCATATGCACTCCTGCGTGGTTGAAGAAATCAGGCAGGGCAACTCGGCGGTTGTTGATGAAACCGTTGAGCTTATCAAAAAGCTGAAGTAGCAAGAGGAGCAAAACCGTGAAAACAGAAAAATTTATTGTCACCGGCATGACCTGTGCCGCCTGCCAGGCAAACGTGACAAAAACAGTCGGCAAACTAAACGGCGTAAAAGATGTTGATGTCAACCTTTTAACAGGCAGAATGAGCGTTGATTATGATGAAAGCCTACTCTCCGGCAAAGACATAACAAACGCGGTTATTTCAATAGGCTACGGTGCTTCTTGTGAGGAGCAGTCGAAATCCTCCGGCAGCAAAAACACTTATACCGACGAATGGCGGCGCAGGCGCGAAAGCGAAGAAAGTGCACAGCAATCCATAAAGAGAAGACTCGTAACTTCTATTATTTTATTGGTGCCGCTGATGTATGTCGCAATGGGTCACATGATACATTTGCCAATGCCGTCTTTTTTGCACGGAACCGAAAACGCTCTGATCTCGGCATTTACGCAGTTTTTGATTGCACTGCCGATAATATTTGTCAACAGAAAGTTTTATCAATCCGGATTTAAGGCACTTTTTAAGCGCGTTCCCAACATGGATTCGCTTGTTGCTCTCGGCTCGAGCGCGTCGGTTTTATACGGCATTTTTGTCATGTACCGCATGATGTACGGCTTTGCTACCGATAATATGGAGCTTGTGATGTCTTATTCGCACTCGCTTTATTTTGAATCGGGTGCGATGATATTGACGCTCGTAACCGTCGGCAAATATTTGGAATCTCGCTCAAAGGCAAAAACATCTTACACTCTCGAAAAGCTGGTTGCTCTCGCGCCCAAAACGGCAACAATTATAAGAGCAGGTAAAGAGCTAACCGTGCCGACAGAGCAGATAGTATCAGGCGACACGGTAGTAATCAAGCCCGGCGAGAGCATACCTGTTGACGGCATAATCTCTCAGGGCACGGGCTATATAGACCAATCCGCAATCACGGGCGAGAGCATACCCGTTGAAAAGGGCGTTGGAGACAGCGTAATATCCGCAACGATAAACAAAAACGGAAGCTTTAAATTCATCGCCTCTAAAGTAGGTGAAGAGACTACGCTCGCGCAAATAATTAAGATGGTAGACGAAGCAAGCGGCTCAAAGGCTCCCATAGCGCGCCTGGCAGACCGAATAAGCGGAGTTTTTGTGCCGATAGTTATGTTGATTGCTGTTGTAACGGCGGTAATTTGGGGCGTTTTAGGCAAGAATTTTGAGTTTGCACTCAACTGCGCGGTTTCGGTTTTGGTTATATCGTGCCCATGTGCGCTCGGGCTTGCAACCCCCGTTGCGATAATGGTCGGCACAGGTAAGGCGGCGGAGCTCGGCATATTGATAAAATCGGCGCAAAGCCTTGAAAATCTTCACACGGTAGACACTGTTGTTGTTGACAAAACCGGCACGCTTACCTCGGGTCATCCCTCGGTTACGGATATAGAAATAATCGACGATGAAATCACTTCCGATGAATTGCTTTCACTTGCCGCAAGCATAGAATCCGGCAGTGAGCATCCGCTTGCAGAGGCGGTTATAGAAAAAGCAAAAGAAAACGGAATTGACTTTGAAGAGCCGCAAAGCTTTGAGGCTGTTCCCGGCAGAGGAATTAAAGCCGTGCTCGGCAAAGACGAGCTTCTCGGCGGGAACCTTGCGTTTATGACCGAGAGCAAATCGGAGCTCGGCAATGCCAAAGAAGTTTGTGAAAGACTTTCTTCTCAGGGTAAAACTCCCCTGCTGTTCTCAAAAAGCGGAAAAGTAATCGGCGTAATCGCTGCAGCGGATACCGTTCGCAAATCGAGCCTTGAAGCTGTTAAAAATCTGCGTGAAATGGGTCTTGACGTTGTTATGCTCACGGGCGACAACCGCCTGAGCGCACAGGCTATCGGCAAACAGCTCGGCATAGAAAATATAATCTCCGATGTTTTGCCGGGTGATAAAGATGCCTGCGTCAGAAATCTGCAAGAAAAAGGTCACAAGGTTGCAATGGTCGGCGACGGAATAAACGACGCACCTGCGCTTGCGAGAGCCGACATAGGCATAGCAATTGGTGCCGGCACAGACATTGCGATTGAATCGGCAGACATTGTTTTGATGAAAAACTCGCTCGGCGACGCGTTCAACGCAATCAAGCTCAGCAGAGCGGTCATTAAAAATATAAAGATGAATTTGTTCTGGGCGTTTTTCTATAACGTGCTCGGTATTCCGATTGCCGCAGGTGCGCTTTATCCGCTTACGGGTCTTCTTTTAAGCCCGATGCTCGGCTCGCTTGCCATGAGCTTAAGCTCGCTGTTTGTTGTGACCAACGCTTTGAGGCTGAGGCTTTTTAAAGCGCCCTCCCCTGTTTATGATGAAGAAATCAAAAATAATAATAAAGACAAAGGAGAAATCAAAATGAAAAAGACTTTAAGCATTGACGGAATGATGTGCGAGCACTGCCGCTCTCACGTTGAAAAAGCACTCTCGGCGGTTGACGGAGTAACCTCGGTCGATGTAAGCCTCGAAAACAAAAACGCCGTCGTTTCACTCTCAAAAGACGTCTCAAACGACGTGCTCACCGCAGCAGTTACCGAAGCGGGATACACGGTTACCGACTGTAAATAATCCGTAACCGACAAACAGGCAAAAGAAAAGACTATAATCCATAAACGGTAATCAAACGAATTTATCGAATGTGGATTATAGTCTTCTTTTTTATCTAAACGTAACAGCCCGGTTTATGCGTGTTTTTTATTGTAGAAAAACATTGCTATGCCCGCGCCGCAAATTAAAATATAACCTGCAACGCTCAAAAGATCCGGAACATCGCCGAAGACAAGAAAGCCTAACACCGCGGCAAAAACGACCTGCGAATAGTCGTAAACCGATATTTCTTTTGCGGGAGCGCACATATATGCCCTTGTGATGCCGAGCTGACCTATGCAGGCAAACGTACCTGCAAGCACAAGATAAATCAGTTGCTTTGCGCTCATGGGTTCATAATCAAAAATCATAAACGGCACGCACATAAGGCACGAAAACGCAGAGAAATAAAATACAATTCTGTTACTGTTTTCTTTCATAGTGCCGAGCTTTCTGACAAAAGTATATGCAGTTCCCGCGCCGAAACCGCCGAGAACGCCGAACAGCGCCGGCATCAGCTCGGGATTATCAAAACTCGGCTTTATAATAAATATACTGCCTGCAAACGCGGTGCAAACACCGATAATCTGCACAAGCTTTGGCTTCTCTTTTAACAGAAACACCGAAAAAATTATTGCAAAAAACGGCGACAATTTATTGAGCATATTGGCGTCGGATAAATTCATTTTGCTGATTGCATAAAAATTGCAAAGCAAACCCACCGTGCCGAAAAAGCACCTGCCGAAAAGAGATGGTATAGCTTTTTTCTGCGGAATAAAGCCGACCTTATTTTTGAGCATTATAACGAGAATAAATATCAGCGCAATAAAATTTCTGAAAAACGCTTTTTGAAACGGCGGCAAATCACCGGCAAGCTTTACAAAAAGCGACATCACAGAAAAGCCGAAAGCGGCTGTGAGCACATATAATATTCCCCGGGTTTTTGAGCTTATTTTAGGCATAAAATCACTGTTCCAAAACAAAATTACTGCAAACATTTTACTGCATTTTAGCTGTTTGTGCAAGACAAAAATCACATTGTTTTTACCTTTACGCCGTCATATATCAAAGAGTGTATATATTTTGTGGTATCCTCCCAGTCTACAATGATTACCTCCAAGCCGTCTCTCATTTGGTATTGAGTGGCTTTTTTAGGAACAATATACTGCTCCATAGGCCATGACGTATATAAATCCAGCTCACCGGATTTTGCCACAAGCTCCGATCTGCTGAAATTTGTTGTAACATAAGGCAAAACCGCTTCAAGAAAGCTCAGTTTTTGTGATGCACTCATTTGAGCAGATTTTTTCATTATCTCATTAAGAAGTTTTCTCTGTCTGCCGGTTCTGGTTCTGTCGGAATCGGTTTTTCTGAGTCTTACATAACGAAGAGCCTGCGTCCCGTTCATTTTATATGTGCCCTCAGGAAGAGACTCGTCGTTAAAGGCAAAATCAGCCTCCGTCTTGGTCATATACAACGAGATTCCGCCCAAAGCGTCTATTATATTTTTAAAACCGTCGAAATTAGCGGTTATATATCTGTCTATTTTCACCTTATAGTTTTGTTCTATGGTTTCTACCAGCAGGCTTGCTCCGCCGTAAGCATGTGCCGTATTTAGTCTTTTGTTACCGTGCCCGGGAATCGCCGCATAAGTTGCTCTTGACAAAGATATTAGCTTAACCTTCTTTTTGACTTTGTTTACAGAGGCAATAATAATAGCATCGGAACGATAAAATTTAGGTGTATCGGCAGTCGCATTGTCGGTAAGACCGGCATCATAGCCTGCAATGAGAAGATTGTATACATCGTCGCTGTACCATAAATCATCGTTTCTTATATTTTCGGCTATGCTTGCGTCGGCTTTCTTTTTGACCTCTTTGCCGATGTTACTGTTAGAGATATTCTCTTTATTTTCTATAGCAGAATTTGTTTTGTAAACGGTTTGTCCTGATGAACTGTTTTGAACCGTGCTTTTTTGCTTTGTGCCCGACGACCGAGCCGGCTCGGCATTATTTTGCTCCGTTATCTCTTTATAATCAACAATTTCAAAATCTATCTCTTCTTCGCTGTCAAGCTGCTCTATCAATTCTGGGCTTGCTTCCGCCGCTTCGGCTATATCTCCGTAATTTACTTTGTTTAAATAATGACTGAGCACGGCAGAAACAGTAATTGTTATTATCAAGAAAAACGACAGCACGGATACGCAAATTTTTATTGCCGTATTCTCTCTTTTTTTTACCGATGCGTCAACATCTTTATTATAATCCGGACTTTTCATCTCGGCGATAATTCTGTTTATTTTTTCTTGTCTGTTATAATTCATTTCTGCCCCCCTAAAAATCCAAAGCAATGCCCTGATTTAAAAACCAGGGCATAAGACATAAACTTTTTCGGCAATTATTTAGTTACTACCTTGCCGTTGACAACTTTCCATGTTCCGTATTTATTTGATGCGGTTCCGTTATAGCTGAAATCAATCGTGCCGTTTTTAACATACCACCAACCGTACTGGTTTTTGGCAAGGCCCTTGAACTTATAATTTATTGTTCCGTTCTTAATATACCACCAGCCGTATTGATTCTTTGCGAGGCCGTCAAATTTATAATCTATTGAGCCGTTGTTAAAGTACCACCAACCATACGGATTTTTAGCAAGACCTGTGTAAGAGCTGTTAAGCTTACCGCTCTGGACATACCACCAGCCGTATCTGTTCTTTGCCATACCTGTGTAGCTGAAGTCGATTGTTCCCTCTTTAACATACCACCAACCATAGGCATTTTTGGCAAGACCCTCATAATCATAGTCAATAAATCCCTCATCGGCATAAACCCATATGCCGTCAACTTTTATAAGACCGTTTGCATTCTCATCGACCTTACCGTTCTTTATAATATAATCATTTTCATAAAGACCGTTATAACTGAAATCGATTTCACCGTCCGAAACATACCAAAAACCAAAACTATTATACTCTACGCCGACATAATCAGTGTATATTTCATTATTTTCATAATAATTCCATTGGTAATTATTGCGGTAAAGTCCACATAACTCAATATCGCCGACATACATTGTTTCATCATCAAAATAGTTAAAGCCAAAATTGCCGAGGCTTAAATGTGCATAATCCTCCAAAGCAATTTCAATACCGCCTATTGATACAGTAATAATGGACTCCAAAAGCTCATATATGGCATCATATTCATAAGCAAATTCATCAATATCTATTAACTCAATATCGACATTAGGGCTTTCGGGATTAAATTTTCTCGGATTTATTTCACAATATCCGTTTAAATCTTCATTATCGACTGTGCACCCGACATACATATCATAAGTCTTTTCGTACTGCCCGATATACAAATAAGCCCATGTTGACGAATAATCGTCAACAAACATCTCACTGTAAAGCTCTATCTTGTCGGATTCTGTGTCATTAGTAAAATATGTATATATATCTTTGCCTTCAATGTTGCCTGCCCAATAATTTACACTGTTATATCCGTTTTCATCCTCTTCTCCGAGTATGTCAATATAGTTTTGCAAATAAGCATAACTGTTATCTTCCGATTCCATAGCAGAAGCGTTTGATGCAAACGGTGTGCATAAACCGGCAATCGGAGCAGCTGACAGCAGCAAAATCACTGCCAATAATGTTGATAATATTCGTTTTAAATTTTTCTTCATCTTTCTATCCCTCCAGATAAATTTGTAATCTGATTTTATCACAGCATAATTAAAATTGCAATATATTTCATAAAAAACCGCCGCAAAATTGCGGCGGCTAATGTGTTATGTTATTTTATGCCCAACGCTTTGAGCAAGTAGTTCACAAAGCTGATAATGTAGTTTGCATACGGGAATATGCCGTTAAAATCGCCTCTGATTATCGGCTTAACTTCATTGCCGTTAACACCGTCAACAATGCCGAGGAACGAGCCTATAAGAGTTGAAGCGATATCAGATGAATATGAGAAGAGAATTGCGTTTGTGTTGGCTTTGAGCGAATACTCGCCCTCTTTATCGCCGTAGCTGTTAAGTCGTGCCACTGCAAGCGCATAGTCGTTATCAGGGTCAATGTAACCAGCCATATCGTTCATAAGACCGAAAACAAGCACATTGTCGTTCTCATCAAAATAATTGATAAGCGACTTATACTGGAAGTCTTTGCGTGTGATAGAGTAATCACCCGAAAGCAAGTGGTCATCTGTTGCAATAAGCTCCGGATTTATCTCACCGGGGCACATAAAGATTTTTATGTTGCTGCCGATTTCCATATATCCGACTTCAGAAACAGTGTATACGCTGTTGTCTTTATCTGTAAGAATTGTATTGTTTGTTATCTGAACAATGGCGAGGAGTCTTATAATCGGGTTATCGCATTTAACTATAACCTCTTCGGTCTTAGTGTTGAGTATTGGGTCAACCTTTTCGCCGCGCTCCATAGCCGAAATATAATCGCCTATAACAATGCCGTAATGCATTGAACGGTTTTCGTAAGTGGTATTATAAACCGGGTTTTTGCCGTCCTCATATTCGAGCTTGTATATCTCGTTCATTTTGCCGAAATTCATTTTTATCATTGATCCGATAGCCGAGTTAATAAAAATGAAGTTGCAGTCGATACCCTCTGCGGCACAGTTTTTCTGAATCTGCTGTTCCATATATGGAATAAAGTCTGCCGAAACAACTGGCAGTATCTCTTCAGCCGTGCTGACGCCAACCTTTTCGGGGTGAACGGCAAAGTTTGCGATTACCGTTTGTGCTACATTATTTTCATAGGGAACGAATGTGAGCTTATAAATATCGGAAAGGATATTTGTTGTATCTGCACCGGGCTGGAAGAAGTTTTCGCTCTTTTCCTCGCCGTTTTCGTCCGTGTATTCGATTATCGAATCATCCTTTGAAAAATAAAGTTCACCCTTGTGCATATCGTTATATGCCGCAATCATTGAGTCTGCAACCGTTTCATAAAGGAAGCTCATGTATTTCTCATCGGGCATGGGTGTATCAACGCCCTTGAGCATATTAGAAATTATTGTGCCGTCAACAAGCTGACCCACGCACTGCATGATACCGAGAGTATCAATTGAGCTGTGAGTGTGCGTGCCGCAGACATTGACGCTCACGATGTCGTCAATACCGTTTTTCTCGCAGTATTCATCAATAAGTTTAAGGATTGCGTTTTTGCTCGCGTTTGTAAGACCTATGCAGTCAACAGAAGCTATGAGCACCTTGCCTCTTGAATCGTCAAGGCAAATTGTGCGAACGCTGAGAACGTCGGGTGAATATCTTTTTGCAAGATCCGCCGCGATTTCGTCACGCTCTTTTTCCGAAAGTCCGTTTTCTTCTGCGTACTTATCTGCATAATAATCTGCGAGGTCGGCAGGGGTTTTATCAACCTTTGTTCCCTTTGTGAGAGACACTGAAATTTCTGCCGCACCGTATTTATAATAGTTGCCTTCATAAAAATCATCGGGCATAATATCGCGTTTGTCGTAGCCGAGGCTGAACACTGCCCCGTCTGCGGCTTCGTCCGCAAACGATTCGTGACCCGAATATTTCTCTGCAAGTTCGTTTACATATGTATCTTTGTCTTCAATGCCCACATCTGTAAGCTTCACCTTATTGAGAGCTTTGTTAAGTCCGTAAGAAAGGGACTTGTCAACAGTTCTGCAAAGTGCGGCAAGGACATTGTCTACAAGGCTGACGGCAACATTTTTTGCGGTGGTCGCCGCGTCGGTCTGTGCCGCATACGAAACTACTCCGCCCATTGAGCCGAGGATAATCGTTAAGCAAAGAATAATAGATAATATCTTTTTGCTTTTCTTCATTTTTTGCAACTCCTTATACAAAATTACATAATAATTATATCAAACAAAAAGTGTTTTGTCTATATTTAATAAGATTAAATTTAGATAAATTTATAGCCGACAAAAAGGGTCTGCGCTAAACGCGACAGACCCCGCTGATTTTATTCAACCGATTTCAGTGCCGATATAACATCGAGCTTTTGAAGCCTTTTGTGAACGAGCAGACTGACCGCCGCGGCAAACAGCGCAGTCAATATAACCGCCGCAAGATAGCTCCACCAATAAATATTTCTGCCGAACATAACGACATTAACTTCGGCTATGTTTATAACCACTCTGTGCAGCAGTATTCCGCCGAAAATTCCGAAGAAAATGCCCGCCGCCGTCAAGAAAATATTTTCTCTGTAAACATATGCGGTAACCTCTGCGTCGCTGAAGCCGACAACCTTTATTGTCGCTATTTCGCGCAGTCTCTCCTGTACGCTGATATTGGTAAGGTTATAAAGAATAACAAAAGCCAAAAGCCCTGCGGCAACTATGAATATAACTATAACAATATCAAGTCTGTCAACTATTGTGTTAAACGAATCTATCATAACATCGGTCGAAACAACACCCGAAACATCGTTGTATGACAGCATATCGTCCGCAACATTCTGCTCGTCGCTTTCGTTTGTATAGTCTTTGAGCGTTACGGTTATATAGTTGAATTTCGGATCCTCGCCGAAGCAGGTTCTGAAATATTGCGGAGAAATATAAACATAGTGATTTATATAGTTTTCAACTATTGCAGATACCTTAACCTGATATTTTTCTCCCTTTGCATTGGCAAGCTCCAACATATCGCCGACCTCTGTGCCGGTATCCTTGGCAAGCTTTTCGGTTATTACCGCTCCGTCGTCGGTAAGTTCATACTCTTTATGCCCCTTGCGCGAGCGAAGAGTAACAAAATCATCAAGTATGTCGGTTGACTGCGGCACATAAGTATGAACCGAAAGCTCCGTATCGCTGCCCTCTTTAGGTGAAGAGGCGGTGTATGTTGCCGTATCGAGAAGCATTGCATTTTTAACTCTTATATCTTCTCTTATTTTTTGAAGAGACTCGCTCTCCTCCGGTATTTCGTCGGAATCGAGCACCGCCATTAAGTTATAGTGCGATATTCCGTTCTCGCCGTACTGAGCCGAAATTATTGTATCAACCGAGTTGCTTATACCGAATGCCGCAAGTATAAGCGTTGTGCAGCCGGCAACGCCGAGCACCGTCATAATAAGGCGTTTTTTGCTTCTGAACATATTACGCACGGTGACGACAGAGCCGAATGACATTGAATTCCAAAGAGTTGTAAATCTCTCAAGGAATATTCTTTTGCCGGGCTTCGGCGAGCGCGGGCGCATAAGCTCCGCCGCCTGTGTGCGAAGCTCTCTGCGGCAGGCAATCGCGGTTGCAGTCAGAGTTGCAACCAAAGAAAATACAACGCCGCAGAAAATATAGAACCAATTAAAGTATATTTTTACATCCGGCAGGCAATACATCATGGCATATGCCGAATTTATTGCCTTTGGGAATATGACCGCGCCTATAATAACGCCGAGGACAGAACCGCTAAGGCAAGCTAATGCCGCGTAGCAATAATATTTTAAGAGAATCTTGCTGTCACCGTAGCCGAGAGCCTTCATGGTGCCGAGCTGCATACGCTCCTCCTGAACCATTCTCGTCATGGTTGCAAGGCACATGAGAGCGGCTATCAAGAAGAAGAAAACAGGGAAAACATTTGCCATTGCAGATATGTTTTCAAGGCTCTGACCGTAGCTTTCGTGGCCGGGAAGATCCTTTTGATAGCCTAAATTCCATGAAGAACGGTTAAGCTCTTCAAGGAATGTCTTTGCCTTATCTATGTCTCCCCTCGCCTTTTTGAGGTTGATTTTAACCTCATGCTCGGCGTCCGCATATGCGTCCTGAGCGGAGGCGTATCTTGCCTGCGCCGCTTTTAAATCTGCCTGACCTGCGGCGATTTTTTGGTTGCCGACGCTCTTTTCGTAATTCAGCTTAAGCTGGGACTCGGTTATTTTTATCTTTGCCTCTTTAAGCTCTTTTTCGGCGGTCTGCAACGCGTTTTTAAATATGACAAGGCTCTTTTCGCCCTGTTCGAGGCGTTTTATATCATCCTCATACTGTTTGAGCACATCTTCGTTGCTTTTATATGTTTCTTCTTTGCTTTTTATTGTTGCCTCTAAGGCTGTGTAGTTTTCGCTTGCGGATTCATATTCGTTTTTGGCGTTTATTCTCGCTGTGTCCGCGCGCAAAACCTCTGAATTTAGTTTATCAAGCTCCCCTTGAAGTGTGTTGCACTTTGCGGTGAACTCCGCAATATATTCGCGTATGGTTTCTATTGACTCATACGAATTGTTCGGATCCCAATTTGCCTCTTCATCTTTAAAAGACTGAAGAGTTCTCTGTGCTTCGGCAAGCTCTTTTTCTTTGCTTGCTGCCTCCGACACCTTGCTGTTGTATGCCTTTTCCGCCGCCTCATACTGCGACTTCTTTTTATTGACATTGCTCTTGTAAACAGAAAGAGACGACTTTAAGCTTTCGATTTCTGCCTTGTCTTTTTTCTGCTTTTCGACATAATTGTTATAAATATCCTTAGCTTTGTCGTAGCTGTTTATCTCGCTGTCGGCATCGCCTGCAAGAGTCTTGTTTTTTTCATATTCAGCAAGGCTTTGCTCATACTCTTCTTTTGATTCGTCAAGCTTTTTCTGTGCGTCTGCGGTTTTTGATTCGAGACTCGATTTTGCCGAGGCAATTTCACTGTCGCCGTTTTTGATATACTCTTCTATCGTGTTTATTTTAGCAAGAGCCGTTTCAAGCTGAGCGTTGGTCTCTTTTTCGAGTTCGGAATATTTTTCTTCGCCCTCGGCTATTTTTTGATTATATTCTTCTTTAACATCGGTAAGTCTGAGGTTTATGTTGCTTTGAGAAATATCTTTGATTTTTTGACCTATACCCTCCACATATTTTTCATAATCTTCGGAATATACGTCATAATTCTCTTTGCCGTCAACAACAGCAAAAGCCTCTGTGTAATATTCGGACGTAAAACAGTCCTTATCAATATAAATATACATACCGAGTGTGCCCGAGCCGATGTTTGTGCTGCCTCTTTCAAAAGAGACATACATGGGCGTTGACATTGTGCCGACAATGACAAACTCCTCTGTGTTAAGGCTGTCTGAAAGCGTTGTTCCGTCACCGCTGAGAGTTATTATGTTACCGACCGAAAGCTCGGGATATGACTTTGCCACGGCATTATCTATAAGGCACTCATTTTTATTTTCGGGGTATCTGCCATCAAGTAAAGTGATACGGTTAACATAGCTGTCGTCCGCCTCACCGGTCTGCGAAAACTTTTGTGCGCGTTTAAAATCAGCCGAAAAGGCGCGGCAAGCCATGGCTGCACCGTTTTCTACGTTTACAATACCCTTTCCGTTAACAAAGGCAAGAGTATCGGTAAATTTAACGGCGTCAACCGCTTTTATGCCATCTATCTGTTCAATCTTTTTAACCTCGTCATCTGTAAAGCCTATTGTAGAAACAACGCTTATATCAAGCAAATTGTCGCGTACAAAATAATCGTTCGCCGTTTTTCTCATATCGGGCGAAGCTGATTTTATACCTACAAAAAAGCTGATGCCGAGAGCTACTATCGCAATAATAGATGCAAACCTGATTATGCTTTTTTTTATGGATCTGAACAGATCCTTTCGCATAGGTTCGTTCATACAGTTACCATTCAATCCTTTCGACAGATACGGGGGTTTCATTTATCTCTATGCGGTGAATTTTTCCGCTTCTCATGGTAATAACTCTGTTTGCCATGGGCGTTATAGCCTGGTTGTGGGTTATGATGATTACCGTCATGCCGATAGCGCGGCTCGCATCCTGCAAAAGCTTCAAAATCTGAATACCTGTTTCATAATCAAGCGCACCCGTCGGCTCATCGCACAAAAGCACCTTCGGTCTTTTAACAAGTGCTCTGGCAATGGATATTCTCTGCTGCTCGCCACCCGAAAGCTGTGCGGGAAAATTGCCGGCTCTGTCCTCAAGTCCGACAAGTTCAAGCATTTTAAAGCTATCCAGCGGATTTCTGCTGATTTTTGCAACCAACTCTATATTTTCGTAAGCGGTAAGGTTTTGAACAAGGTTATAAAACTGAAACACAAAGCCTACATCCTTGCGGCGGTAAAGAGTCATGCTGCGTTTGCCAAGCTTGGTTATTGCTCGATCGTCAACAATAACGTCGCCGCTCGTGCAGGTGTCCATTCCTCCGAGAATGTTGAGCACAGTAGTTTTACCTGCGCCGCTGGGGCCGACTATTGTGCAGATTTCTCCGCGTTCTATTTCAAAACTCACATCGGAGAGCGCGTCAAGATCGAGCTCGCCGAGCTTGTATTTTTTGCAAACATTATGAAATTCGATAAAAGCCATCAGAACTGCCTCTCTTTTCAAATTATCAATTTGATTATATAACAAACCGCATCTGTTTTCAACAGAAAAAAGCAATTTCCCCGCAAAGGCAAAACAAGATGTGCCTGTGCAGGGAATTTTTATATTTGACCTGTAGCCATGCGAAGCACCACGAGCGCGTCAACGGAATTTACCGACGAATCGCCGTTCACATCGGCGGCCTTGCGCTGAAAATCGGAAAGTGTGCGCTTGCCGACAGCACTCTCCAATATATACAGAGCGTCCGCTGAATTGACCTTGCCGTCTCCCGTTACATCCCCCGCAATAACTTCGGGAACAGGCTCAATGTCATCTGCCTTTTTTTCATAATCGGGCACGCCGTAAAAAAGTATTTTGGTCGTTTTGTAATAGGTCTGACAGCCCGTGTCTTTATAATATTTTAAAGCATAAACCTTTTGTGATGTGTTACCCTCTATTGAGTATATATATGTGTCGTCCACTTTATAAACAAGGGCAACGTGGTCTGCATCCGGGTCAGAGTCGTTATCAATATAAAGAATGTCGCCCACCTGCGGCTCTCTTGTGCCGAAATCATACTTTTTCTCACCGAAGCGGCATACTGAACCCGAAGCCATGGAATTTGTTTTTATGACCGACTCCGGCACTCCCGCCATGCGTGCGCACCAGCTGACGAACACGGCACACCAGTTAAACTGTGTGCCTAACCAATAGCCGTATTCGGTGTAATTTCCGCTTCCGCTGCTGCCGCCGCCGAAATCCGCCGGGCTGTTGCCCTCGTGATAATCTTTTTGAGAAAGTGCCACATTTGCTATGTCAAGAGCTTGATCGCCCGTAAGCTCAACGCTCAAAAGCTTTTGATAATATTCGCTCTCTTTATATTGGAGCGAAACCTCATATCCCGGGGTAAGCGCAGACGCGCTCGCCGATAGAATCGAAGCGGTGCACAAAAACGCAACCGCGGTTTTGATAAATTTTTTCATTATAATCTCCGTTCTGCCGCAATTATGCCTTGCGTTTTGCAAAGCCCATAAATGTTTTTTTGCAGGTTAAAAGCAATGCTTTGACCTCTTTTTTATAAAACAAAAAGTTAATTCCGAATACCCAAACAAAGCATATAACCGCAACCTCGGCTGCGAATACAAACCAGCTCAAATATGTTGTAACGCCGTTCGACGGAATAAACGCACTGCAAGCTATTCCGCCTGCCGCCGCCGCCGAATTTATAAAAAATTTAATCAAAAACGGCAGCATGTTTTTTTGGTACAAAATATTTTTATAAAGGTATGAAGCATATTGAACCGTGCGGAAAGTCATTGCCAAAAATGTTCCGAGCGCAACACCGGTTATACCGAGCTTTATAATAAAAATGAGAGAAGCGACAATATTTATCGCAGCCTCAACAAACGCACCGTTTCTCGTTTGGCGATAATGCCCCGCCGCAAGAGTGACGTTGTTATATGGCATTCTTATGGCGTACATTGCCTCTGCCGCGATGAGAACATATGCAAATGCCGGGCGAATATAGTTTGCGTCCGACACGCCTTTCATATATACCGACATAAACGGCACTATAAGAATACCCAGGCAGGTAAACAAAAATGTTGTGAGCATAAACGATGCCTGCTCATAAATTTTAAAATTATATTCAAATATTTTTCGCTCGTTTTTGGCAATCATATTGCCGAAAGCCGCTTCAACAGCCTGGTGAAGCATATTTGATAGTTTACCTATGCCGTAGGTTATTGAATAGTAAACGGAATAAACCGACACCTCTGCAATGCTGAAAGAATCTGATATTTTTGAAAATACGGTCAGCAAAAAGACATCGGTATTCTCATGTATAAAGAACGCCAAGTGATGACCGAGGCCGTCCCATCGCTGCTTCAGAGCGTCTTTATCCGGCTCTGCTTTTTTTATAAGAGGATATTTTTTATGGACGTAAATATTTATCGCAATGGGTCTGAAAAAGAACACAAGTGAAGAAACAAGCTTCATTATATGAACCGATGTGCCGAATTTGATACATATAACAACAAGTATGCAGTTAAGCACAAGGGTAAAAAGCTGTGCAAATGAGCTGATATATCTTTTTTGATCTGCCTGAAGAAGCACCTGATATGTCACGCCGAAATAATACTGGCTGACCGTGCTCAGTGCGATTATGATAACAAGAGATGCCGTGAAGCTCCACTTAAATTTTTCGTCTATCAAATAAGGGAAAAAGCACGAAAGCACAACCGCATACAAAACAAACACAGCGCATATACGCCTGAAAAACATTTCGGCAGAGCGAAGCACTCCGCTGACTTTTATATAATTTTCTTCGGCGAGCGGCTTATAAAGAGCGGCTCTCACAACGCCGCCGACGCCTGCGTCCAAAAGAGTTATATAGTTAAGAAAATTGGTGGCGGAGTTTATAATTCCGTTCACATCCGAGCCGTATGCGCCGATTATAAGTCTCGGAACGATGAATCCGCATATGACAGTCACGAGTTGAAGCGATACCGAGCCGAATATATTTATCACTGCTTTCTTTTTTCGCACTCTGTCACTTCCAAACTTTAAAATTTAAAAAATTATATCACATTGCCGTCGATAACACAATGGCACAAAATTATTCTTCTTTTATAAGAGATGAATTAACGGGTCTTGTGAGAAAAACCTCTTTATAATCTTTTTTTAACTCCTCAAGAGCACACATTGCGTCGTCTTGGTTTTTGAATATGCCGAAAACAGACGGTCCGCTGCCGCTCATGCAGGCGCATGAAGCGTTGTTTTTAAGCATAACGGACTTTATCGGCACTCTTTGCGGAACCTCAATAAGCTGTTCAAATACATTGCCGGTCAGAGCGTACATTCTGTCAAAGTCGCCGTTCGCCGCGGCATAAAGCATTGAGCAGGTGTCAAGATGGCGAACACCGTGCTTATCAAACTCCGCATAAGCTTTGCCTGTCGCAACGCCTTGTTCGGGCTTTACAATAATAATAAAACATTCGTCCAAATCCGGCAGAGGAGAAAGAATCTCGCCTATATTCTGTGCGAGTCTTGTGCCGCCCGTGAGGCAAAAAGGAACATCTGCGCCGACCTTAACGCCGATTGAGCAAAGTTCTTTTTGCGAAAGACCTGCGGAATAAATATCATTCAAAGCGGCAATAACCGCCGCGCCGTCTGCACTGCCGCCTGCAAGACCTGCCGCAAACGGAATATTCTTTTCTATATACACAGAGATATTTCTGTCTTTTTCGCCGATATAATCAAAAAAAGCCGTCGCCGCTTTATGAGCAATATTCGTCTCGTCGCACGGTATTCTCTTCTCGTTGCTCAAAAGCTTTATGCCGCCGCCCGAGGTTTTGACAACCTCTACCCTGTCAAACAAACTCACGGACTGCATTACCATAAACAGGCTGTGATAGCCGTTATCGAGCCGCGATAAAATATCGAGCATAAGATTTATTTTTGCCGCCGCTTTATACGAAGATTTCATAACTACCTCTCGCATTTAAGAATTACTTTATAATAATAACATATTACCTTCCGCTTTGCAACAACGAGCTGTTTTGCTTGCAATTAAAATGCGTTCTTGATATAATATACAAAGCAATGAAAAAGCAAAGGAGCAATTTTGATGAAACCGCTGAAAGTTTATGCCTGTTACAATACCGACCTCGATTTGCGTATGAGCAGTTCTTCGGGTGCGGTGTTTTCTTCTTTGGCAAGCTTTATTTTATCAAACGGCGGTACGGTATACGGTGTTTCTATGTCAGACGACTGTTACTCGGCGGAATTTGTCAGAATAACAGATAATAAAGACCTTGCAAAACTGCGCGGTTCAAAATATCTTCAAGCAAAAGTCGGTGACGCTTATAAACGGGTCAAGAATGATGTTGCATCGGGCAAGGCGGTTTTATTTATAGGCACCGGCTGCCAGATAAACGGACTTAAATGCTTTTTAGGAAAAGAATATCAAAATCTGATTTGTGCAGACATCATATGTCACGGTGTTCCGTCACCTGCACTGTGGAAAAAATTTGCTAAGTATCAAGAAAAAAAGAATAGCGGAAAAATCACGAGCATAAATTTCAGATGCAAAGACGCTCAATATGACGACCTTGCCGCAAAAGATGTTTTAGGTAACATTCCGCAAAAAAAAATAAAAAAAGTGTATTTACCAAACAGCAAGAACACATACACCAAAATGTATATCAGAAATCATAATTTGCGCCCGTCATGCTATAACTGTGCCGCAAAAAAAGAAAAATTATCTGATATCACAATCGGCGACTTTTGGGGGATAAAAAAGCTCGCACCGGAAATGTCAGACGGTAAAGGTGCATCGCTTGTTTTAATACGCACAAAAAATGGCACCGATATTTTTAATAAAATCAAATCTGATTTCAGGACAAAAGAAATATCGTATAAAGATGCTGTAAGCGAAAACTCATCGGAATACAAATCCGCTGAAAAAACGTCTTTAAGAAGCAGCTTTTATACCGATATGAATAAGCTAAGTTATAGGGCTCTCGAAAAAAAATATGCCGCACCGCAATTCAAAGCTCCGCTCTCTTACCGAATCGGCTGCAAAATAAACGAAATCAGAAACTGCTTGCACGGCACTGCGCAGGCAAAAGACGAATCGAGCAATGAGGACTACGGCATACGCTTTATATTCAGAAAAAAGCATTAAGGGGTAAATATATGAAAAAAGTACCTATACTATATACTAATAAAGAAGACTGCTGCGGCTGCACAGCCTGCTGCGCCATATGTTTACAAGAAGCAATAACTATGTTGACAGACGAAGAAGGGTTTGAATACCCTATAATTGATGAAACAAAGTGCATCGGCTGCAAAAGCTGTATAAGAGTTTGCCCGGTTAAGCATGCGGCAAACGACCGATAAGGAAAAGAGGACCGACCAAAGCAATAAATTTTGGTCGGTCCTCTGTTTTTATCCTATTGACTTAACCCAATTTGAAACTTCGTTTTTATCTGCGATCGAAGAAAATCTTTTGCCTGTGAGCCAGTTGCCGCCGTTTGCTTTTGCAGCAAGTTCTTTGGCACTGTCGCCGAGGGGCGACGAAGCGGAAGTGCAAAACGGAATAACGGTTTTACCGGTAAAATCGTTTGCAGATACGAACGTGTCCGTAGGCCATGCGGCTATTCCCCACCATATCGGGTAACCGATATAAACTGTGTCATAATCGCTCCAATTCGGAACGACTGTATTCTTAAGCTCTACCTTACGGTTTACGTCGTTATGCTCTTTGCACACACGGCTGTTTTCATCGTTCCAGTTGAGGTCGGCACTGCTGTAAGGCGTCGCGGGCTCAATTACAAATATATCTGCGCCTGTTTCATCTCTTACATATTCGGCAACTTTTTTGGTGCTGCCCGTTGCAGAGAAATAAACCACAAGAGCCTTACTCTTTTTTATACTTATAGATTCGCTCGATGACGGCTGAGAGCCTGATTTTGCTGAGGTGTTATCGGGTTCTTTGCTGCCGCCCGAGCAAGCGGAAAGAGAGAGTATTGCCAAAACACATGCTACAAAAATTGCAATTATTTTTTTCATAATACATTCCCCTTTTTAATCCGAATATATCTCTTTTGCCATGTTAAATGCCGCCCAAGCTTTGGGCCAGCCTGCATAAAAAGCGAGATGTGTCAAAGCTTCTGCCATTTCTTCTTTGGTGACGCCGTTTTCTTTGGCATGGGATATGTGATATTTTAAAGAACTGTCTAAAATTCCGCTTGCCATAAGAGCCGAAACGGTTATGAGACTTCTGTCTCTCGGTGAAAGCTTATCCTCTCTTGACCATACCTCGCCAAAAAGCACATCATCGTTAAGTTCTGCAAATTTATCCGCAAATCCGCGCAAAGCGTCTCTGCCTGCTGTTACTTTTTTCATAACAAAAACCTCCCTTAAAGAGCATTGTATTCTTCGTCGCTAACTTCTTCGCACCATTCATTTTGGCAATTTTCGCCCGGAACTTCAATGGCTATGTGCGAAAACCAGCTGTCTTTTTTTGCGCCGTGCCAATGTTTTACGTTTGCCGGTATAGTTATAACCGTGCCCTCGCTGAGGCTGACGGCCTCTTTGCCGTATTCCCGGTACCATCCCTCGCCTACGGTGCATATGAGTATCTGACCGCCGCCGCTGCTCGATTTATGAATATGCCAGTTGTTGCGGCAACCCGGTTCAAAGGTAACGTTTGCAAGGAAAAGTCCGTTTTGGGGGTCTGTGAGCGGATTTAAAAACGAATTGCCTACAAAAAAATTTGCGTATGCAGTGTTTTCATCACCAGTACCGAAAACATTTGCTTTTTGAAACTGTTCTTTTGATGAATATTTCATTTTTATCCTCACTTTCCGCTGAACACAGGGAAGAAGCTGTGCTCACCGTAATTTTTTATTTTATCGGCAGACATCAGCGTTTGCATATCTTCAGCCGATATTTCAAAATTGACATCTGCATTTGCTTTCATGTGCTCAGGGTTTGATGTTTTGGGCAAAGCAACCATACCAAGCTGCAAAATATAGCGAACACAAAGTTGCGGAGCGGAAACGCCGTATTTTTTAGCCATGTCGCTTATTAAATCTATTTTAAGAGCCTCGCCGTGAGCTATGGGCGAATACGCTTCGGTCAATACGCCGTTTTCTTTGCAAAAGCTTATAAGCTCAAACGGAGTGTTTGAAATGTGAGCCAAAACCTGATTGACAGCGGGCTTTATCTCACAGTCATCAAGAATATTCCGTAGATCGTCTTTAAGAAAGTTTGAAACACCTATCGCACGAACTTTGCCCGATTTTTGAGCGTCTTCAAGAGCGCGCCAAACCTCTTTATTCTCTTCAAAATATCTTTTTTCGCCGCGAAATTCTGCCCATGGCTGCGGTGAATGAATTATCATAAGGTCAAGATAGTCAAGTCCGCTCTTTTTAAGACTTTCGTTTATCGAATTTGCCGCTGATTTATAGGTTTTATTTTCAGCTGCAACCTTGCTTGTTACAAAAAGTCGGCTTCTTTCTACGCCGCAGTCTCTTATGCCCTCACCGACTCCGGCTTCATTGCCGTATGCCTGCGCGGTATCTATGTGGCGGTAGCCTATTTTAATTGCCGATTTTACGGCGTTTGCCGCGTCGCCGTCGGGAATCAGCCAAGTGCCGAGACCGAGCTTTGGAATTTTTACATCTTGTGAAATTGAATATTTTTCTTCAAAAATCATTGTTTTATCCTCCTGTTTGACAATTTTGAACGCAGATGATATACTCAACATGCAAGTTCATTTATATTTTACAACTTAAAGTGCACTTTAAGTCAATAGATAAATGAAAAATTTTAAAGAGGTATTAAAAATGCTGTACACAGTAGGAGAAATGGCAAAAAAAATCGGCGTTGCGCCGTCTACTTTAAGATATTATGATAAAGAGGGGCTGCTCCCGTTTGTTGAACGCTCCGGCGGCGGAATAAGAATGTTTAAAGAAGACGACCTTGACTGGCTCTCGATAATAGAATGCTTAAAAAAGACCGGTATGCCGATAAAAGAAATTAAAAAATTTATTGACTGGTGCACTGAGGGCGACTCTACCATTGAGCAAAGGCTTGAGCTTATTGATAACCAAAGAGAAGCTGTTTTAAAACAAATCGCTCAGCTGCACGAAACACTGGACACGCTGAATTATAAGCACTGGTATTATGAAACTGCAAAAAAGGCAGGAACCTGCGATATTCATAACATAATCACACAAGAAGATATGCCGGAGGATATAAGAGAGATTAAAAATAAGCTTGATAAATTAAAAAGGAAGAAAATATAACTTATAACAAAACCGCTGTAAGTCGAAACTTACAGCGGTTTTTTATACCCTAATGGTAACTGTTTTATTTGTTTGCAGGGTCGATAAGCTCGATGATGCACATCTCTGCAGCATCGCCTCTGCGAGCCTCTGTTTTGATTATACGGCAATAGCCGCCGTTAACGTCCTTATATTTGGGGGCAATTTCATCAAAAAGCTTCTTGACTACATCCTCTTTTGTGACATAAGCCAAAACCTGTCTTCTTGCATGAAGGGAATTATCCTTTGCAATGGTGATCATTTTCTCAGTCATTGCGCGAACCTCTTTTGCCCTTGTAACGGTGGTCTCTATTCTGCCGCTCTCTAAAAGATAGGTTACCATGCCTCTGAGCATTGACTTACGATGGTCGGTTGCTCTGCCGAGTTTTCTGGAACCGGGCATTAAAATCACTCCTTTACCGTTATAGGTTGGATTCCTAACAAATTAAGAATTACAGCTAAAAATTATTCGTCGTCTCTGCGAAGATCGTAACCGAGAGAAGCCATTTTAGAAACGACCTCATCAAGAGATTTTCTGCCGAGGTTACGAACTTTCATCATATCCTCTTCTGACTTACCGATCAAATCTTCAACTGTATTGATGCCTGCTCTCTTCAAGCAATTAAAAGAACGCACAGACAGGTCAAGTTCCTCAATGGTCATCTCGAGAACTTTTTCTTTGCCGTTCTTACTCTTTTCTACCATAATCTCTGTTTCAAATGCCTCGTCTGAGAGGTCACCGAAGAGACTGAGGTGCTCGTTGAGGATCTTGGCGCCAAGAGATACGGCTTCCTTAGCGGAAATTGTGCCGTCTGTCCACACCTCAAGCGTAAGCTTGTCATAGTCAGTTATCTGACCCACACGTGTGTTCTCGACTGTGTAATTAACTTTTAAAACAGGCGAAAAAATTGAGTCAACAGCGATGACGCCGATTGCCGGCTGCATCTCCTGCTTATTCTTCTCTGCTGACACATATCCTCTGCCCTTGTCGCAGGTAATTTCCATAACGACGTTGGCATCGGAGTCAAGGGAAGCTATATGAAGATCGGGGTTAAGGATCTCAACTTCCGAATCATACTTAAAGCAACCCGCTGTGAGTTCGCCCTCGCCCTTCATATCCACATACATGGTTTTGGGGCCGTCGCCGTGTATTTTAAGAATAACGCTCTTGAGATTAAGGACTATCTCGGTAACGTCTTCTTTAACACCGGGGATGGTGGAGAACTCATGAAGGATCCCATCGATTTTAACAGATGTAATTGCATATCCGGGGAGTGAGGAAAGAAGCACTCTTCTAAGGCTGTTGCCAAGAGTTGTGCCGTAGCCTCTCTCAAGCGGGTCAACAACGAATCTGCCGTAAGTACCGTCGGGATAAACTTCAGCTGTTTCGATTTTGGGCTTTTCGATTCCTATCATTCAAAACCCTCCTTGTAAAATACAGCAAAAACTGCTTAATAAGTTTAAAATTATTTAGAATAGAACTCGACGATAAGATGTTCTTCGACGGGAGCAGCGATCTGATCACGGTCGGGAAGAGCTACGATCTTAGCCTCGAAGTCTGATGTTTTATCAAGCCACTGCGGAACCGGACGTGAACCGTTTGCCTCCAGCACTGCCTTGATCTTTTCACTGTCACGGCTGCCTTCTTTTACAGAGATAACGTCGCCTGCTTTAAGAAGAATTGAAGGAATGTTAACCTTCTTGCCGTTTACAAGGTAATGATTGTGTGTTACAAGCTGTCTGCCTTCTGCACGGGAGCTTGCCCAGCCCAAAAGATAAACAACGTTGTCAAGGCGGCTTTCGCAGATACGAAGAAGGTTTTCACCTGTCATGCCCTGCTTACGCTCAGCCATAAGAAAATATTTGTGGAACTGACTCTCGTTAATACCGTAGTAGCGTCTCGCCTGCTGTTTTGCGCGAAGCTGCAAACCGTATTCCGAAGTCTTTTTGCGGCCCTGACCATGCTGACCGGGAGCATATGAACGACGCTCAAAAGCACACTTCTGAGTGTAGCATCTCTCACCTTTAAGGAAGAGCTTTTTGCCCTCACGGCGGCACATTTTACAAACCGCACCGGTATATCTTGCCATGTAGTTACACCTCCTGAAATTATAGGTTTATACGCGCCTTCTCTTAGGCGGACGGCAGCCATTGTGCGGAATGGGAGTAACGTCTTTAATAAGAGTTACCTCTAAACCCGCTGTCTGTAAAGCTCTGATTGCAGCCTCACGACCGGCGCCCGGGCCTTTAACATAAACCTCAACTGTTTTCATACCATGCTCAATAGCAGCCTTAGCCGCAACCTCGGCAGCAGTCTGTGCTGCGAAGGGAGTTGACTTTTTGGAGCCTCTGAAGCCCATTTCACCGGCGCTTGCCCATGAAACAGCGTTGCCCTGTGTGTCTGAAATGGTAACAATTGTGTTATTGAAGGTGGATTGAATATGAGCTGCTCCGCGCTCTATGTTTTTACGCTCACGGCGTCTGCGAGTAGCAGTGCCTTTTTTAGCGGAACCCTTAGGTGCCATAATTCTACCTCCTTATTACTTCTTCTTGTTAGCAATAGTCTTTTTGGGACCCTTGCGTGTACGGGCGTTTGTCTTTGAGCGCTGTCCTCTTACGGGCAGGCCCTTGCGGTGACGAACACCGCGATAGCAACCGATTTCGATAAGTCTCTTGATATCGAAAGCGGTCTCTCTGCGCAGATCACCTTCGACCTTAACATTGTGGTCGATGTACTCACGCAATTTTGAAACATCTTCTTCGGTTAAATCCTTAACTCTGATGTCGGGATTTACACCGGTAGCTTTGATAATGTCGCTTGCAGTTTTACGTCCTACGCCATAGATATAAGTGAGAGCTATCTCAACTCTTTTTTCTCTGGGCAGGTCAACACCTGAAATACGCGCCATTTGTCAGTTGCACCTCCATTAAATGGTTTGCGCCGGATTAACCCTGACGCTGTTTGTGCTTGGGATTTTCACAGATAACCATGACTTTTCCCTTGCGCTTAATAATCTTGCACTTCTCGCAAATTTTCTTTACAGAAGGTCTGACTTTCATATTGAATGCCCTCCTTAAAAATTAGCCTGTTGGTTTTTATCGGCGTTTATTTTGAACGCCATGTGATGCGCCCTCTGGTGAGGTCGTAGGGTGAAACCTCGACCGTAACCTTATCGCCGGGCAAAATTCGTATATAGTTCATACGAAGCTTGCCTGAGATATGGGCTAAAATCTTGTGTCCGTTTTCCAGCTCCACCTGAAAAGTTGCATTGGGCAGTGCCTCAACCACAACACCTTCAAGCTCAAGCATATCTTGTTTTGACATAGCTCTCTACCTCCTCATATACGGGTCATAATCTTCGGCCCGTCCGGTGTAATAGCCACCGTATGTTCAAAGTGTGCCGACAGTGAACCGTCTTTGGTTTTAACTGTCCATCCGTCTGATAACTGTTTGACGCCCGCCTTGCCCATGTTAATCATGGGTTCTATGGCAATCGTCATACCCGGAATCAGTCTCACACCTCTGCCGGGGGTGCCGAAATTCGGTACACTGGGGTCTTCGTGGAGTTTTTTGCCGACTCCGTGCCCGACATATTCGCGGACAACAGAGAAGCCTCTCGCCTCGCAATAAGCTGCAATGGCTGCGCCTATATCGCCGATTCTGCCGCCAGCGACAGCCTTTTCGATGCCCACATAAAGGCTCTCTCTTGTGGTGTCGCACAGCCGCTTCGCTTCGGGAGAAATATCCCCCGCTGCGAAAGTAGCGGCATTGTCGCCGTTAAAGCCGTTTATTTTGGCGCCAAGGTCAATGCTGACTATGTCGCCCGCCTTTATTACACGCTTTTTGCTCGGTATTCCATGAATAACCTCATCGTTTATGGAAATGCATGCGGTAGCAGGGAATCCGCCGTAATTAAGGAAGTTTGGCTCAGCGCCGCACTTCTTTATATAATCGTAGGCGATTTTGTCTATTTCGGCGGTAGTAACGCCGGGTTCGACTGCCTCCCCCGCTATTTTCAATGCTCCTGCCGATATTTCACACGCTTCACGCATAAGCGCTAATTCGTGATTCGTTTTGAGCACGATCATGCTTAATCCTCCAATGCCTTGAGGGTCAACGCCGTAGTGGCAGCGACCTCCTCCTGGCCTTCTACTACCTTAAGCAAACCTGCTTTCGAGTAGTAGTCTTTAAGAGGCTCGGTCTGTTCGTGGTAAACTTTAAGTCTGTCAAGAACCGTATCGGGATGATCGTCCTTGCGCTGAACAAGTTTGCCGCCGCAAACGTTGCATATGCCTTCTTTTTCGGGTTTCTTATACTCAAGGTGATAAGAAGCGCCGCAGTCTGCACACACACGTCTGCCCGAAAGCCTCTGAACAATTTTATCATCGGGAACCTCAATGTCTATAACCTTGTCAATAACAACGCCCATAGCATCAAGAGCTTCTGCCTGAGGAATTGTCCTCGGGAATCCGTCAAGGATAAAACCGTTTTTGCAATCGTCCTTTGCAAGTCTTTCTTTAATGATGCCGATAACGACCTCATCGGGAACAAGCTGACCTGCGTCTATAAAGGACTTCGCTTTTATGCCCATTTCAGTTCCCTTTGAAAGAGCCTCGCGAATGATATTGCCTGTTGATATAGTGGGAACACCGAGTTTGTCGCAGATTACTTCTGCCTGTGTTCCTTTGCCGGCACCCGGCGCTCCGAGAAGAATTAAATTCATAACTTAGCCCTCCGGATTAGTCAAGGAATCCCTTGTAATGACGCATCATCATCTGAGATTCAAGCTGCTTAACGGTTTCAAGTGCAACACCTACAAGGATGATGATTGAAGTACCGCCCAAGGATATTGCCATCTCGTGATGTGCTGCCTTTGTAACCTGCTGGAAAATAATCGGGAAAAGAGCAACAACGCTGAGAAGCAAAGCTCCAAGCAATGTAATTCTTGACAAAATCTTTTTGATGTAATCAGATGTGGGCTTACCGGGGCGAATACCGGGGATAGCGCCGCTGTTTTTACGAATGTTGTTTGCCATTTCGATCGGATTATACTGGATGCTTGCATAGAAGTAAGCAAAGAAGATAATGAGAACGAAATACATAATTGCATATGCCCAATGTGCGCTTGTGAACAAACCGAAGAATGTTGCAAGGCCTGTGCCCTCTTTAGCATTAACGAAAAGGTTAATTGTGGGAGGAAGCGAAAGAATTGAACTTGCAAAAATGATGGGCATAACGCCGGACATATTAACTTTAATCGGAATATGTGTATTCTGACCGCCGTACATTTTACGTCCGACAACTCTCTTGGCGTACTGAACGGGAATTCTGCGTTCTGCGTTATCCATCCATACGATATAAGCTATCATAAGGAGATAAACGATAACAACCGAAACAGCGAGAACCGCATATGCACCGCCGAATGAGAAGTAACCGCCGTCCGAAGAGAACAGTTGAGCACCGATTGACGGAATACGTGACACGATACCTGCGAAGAGGATAAGTGAAATACCGTTGCCGATGCCGTTTGAGTTGATCTGCTCACCAAGCCACATTATAAGAGCAGTACCTGCGGTAAAGCAAATTATAATTACAAGAGCTTGGAAAACCGCATCAAAGCCTGTGAAGGCTGCTCCGTCTTCATTCTGCATGAGATAGCCGTTGCCTCTGAGATAGAAGTAATAAGCTGTGCTCTGAAGAATACCGAGAGCGATTGTAACAAATCTTGTGATCGAAGCGATCTTTTTGCGACCCTCTTCGCCGTCTTTTGAGAGTCTCTCAAGAGCGGGGATCGCAACCGTAAGCAGCTGCATGATGATGGAGCTGTTGATGTAAGGTGTGATAGACATTGCGAATATCGTACCATAGTTAAAAGCATCACCGGTCATCATCGTGAGATATTCCATGAATGTTCCCTGCATCTGGCTGCCCGAGAAAATACCCTCGGCACCAACATTGATGAACGGAACGGGAATAGCTGCGCCTATACGGAATATTAAAAGTATAAATGCTGTAAAAAGAATCTTTTTTCTGAGTTCGGGGATTTTCCATGCATTAACAAATGTTTTAAACATGTCAAATCACCTCAGCCTTTCCGCCGAGAGCCTCTATTTTCTGCTTTGCAGACTCAGAATAAGCATTTACCTTAACATCAAGTTTCTTGGTGAGTTCACCGTTACCGAGAACCTTGACAGAATCAAAGTAGTTTTTGACGAGTCCTGCGGCCTTGAGAGCTTCTGTGTCAACAACGGCACCGTTCTCAAACTTAGCCTCGAGGTCAGAAACATTAACTGTGGCTACAACGCTACGGAAAATGTTATTGAAACCTCTTTTGGGAAGACGTCTCTGCAAAGGCATCTGACCGCCCTCAAAGCCGGGACGCATACCTCTGCCTGCACGGGCTTTTTGACCCTTATGACCTTTACCGGCGGTTTTACCCTGACCGGAGCCTGCACCTCTACCGATACGCTTGCGCTCTTTTGTTGAGCCCTCTACCGGTGAAAGTTCGTGCAACTTCATACTTCGCACCTCCTTGCTTACGCTTCGCTGACCTCGATAAGATGAGCTATCTTCTTCACCTTACCTGAGGTCTGGGGATTTTCGGGCTGTACCGAAACATCACCTATTTTATGAAGACCAAGTGCATGGGCGGTGGCAATCTGATCCTTTTTGCTGCCGATTAAGCTTCTTACAAGTTTAACCTGAACTTTTGCCATTTTATCCACCCTCCTTAACCTAAAATTTCTTTTGCGGATCTATCGCGGACAGCCGAAACTTCGTCAACATTGCGAAGCTTTGAAAGACCGTCGATAGTCGCTCTTACTACATTGCAGGGATTGTTGGAACGCAGAGCCTTTGAACGAATGTCCTTAATGCCGACAGTTTCAACAACGGCACGAACGGGACCGCCTGCGATAACGCCGGTACCGGGTGCTGCCGGTTTAAGAAGGACAACACCTGCGCCGAACTTACCAATGATTTCGTGAGGGATTGTTGTGCCCTTAAGTGAAACCTTGATAAGATTTTTCTTTGCATCTTCAATGCCTTTGCGGATAGCGTCAGGAACTTCGCCTGACTTACCCATACCAAAACCGACTGTTCCGTTGCCGTCGCCGACAACTACGAGAGCAGCGAACTTGTAGATACGTCCGCCCTTAACGGTTTTGGATACGCGGTTGATAGCAACCACTCTCTCTTGAAGCTCTGTAGCCGATGCATCAATCTTAGCCAAAAGTAATTCCTCCTCACTTAGAACTTGAGGCCGCCCTCACGGGCGCCTTCGGCCAGCTCTTGCACACGGCCGTGATAGATATAACCGCCACGGTCAAACACACAATCAGTGATGTCTTTTTCAGCGGCGCGTTTTGCCAATAATTCGCCCACTTTGTGAGCTGCGGATTTATTTCCGCCGTATTCCTCAAAATCCTTTTCTACAGTTGAGGCAGATACAAGGGTAACACCCTGTACATCGTCTATTAACTGAGCGTAGATATGCTGCAGAGAGCGGAATACATTAAGGCGCGGGCACTCTGCTGTGCCTGTGATCTTACCGCGCACTCTCTTGTGGCGTTTGATCCTGGCCTTTTTACTGTCTGGTCTTGTAACCATAAGTGTTTCACTCCTTCATTTAGACTCTTATTTGCCGCCCTTACCGGCTTTACCTTCCTTACGGCGGATAACTTCATCAACATACTTGATGCCCTTGCCCTTGTAAGGCTCCGGAGGACGTTTTTCGCGTACGTTAGCGGCAAACTGACCTACCTTCTGTTTATCGGGTCCTGAAATACGGACTTTTGCGGGTGATGTAGGTGAAAGAACCTCAATATCAATTCCCTCGGGAGCCGTCATGGTAACGGGGTGAGAGTATCCGATATTCATAACAAGGTCTTTGCCCTGCATCTGAGCACGGTAACCGATGCCGTTGATTTCAAGCTCTTTGCTGTAACCTTCGTTGCAGCCCTGAACCATGTTTGCGATAAGAGATCTGGTCAAACCGTGAAGAGATCTGTTAAACTTATCGTCGTTGGGGCGAGTAACAACAATTGTGTCGCCCTCTTTTGCAACGCTGATGTTGCTGTGCACTGTTCTGGTAAGTGTACCCTTGGGTCCCTTAACGGTAACAGTGCTGCCGTCAATAACAACGTCTACGCCTGCGGGGATTGTAATCGGTAATTTACCTATACGAGACATTCTAACAGCACCTCCTTACCAGATAAACGCAAGAACTTCGCCGCCGACGTTGGCTTTGCGAGCGTCCTTATCAGTCATAATACCCTTTGATGTTGAGAGGATTGCAATACCGAGGCCCTTCATGACCTTGGGCATATCCTCGCAATTTGTGTAAATACGCAGGCCGGGTTTGGAAACTCTGCGTAAACCGGTGATGGCTGAAGCTTTGTTTGCGCCGTACTTGAGGGTGATCTCAATCATGCCCTGCTTGCCGTCATCTTCAACCTTAAAACCTTTAACATAGCCCTCATCAACAAGAATCTGAGCAATCGCTTTCTTCATGTTGGATGCGGGAACCTTAACCGAATCATGTTTTGCCGAACTTGCGTTGCGGATTCTCGTTAACATGTCGGCGATGGAATCAGTAATCTGCATACCGTCAACCTCCTTTATGCAACTGCTCTCTTACCAACTAGCTTTTTTAACACCGGGGATCTGACCCGCATGGGCAAGCTCCCTGAAGCAGATACGGCACACTCCGTATTTACGGAGATAGGCATGCGGCCTGCCGCAGATCTTGCATCTGTTATACTGTCTTGATGAGTATTTTGCAGGTCTTGCCTGCTTAACCTTCATTGATTTCTTGGCCACAACAATCCCTCCTTATCTTGCAAACGGAGCGCCCATAAGTGAAAGCAACTCACGAGCCTCTTCGTCGGTTTTAGCTGTTGTTACGAAGCAAATATCCATGCCTCTAACCTTGTCGATTTTATCATAGTCGATTTCAGGGAATATCAACTGCTCTTTAACGCCGAGAGAATAGTTGCCTCTGCCGTCGAATGAGTTGGGGTTAATACCTCTGAAGTCTCTGACTCGCGGAAGTGCGAGATTGAAGAATCTGTCAAGGAATTCATACATTCTCTCACCGCGAAGCGTTACTTTAACGCCGATTGTCATGCCCTCACGGAGCTTGAAGTTAGCAACGGATTTCTTAGCTTTGCACAGTACAGGCTTCTGACCTGTGATTTGTGTAACATCGCTAACGATAGCGTCAACAACCTTCGGGTTATCTCTTGCTTCGCCGCAGCCAACGTTAATAACTATCTTTTCAAGCTTGGGGATCTGCATGACACTCTTATACTCAAACTTTTTCATCAAAGCCGGAGCAACTTCTTTAACATAAGTCTCTTTTAATCTTGCCATTGTGTGTCACGCCTCCCTTATTCAAACTCTGCAAGACAGCCTTTTTTCTTGCAGTAACGAACTTTTTTGCCTTTTTCGTTTACCTTGCTGCCCGTTCTTGTCGGACGGCCGCACTTGGGGCAAATAAGCTGAACTTTGTCTGCATAGAGAGCGCTCTCAGCCTTGAGAAGGCCGCCCTGCTCTCCCATCTTTTTGGGCTTAACATGCTTTGTAACGATGTTAATGCCCTCAACGATAACCTTGCCTTCAGAGGGGCTTACGCTAAGCACTTTACCTCTGGCACCGCGGTTTTTACCGTTGATTACCATAACCGTATCACCGGTTTTAACATGTACTTTGTTCATCTTCTGCACCCCCATTAAAGTACTTCCGGAGCAAGTGACAGGATTTTTGTGAAATCCTTTTCACGAAGCTCTCTGGCAACAGGCCCGAAAATACGTGTGCCTCTGGGATTTTTATCTTCTCTGATTATAACAGCTGCATTCTCATCAAAGCGAATGTATGTGCCGTCGTTACGGCGAACACCGCTTGCGGAGCGAACAACAACTGCTTTTACAACCTCACCTTTTTTAACAACGCTGCCGGGTGATGCTTTTTTGACCGAAGCAACAATCACGTCACCGATGTTAGCATATCTTCTGCCGGAACCACCGAGAACTCGGATACATCTAATTTCCTTAGCGCCCGTGTTGTCGGCTACCTTGAGGTTACTTTCTTGCTGTATCACAATATAGGCCTCCTTACACCTGCGCCATTATTTGGCTTTCTCGATAATTTCTACAACACGCCATCTCTTGTCTTTTGAAAGAGGACGGGTTTCCATAACAAGTACGCGGTCACCGACTCCGCACTCGTTGTTTTCATCGTGCGCTTTGAGCTTAACGGTACGGTTAACAATCTTTTTGTAAAGAGGATGCTTAACCTTGTCTTTTACCGAAACAACGACTGTCTTATCCATCTTGTCGCTGCTGACAATGCCCACACGAGTTTTTCTGAGGTTTCTTTTATCCATCAAAATCTACCTCCTTTTCTCACGAATTAGCGCCGTGAAGTTCGACATCGCGCTGAACTGTTTTAATTCTTGCAATGTCCTTTTTAACGGCGTTAATACGCATAGGGTTGTCGAGCTGGTTAATGGCCTGCTGGAAGCGCAGTTTAAAAAGCTCGTCCTTCAAATCGTGAAGCTTTGCCTCTTGCTCAGCTGCGGTCATCTTTCTGATTTCACTGGCTTTCATTACTGCTCACCACCCGTTTCTTCTTTAGTAACAAATTTGCACTTGATGGGGAGCTTGTTAGCTGCGAGGCGAAGAGCCTCACGAGCGAGATCCTCATCAACACCGGCGATTTCAAAAAGAACTCTGCCGGGCTTAACAACGGCAACCCAATACTCGGGAGAACCTTTACCTGAACCCATTCGGGTTTCAGCCGGCTTCTCTGTTATCGGCTTGTCGGGGAAAATCTTAATCCAAACTTTACCGCCACGCTTAATATGACGAGTCATAGCAATACGGGCTGCTTCTATCTGGTTTGATGTTATCCATGCAGGTTCGAGAGCCTGAATACCGTAATCACCGTTGGTAACCTTGTTACCTCTGGTTGCCTTACCTTTAAGGCGGCCTCTCTGCACTCTGCGGTGTTTAACGCGCTTAGGCAACAGCATTATTTAGCTCCTCCTTCCCTGCGGCGTCTGGGTCTGCGGGTTGCGGTGTCGTGAAGAACCTCACCTTTATATATCCAAACCTTAACGCCTATACGTCCGTAAGTTGTTTTTGCTTCTGCAAAGCCGTAGTCGATATCGGCACGGATTGTCTGAAGCGGAATTGTACCCTCATGGTACTGCTCTGTACGAGCGATTTCAGCACCGCCTATACGACCTGAAACCTGAGTCTTTATGCCCTTTGCACCGAGCTTCATAGCGCGTCCGATGGACTGCTTAAGAGCACGGCGGAAAGAAATTCTTCTTTCGAGCTGAGATGCAATGTTCTCTGCAACAAGCTGAGCGTCAAGATCGGGCTGCTTAATCTCAATGATGTTGATTGAAACAGTCTTGTCGCCGCCGAGCTTCTTTGTGCAGATAGCCTTGAGCTTTTCTATCTCTGCGCCGCCGCGGCCGATAACCATACCGGGCTTTGCGCAATGGATGTTGATGTAAACGCGGTTTGCGTCACGCTCAATCTCAACCTTAGGTACACCGGCAGGAGCGAGTGTTTCAAGAAGGTACTCACGAAGGTTATAATCCTCAACGAGAGTATCGCCGAATGTGCTTTTGTTAGCGTACCAACGTGATTCCCAGTTTTTGATAACACCGATTCTTAAACCGGTCGGATTTATTTTCTGGCCCATTTGTAAACCTCCTCCTCGCTTATTCTGCTTCTTTAAGCACCATGGTTATGTGCGAAGTCTTTTTGTTGATTCTGTATGCACGACCCTGTGCTCTCGGTCTGATGCGCTTGAGGGTGGGACCCTGACAAACGTAGCACTTTGCAACGTAGAGTCTTGTTACATCCATATTGTTGTTTGTTTCCGCATTAGCAATAGCTGAATTAAGAAGCTTTGCAAGCGGTTCACACGCGGCCTTAGGCGTGTGCTTGAGTATAGCCCTTGCTTCTTCAACGGGCTTATTTCTTATAAGGTCAAGAACAATCTGAACCTTTCTGGGCGCTATGCGAACATGTGTTACTTTCGCCGTTGCTTCCATTTTAATACACACTCCTTTGCCAATTATTTACCGTTATTTGATGTTTTTGAACCTGCATGACCTCTGAAGGTTCTTGTAGGTGCAAACTCGCCTAACTTGTGACCTACCATGTCTTCCGTAACATATACGGGAACATGCTTGCGTCCGTCATGAACTGCAAATGTGTGGCCGACAAAGTCAGGGAAGATTGTGGAGCTGCGGCTCCATGTCTTAAGGACTATTTTTTCACCCTTTTCGTTCATCTCAACTACTTTTTTAAGCAGCTCGGGGCGAACATAAGGGCCTTTCTTTACGCTTCTGCCCATTATCTTTATCTCCTTTCAGCTTATTTGCCGTTACGACGTTTAACGATAAGTTTATCTGATGCTTTTTTGGTCTTTCTGGTCTTATATCCGAGAGCGGGTTTGCCCCAAGGAGTAACAGGACCGGGACGACCGATAGGTGCTTTGCCTTCGCCGCCGCCGTGGGGATGGTCGTTCGGGTTCATGACAGAACCGCGGACAGTCGGTCTCCAGCCCATGTGACGTTTGCGTCCGGCTTTACCTATTTTAACGTTTTCGTGGTCAACATTGCCTACAACGCCAACAGTTGCCATGCAGCCGTTGGAAACATTTCTCAACTCGCCCGAGGGCAAACGAAGAAGTGCATATGCACCCTCTTTAGCCATAAGCTGTGCGGAGTTACCTGCTGCACGAGCAAGCTGACCGCCTCTGCCGGGGTAAAGCTCAATGTTGTGAACAAAGGTACCTGTGGGGATATTAACGAGCGGCAATGCGTTGCCGGGCTTAATATCTGCATCGGGACCTGCCATGATCTTGTCGCCTACTTTTATGCCTGCAGGTGCAAGAATGTATCTCTTTTCGCCGTCTTCATATTTAACAAGGGCGATGTGAGCTGAACGGTTGGGATCGTACTCAAGAGTAACGACCTCAGCGGGAATACCGAACTTATCTCTTTTGAAGTCGATTATACGGTATTTTTTACGGTTTCCGCCGCCACGGTGACGTACTGTGATTCTGCCGTAGCTGTTTCTGCCGGAATTATTGCTGAGCGGTGCCAGCAAGCTCCTTTCGGGAGCGACTTTTGAAAGCTCTGAATAATCTGTAACCGACATGTTACGACGAGCGTTTGTGGTCGGTTTATAGAACTTTATCGACATTTTTCACACTCCTCTTCAAGTGATTCAAGCGGCTTCGCGAAGATGTCAAACTCCATACATTACCGCTTTGATTATTATTACATCATGCCGTCAAAGAACTCGATTGTCTTTGAATCTTCCTTAAGGGTAACAACGGCCTTTTTCCAAGAAGCTGTGTAGCCCTCAAAGCGGCCCTGTCTGCGAAGCTTACCTTTGCAGTTAACTGTGTTAACCTTGCTAACTTTGATGTCGCCGGGCTTTGATGAGAAAAGCTCCTCAACAGCTCTTGCGATTTCGATTTTGTTAGCGTCTTTCGCAACAGCGAAAGTGTATTTTTTATAAGCTGTGCCCATCATGCTTTCTTCCGTGATGATCGGGCGGAGGATAATATCCTGTGCTGCTTTACTCATGCGTAAACCTCCTCGATCTTGGCAACAGCGTCCTTAAGGACTACCATCGTGTCGCTGTTAAGAATGTCGTAAACATTAAGTGTGTTTACAAGTGCTATCTTAACGCCTGCGATGTTGCGTGCGCTTCTGTAAATAACGTCGTTTTTCTCGGGAAGAACAAGAAGTACTTTCTTGCCTGTTTCGAGAGCAGAAAGAACGCTGACTACGTCTTTTGTCTTGATTGCGTCAAGTGCAAGGCTTTCGAGAACTACCATCTCTTCAGCTGCAACCTTTGAAGAAAGAGCTGACTTCATAGCAAGTCTCTTTACCTTTTTATTGATTGAGAAACCGTACTCACGGGGTTTGGGACCGTGAGCGATACCGCCGTGTGTCCACTGAGGAGCTCTTGTAGAACCCTGACGTGCACGACCGGTTCCCTTCTGTCTCCAAGGCTTTTTGCCGCCGCCACTAACTTCGGAACGAGTTTTAGTGGACTGTGTGCCCTGGCGCTGATTTGCAAGATAATTTACAACGCAAAGGTGCATTGCCGATGTGTTGGGCTCAATGCCGAAAACGGACTCTGCAAGCTCTATGTCGGAAACTTTAGCTCCCTTGCTGTCAAATACTGAACAATTAGGCATACATTACACTCCTTCCTTAAGCTTTCTTGGCGTCTGCTATAACAACGATTCCGCCTTTGGGGCCGGGAACGGCACCCTTGATAGCGATGAGGTTGTTTTCAACGTCAACCTTGGCAACTGTCAAATTCTGAACGGTAACGCGCTCTGCACCGAGATGACCGGCGAGTTTCTTTCCCTTGTATACTCTTGAGGGATCGCTGCACGCGCCCAAAGAACCTGCATGTCTTGCAACGGGGCCGGTACCGTGTGACTCTTTAAGTCTTGAGAAGTTCCAGCGCTTAATTGCGCCTGCGGTTCCTTTACCTTTGCTTGTGCCTATAACGTCAATCTTCTCGCCGACTTCAAATACGTCTGCTTTAATAATGTCGCCGACATTGAGTGAATCAATATCGTCAAGGCGGAACTCTTTGAGAACCTTCTTGGGAGCAACATTACCCTTTGCGAAGTGACCCTGCATAGGTTTGTTGACACGCTGTACTTTCTGGTCACCGAAGCCTACCTGAACAGCTTTGTAGCCGTCGTTCTCAGCAGTCTTTTTCTGAACTACTGCACAAGGACCTGCTTCGATAACAGTAACGGGGATTACGTTACCTTTTTCGTCGAAGATCTGTGTCATGCCGATCTTCTTACCGATAAGACCTTTTTTCATAATATTTCCTCCTTATAGGTTATTGGTTGGCTTTGCCAACTTGACCTGCGGCGTTATCAGAGTTTAATCTCTATTTCTACGCCTGCGGGAAGCTCAAGACCTTTCAGAGCGTCAACGGTCTTAGCAGACGGTCTGATAATGTCGATAAGCCTTTTGTGTGTGCGCTGTTCAAACTGTTCACGGGAATCCTTGTACTTATGAACTGCGCGAAGAACTGTAACAACTTCCTTCTCGGTGGGGAGCGGAACGGGACCCGAAACCTGTGCGCCTGTGCGCTTTGCTGTTTCAACGATCTTCTCTGCCGCTTTGTCGACAAGGCTGTGGTCATAGCCCTTGAGTCTGATTCTGATTTTTCCCTTAACTGCCATGGTTTTGCCTCCTTAATTTTGGCGGGCATTCGTTTTGAGCGTCTTTTTACAACGTTTCCGGGCGTTTCAGCCCTTCGCATTTAAAAACCGGAATGGGTTAGTTCCGGGAAGTGTGCATTTTTGCTCAAAACGCACCTGCACAGACGAACGGCTTGCTTAGGGGAAGCAAGCATCTGTGCAAAGTTATTCTTTCGCCCGGTTTTAAATCGGACATACTCCGTGAGAGTTCCCAACTTCTGAGAGCTGCCACATCTCACATCTACGCATATCTACACACCATACTACATAATAATATAGCGTACTGTGGAATTCTACCACAGTACGCCTTTAATGTCAAGCTTTTTTCTTTACTTTTTAAGATTTTTTTACAACATTTTTTCGCTCATATTATATATATAAAATGTATAACAATTTATTTGTTAAAAGCCGCTCTGAAAGCCTTTGCAACGCGCTCCAAATCGCCGTCTGTCATCTGTGAACCGGAGGGCATGCACACTCCCCTGTTAAACACATCAACACCTACGTCCTTATCTTTGCCGCAGAAGTAAGCGCACTGTGAGAATATCGGCTGGCAGTGCATTGGGTTCCATGCCCTGCGCGACTCTATATTGTCGCTCTCAAGCGAAGCGATAACGTCGTCCGGTGTAACGTCGCAGCCCTTGTCTATCGTAAGCACGCTCAGCCAGAAGTTCGGCTCGCTGTCTTCAATATACGGTGCCATTGTTATGGGGAGGTCGGCAAACTCTTTGCGATAAAAATCGTTAATCTCTTTTCTTCTCGCTACCTTTGCGTCAAGCGATTTGAGCTGACCCCTGCCTATACCTGCACAGATATTTGACATTCTGTAATTATAGCCGAGCTCTTTGTGCAAATAATAATTCACATTCTCTTTTGACTGATTTGCCCAGAAGTGCATTTTCTCTATTGCTTCCACGTCGTTTGAGCAAGCCATTCCGCCGCCGGAGGTTGTGATTATTTTGTTGCCGTTAAAAGAGAGTATGCTTATTTTGCCGAAAGTTCCGCACTTTTTGCCGTGATATTTTGAGCCGAGAGCCTCTGCCGCATCTTCTATAACCGTCACGCCGTATTTTTCGCATATGGGCAAAAGCTCGTCAAATTTTGCGGGGTTGCCGTAAAGATCAACTATAATAACAGCTTTCGGGAGCTTACCGATAGCTGCATATTTTTCCATAGCAATTTCAAGTGCTTCGGGGCTCATGTTGAAGCTTTCATAGTCAGAATCAATAAATACAAGCTCGGCACCTATGTAAGCAACAGGATTGCAGCTGCCGGAGAATGTAAAATCCGAGCAAAACACAACATCGTCTTTGGTTACGCCGACATACATAAGCGCAAGGTGCATTGCAGCCGTTCCCGAAGCGAGAGCAACCGACTTATTTACGCCGATATATTTGCTCATTTCTTCTTCAAAGCCCGTGAGATTCGGGCCGAAAGGCGCAATCCAGTTTGTGTCAAACGCTTCTTTTATGTAGCCTATTTCAGAGCCGTTCATCTGAGGGGGAGACAAAAATATTCTCTCTGACAATTTAAACACGTTCTTTCTTTATTATTTAATAAGATAAGCCGCCGTCAAAACGGCGGCCTATGATTTTATTGCTTTTTATCTTTATCTACATTATCTTTTTCGACTATAAGCTTTGAGGAGTCCACTGCACCCTGACCGCCGTAGCCGTAACCGCCATATCCGCCGTAACCGCCGTAGCCGCCATAACTGCCGTAGCTTCCGTAGCCGTAGCCGCTCGAATAGCCGTAGCCGCCATATCCGCCATAGCCGCCGTAACCGCCATAGCTGCCATAGCCGCCGTAAGAGCCCTTCTTCTTTTTGCCGTAGCCGTAGCGTCCGTAACGTCCGCTGCCTCTGCGGTAATAGCCCTTCTTCTTATAATAACGGTTATTTTCTTCGCCGGTGCTCATAGTAAGTATTGTACCGATAAGTTCAATACCGGCGCCACGGATTTCTTCAAGAGTTCTGTTGATTTCGTTGGTTTTGGCATAGTCTCTTCTTACGCAGTAGATTATACCGTCTGTAAGCGGAGCGATAACCAAGCTGTCGGTAACAACATGTGAGGGCGGAGAGTCAATAATAATATAATCAAACTCTTTCTTTGCCTGTTCAAGCACGTTCCTGACCTTATCGGCATCAAGAACTTCGGTTGATTTGAGCGAAACACCGCCGGTGGGCAAAACAAATATGCCGAGCGATTTTATAAACTTAACAGAGTCAACATAAGTTGATGTGCCTTTGATAATAGGAATCAAGCCATAGCGTGTATCGCTCTTAACGCCGACCGCTCTGAGCACGGCAGGCTTTCTGAAGTCGCAGTCTATAAGCAAAACGGATTTGCCCTTTTGTGCGAGCGCACAGGCAATATTAACCGAAACGGTTGTTTTACCCTCGTCTTCATAGGTACTTGTAACAACAAAGGTCTTATAGCCTCTTTCGGCATATACATTCTCAATTTTTGTTCTGATAGCCTTGAAGCTTTCAACAAACGAGAACGTAACCTTCTTTTCGTCCGTTATAAGCAGTGCGCCGGACGGCACTTTCTTTTTCATAAACAAGCCCGTGGGCTTTTCTATAATCGGAATAGAACCGAGCACCTTTGTGCCTGTTGACGTTTTGAGTTCGTCCATATCCATAACGGTATCGGTTACAAGAACCGTAAAGAACACTATCAAAACAACAAGAGCCGCGCCGATAATAAAGCCGTAAATGGCATTTGTAACGGAGTTTGCGGAGCTGCTGACATATGGTGTGCCGGGCTCCATGATTGTATCGATGCTTATCGTGTTCTCAAAGCTTTGAACATATGCGGGGAATTCTTTAAGAATTGCCTGAAGAGCTCTTTGGCAATAGCCGCTGTCTGTGCTCGTAACTTTTATAACAAAGAAGCCCGTCAAATCATCGTTTACGGTAGATACGCTGAGCGTATTGCGTATGAAGTTCTCGGAGTATGTGGTGGAAAGCCCCTGAGAATCGAGCTCTTTTTTTATCTTTTTAACCATGGTTCCGCTCTTTAAAAGATACTGGTATCTCTCAACGTCGGATTTGGTATAGAAGCTCTTTTTTTCTTTAATGGTGGTTTCGGCTTCGCCTATGTTTGAATAGTCGGTAACCTTGACATATTCTGTAACCATGAACGCCAAGGTGGTTTCTGCCGTGTATTCTCTTACATATGTGGACTCTGAAATTATATATCCGCCCGCGGCAAAAATAACACCGGCAAGAAGAACAGCCCACAGTTTGTTGACTATACTCTTGACAAGTCTTATCATGTCAACGGACGAGCCGTCTTCATATATATTATGAGGCATTGCTTCAAATCTCTCTTGAGCCATTCAACATCACTCCCTGATTTTTGATTATATCAAAAGATTGTGCTTTTTGTCAATAAAATCTACGCTTTTCAAGGTATCTGAATTTAAGCGGAGGCAGTTTTTCGTTTAATAAAACCTTTTCGGCATTTGAGTGTAGCATTTTTTGCATAAGTCTTTGGTCTATATCGTCCGGGAATGCCCTCAGCATCTCGGCAAGGTCGTTGGGTCTGCCGTAGACCGAATGTGCGTCCGTCGCGATAAATGAGGCAACTCCCTTAAACGCCATCTCATATGCAAGCTCAAATTCTTCTCTGCCGTCGCGGCTGGCAAGGCTCGCCGCGTTTATCTGGAACAAAACGCCCCTTGAGGCAAGCTCGTTCACAGCATTATAATCCCTTTGAAAATATTCATATCTCTCCGGGTGGGCTATTATCGGCACAAGCCCCATGGAATATATCTCGTTTAAATACTCCAAAATATTTCTGAGCTTAAGCCCCGAAAAAGAAAATTCTATCAGAATATATCGGCTGCCGTTTATCGAGAGCCTGCCGAGATTTTTGGAATAAAAAATGTCGTCGTCTATATAAACTTCGGCTCCTGTATATATCTTCATATCTATGCCGTTTTTTTGCACGGCGTCTCTGAGCAGTTCGGCACGCTCGTTTCGCATTTCAATGAAGTTGTCTACATCCCCCAAAGCGTTAAAGTGAGGGGTTGCAACCGTTTTTCTTATATGATTTGCTCTGCCCAAAGCACAGAGTCTCAGCGATTCGTCAAGATCGCGTGCTCCGTCGTCAATCCCCGGCAAAATGTGTGTATGTATGTCAAACACTCGCCTCATCCCCTTTGTCAAGTATCATCTGCGCTCTTACGGCAAAGCCCTGTGCCGCAGGCAAAACGATGGACTCCTGCGAATAAAAGCCTATACCCATTGTATCGCCTTGGGAATAGTCCACCGTACCGTCGCGTCTTGTACGCGAATAAATATATTGCATCGCTTTTTGAGCAGAATTCATATACTCTTTTTTATCGGCAAGAAGGCCGGTATAAGCGAGAAAATACGCTATCATCGCGGTTGCGGAGCTGTCCGGCCCAGAACGGGAGAGAAGATTTCTGTCAAATGAGCCGTCGTTGAGCTGATATTTAACCACCGTCTGAGCAAAGTGCAGCATACATTTGAGAACGGTCACTTTTTCCTGCAAAAATTCGTCCTGACCGGTAGCGCTCAAAACCTCATAGCAATCTGCCAAGCCGCTCGCCCACCAGCCGCAGCCTCTGCCCCAGCCGTATATGCCGAGCGGAGCACCGTTTTTTATATTGACGCAGTGCACGGGCAAGCCGAGTTCTTTATGTATGCCCAAACGTGAATATTCTTCAATCATCTCTATCGCCGCTTTCATAGCGGTGCCGTTATTATATGTTAGAGAATATTTCATAAGGAACGGGCATGCAAGTCCTATTGAATCGACAAATCTTATATCATTATCCGCACTGTAAGGTATTCCGCCGTATGAGCGGTATTTTTCGAGCAAAAGCTCTGCGGCTTCGTCCATAGCGGGTTTTATAAACTCGGGGTCGGTATAAGGCGAAGACAAAACGGCATAGGCAAAATATGCCTCGTCAACCCTCGTCAAAGGATGAATCCAACAGCCCGAGTCTTTATCTATACGCTTATAAATAATCGTCTCACACTCTGCCGCACCGAATTCGTCTGCGGCAAGCAGCAGTGCGCCCTCTTGCCAGGACTGAATTGAAACAGCTTTGTATGTACCCTTAATTCTGTCAATAACGCTCAGACGTCTGCCTGCAACCCTCGGCACTGTGGGTACGCCTTTGCAGAGCCATTTGCACACAATGGACTGCGCGGCTTCGAGCCAGCTTTCGCCGACGCCGGCGCTGCCCATCTTCATTCTCACATAAATATTCATCATATACGGCACAACATCAAAAGAAACTGCCGCAGCCATGGCAAGGAGCAATATAACGAGTATTACAATTAAAAATTTCATATTATTTCTCTATCAATTCGTATAATTTTAATATCTCTTCTTCGTTGCCAAGCGGCCGTGAAAGAAGACCCGATTTCAGCTTCAGCCTCTCGTCCTCATTCTCTGCAAGGTGCTTTACGGCATCCGCAACGGAGCTTGCGTTTGTTTTGCATATAATACCATCCGTTCCGTCGTTTATCTGATCGTAAGCCGACGGAAAATCGGTAACAACAATCGGCTTTAAAAAGCATTTTGCCTCATCGACCGCTATGCTTTTGCCCTCATGCCGCGACGGCTGAACATATATATCACACGAAGAAAAATACGGATACGGGTCTGATTTTTCGCCGAGCAATATAAAATAATTCTCCAGGCCGTATTCTTTTATCATCTGCGATATTTTATCTTTTTCGGGTCCGCCGCCGACGTGATACCACTTGATTTTTGCTCCGCCCTCTTTTAAAATTCTGCAAGCCTCAACCGCAATATCGGGGCCTTTTTCGTGCGAGAGTCTGCCGACCGTGAGCACTCTTACATTGCCGTCGTTCGGTAGAACATCGGCATCGCCGACGAGCATGAGCTTCGGCGACGTTATATTTTCAATTACGCAAAAATTTTTATAATCGGGGTAAGCTTTTTCGAGATTTTGCTTGCACTCGGGCGACACGGCAACAAAAAAATCAAATTTTTTCACCGTTTCGCCGAAGAACTTTTTATCGGCGAGCGAACGGTCAAGGTAGCTGTGCATATACCCGATTTTTTTGTCCGCTCCCAAAAAATCCGAAGCAAACCAATCCGAAAGTCCCTCAAGATAACCTATTACACAGTCGTATCTTTCTTTGGGATAATCTATTGACTTCTTTATTTCGCGCCATGCGCCTTTTTCTCTTTTGTAAGAGTCTTTATTTTTAAGACTAATGCCGTATTTAACCCTTGCCGCAGCGAGGTCAAGCCTGCCATTTTTCAAAAAAGACTTTACGGCTTTTGCCGCGTCACCGTCAAAAAGATTAAAATTTTCGCCCGGTGAAAGGAGCTTTACCCTCTTCGGTATTTTATCAAAGAACAGCCCCTCGTGCCTAAAAAGAAGCAAATCGACATCATATCTTTCATAATCAAAAAGCGACAAAACAGATATTAAGCTTTTTTCTGCGCCGCCGCTGTTGAGCGAGGGCATAACAAAAAGTATTTTCTTTTTCATTTCGCCCTCCGTAAAATTATAATTTATGAAGCTGCTCTCCGGCGTCCATAGCGCTCTTTATTTTTATGGGTATCATCTTTCGAAGCGTTGCTCTTATCTCGCCCTCTTCTTCGGCAAGGTTTTTAAACTGATGCTCCAGCTCCTCGGGAGTAGAGAGCGTTTTTGAATCTATAACAAATTTTTCTTCTCCGAAAAGGTCAAGCGCAATTCCCCTTGATTTTACGCTGTAACCGAGCACAATGGTCGGCACACCGTTTGAATACGCGGCAATGGTCGCATGGGTTCTTGCGCCGATAAAAAATCTTAATCTCGCAATATATCCTTTATACTGCGAAGCCGTCAGATTATCCGGCAGCATAACAACTCTCTGCGTGTCGGAAAGTTCCTCTTCGATTTTTTGAAGCACCGTGCAGTCGTTGTTGCCGTCCTTTGTGACGTGCGGAACAAGGGCAATTTGCAATGTAGTGTTATCTATAATTCTCTTTAAAAATTTAACGCTCGCATCAAGAAGCGCAGGATTTTTTTCAGTAACCAAGGGGCTGAGATTAAATCCCAAAGTGTTGCCGAGTTCAAAGCTCTCCGGCAGCGGAAGATCCTCGCGCTCCATACAAAAAGCGGGGTCTGCAAACAAAAACAATTTGTCGGCAGGAACTATTTTTTCAAGCACCGAATAAGTAATCGGCTCTCTTGCAAAAATAGCGTCAAAATTTTTGAAAGACTCTATTTTTTCTGCGGTTAAATCTTCTTTGCCTATCGACGCCCCCCACAAAACGGTTTTTTTGCCCTGCTTGTGAAGAGCGGCGGTTATCTCTCTTGACGGTGCATTGTCACCGTAGCAGTATGTATCTCCGCCTATAGAAAGACAATAGTCAAAGCCCTCTGCCTGCTCTATAACGGGTGAATACATCTGCCTCAAAGCATAGCTTTCACTGTGACGGATTTTTACATTTAGAGCCGATATTATGGTTTCAGCCTGTGTAAGCTCACGTTTATCCATTGCGCCGACGGGAATACCGAGCGCAACATCCTCCTGCGGGCAATATGACGCGAGCCTGAACTGTGCCATGTCGTCATCGCGTGAGATTATATTCATTGTTCCTCTGACTATTGCTTCACAGCCGCGGTTAAGGCTGCCTGCGTGGTCAAACAAAAAATATTTCATATATCATTCCTCTTGTTCAAAATATTTGTTGTTCCTTAATTTTTTTACGAGCGGCGTGATCGGAAAAGTCAGAACAGCAACCGCTCTGTCACCTCTGTGTGAAAGAGATTTTAATATCTCTTTATTTTTTTTGCCCGATACTCTGCCGTAATACGAAGCGCGGAATATGCTGGCAAGCCTTTCTCTGCCGGTCATAACCGCATCGTTAAGATTTGATACCATCCAAAAATAGTTTGACACATAACCCTCTTTGACGTGATTTTTATACCACGAATTCATAAGGGAATCCGGCTCGTTCTGATAATAAATTCTTACAATATCGTTTATATAATACTGCCTGTAAACCTTGTCGATTTTGTTCCAAACTATGCTTTCGGTTATAAAATATGTGCCCTCCGGCTCCGGGAACGGGAACTTTTTAAGCACAGCCGTTCGCATACAGGAGGATTTTTCGCCCTTAATGTTTTTGGCAAGCTCGCGCGGCTTTTCCGCTTCGTTTATACCGTCCGGGAACATGTCGCCTATAAGCTCGCCTGTCTTGGAATCACGGCACAAGCCGACAACGCTCCAATACAGCGATTGTTTTTCTTTCGGTATGCTGTCCCAGCTTTTGTTAAAAACTTCTATTGCGTCGGGAGGTATAGCATCGTCCGAATCAATTATCAAAAAATATTCGCTGTCGGTAAGAAGGCAGGCATAGTTGATTGCAGTATGCTTTCCGCCGTTCTTTTTGTAATAATAACGAATGTTAAAATCCGCTTCTTTTTTATACTCGTCTATAAGCTCTTTGACGTTGTCTGTCGAACCGTCGTCAACAATAAGCCACTCAAAGTTTTTATATGTTTGAGCCATGAGACTGTCAAACACTCTGTGAACGGTTTTTCGGCGGTTATATATGGGCGTAAAAACAGTGAATTTCACCGGCCATTTAAGCCTTTCGTTTTCACCGAAATCAAAATGTATATCTTCTTTTTGCGGCACAGCAGCTTTGCTAAAAAGCAGTTTATAAATTTGAGTTTTTACGTCCACGAATTTTAAATATCTTATAATTGACGAGGTTTTCTTTTTAAGCGCGAGTGAAGACACTTTTTGCATAGCAGGGTCTTCCATTACGCCGGATAAATAAAAATCTTTAAGCGATTTCATTAAAACTTCATTATTATAAAGGCTGTTCATCGCCTTAACAAAAGTGCTTCTGTCGCAATTTTTATAGCCCAAAAATATTGAAGCCACTGTCTCTACCGCGTCTCTGTCATGCTTCTTTTTTAAAAAATTCTCTTTGTCAAAGCCTATTTTTTCATATGCTTTTTCTGTATTTAAAAAAGACTCGCATATAATATCAAAATAATTGCTTCTGTTTTTTTGTATCGCACCGGATTTTACATATCTGTAAAAATACCCGACATAAGGTATGTACCAAGCAGAGTTGCAATAGGCAAAGAAGTTTAAAATAAAGTCTCTGTCTTCACCGTAGATCTTGCCCTCTTCAAACAATATATTATTTTCTTCTATTACACTTTTTTTAAACACCTTATTCCACACCGAGTTAAATTCGGTATCGCTTATCATATAGTCCGCTATTGTTTCTGTTATATATTTGCGGTCTAATAAAGTGTTTTCTTTAAAAGGCCAAATTATATCTCTGCAAAAATCTTGCTGCTCGTATTTATAGTTATAAAACATCATATCGGGTGAATTTGTTTTTAACACTTCCAAAACTTTTTTCAGTGTTCCGTTAAACCAAAAATCATCCGAATCCGAAAACATAATGTACTCGCCGTCGGCTTCTTTCATGCCTGAATTTCTCGCCGCGCTCACCCCGGCATTTTTAAGGTGAAGAGCTTTTATATTTTCAAATCTTTGAGAATACATATCGCATATTGCCGCGCTTGCATCGGTTGATCCGTCGTCCGATAAAACAATTTGAATTGTTTCGTCAAAACAATCCTGTGCAATAATGGAATCAACACATTCTCTGAGATACTTCTGAGAATTATATATAGGTATAACAAATGAGATTTTATATTTCATTATTACCCTCCAAAAAAGCGGCGTCCCGGAAAGAATATATCCGACTGATACAATTCTATTGCATAGGATTGATATGTGGAATAGTAGTAATATAATCCCACGCAGGCGGCATAGTACAGCCCTCGGTCTTTCTTTTGCACCCCGTTATATACAACCCATGACAAAAGCATTATATAATAAGCGCTTGTGTAAATGGCAAATCGCGCAAAAATCCAGTTATATGTTGATATGACATAAAGAGCCATGTGCACAAAGCCCATATTGGTCAGTATATCGCCGATATGCCCGAGCTGCCGCATCCTCGCCCTTGAGAAATAAGCTATAACAATCGGCACGGCAGAAACCACAACTCTTATTGCGCTTGAGCCGTGTTCTTCACCGCTTGTGAACCAGCCGTTATCGGAATAATTGGAATATGATGTTTCTTCAAGTCCTTTTAAGAAAGACGGCAGGAACATATCAAACAGTGAAACCGCGATTATGCTGCCGAACATCAAAAGAAACGATGACGGACGCCATGCTTTTCGCCGCACAAACCAAAACACAAATATCATTATCAGTGCGCTTTTATGAATCATCCACGCCAAAAAGACTATTACGGCATATTTTATAAACGCAGTTTTTTTTGTTGAAAGCAAAAATTTTGTACCGAGCATAAGCACGCCCGTCGCCGTGTACTGTCTTATTCCGTTCATCGAGAGCCCGAAATATCCCGTAGCCATAAAAAGATAAACCGAAAGATCAAACGGATGCGAATATTTATAAAGAACAACCAGCACGGGAACAAGCGATATTATTGCGGTAAGCATTATGAGATAATGAAAGTCGTTGACTGTTTCTTTTACTATCTCAAAAAGCAAATTATAAAGCGTTCCGCCTCCGAATTTGTAATCAATTGTTCCGTTCGGCTCAATCAATTCAAAGTCAAGTATATAATAAAATGTGTCGCCCGTGTCGGTTCTGAGACCGGAAAAAGGAACATATGCAAGTATACACACAACAAGGCAAAGCGGGTTTGGCAAAGGCTGACCGATACCGCCGATTTTGTCGATAGGTTTTGAACGGCAATACATTGACAATGCCCAGCATATTACCGTGAATAGCCACGCCAATCTCAAATAAAAACTTATATCTCCCATAATTACTCCTGATAAAGTTTATATATTTCGCTCATACGAACAGCAACGTTTTCTTTTGAAAACCGTTTTATATCCCTCGCTGCATTTTGAGAAATTTTTTCAAAAAGTTCTCTGTCGTCAATAAGATTTTCTGCAAATTTTGCCATTTTGCGGCAGTCGTTCGGTTCAACAATAAAGCCGTCTTCGCCGTTTTTTATAAGAGCTCTGTGCCCTCTGTTATCTGCCGCTATCGTGGGCAGACCGCATGCCATTGCCTCCATAATATTTACGGGCAGACCCTCTCGAAGGCTTGACGCCACACAAATATCGCTCATTTTTAATAATTCTTCAACATCTTCTCTGTGACCGAGAAAATCCGTCTTGTCTTCTATGCCGAGTTCTTTTGCTATGCTTTGATTTTTGCCGCCGTAATTATCTGCCCCGACAAGCAAAAGTCTGACATTGTATTCATCGTCCGAAAGCTTTTTGACCGCATTTAAAAGCATTGACTGGTTTTTGTTTGCATTAAGCTCCGCAACATATATCAAAAGCGTTTCATCTTTGCCGTAACCCTTTTGTTTACGCAAAAGCTTTTTCTCTTCGGGAGATATTTCAAAAAAACGATCGCTGTTATAGCCTACGCCGTCAACCAACTCCACACGCGGATGTTTAAAATGCTTTTTTGCAAATTCATAATCCTCACTGTTTATGGTTATAAGACAATCGGTTTTCTGAGACATCACCCACTCTATCGGATAATATATCAACCAGTTAAGCACCGGAGCACCTTTATAAAAGTGAAAACCATGGGCGGTGTAAAGCACGCTCGTGCCGCTCTTCCTCTTTTTGGAGGCGGCAAGCCGAGCCAGCATTCCCCCCATGGGAGTGTGGCAATGTATTATATCAAAATTACCTTCGTCTATTATCTTTTTTATTTCTTTATACGCCTTTATATTTGCCGCAGAAAACGGAGAGCGGTCAATAGGAATCTCATGCTGAACATCACAGTTCGGCAATTTTCTGTCACCCTTTCCGGCAACGTGAACCTCCCACCCTGCGTCATGAAAGAGCTTTAGATAAGGCAGGTGAAAATAATAGAAATGATCTGTTATTGTTGCAATAAACAATATTTTTTTCATTTTCTGCAACCTTACCTCTTTTCTTTTGCTGCCGGCGTACCGCGGAATTTTTCCATCGTATTATTGTCACTGCAGTTTATATCTGCTCTCTTGAGCGTGTTTTTGATTGTTTTAAATATTATTTTTAAATCGAGCCAAAAGCTCATATGGTCAACATAATAAACATCATAATCGAACTTTTCTTCCCAAGTTATTGCATTGCGCCCGTTGACTTGGGCAAGCCCTGAAATTCCCGGCAAAACCTCGTGCCTTCTCATCTGATAGGGAGTGTATAGCTCCAGATATTCGCAAAGCAACGGTCTCGGCCCGATAAAGCTCATATCGCCTTTGAGCACATTAAACAACTGCGGCAGCTCGTCAAGGCTTGTCTTTCTTAAAAACGAGCCGATTTTAGTCATTCTCTCAACATCCGAAAGTTCTCTGCCGTTTTCATCCTCGGTTTTTTCGGACATGGTTCTGAATTTATAAACAGTGAAAATTTTGCCGTCTTTGCCCGGACGTCTCTGCTTAAAAAGCACAGAGCCGCCGTCGCTGATTTTCACCAAAACTGCCGACAAGGCCATTAACGGTGAAAGAATTATTAAAGCTGTAAGCGAAGCAACAAAATCCATTATTCTTTTAAAATATTTATACATTCAGAATCACCCTACGCAAAACTCAATGAACCAAAACTTCTTCGTTTACATCCTGAGGCTCGTGAAAATTCGGAACGGTTGCCTTTAAAAGGTCCCTTATTTGCTCCGGCTTTGCCTCTTTCAAAGCTTTAAGGTGATGTACCAAAAGCTTATCGTCAATATCTACCGGTGCCGTAACAAAAATCTTGTTGTTTGCTGTCATTTTTCTTTGGCTGAATTCGGCTTCGAGAGTCAGCTCCTCATAAAGCTTTTCACCGGGTCTGAGTCCCGTAAAAACAATGTCAATATCGACATAAGGCTTGTAGCCCGAAAGCCTTATGAGATTTTCTGCAAGCGTAAGAATTTTAACGGGATCGCCCATGTCAAGCACAAATATCTCGCCGCCGGTCGCCATGCCGCCCGCCTGAACAACAAGCTGTGCCGCCTCCGGAATTGTCATAAAATATCTTGTAATTTCGGGGTGCGTTACGGTAACAGGACCGCCGTTTTTTATCTGCTCGGTGAACAGAGGAATAACGCTGCCGCTTGAGCCCAAAACATTGCCGAAACGAACCGCCGCAAACTTAGTGGAGTTTTGGCATTTGCGCTCAAAATACTGAATTATCATCTCGGTTACACGTTTTGTTGCACCCATAATATTTGTCGGATTAACAGCCTTATCGGTCGAAATGCTGACAAATCGTTCAACGCCGTATTCAACCGCGGTTTCGGCAAGATTATATGTGCCGAAGACATTGTTTTTAACTGCCTCACCCGGGCAATCTTCCATAAGAGGAACATGCTTATGCGCCGCCGCATGGAACACAACCTGCGGATGAAATTCGTCAAAGACCTCTTCAAGTCTGCTTTTATCTCTGACAGAACCTATGCGAATATAAACCTCCGGACTTCCGTTATAATGCGAATCGAGCTGATTTTTAAGCACATACGCATTGTTTTCGTATATGTCGAATATAATTATTTTTTTAGGATTGTATTTTGAAATCTGACGGCAAAGCTCACTGCCGATTGAGCCGCCTCCGCCTGTTACAAGCACTGTTTTGCCGCTTATGTAGCTGCATATTTCGGTATCGAGCCTAATTTCGGGACGAGAAAGCAAATCTGTTATGTTGACATCTCTTACCGATGATTCGGTGTTCTCGACCATCTCAAGTATGCTCGGTGAAATTTTAAGGTGACAGCCCGTTTCAACGGCAAGGTGTAAAATCTCGGTCTGTCTCTCCGACGAAGCGGAGGGTATGCAAATTATTATTGTATCAATATTATATTGCTTTGCGAGCTCGCCGATTTGACTGCAGTTGCCTTTGACCGGTACCCCCCTGATTGACTGACCTTTTTTAAGAGGATTATCGTCAACTGCAATAATGGGTTTGCCGTGGGTATAGTTGTTTGCTTCAAGTTCTTTAATTATAATCATACCCATGTCGCCTGCGCCGACGATCATAACACGCTCGGCACTGTGCTTAAAAAATCCGTGCCAGTCTCTCGACGCACGTCTGAGCGTTCTGTAAAGGAGCCTAAACGCGCAAGTAAACACAATCACCATAAGAGTTCCGTAAATATAAAAAGCATAATTAAACGTTCCGCCGTCAAGTGAGTTTGACGCAAAACCAAAGAAAGACATTATCATATCCACGGTGATGCTCAAAAGTCCGCCGATTACCGTTGCCACGCCTATATTTATAAGCTCTTTTGAGCCGGCATATTCCCACATACTCTTATATATGCCGAAAACATAATACAAAAATAAAAATATAACCGTTACGGGCAGTGCACGCTGAATTAAAACATCTTTGCCTGCTTCGCCGACCTTTTCGACCAATGCGGCTACAACATAAGCAAGGTTTATAAAAATAACATCATAAAAAACCATGAATGCTTTTTTCAGTTTTATATTTTTAAAATCCATATAGATCAACTGCCTTTTTTAGCTATATAAAACCCGAGTGTAACGCAAGTTACAGTCAATAATTATTTTAATATAAATACGTCAAAAAGTCAATATGCACATTTTTCTTGAAGAGAAATTAGACGTTTCGGCGTTGACATAAAATAATAATAATGTTAATATTTTGATAAACAGAAATTCGGACATTTATTAAGGAGATTGGCTATGATAGGCTTAGGAACTTGGGAAATTCCCGTAAATTCAATGTTTTATAAAGGATGTGCGGAAATCACCGTCAAGAACGACGGGGGAAACTATGACTTTGAGTTTTTTCTGCCCGGGTTTAAAGTACCTAAAATGGATATATTTAATGTTCAAACATCAGGCAACACTTTGAGTGCGGACGCAACCTGCGACATGCTCAAGGGCAAAAAAATCTCTGTTAACGTAACGTTTGAGGGCGACACCTGCCGCGGCGTTGCCAAAGGCCCTTACGGAGTCAAAATCAACATTGACGGAAAAAGAAAATCATAGAGAATACCCATACGCAAGTGAACAGAAAGATGACATTGTCACCTTTCTGTTCTTTTTTATCTGTTGCCGAAAACTAAATCAATCGTCTTCTTCTGATTTTGATTCGGCAATTACCTTTTCTGCGACGTTTGCGGGAGCGTCTTCATATCTTGTAAATTCAAAGAAGTAATATCCTCTGCCGGCTGTTACAGAACGAAGGACCGTTGCAAAATCGCCCATCTCTGCCATGGGTACTTCGGCTACAAGCTCCTGCATGTGATGCTCACCCGACGGACCCATACCGAGTACGCGGCCGCGGCGTTTTGTAACATCGCCCATTATATCGCCGAGGTTATCATCGGGCATATAAGCCTTGAGTGTTCCGACAGGCTCAAGAATAACGGGTGAAGCCTGAGGAATACCGTTTTTAAACGCAAGCGAAGCGGCAGTTTTAAACGCCATTTCAGAGGAATCAACCGGGTGATATGAGCCGTCATAAAGAACAGCCTTCAAACCTACAACCGGGTAGCCTGCAAGCACGCCCTTCTTCATGCAGTCTTTAAGTCCTTTTTCAACTGCGGGGAAGAAGTTTTTGGGAACTGCGCCGCCGACAACTTCGGACTCAAAGATAAGCTCGTCACCGTCATGCGGTTCAAAACGAATCCAAACGTCACCGAACTGACCGTGACCGCCGGACTGCTTTTTATGTCTGCCCTGAACCTTTACGGTTTTGCGGATAGCTTCTCTGTATGCAACCTTCGGAACACTGAGGTCAACTTCAACGCCGAACTTTGTTTTAAGCTTTGAAACTATGTTATCAAGGTGCTGTTCACCAAGACCGTAGAGAACCTGCTCGCGTGTTTCCGAATTTATTTCAAACTTAATTGTGGGATCTTCTTCAACAAGTCGGTTGATACCTGCTACAACCTTTTCTTCTTCGCCCTTTTTGCGAACCTTAACCGCCATCGCAAGGCATGGAACGGGGAAGTCTATGCCCTCAAGCTCTACAACATTTTTGGGGTCACACATTGTGTCGCCTGTTTTGAAGCCGGAAAGCTTGGTGACAACGCCTATGTCACCGGCAGGAATTTTAGAAGCATCCTCTTGCTTTGCACCCCTGACGGTTATGATTTTACCCATTCTCTCGCTCTCGCCGGTTCTCGCATTATATGCGGGAGCATCGGGTGTGATTTTGCCCCTTACAACTTTAAAGAAAGACATTTTGCCGACAAACGGGTCTGCTATTGTCTTGAAACAAATAGCGGCAAGCGGTCCGTCTTCATTACACTCTACATCACCCTCACCTGCGTGCTCCGCAGCTATGGGAGCGGAGAAAGCGATTTCGTCAAGCAGCATATCAACAGCGTCACCCGTGTAGCCCGCGCAGGCATATACGGGATATACATTGCCCTCGCTTACGCCCTTATTGAGCGCACCTGCAATTTCACCTCTTGTGAACTGCTCGCCGGCAAAGAATTTCTCCATAAGGTCTTCGTCGGATGTCGCAACGGTCTCTGTAAGTATATCAAGCATTTCGCTGATTCTGGCATCCTCCGGCATCGGAACCTCTGTGGGTTTGCCGTCTTTATATTCATAAGCCTTGCGTGCCGCGAGGTTGACATAGCTTTTAACCTTGCCGTCTTCAACATAAGGAACGACAACCGGGCACACCGAGCTCTTATGTTCTGCTTTAATCGCTTCAAAGGTTTTGTAAAAATCTGCATTTTCGCCGTCGCATCTTGTAACGGCAAACATTCTTGCTATACCTCTTTTTTTAGCGGCTTTGTATGCCTTGTCGGCACCTACGTCATAGCCCGAGCCTGCCGCCGTAACTATAAGTACGCTCTCGGCGGCGCGAATACCCTCGCTCATACCGCCCGCAAAGTCAAAAAGACCGGGAGTATCTATTATATTTATCTTGCAATCCTTCCACTCAATAGGTGCTATTGCAGTAGAAACCGAAGTTTTGCGTCTCTTTTCTTCCGAATCAAAGTCGAGAACCGTATTGCCGTCTGCAACTCTGCCCATTCTGTCTATAAGTCCTGCCCAATAAAGCATTGCTTCTGCAAGTGTTGTTTTTCCCCTCGAGCCGTGACCGGCAATCGCAATATTGCGAATATCTTGTGCTTTGTATGATTTCAAATCTGATTCCTCCTTATGCCGCCGCGCGGCAGTTTCGCATAAGACGTTTCAAACGTCTTTTTTATTATAGCATTACATATCGTCATTTTCAAGCATTTTTAATAAAAATCAGCAATAAATCCTAAAATTTATATTAACTTTTACGTCAATGTAACAAATTTTCTTTAGCTATTGCAATCATAGGCGCAAATTTGCTATAATATAAAAAGACTATGATGAGGAGGTTTGGTATGCAAAAAGCGAAAAAGAAATCCGGGCTAAGCTTTGAACCCGGCTCAAAACAGCCGTTTGCACTTTACCTCATAAGTATAATCATAATATCCGCACTCATTACCATAATCGCCCTCGCCTCAAGCGGCTTGGCAGTTAAGCTCGGGGCATCGTCATCCCTCGGAGATGTGAACGGCGACGGCGTTATAAATTCAGGTGACTCTCTGCTGCTTATGAAACACCTTGTCGGTCAAAGTGAGCTTAATGAAACACAGCGCGGCAATGCGGATGTTGATAAAAACGAAGTATTAAACTCCAAGGACGCACTTTTAATTCTTCAGTTTTCAAACGGTTCAAGTGAAAAAATAGGCACGCCTGCCACGGCAAATGAAAACACCGAAGCACAGACAGAGCCTGTCTCCACACAAAGCAAGCCGTCAGGCGGCAATAAAACAGAGCCTGCATCTCAAGAAGCGGCGGTGACAGAAAAAGAATATGAGCGTTCCGGTGTTTCGGACGACGCCGCATATTTTTCAACTGATAAAAACATATATTTCACCGCAAGAATAACCAATAAATGGAAAGATGCGAGCGGTAAAAATATGTATCAAATTGAAGTCAAGATAAAGAACAACTCGGCAAAATCAATGTATAACACATCGGCATACATAAGCTTTTCTTCACCGGCAGAGGTCGGCAAAGCATGGTCCTGCAGTACAAAGAGCGGCTCGCAGGCAATAAAAATCACCACAAACAATGAGTCAACGCTTTATTCCGGCGGCACATTCGGCTGCGGATTTACAGTGTCCTCCGATTCCTCCGACCTGAAAATATCTTATTTTGCAAAAGAAAAGCCGAGCAGCGAAACAACTTCGCAGTAAGCTAAATATTAACAAAAGCAAAGGCTATAATTCACATTCGGTTTGATCGCCGTTTATGAATTATAGCCTTTTATTTTTTACGCTTTTACTCTTTGGTCTGCGCTAAATGCGGCAGAGTAATATGCGATAAAAGGGGCTGTCGAATTTAGATGCAGAAAACGTTTTCTTTGCCCCGAAGCTTTACACAAGTACCGCGAGTGGGCAAAAAAGCGTTTAAAAGAGTAAAATATTTGATTTATACAAAAACGAAGCTATAATCCACTTCGGTATGTCTGACTGCCTTTGTGAATTATAGCTTTTTTCTTTAATAATTGTTTTTACTCTTTGGTCTGCGCTAAATGCGGCAGCCCCTCCGCCTATTGAGCTTTGGGAGCAACTGAAACCTTTGCGGCTTTGATTGTTACAGGGTCTTTGTCGTATATTTTGCCGTCATACACTACAAGAAGAGCTTCGCCGTACTTGAGAGTGCTGCGGTCGATTACGTTTCCGTCGGCGTCATATACTTTTGGCTCGCCGTAGAATTTAACTTTAGTGCCGTTTGCGGAGTAATAGTCAAAATCCTTTTGGCTTGAATCAAACTGAACGTAAAAGTCGCCGCTATCCTCATTTTCAACGCTGTAATAAGCATAGAGCGTGCCAAATTCTCCGGCATCAATCTTTTGGCTTATTTCTTCCTGAGTATATTCTTTTGTTCCGCAGGAGCAAAGCGTGAGCATTATTGCCAAAACCGAGATGACGACGCAAATTATTTTTTTCATACAAAACTCCTATTACTGCCAAGAAAGAGTAACCGTGTTGCCGTTAACGGCATATGTGCCGGGTGTTGAGCCGTTGCCCTCTGTGAAGCTTATTGCTCTTTTGCCCTTGGCTTCGTTTCTGCCGTCCATACCGTCAACATTATTATAGATGTATGAGCACTTTTTAAGACCAATAACAAAGGCTTTTCTCATGTCATCATCCTTGAAAGTGATAGACGTTGTCAAATCAAGCGTTTTGGTGTACTTTGAGCTGACCATTGCGCCCGCACCGAGCTGACCGGGAACAAAGCCCGTCTGCCACCATGAAAGTTTTTGACTTCTGACAAACAAAGGGCTGCCGTTTTTTCTGAGAGTGAGGCTTATGGGGAGGCGCTCGTTATCGTCAGCACATTCAAAATATGTGCTGCCGTTTGAGCCCTGCGGACGGTTATATACACCGACTTCCGCACCGATAAGAACAAGACCGTACTGACCCTTCCAGAGCTGAATCATCCACTCTTTGCCGCCGTAGATAAAGAATATTTTTGATGTATCATAGCTTATAGCTATAAGCTGTGAGGTTTTATCGTAAAGGTCACTGTAGCCGAAGTTTCTCTGCCAAGCGTTACCCGTTGCGTAGAAGCACTTTTCTTTTGTGCTGTAACCGAAGCCGAGAACGCCCTTGTCACCGTCGGTTGTGATGTTGCCGTCCGGGTCAATATACCATTTTATGTATTTGAGCCACTCGCCTGTTGCAAGCCATTTTGTAAGCTCCGCCGCGTCTTTAATTGTAAGTTTTGAGCCTTTTGACGGCGCAGTAGTAGCCGTTGTTGTTTTGCTGCCCGACGGTCTTGTATTATTATTCGGTCTTACAGCATTTGCAGTTCCGCCGCCTGAGTTAGATGCCGTTTTGGTCGTTATAGGCACAACCGCACCGTCGTCGGCTATCTGATAAGCGGTGCCGTCTTCAACGTACCACTCGCAGTTGCAGTCAAAGCAAACATAGTGCTGATCATACTTTTTATCCTGATCCTGTACCTCTTCAACATTTGCCGAGCCGCAGGCGGGGCAGGTTATTGTTGATGTGCCCGAATCGGGGTCTATATAATTCAAAGCCTCTGTCGAAGGCTGGCTGTTTGTTGTGTTTTCATCGCTGTTTTTCTTTTTGCCCGAAAGACTGCAGCCCGAAAGAACAAAGCTGAATGTTAAAACGCCTGCACACAGAAGTGCGGTTGTTCTTTGCGCCAGTTCCTTTGTTTTGCGCTCCATATCCGTTTACCTTCCTTTTCACAGTATTATATATACGTTTAATCGGATTAAATTATAGCACATAAAAAAAGTGTTTTCAATAGCGTTAACCGTATATTTAAGAAAGAATTTGCAAAATGCGGCGTAAAATAAAAGGCATTGACTATTTTATGCCTTAAATGTATAATTTATAGCATGAAAAACTATTGACAGGAGCCATCAATATGTATCAAAAACTTAACGGAATTTTATCCCGCTTTTTGTTTGACGGCGATTTTAAAAGTCTGACCGCAATTGACGAGGGACACATTAACACAACTTATTTTGCCGATTTTACAAAAGGAAAATATATAATTCAAAAAATCAACACCTCTGTATTTAAAAACCCTGACGAGCTTATGCACAACATAACCTCCGTTACCGAGCATTTGAGCAGCACCCTGCAAAAGCAGGGAGAGGACCCGTCAAGACAAACTCTTCATTTTTTAAGAACCGCAGACGGCAAGCCCTATTACAGAGACTCGGCAGGAGCTTGCTGGAGAAGCTACATATACTTAGACAACTGTTACACGGTGGACAGCCTTTGCTCAAAAGAAGAAATTTATGAAGCCGCAAGGGCTTTCGGCAAGTTTCAGTATTTGTTGAGAGACTTCCCGAGTGAAAATCTTTTTGAAACAATCAAAGACTTTCACAATACGCCCAAAAGGCTTGATGCGCTTCGACTGGCAGTGTGTGAGGATAAAGCCGGCAGAGCCGACGGCATCAAAGACGAAATTCAATTTTTCTTTGACAGAAAAGCCGATACGGAAATCGTAGTAAATCTTTTAAAAAGCGGCGAGCTGCCGCCGAGAGTTACACATAACGACACAAAGATAAACAATGTTCTTTTTGACTCTGAAACGAAAAAAGCAACCTGCGTCATTGACCTTGACACAATTATGCTCGGCTCTTCGCTCTATGACTTCGGCGACGGAATAAGAACAAGCGCCGCAACCGCACAGGAGGACGAAAAAAACACAAGCAAAATGGGCATTGACCTTGAAACCTACGGAGCATATGTCTCCGGCTATCTTGACGGCACAAAATGTGAGTTAAGCGATAAGGAAAAGGAGCTTCTCCCCTTCTCTGTGAAGCTTTTGACGCTTGAATGTGCAATGAGGTTTTTGACAGATTACCTGAACGGCGACACTTATTTCAGAATAAAATACCCGGAACACAATCTTGTCAGAGCAAGAGCTCAAATAAAATTAGTTAAAGACATAGAAGAAAAATTTGAAGAAATGAAAAAGATAACCTCTCGCGCAATCGGAGGAGATTTAACGTGAAAAAGCAAAAGAAGAAGAAAATAATTCTTGCAATATGTATTTTTCTTTTAATTACGGCGGCTGTATCAAGTGTTTTTATAACAAAGCACCACAGATTTACGCAAACCAAGAACTTGTTTTTGTCGCAAAATCTTGAACTTTATGATGATTTTTCGGTTATCTCGCCGTCTGCCGAGGTTGATAAAAGCAGGTGCTCTGCCGCAAGCTTTAAAGAGGCTGTACGCCTCGGCGCAAACACAGTTGTGCTCGATACTTGCTTTGATAAAGACAATATTCCCGTCATAAGCGAAAGCTATGACAAAATAAATGACGAATCTTTAAAATTTGAAGATATTGCAAAACTTTTAACTCAAAAGGAATATCAAAACATTAAAGTTTGCCTCAAAATAAAGCAGCTCGGCAGCCTCTCGGTTCTAAATTCTATACTGTCGGAGTATTCTATTTCTGACAGAGTGATTATTTGCGGAATTGACGAAGAAAGATACGGGCTTGTAAGCGGCAACGACACCTTTGCAAAGGTCTATTTTGATTATAAACCTGCCGACATAGCGAGCCGATCGATTGAAGAGATTGGCAAACTCAAAGCGGAATATAACATTTCGGGCGTTATTATAAGCTATAAGGATATTACGGAGGAGCTGTTAAAGCTTTTGAGCGAAAACAGCATACAGTATATAATATCGGGAATAGAAGAAGAGCTTGACATGTATAAGGCGCTCAGTATGGGAATCCCCGTAATCGAAACCGACAAGCCAAAGCTTTTAAACGAAATTTATGAAAATTGGCGAAATGAAACGCAAAAAAGAATAGACGCGTCTGTTATAGACGAACTTCAGAAGTAAAGAAACAACCTGCGAAATCACAGTTGGTTTAAGCCTGTTAAAAAACCGTGTTTCTCAAATCAAGAGAGACACGGTTTTTTTACTGTTTATATTCATTGAATTGAAAAAGAGAAAAAAAAATTGAGTAAAAAGTCGGTGGATTATTCGCTTATCTCAAAGTTTTTGAGTATATCTTCAAACTCTGATTTTAGGGCAGTGAGTGTATTTTTAAACTCATCTGCGCGCTGCGAAAGCGTGTCGGCTTGATTTAACATCTCGCCCACTCTTTCGTCCGCATCCGAAACAAGCTTTGAAGTCTCTTGCTTTATGTTCATAGCCATAAGCCCTGCACTTTCGATATATCTCTCGGCATATGCCATTGATTCGCGCATGAGTTTATCGGCCGTTTTTTCGTGCTTTTTATTCTCTGCATTGTCGGGATTTTCACTCTGCTCGTCCGGGTCTTCGACCTTTTCAAGTCTTGTGACCTTTTTTCTGAGCAAAATTAATTCCTGCTCTTTTTCTTCAAGCTCGGCTTTGAGTTTATTAACTTCATCCTCAAGCTCGGCGGCATTTTCTTCGCACTGCTCTTTTTGCGCCTCGCACTTTAGCTTGAGCTCGCTTATATAGCACATAACATCGTCGCGATTAAATCCGCCGAACGCAGATTTTCTGAAATAAATTTCTCCGTCCATACAAAATCCCCTGTCTGTCAATCTTCGGTCGAGTTTTCTGTATCAAGCTCAGATGTGCAGTGCGGGCATTTTGTTGCATCAATGCTGATTTCTGATTTGCAGAACGGGCAGGTTTTGGTGGTAGGTGCCGGTTCTTCTTCTTTTTTGGTGAATTTTTCAGATACTGTGTTTATCGTTTTTATGATGCAGAAGATTACAAATGCCATCAAAAGAAAATTGAGTACACTTGTAATAAACGAGCCCCACATAACGTTGACGCCGTTTATAACGGTTGATTTTTCAGAAAAATCAAGTCCGCCGGTTATTGAGCCGAGGAGTGGCATAACAATATCGTTGACCAAAGAATTAACTATTGCCTGAAAAGCTCCGCCTATGATAACGCCGACAGCGAGGTCAATAACATTGCCGCGCATTATAAACTTTTTAAATTCAGCTACAAAGCCTTTTCCTTTTTTTGACATTTTAACAACTCCATAAAAATAATACATGTTATTATATAATACGGTTATGGTTTTGTCAAACGAATGGGGCAGATATTTACATAAAAAAAAACAGGGAATGACGAATCATTCCCTGTAAAAACCGATATTAAAGTTTTAATTATTCAAAGATTTCAGTAACAACGCCTGAACCAACTGTACGGCCACCTTCGCGGATAGCGAAACGAAGACCAACTTCAATAGCGATAGGAGTAATAAGCTCAACGTTCATAACAACGTTATCGCCGGGCATGCACATCTCAACGCCTTCGGGAAGAGTGATAACGCCTGTAACGTCAGTTGTACGGAAATAGAACTGAGGACGATAGTTGTTGAAGAACGGTGTATGACGGCCGCCTTCGTCCTTGCTCAGAACGTAAACCTGACCGGCAAACTTAGTGTGAGGATGGATTGAACCGGGTTTGCAGAGAACCTGTCCACGCTCAATCTCTGTGCGCTGAATACCACGAAGAAGAGCACCGATGTTGTCGCCTGCCTCAGCATAATCAAGGATCTTTCTGAACATCTCGATACCTGTAACAACAGTCTTTTTCTTCTCGTCTTTAAGACCAACGATTTCAACTTCCTCACCGGTTTTAAGCTGTCCGCGCTCAACTCTACCTGTTGCAACAGTACCACGGCCTGTGATCGTGAATACGTCCTCAACGGGCATAAGGAAGGGAAGGTCAGCCTTACGGTCGGGAGTGGGAATGTAGGTATCAACAGCATCCATGAGTTCCCAGATGCAAGCAAGCTCGGGAGCGTTTACATCGTTGCCGCTGTACTCAAGAGCCTTAAGAGCAGAGCCCTTGATGATGGGTGTATCATCGCCGGGGAAGTCATACTCGTTAAGAGTTTCACGGATTTCCATTTCTACGAGCTCGATAAGCTCTTCATCGTCAACCTGATCGCACTTGTTCATGAATACGATGATGTAGGGAACGCCAACCTGACGAGCAAGAAGAAGGTGCTCTTTTGTCTGAGCCATGGGGCCGTCGGTAGCAGCTATAACGAGGATAGCGCCGTCCATCTGAGCAGCACCTGTGATCATGTTCTTGATGTAGTCGGCATGGCCGGGGCAGTCAACGTGAGCATAGTGACGAGTCTCTGTCTCATACTCAACGTGAGCTGTGTTGATTGTAATACCACGCTCTCTCTCTTCGGGAGCCTTATCGATGTTTGCATAGTCAACGAAATCAGCGCCGCCCTTCATAGCGAGGGTCTTTGTGATAGCAGCTGTAAGTGTTGTCTTACCATGGTCAACGTGTCCGATTGTACCAATGTTTACATGGGGCTTACTACGGTTAAATTTTTCTTTTGCCATTGGATATTCCTCCTAACGTAAATTACGAAATTAACTATGCGTTATGCACAGTGTTATTTTATCAATTTTATCTTTAAAAAGCAAGAGCTTTTTTAAAAATATTAGTCTTTTGAACGGCTCGAAATAATATCGTCCGAAATAGACTTGGGAACTGCCGTATAATGGCTGGGTTCCATTGCATACTGACCGCGTCCCTGTGTTTTGGAACGAAGTGCGGTAGCATAACCGAACATGTTTGCAAGCGGAATGTTTGCATTAACCTGAACGGCGCCGACTCTTGTCTCTGAGCCGAGAATCATGCCGCGGCGTGAGTTAACGTCGCCCATAACATCGCCGAGATACTCGTCGGGAACGATAATGGCAACCTTCATGATGGGCTCCATAAGAACGGGAGCGGCTTTCTTCATAGCATCTTTGAATGCCATTGAACCGGCAATCTTAAACGCCATTTCGGAAGAGTCGACCTCGTGATAAGATCCATCGTAAAGAGTAACCTTAACGTCAACAACAG
>OJAW01000014.1_pt1 | contig 155210 bp, 132 predicted proteins | sample 1589151 | NCBI WGS metagenome assembly OJAW01 (sample SAMN03283290) | human gut metagenome | biome: human-associated habitat; material: feces | host: Homo sapiens | place: Peru | collected 2012
ATCGGGTTCGTATTACGGGTCATTTGGCGGTGGTGCGTCTGGTGCGGACAGTATCTTGGTTGTTGGCGACCGCGTGTTCCGCGCACGGGGCGGCGCAGGTGGAACATGCATGTTTATTGATGGGCGGTACGTAAGTTTTAATATAAATATGCCAGCGTTTATGTCGCACGGAATCGGTGGCTTTGCTGATTTTAGTGATGTTAGTTGGTCCCGACCAGTGTGCGTCAGTTCATATACGAGTCTATACAATACATACAGAAACGGTTTCGGCGGTGGCGGTGGTGGTGGTGCGCCAAATGGCACGGGCGGCACAACATTTGCGATGACAGATCTGTGTCCGACGGATGCAGTCGTTAACGTTGGGGCATCTGGCACATCATTGGGTGGTGGTAATGGTGGTGACATTACAAACGCGTATTATACCCCCGACGATACAACACCGAAAAATGCCACTGGTGGTCGCGGTGGTGCAAATGTGACATGGCAATGCGGTGGTCAGACGATTACCGTCTATGGCGGTGGCGGCGGTGGCGCATGTATCAGTGGTTATTGGGGCATAAACGTGACAGTTCCTGGTGGCGATGGTGGCAGTGGCAGCACTGGCACATCAAATACCAGTTATCTGAGAATATACAAGATGTAGGAAAAGTGAGCAAGTGATATGGTTGCCTGTTATCACTAAATTACTCTATCACTTACGCACTAAAAACGGGGCATTGCCCCGTTTTTATTTTCCTTTCAGGATTCGTGCTTTGTTTTTATCCCACTCGCGCTGTTTAATTGTTTCACGTTTATCTGCGCGATTTTTTCCATATCCAATGCCCAACAATACCTTTAATTTACCGTGATTGTTGAAATATAATTTCAGTGGCACAATAGTTGCGCCACGTTCCTGTAATTTGCCAATCAGGCGGTTGATTTGTGCACGGTGCAACAACAACTGGCGCGGACGACGTTCGTCAAAATTCACAATCCGTGCCGCCGTGGGCAATTTCTGAATCTCGACCCCGGCCAGAAACAGGTTGTCCCCGCGACGCTGGACAAAGCCATCAACAATCGTCACCAGGCCATAGCGAATAGATTTAATTTCGGCCCCAGTCAGGGAAATGCCAGCCTCTATGGTATCAACAATAGAATAACTGAACCGCGCTTTGCGGTTTTCTGAAACCTGGCCAAATTTAATAATATTTCTGCGTGTCATAATAGAAATATTTTACATACATTGTGGCAAATTGCAAATGTTTCGGGAAAATAAATATGTTGAACAGGCGGCGTTATATAATCTATAATTAGCATAACAGGAAAAGGGGACAATAATGAAAAAATCTGTATCTTTGGTGGCGATTCTGGCGTTGGCGGCCTGTGGCAGCGACGGCAGCCCCAGTGGCAACGGAAATCTGCGGTCTAATTATCACGGCCGTGACCAAATAGGGGCGTTTCCAAATGACGCCGTGGACAGCAATAATAACATCACACGGGTTATGTCACGCACTGATGCCCAACGCGCAGATTTTGTTAAATACAGATTGGGCCTGAACGGATACGACAATATTCCAACCCAAGAATCGGACTTGCTGGCGATTGCCAATGCGGCATTTAGTATTGCCGCGATAATGCCCGATATTACAAAAGACGACAATACGGGTGTCGCAATGCCGTCTTATGATGAAAATGTTTTGCGGGCCGCGTTGTCGGTCATCATGAAGGATATGGGCGCGTGTGCCACCGCCACAGACGTTAAAAATTGTATAAGAGAATTAAAAAACACGTCTGATTTTTCCAACAGGGTAAAACAAGTGTATGCGAATACCGAAGCAAACCTGACCGCAGACAAACTGAATTTCAAGCGCAATGATGGCAGCGACGCAAAATTTACATTTGTAATTGATGATACCAGTGGCAAAATCACCGGTGTTAAACTGGACGATACGACAACGTATACCCGTGAAAAGAACGTATTTAAAAACGGCGATAAAACGCTGACATACGTGTCGGGTATGGACGCACTGTCGCCATTGATGTATTCTGATTTCGGCAAATACACAATAACAGACGGCACAACAACATCGGCCCAGATGTTCTATACCGGCTATGATGACAAGAAAATAGAACCCAGCAATATTGAATTTGTCGGGGCTGAAACGACGGCTGTGTTCAAGGGACGGGCCGTTGGGACGGTTGAAAACGCCACTGCGTCCCAGGATTTGAACGGTCGCGCAGAATTGATGCTCAACAAATCTGATAAATCTGGCCAATTAAAGGCGTTTTTTGACAACTGGTATGACGTCACTGTGAGCACGAATAATAACATCAGTTTTGATAATTTCCAGGGTGACGCGGCATATAAATTTGCAACGTCGGGCGACGGCGCGGCGCACAGTGGCGCAACGTTTAATGTAGAATATTACGGCATGCATGAAAAACAGCCAACCGAAGCCGTCGGTGGTGCAAAATATGACGAAGGCGACATAAAATTCAATATGGCGTTCGGTGTAAAAAAACAGTAAAAAAATCGCCCACATTATGTGGGTGTTTTTATTTCTTGGTTGCCCAAAACATTGCCCACAACCAACCGATTCCTGTCCAGCATAAAATCCAACTGGCCAGGCGAACCAGAATCATATCCTGTTTTCCCTTGGCCGTTTGACGCGCGACCCAGGCCGGGGCCAATAAAATTCCGACGAATATCACCGACGCAATCACGTATTTAACCCAGATAAAAATCGTGTGCAATGTAATCATTGTATCGCTGTGTTATGACAAAACGGGGCAACACATTTGTGTCTGTGTCCCCCGTTTCATCTCGTTCTCTGGTAAAATTATATACCATACTTTGCGGATTTGTCCAGTTCTTCTTCGATACGCAACAACTGATTGTATTTCGCCATACGGTCTGTGCGTGACATAGAACCAGTTTTGATTTGACCTGCGTTTGTCGCCACGGCCAGATCGGCAATCGTTGTGTCTTCGGTTTCGCCACTGCGGTGCGAAATGATTACACCGTATTTTGCGTCCTGGGCCATTTTGATTGCGCGCAATGTTTCGGTCAGTGTGCCAATCTGGTTCACTTTGATAAGAATCGCGTTCGCGACGCCGGCGTCAATTCCGCGATGCAGACGCGCCGGATTTGTCACGAACAGGTCGTCGCCAACCAACTGGCATTTTTTGCCGATTGCGTCGGTCAGTTTGCGCCAACCGTCCCAATCTTCTTCGGCCAGGGCGTCTTCAATAGAAATAATTGGATACTGGGCAATCAGATTTTCATAGAATTCAATCATCTGGTCAGATGATAATTTTTTGCCTTCAAAATTATAAACGCCGTCGGCATAGAATTCAGATGACGCAACGTCCAGGCCGATTGAAACCTGGTCGCCGGGGACATATCCTGCGTCGCGAATTGCCGCGATGATTGTGTCCAGTGCCTGGGCGCAACTGTGAAAGTTTGGCGCAAAACCGCCTTCGTCGCCGACGTTGGTGGAATTGCCACCTGATTTCAGAATCTTTTTCAAGTGGTGGAATATTTCAGACCCCATACGAATTGCGTCGGCTTCGTTTTTTGCGCCATTTGGGATAATCATAAATTCCTGGGCGTCCAGACCGTTGTCTGCGTGCGCACCACCGTTGATAATGTTCATCATCGGACGTGGCAGAACGCACGGATTTTCATTGCCATAGACGTTCGCGATGTATTTATACAGTGGCAACCCAGATTGTTCCGCCGCCGCACGTGCCGTCGCCAGGGACACTGCCAAAATCGCGTTCGCCCCCAGTTTTTCTTTATTTGCGGTGCCGTCCAGGCCCAACATCTTTTCGTCCAGTGCGGTCTGGTCATCGGCCGGCATACCGATGATGGCCGGGGCGATAATTTCATTCACGTTTTTGACCGCGGTCATAACGCCTTTGCCCATATATGCGTTACCACCGTCGCGCAGTTCCAGTGCTTCAAAACTGCCGGTTGATGCGCCAGACGGCACCGCTGCGCGACCAAATGCGCCACCCGACAATGTGACGTCGCATTCAATTGTTGGATTGCCACGACTGTCCATAATCTGGCGTGCATGAACTGACTTTATTTCAAACATCATTTTCCTCCTTTACAGTAATTTAATAATTTGTCTTGCCCTTATACCAGAATTTTTTTTATAATAAAACTATAAATTCAAGGAAATGGGAAAAACATGCGCATTACATTGAAAAAAGTCATATCATTTTTATGCTGTCTGGTGCCGTTTGGTGCTGGCGCGGCAAATTATCCAGGTGGTCTGACCATTGGACAGAATACGGATAATGTCGCCGTTCCTGCATCAGATAACAGTCTGGTTTTGGGCACAAACGGCCTGGACGTATATGAAAGTGTTATTATTGGTGCCGTTCAACAGGCTGGCAAGGGGAAGTTATATGCCGAACAATTATCGGGAACGTTTACTATCCAGTCTGCTGGTGACATATTTATCGGGCGAGGTAGTAATACTGAGGTGTACTATGGTTTAACCATAGAAAGTGATACACAATTGGCCATAAAAAGTGGAACAGACAGTAATATCAATGTCAGTCTGGGGACGGTCACGGCCAACGGTGGATTAGAAATATCTGAAAATATCGGTCGTGTTACAGCGAATGAAATTAGGGCAGAAAAAGCACTGAAAATTACCGCAAATTCGGCGGATTTGGGCACGGTTTCGGTCAATGGGGCGGACGCGTTATTGGCGTTAAATATCACAGGAGCATTGACGGTCGACGGGCTGTATTACCAATATGCCGGCACCAATGCGGATATCGTCGGCGTGATAAATACCGGCACGGGTATTCAGTCACATGGCAGTATCCAGAACCTGGAAGGGTCGGGCGCACTGACCATCAAAACCACCAATGGCGATGTTGATGTAACGGGCAATATTGATAATATGGCCGCCAGTATGATGACGTTTGACGGCGGTAATATAATGGTGTCTGGCACAATGTCAAACCAGGCGACCGGTAGCACACTGAAAATATTAAATGCGTCGGGCTTGGCTGTGACGGGTGCTGGCACGGGCGGCGTGTCATTTGTGAACAAGGGTGATTTTACCGCGATTGTGTCGGGCAGAACAGTGTTTGCGTATGGTATGGATTTGTCTGGCATGACATCGTCAAATGCGTTTAATTTGACAACAGGTACACTGGATTTGGGAACTATGCGTGATTTGCAATTGACGCACGGAACCGTTAATATTACAACGACGTCAAACAGTGCGCTGTCTTTTGCTACGATTGCTAATGAAACAGATGGCAAAGTAAAAATAAACAGTGCCGGCAATTTTACGGCCGAAACGCTGAAAAATAATTCCGAAATGGAAATCAAGGCTGTTGATTTAACCGCTGATGAATTGATTGTGGGAAATGTCGCAAAAACTACACTAAGTGCGACCAATGCATTGACACTGAACGGTGATATTTCCAGCGCTGGGACGACGATGCTGACCGGCGGAAATATGACACTGCAAAACGTCACGAATACAGGCACTATGACGATAAAGTCGCCAACAGATACAACCGGCCAAATTAGTATCGCAGGGAACCTGGCATCATCTGGAAGTGCGCATACCGTTCTGCACACGCGCCAAATACGCGTGACGGGTAATATTACAAATTCTGATAATGCTGTGACAGAAATACTTGGGTCTGACACAGATGGTAGTGATATTCAGTTAGGGCAATTAGTGGTGTCTGGTGGCACGCTGAATCTGAAATCACTGACAGGGGGCGTTGCCGCGTCATCGGTTTTGTTGACTGATGGTGCAATTACGGCGGATTCTGTGACGCGCAGCATTACTGCAACAAACAATGTAGAAATTGCAGGAAATCTGTCAGCGACGGGCGCAGTCGCAACCAACGGTGGCGATATGTCGGTCGGTGCAACCGGGACACCGTTTGTTCTGGCGTCAACAGCGGGTGATATTACAATCGGTGGCAATGTTTCAGCCGGTGGTGATGGCACCGCGCGTGCAATGCAGTTAAATGCAAAAAACATCAATGTCACAGGTCGTGTTGTCGCGTTGAACAATGGAACATTGATATTTGGAACTGACGCAAGTCAGAATTTAAATGTAATTGGCGATGTTGATGCCGCTAATGGCATCATAGAGGTTTATGCCGGCAACGCAACCGCGGCGTCGTGGGCTGGTTATGTTGGAAACCTGATTTTGCATGGTGGCAATATAACCGCGCGGACGGGCAATATTGATTTTTCATCAGGACTGGTGTTTAACGATTCTGTTCTGACACAGCCGGCCCAGGGTGTTTGGGTCAAAGACGGCACTGAATTGACGCTGATAACCGAAACGCCAGGCGACGGCAATATTATGCTGGGTGCGTTAAATCTGGGGTCGGGTAAAACACTGACAATGAATTCTGCGGAAAAAATAATTTCTGTCACAGGCGATTATAAAACAAACGGAACACTGCACATAAACGCAACCGATGCCACGTTCACAGGTGGCGATATGACAAACGGTGGCGAATTAAATGCCAGTGTTGCGAACAAGTGGAACGCCGGCAACATTGTCAACACTGGCACGGCAAACATTACCGCAGATACCGCAACGTTTGGCGATGTTGATAATCAGTCTGGCACGTTTAATTTAAATGGCACAAATGGCGTGACGGCGGCAAATGTAAAATCTGGCGGAACGATGAACGTTTCATCAACTGGTGCGGTTGCGTTGGCTGGATTGACTGTGTCTGGGGGGCGGACGACAATCGCGTCGCCAATTGTCACAGTTGTAAATTCTGTAAATGTTACAGGTGATTTGATTCAGGGTGCGGCGTCAACAAACGGATTAAATCTGACCCAGAACGGCACATTTACAGCTAAAAATTTAACCGTGTCGGGCGACCTGGCGGCGAATGCGGGTGCGGTTGATTATATGATTGCGTCTGACGCCACAATCACAGGCAATATCAGCGTTGCCAATGGTGCAGAAATTCAGTTGATTGCAAATAAAATCAGTGGTCACGATGTCGTGAATAACGGCACGATGACACTGGGTGGGACAACGTCTGTTAACAGTTTTAGTTTTACAAACAATGGCACGGCGACATTGCGCGGGCAATCACTGGGTGTAACGAATACATTTAACGCGACAAATTTGTATCAAAAATTCACAGGTACATTAAATGCAGGGGACGTGAATATTGACGCGGATTCGTATCGTATTTCTGCCACAGATTTCAATCTGGGGGGCAATTTGAACGCCACAAACCTGACGGTGTTCGCTGTGCCTGCAACACACTTGAATGCTAATATTACTGGTAACGTGTCGGGTGGGGTAACGTTTGCTAATCTGGGTAAAATGCACGTTGGTGGCAATTATCTGTTTAATGACAACAGCAAAGTGTTTGCAAACATCAGCAATAAATCAAGTATGGCCGGATTACCAAATTATTGGTCGACAGTAAGTCTGGTTGACGATAACACACTGGGTCAGATTACGAATGCGGTATCTGGCGATGGTGCGTTGATTACGATTGATGGCAAATTTACATCTGATTTATCATTGGGGTTGACACCGGCTGGTGGTATTGGTGGCAGTGCATCAGACCAGGTCGGTATTGCGTTGCGCGAATTGGCCGACGCAGGTGACGCGATTTGGCTGGTTTATGCCCAAGGCGGCATCACAGAATCAGGCGACAAATTGCGCAATCTGAACGTTGTGATTTGCAATGCGTCGGGCAGTATTTGTTATGATTATTTTGATGGCACGCCGGCTGGGAATTCATCAGCATATTTGACGGTGCGTGATACTGATGGTAATGGCACATCTGACAGTATTTATGTTGTGTTTGACCCACGCTTTGGTGGGCCGGTGGAATTATTCAAGATTCAGCCGATTGTTGCGCGTAATGCCGAACATACTGATGGCGAATATGTGTCTGCGGGTGCATTAGATGATTTGATTGCAGGCCAGATGGCAAAACAGGGCTTCTCGGGTCGTCATGCGATTGAATTGTTGCCTGTGTTGTTCCGTGGAACAAACCTGGAAACAATGTCGAGCGAATTGTATAACCGCATGGAGCACTATAACACGTATCGTGATGGTGCGCCGTTATCACGGTTCAGCCGTCTGTTCCAGGCGCGTGAAATTGAACAAATCGCTGGCAGTGTCATATTGAACGAACACACCAGTGCGCGTTCATTTGAAGACCACATGCTGGACGAATTTATTTGGAATCGTAATCGCAATCTGAAAAAGGCGTGGGTTGACGCCGAATACGGAATGTTGTTCCAAAACGTTTCTGATGGCAAGCATGCCGACGGTAATCGTTTCAGCATCACTGGCGGTTTTGATTGGCAGCATACAAATACGCTGATTCTGGGGCTGGCGGGCCGCGTGTCGCATATGTCAACCGATGTGTCAGATACGATAAACCTGGGCTATACGGCCGAAAATCCGTTTATTGCCGGTCATATGGATGCCAAGGTTGCCAATACGAACATCGGTCTGGGCGGTTATTTGATGCAGACATTGGGCGAAAAAACACGCGCGTATGGAAATGCGTTCTTGGATTTGCATGTGTTTGACATCACGCGTCACCAGACGTTTGTCAACGGCGCCATTGACGGCAGTGGCACTGCATTTGCACTGAATACCGAATGGGGGCTGTTGCACGATTGGCTGAACCAGTATATCGTTGGCAATATGTATGCACGCGCAGGATATAATTTCGGATTCAGGGTCACGGAAAAGGCCGGCGGTCACGACTATATGAAAATGGAATCAGACGGATATCTGTCGTTCACACCAGGATATTCGTTGACAGCGCAAAAACGTATTTATCCGTCGGTTTGGTTCCAGGTGCGTCCGTATGCAACAATTGGTGTTGAATACGACGTTCTGGGTGCGCCGGACAATGCAAAGTATAAATTCGCGACGGCCAAGAAATTCACGTCATATGACATAGATATTGACCCACTGTGGGCAAATATCGGCGGTGGTGTGGAAATGCTGTCAGCAACTGGATTCCAGGTCGGTCTGGATTACCGTTACCAGTATAACCAGGATATCCAATTGCATAATATCAAGATATCCGGCTCATACCGCTTCTAAGGTAAAAATCACCCCACCGATTGGTGGGGATTTTTATTTGATAATAATATTTATATTAACCGTTCATTTTTGGATACAACGTGTATGTGTTTTGTTCCAAAATCGGGGCGAATTGTTCCAATGTTAAGCCGTGAATTTCAGCCAAAACGCGAGCCGTTTCTGTGACCATAAATGGTTGGCATGGTTTACCACGATATGGTACCGGGGCACAATACGGACTGTCGGTTTCAACGACCAGACGGTCTGTCGGGATTTTCGCAAAAGTTTCGCGAATTTCACCGGCGTTCTTGAATGTTAAAATCCCACTGGCCGAAAAATAAAACCCACGGTCCAGCATTACGCGTGCCATATTCCATGAACTGGTAAAGCAATGCATAACACCGCGAATGTCACCGCGCAATATATCCAGCGTGTCGCGTTCTGCGTCGCGCGTATGTATCGCCACCGGCAAGTCATACTGGCGTGCAACGTCCAGTTGTGATGTGAATAATTTAATTTGGGCATCACGTGTATCGCCACCACATTCATGATAGTCCAGGCCAATTTCGCCCACGCCAACAACGCGCGGATGTGTCATTACCGCACGGGTTAAAAAGTCAACAGCGTTCGCACCGTGGTATTCTGGGTGAATACCAATCGTTGCCCACACGTTATTATATGTTTCAATGATTTTAATTGCGTGTTCTATGTCCCCAGGCTCGGCTGTTGGACAGATGATTTTCTGGACGCCGTATTCTGCGGCGCGTGCCAGCACGTCACGCAAATCACCTGACACATAACTGTCGGTTAAATGGCAATGTGTGTCTATAAACATTTTTTTATTTCCATAATGATTTTGAATATCGCAATTTCAGGTTCCAGGCGAATATTGCGAATATCTGCGATTGCACGTGTCGCCATTGGATAAATGTCGGCCAGACCAAAATGTGCAATCGCGTCCAGTAAAATTTCATACAATGCAGGGTCACTGGAAATCTTTTTCGCAACCACCATAACGTCCCCAGAATTTGCGTGCGGATTTTCTAGTGTTTCAACCAGTTCGCTGTATATCACATCGCCACCAGTGCGTTTTAGTGCTGCGATTTTTCCAAAACTGCCGTCAGCCAGCTTCAGCGTTTCTGTATCTATGTTTCCGTCTGGGATAAAGTGTATGCACAGTTGCCGCAGTTGTTCCACCGTCAGCGGTCGCATTTTTTCAACGCGTGCCCTTGAACGGATTGTCGGCAATACGTTTGATAATTGATGCACGACCAACAAAAACAGCGTTTTGGCTGGTGGTTCTTCTAATAATTTCAGCATAGAATTTGCCGCCGAACGGCTGAGTTCATCAACAGAATCAATCAGCACCACACGCCATTCGCCCGACATTGACGACATTTGCATTTTATCAATCATTGTGCGCATCGTGCTGACCGATATGGTGCTTGTGTCTAACTTTTTACCCTTGTCGTCAAAATTGTGTGCCAAATCTATGATAAAGAAATCGCCGACATTTCCATACACCATACGGGCAATTTTATATGCCAATGTCGCCTTGCCAATACCACGTGGGCCGGCCAGCATCCAAACCGGGTGAATTGAATACGCGTCCCGATTCTCCCATGCGGTCATAAAATCACGTAACACATCATCGTGACCAACCATAAATTCGTTGTCCATTGGATCTGGAAATTTATACAAAGGTGCGTTTTTCTTGGGTGCCATAGATTTGTGCCTTTATCATGCGCCAAGCATCACACGAATATTTCTGATGATGCGGCCAAAGAATTGTGTTTTTGCCACGCGATTCTGTGCGACCAGTGGCGCGCGCGCAATCGTGCGACCGTTTTGTTCAACGATAACTTCGCCCAGAATGTCACCCACGGCAATCGGTGCCGGGTGTGGGTCTGAATATCGCGCCAATACGCGAATCCCGTCCATGGTCTGTTTTTTAGGCATTGTGATGGCTAGCGGTTGGGACACAGTTGCAATGACAAAATCTTGGCGACCATACCATACTGGGATTTTAGCAATCTTGTCGCCTGGACGATAAAAAGTATGATTTTTCGTCGTTTCATATCCGTAATTTAACAGTTTTTTCATTTCAGCAGCCAAAGCGTCGTGTCCACGTCCACGAAATCCGTTTATTACGCCAATCAGACGACGTCCGCCAACACGACTGCTGGCAACCATACCGTATCCGCCATCTTCGGTGTGGCCGGTTTTCAGACCATCTGCGCCTGGCATAATAAACAACAGTTTGTTGTAATTCAGAGTATGTGTCCGTCCCCAATCGCGACACCAATCCGTCTGGTGTTCGGCAAATTCAAAACGCTTGGTTGCGAACATAGGATAAATGTCTGGGTAATCGCCGATGATGTGCGTCGCCAGTGTTGCCAGTTCGCGACTGGTCATCAAATTATTCGGATTCGGCAGGCCACTGGCATTTCCAAATGTTGACAGGGGCATACCGATTGCACGCGCCTTTTTTGTCATCTGTTCAGTGAACGCAGATTCAGTGCCAGAAATACGTTCGGCAACGACAACCGACGCGTCACCCCCAGACAACACAATCAGCCCCAGAATCAAATCGCGCACGGTGATTGTCTGGCCCGTTGTCAGACAGATTTTACTGGCCGGATACCACAATGGGTTTTTATAGTCTGCATTTGGGCCGACGGTCACGCGATCGTCCAGATTGATATTGCCAGCCTTGATTTCATCAAACAAGACCGTCAACGTCATCAATTTTATCATTGACGACGGTGGCATCAGCGTGTCGGCGTTCTTTGCAACAATTTCCGTTCCTGATTCATAGTCAATCAAGAACGCAGATTTTGCAGATGTTGAAAAATCAGCATGTGCTGTGGTTGAAATCAGTGCAATTATGATTGCGAATATTTTCTTTCTCATAGTGATGTGATACTAGCAATAATATCACGATTTGCCAACAGATTTTTTATTGCATTTTTCCGATAAATGCGTCGCTGTCAATCCCAGTTAAAACGATGTCGCAGACGGTGCGTTCTGGAATGGGGGTGCCAATGATTTTTACGTCAATATCGTGCGAGTCGCGCGCGATATTTTGGTTTTCAACCAGAACTTGAACGGTTTTGCCAATCTGGCGCGACATAAATTTGGCGCGATTTGCGTCAGCAGCGCGGGTAATGATTTTTACGCGTTCTTTGCTGATACGTCGGTCAACTTGCCCTGGCATTGTGGCGGCAGGCGTCCCAGGACGGGGCGAAAACGGGAATGCGTGAATTTTTATCGGTCGCGCAGTCTGAACCAGTCCCATTGTTTGGGCAAAATATTCGTCTGTTTCCCCCGGAAAACCGCAGATTATATCCCAACTGAACGTAATATCTTCGCCACCAGCTGTGACGATTTTTTGCACCAGGTCAGCATTGTGTCGGCGTCGCATAGACTGTAAAATCGCATCACAGCCGGACTGCATTGACAGGTGCAGGTGTGGCATCATTCGCGGATTAGCGTGCATTAAATCAATCAATTTGAAAATCTGGGGCGACGCGGGATCCATTGACGACAGGCGTAACCGACGGATTTCTGGCACATCGTCCAACAGACGTGCACACACATCAGAAATCAACATTCCGTCACGCGCGTATGACGCCGTGTCAACCCCCGTCAAGACTATTTCAGAATACCCGTTTTGCACGGCAGCACGGGCATCAGCAAAAATATCATTGTAATCAAACGATACAGACGGCCCACGCAATGCCCGAGTTATACAGTATGCACACGCATGATTACAGCCGTTTTGAACTTGGATAAACTGCTTAGACATGGGGGCATCTCCATGGGCAAACGTTGCCACGCGTGGGTTGTCAAAATGGCACGGCGCGTTAGCCAACGCATGCAGATACGCGTTTAGCTGCATTTTGTCGCGATTGGCAACAACCAGCGCGTTTGGAACTGTGGAAAACAAGTCAGGGTTACGCGTTGCAGCGCATCCCGTCACAAAAATCGGCGCGTTGGGATTTTCACGCGCAATACGACGGATTGTTTGACCGGACTGGCGTTCTGCTTCGGCTGTGACGGCACAGGTATTGACCACAATGGCTGCATTCAATACGCGTGACAACATTTCTTGAATCTTTTCTGATTCCAGTGCGTTTAGCCGGCACCCCATAGAAAGCGTCTTTATATGATTTTTATTATTTTCTGCTTGCATTTTTACTGTCCTTGGGGCATTATAACGTGGTTAAAAATGATTTCAACAAAGGATTTAATGATGGCCCGCACAACAAATTCAGATACATTACCATTTGTAGAAAGTCGTTATGAACTGGGAATGTTGGCATCTCAGCGTGTTCGCGACCTGAACGGTGGGGCGGCCCCCGTCGTGGATAAAAATGACGACAAATTGACAGTTGTTGCATTGCGTGAAATTGCCAGTGGCAAGTTAGATGTCAGCAATGTTCGTCATGAATTTATTCAATCATACAAGGATGCACCATCTGCGGCCGAAGGCGAAGATTCATTAGAAGTTGGCGCGACCGAAGATCCATTGTTGCGTGAAATTGATGCAGAATTGGAAAATTCATTGGTTGCCGATGCAGACACAGTGTCGCAAACAGAAGACACAGCAGATATATCTGCGGAATAATCAAAAAAATTCGGAGACGTCGCATAGTTGGTCTAGTGCGCTACATTGGAAATGTAGTATACCGGCAACGGTATCAAGGGTTCGAATCCCTTCGTCTCCGCCAGGAATATTGAACATCCCATGATAATTTCGTGGGATGTTTCTTTTACCCCCAGAATCCGGGGATTTTTATGCGCGTGGGCACCGATGTATGTTCGTTACAATGCCATTTCCACCAAAATCCCCCTCTGTACATACTTCGCCCCAAACCCCGATGCCAGTATGACTTGATTTTTTATGCCAAACACCTATATATTCTGTGAATAATAAGGGTACAACAAATGACTGATCTTGATGAATTAATATTGAAATGCCGTACTGATAATGCGAAAGAATATATAGCAGATGCAGTTGCTTGTTATAAAGCTGGTGCATTTAAACCATGTATAGCTGCTACTTGGATAGCATTAGTTTACGATATTATAGATAAAGTGAGAGAATTGTCTCTAACTGGTGACAAAAATGCAAAGACAATATTAGACAAATTCAATAAATATAGAGAGCAAATAGAAAACGGCGATCAACAAGGTGTCAATGCTGCATTAAAATTTGAACGAGATATACTTAATATCGCAAAAGATCGACTGGATATAATCGATAAAATTCAATATGAAGATTTATCACGATTAAAAGACGATAGAAATCGCTGTTCGCATCCGTCTTTTAGAAATGACGATGTCCCATATCGTCCTTCTCCGGAATTAGCCAGACTGCATATGTTGAATGCTGTTGAATATGTGCTTAGTCTGCCGCCGTTACAAGGACGTGCCGCGTTACAACAAATAATTGACACGATAAAGTCTCAATATTTTCCTATAAACAAAGATGATATTTATGAGGAATTAAAATTCTCGTCATTTAACAACGGCACAACACATCTAAAACAGAGTGTTGTAGACGAACTTTTTTTTGGATGTTTTGAGCCGGATAGATTTCCAGGCAAAAAACCTGCACATTTGCTAAACGTATTAAATGCATGCTACAAATTATACTCCGATATCACAAGAACACAAATTATAAAACAAATTAATAAATATTATACCAAAGTTGAAGATCGTGCTTTTCATATACTCGTATGCATAATTGCAAAGTTTGATGGTAATATATGGGACGATTTACTCAAACCGGCAAAAACAAAAATAAGCGATTTTATTTCTAAAGGGAATAAATTGTTGGTTATGGACGCTTTTCCTGAGATAACTTATATAAAAGATTTGAAACACAATATAAACGATTTTATAAATTCTTTGAGTGCCGATGAATTACAAGAAATTTTCCAAAAGAAACCTTTTTTCACAACGGATATTTTATTTGATAAAGTAGTACAAATGTATATTGATAGTCGTACCAACTGGTATAAGTCAAATTCTATAGCCTCATCATTATTAATTCCTTATGCAGAGCATATGAAAGAAAGTCAGGCAAGAGAAATTTTATACGTTATAAAAACAGAACCAGACAACATAAAAGAAAGCAATAGTTTTATTGGTGTTATCAAAACATTATATGAATGTTCGAAACGAACTTCGATTCCTAGGACAGAAATAGATGAGTTATTACATGAAATAAATAAACCAGAAGCTTTAGTTTCTGAAAAGGAATACGACGAAATGCTACCATTTTAAAAGTGATTTTCTTTTGCAATCTGGGACAAGTCGTTAACGTTGATTTTTAATTTCCCAGACAAGATTTGATTGATCTTTTCTGGATTCATGTATGCTATGTCCAGGTATCTATAAAACTGGCGTGGGGATGTGTGTTCGGATGCGATGATTTTGTCTGCATCGCTGCATTCTTCGTATATCTCACGATATCGCCAAGCGGTGGCGAAGGCTTTAACAATCAGGTGGTTGTTATCGGTAATGGTCAAAACACCATTTTTGAATTTATCAAATACTGTGTTTACATATTTTCGCAGGACAATCGGGACGGTTATGACTATTCGATTGTCAACGACCGTGAACTCCATCGGGTCGGATTTCTGGTTGATGAAGTTAGACTTCGCGAACAACTGTAATTTTGCGATGTCTGACGTCAGATAAAATATCAATTTTTCTTGCGAATATATAACTCTATCAACCAGTGATTGAATGAGTGCTTTCTTTTCTGTGTATTGTATATTGTGTATGTTGATACGTTTTAGTATGTCAACGGTCGCTGGCGGTAGCGCTGATAAATCTGCATCTAAGAACCGTGTTATGGTTTGAGTAGCAATTTCATCCACCTGGGGCGCGGGCAGATAGAAACCTTTGGTCGCATAATAATGAGTGTTTGTCTTGCCCTTGCCACAGGTTCGCTGGTTGGTAAATCGTACCCCATTGTGGTTAAACAGTTTACCAGTCAACAGGTTGGGTGAACCGCGTGTTTCAGATTTATTATTCGCATTGTTCCGTAATGCCACCTGAACACGATTAAATAATTCAGTGGATAATATCGCCGCATGCTCGCCCTGTGCAGTGGTGCCGTTGGTCTTATTTACAATCTGACCAATATAAGTTCTGTCGCGCAGAATGCGATGCATACTCATTTTTGCAATTGGTCGCCCACCTTTTGTTATGCCCTTGGCTGTTGTCCATTGTTTTGCGTGTATGTTGTGCGCCGCGGCATATTCGGTCAACGCATTTACAGATTGCAGCTCCAGATATTTTTCAAACAAGTGTCGAAGGTTTGCAGCTTCGGCCTCGTTCGGAATTAACTTTTTATTTACCACGTCATAACCAAGTGGTGGATTGCCGCCCATCCATAGACCTTTGGCCTTACTCGCACGGATTTTATCGCGCACACGTTCACTTGATACTTCGCGCTCAAACTGGGCAAATGACAGCAGCATATTCAGCGTCAGTTTCCCCATAGATGTACTGGTGTCAAACGACTGGGTAATGGACACGAAATTCGCACCATATTTTTCGAAATACTTCATCATGTTATGAAAATCCAGAATTGAACGCGATAACCGGTCAACTTTGTATACAACCACGGTATTTACCAGACCATGTGCCATATCATCCAACATTTGTTTAAGCGCGGGTCGTTCCATCGTGCCACCGGAAATCGCGGCATCAGTATATGTCTTGTGATATTGCCACCCGTTAAACGATTGGGACGCAATATATGCCTTGCAGGATTCTTCCTGATTCTGCAGGGAATTAAATTCCATATCCAGGCCATGTTCGGTGGACTTACGCACATAAATCGCACATCTATTTGGCATTTTTTGATCCTTTGGGTTAACGTCGTGCAATTACTGCTTACAAAGGCGTTGAAGTCAAGTTATAATGAACAAAAAGAAGGTAATTATGCAAACACTGCGAACACATTTTATAGCATATTTTGATATATTGGGTTATAAGGCAGAAATGCGCAAGAACGAACAACTTTTCTTTGTGAAAAACATCATTGGTATGTTTAGTTTTCATAAAGGAATGAAGACCTTATATAAAACAATGATGGACATGCCAGAAAAACTGATTAAATATCAACAGGGGCCTATAGGATATAAACTGTTTTCGGATAATTTTATTTTATATGTTCCTGAAACGGGAGAGAAAAAGACCGATATTTTTAATTTGGCGTTATTGATAGACGCATGTTTAAATATACAATGCCATTTTTGTAGGACAGGGTTAAAGGTGCGAGGGGTTATATCTCGTGGCAACTTGTATGCCGATGAATATTTTGTCTTCGGCTCTGGGTTAGTGAATGCCGTTGTAAAAGAAGAGCAAATAAATTTTCCAATAATTGGTATTGATGACATTATGGAAAAATACGATGAAGTGTCGCAATTAATCCAGATAAGAGAAACAGGAAAAAGATTAAAACATTTGGATTTTTTAGAATATTACTATAAACGGTACGAAACCGATAAAAAACACGAAAAAATAATATCAATGCTACACTGTCATAGTAAATTAATAGATTCTACCCCGTTTAAGCGGAAAACTATGGCTAAGAGGATGTTTTTGATAATATATCACAATGAATTTTGTGATAGGCACGGATTCGAAAGTCAAAAGCACAAATATTCTTTGGTTGAAAAATTGTATAAAGTATATTTTCGATTGGTCTGGCGTATTTAATTGTTTTTATATCCTTTATCCAATCCAAAGAACTTTGGTCCAGAAATCTTTATGCCTGCGATTTCGCGTGCTATTCCGGATAAGGTTCTGTATGTCTGGCCGTTGTAGTAGAACGTTCCGTCGTCATTTGCCGTGACGCGATGTTCAATCCCGCGGAATGTTCGTGTTATAACCGTGCCGGGGCGGATAAAATATCGATTCTGATACGCGCGGGTGGCGCATTCAGCCGGATTGTCTTTATATTTCCTAATCTTGGCCAGGAACTTTGGCTCAATCCGCAGTTTCTGGCGGTCACATTGCACGTAGTACCAAAGCGCCCGCATTTGTCGTTTGAATGGATGCGGACTGTATTTAGCCCAAAGTGCCGCCCGATCTGCAAACGGCATTGCCTGCAGAGCATCCAGTGTGGTCGGCAGTTCGATTTTTGCCATAAACACATCCTTTTTTAACATCGTGCAATTACTGCTTACAAAGGCGCCTAAGTCAAGCGAAAGAACAAAAAAGACAAATTTTTTGATGTATTTTCAAATAATTACGACAGATCTTAATTAATTGGGAAACGTTTTTCGTTATATAGGGCGTGGACAGTAATCTTTTGCCGTTTCGCGCACGTAACAAAAAACAAAGGAGCACATATATGTGTATAAAAATAGAAAACGTGGCGCTGAATCAAATACGCGCCTATGCGAAAAACGCAAAAAATCACCCGGAAAGCCAGATCCAGCAGATTGCGGCATCTATTCGGCAGTTTGGGTTCAATAATCCGATATTGGCAGATGAGAATCTGGAAATCATCGCTGGACACGGTCGCATGGCCGCGGCCCAAATATTGGGGCTGGATACCGTGCCGGTTATTCGGCTGGCGCATTTGTCAGAGGCGCAAAAGCGTGCATATCGCCTGGCCGATAACAAAATCGCCGAGAACGGTGGCTGGAATGCGGATTTATTGCGCCTGGAAATATCCGAACTGGAACAAATCTGTGGCGATTTGGATATATCTCTTACGGGATTTTCGGATGTTGAGCTGGATGTCTTGTCCATGGACGATAGACAGGCCGCAGACCCAAAGGCGAATAATGTGCCGTACATCCCGGAAAACGAAATCGTAACGCGTCCCGGTGACGTGTGGCGTATTGGCGACCATCGGATTATTTGCGGCAACAGTTTGGACGCGGAAACCTTTGAAAAACTGCTTGGCACGCGTCAGGCGGATATGGTTCTGCAAGATCCGCCATACAACGTCAAAATATCAGGGCATGTGTGTGGTTCGGGCAATGTGCAGCACAAAGAGTTCCAAATGGCATCGGGCGAGATGAGTACGGACGAGTTCACGCAGTTTTTGCGCAAGAACTTTGATCTGTGCGCAAAACATTCACGCCCTGGGGCATTGCAGTACAATTTTATGGATTGGCGCCACATGGGCGAAATATTGGCCGCAGGAACCGGCGCGTTTTCAGGTCTGATAAACATGTGCGTCTGGTGCAAGTCTTCGGGCGGCATGGGCAGCCTGTATCGCAGCCAGCACGAACTCTGCTTTATCTTTAAAAACGGCAAGGAAGCGCATGTCAATAATGTCCATCTGGGCAAGAACGGCCGCTATCGCACAAATGTTTGGCAGTATGCGGGCGTCAATGCGTTCGGTCGGCACAAGGCTGATATCAAAATGCACCCAACGGTAAAGCCTGTTGAAATGCTAAAAGATGCGATATTGGACGTCACACGGCGTGACGATGTTGTGTTGGATACGTTTCTGGGCTCAGGCAGTACATTGATTGCCGCCCACCAAGCCAAACGCGTTTGTTATGGCATTGAACTTGACCCGCTGTATGTTGATACGTCAATTCGCCGCTTCCTAGACTTGTTTGGCATAGATGCCATACACGAAACATCCGGTAAAACGTATTCAGAATTATTAACCACAAAACGAGAGGTAGCATAATGTCAGATTATGAATGTGGCTATATGAAGCCACCAAAATCGGGACAATTCAGGGCCGGCCAATCTGGCAACCCAAAGGGGCGGCCAAGTGGCAGTAAAAACATATACAAATTACTGGACGACATTGTGAATGAAAAAATTCAGATGACGAAAAATGGCAAGCCAGTAAGGATAAGTAAAAAACAGGCCATGTTGTTACAGGCGGTCAACAAAGCCGTGCAAGGCGATTTAAGAGCCTTGCAGACGTTGTTGCCTGTGATGGCAGAAGCCGATTATAAGAACGAAGAACTTGCCAAAGCAGCCAACGCAATTCGGCAGGACGATATGGAAATATTAAAACAATATTTAAAGGAAACTAACCATGAATGATAAAATTATAAACGCATTATTAAGAACTGATTTTAAATCCTTTGTAACAAAGGTTTTTGGAGAAGTTGCGCCGGGTTCAAAATACCTAAACAATTGGCATATTGATGTCATTTGTGATGCCATTATGGATATGTACGAAGGCGGCAATAATCGCCTGATAATCAATATGCCACCACGGTATATGAAAAGCCTGATATGCTCAATTGCATTGCCGGCATGGATACTGGGGCATAATCCAAAGGCGCAAATCCTGTGTGTCAGTTATAACGATGAACTGGCGGATAAATTTGCGATCAGTTGTCGGGACGTTATGCAATCAGATTGGTATCGTGAACTTTTTCCGATGACGCGCTTGCATCAATCCAGACAATCTGTAAATGACTTTGCAACCACGCGTGGTGGCGGGCGTATGGCTACATCTATCGGTGGAACGCTGACCGGTCGTGGTGCGGATTGGATTATAATAGACGATCCGCAAAAATCTGTGGATGCGTCATCAGAATCCCAGCGGGCTAAGTTGAACGAATGGTATGGCTCTACGCTATATTCACGCCTGAATGACAAGGCAACCGGTAAGATTTTACTGGTGATGCAGCGCCTGCATCAGGACGATTTGTCAGGGCATTTGTTGGACTCTGGTAATCAATTCAAAGTCATAAAACTGCCCGTCATCGCGACAGAGGATGAGAGTTGGATTGTAAAAAATCGCATTTCTGGCAAAACGCGAGTGATTACGCGTGCCAAGGGTGAATTATTACACCCAGAACGCGAAGATATGGATGTTGTGATGGGGATAAAGAACTCTATGGGTGAATACGCTTTTGTTGCCCAATATCAACAAGACCCATGCCCACCAGAAGGCGGAATTATCAAAGAATCGTGGTTGAAGTATTATACAATGGCGCAAGCCACGGAGATAGATCCAATCAAGTATTGCCGGATATTTCTTAGTTGGGACACTGCCAATAAAACGGGTGAGCAAAATGCTTATTCGGCCTGTTGCGTGATATTGATGACCCGTGAAAACGACAGATATAAGTATTATTTGCTAGATGTTGTCCGCGGTAAATGGGAAATGCCTGATCTTATCAAGCAAGTGCAAAATCTCTATCACAAATGGCGATACGAGAAAGGTGGCGGCGATCTGGTTAAATTGCTGATAGAGGACAAAGCCAGCGGCACGCAATTAATACAAATGCTGTCTGCTCAAAGAGATGAATATGGATATAGATTTGATGTTGAATCTATTAAGCCGGAAACGGATAAAGTATCAAGACTAATGGGGGTTAGTGCTTATATAGAAAACAGCACATTGCGATTTCCGCAGGACAAAACACCTTGGTGGGCGGCATTTAAGAAAGAACTATTAGGCTTTCCAAACGCGAAATATAAAGACCAAGTTGATGCGTTAACTCAATGTATCATTTATGCACAAACACTGATATAACAATGGGGCATTTGCCCCATTGTTATTTTTCGCCCGCACCGGTAGTCAGTTTGTCTTTACACTCAGAGCGCCAATCAGAGTTGTGTATGAAATTAGAACAATAGTTTTTCGATAAATTTGTTCTATTTATATAACAATAATTCATATAAGTTGCGAACCTGCCATCTTTTGTCGTTTCTGTAAATGGCTTGCCACTTAAATCATCGTAAACCAGATCTGCATTGGTAAATGTTTGAATGCTGCCGACTTTGAGTTTTTGTGGACTTCCGATGCTGACATACTGAAGCCTCATTTGATCTTGACATTCTTTTATAGTGTTACCTTTGTCGCATTTTAATAAACCGGTGCGATAAACAATACCTTGTTCTTTTTTGTTTATATATGGTTGTGTTGATGACGGCTGGCTTATGACTACGATATATCGTCCTGGATTTTCTTTTGTATAAACAAAGCTTTTATCTGAAAGTCCCATGCATTGTTTGTATTCTTCTAAGGGTGTTTTAGGTGTTGCATCTGCCTGTTTTGTATTCGATGCAGGCGCTTGGCTTAAACTGCACCCTGCGAGCATCATTGTTATAGCTATTGATAATTTTTTCATTATTTCTCCTTTTTATCGATTTATAAAATTATTTTCTGTCTTTATATGGGGGCTTTGTTTCCTGATCTGATAAACAGTATACAGTAAAGTAACAATCTTCATTTAATAAACATATCGGGCTAAATAATATGCTAAACGGGGTATAAATAATTGTGTAAACACCCCCGCAAAATAAAGGCTGATAGTTTTTTCTTTCATCTTTTGGAAAGTCTATATCATATTTTTCTAGGTTTTCTTTATATTTTGCTTCTAATCCCATATCATTGTGAATTGTATAATCTGGAACCGTTTTTACAGTTCCCCATGCAGACGTGTAACGATATACGCCGACTTGCTTTACGCCATCTACGGAATATACACCATTATCTATGATATCTGGTTTCATATTTTTTATCGTGAAATGCCCTAATTTTTTCTTGTAATAGGCCAGAATTTCGTCGTTATCAATAACCTGTAAAACTTCTATGTTTCCAGCGGTCTCGTCCGGTTGTAATGTGGGCGCATTTGGGTGGTCTGGCATCATACAGCCCGTTAAACTCATTGTAATGGCGAACAAAGTGTATTTATTCATTCGTTTCTCCTTTATAACTTAATTTTAGTAGTTTATTTTTTGCCAATGTACGTTCGCTTTCTGAAAATAGCTCTGCCCATTGCGGTTCTAAAATTATGTTTTCTATCGTTAAATCCAATCGATGTTCTTTCCAAAGTCTGCAAAGTCCGTCATGAAGTTTTTCATTGTTTATCAGCTGCTTACAGGCGGTAACAGCACCCAGTTCTTGAACCATCCGTATAAAATAAGTGGGGTTGTATCCAATGCTTTTGGTTTCCGCAATCATTTGCCTTATTCGTTCTTCAAATGCCATATTGTTCTGAACCATAAAACCCCCTTTGCTGTAAATAAAAGGCCGTCAACGGAATTGACGGCCGGGGAGTTGGTGTCAGCAAACGAATGCTCCGTGCTTTCGGGCAAGCCCTGTTGTATAGCGAACGGCTCCCCGACCACAGTCGGGGGATTTTAACGACAAATTTGTGCCGCGTCTGCGGGCCACCACAGCCCCGAACCCAATTCCCATTGGATTCAAGGGCAGTGTACTGCGAGAAACAGAGTAAATCAAGTTGATTATTCACAATATATGCTATATGACTTTACTTTTTTTGTTAGAGTGCTACTATAGATCCGTGTTATAATGAGAAAAAATATGGCCATTTACTTAAATGCATATCCACTTTTATTGAATGTTACGCGACCAATTAAAGCTGCTCGTGTAGATTATTCTGAAGAACGGTTAAAACAACTAAAAGAAACCTTCGCGAACAAGTATCTGTTCAGACGAAATGGAAGTCAGGTTTTGTGTTTTTCTCTCAACGAGAAATATGAAGACTTTGAAGACTCTTTGGTCGATGTCGATTTAAGCAAAGAGCCTAATGTTTTGATATTTTTAATAAAAAATGCATTTAAACGTTTAATAGATAATGCTAAAAGCAGTCAATCTTTTGGATTTAATCCCATTCAGCTTCTGGGCAGCAAACCAATAAAAGGTATAACTACTGATAGGGAATTTCCTTTTTCTGTTGTACCTAAATACGAATTTGATATAAAGAAAATTGGACAACATCTTTGCCTGGTTTGTGATAATTCAGCAAAGTTTATTACCTGTCAGAAAGCAGATTATTTTTATGAACAAGGGTTAGATTTAGTCGAAAAGTCTATTTATGTCGAGATAAAGGCTGGTGTTCGACAAATGATAGGCAAAATAGTATCTGTAGCGGATAATGTTGCAAGATATGAAAATAATATTTCGGTAATAGAAACAGTGAATTTAAAAGATGTATTTATAGATGCAAGTAACAATACTGTTTCTGAATTTCTAAAACTTAAATACGGTACAAGAGCGGCTGCATACAGAGAGCATCTTGTTTCGCAAATCAAATCCTACAATTCTGGGGACAGTAAAATTTCAGAAATTGAAAAAATAATGAATTTTTTTCGTAATCAGTCGTTTAAACTTATCGGATCAATAGATGTCTCAATAGGAGATAAATTAGACGTATCGAATTTTGTTAAGCTTTTGGACAAACCCCAATTTTTATTCGGACAAAATAATGTATCTAATTGGCCAGATAAAGGAATTAAGCAATTTGGACCCTATACAAAAAGCACTTTTGATAGAAATAATCCCACTATTTGTGTAATTTGTTCTCAAGCCCATCAGGGGGCGGTGGAACAGTTTGTACAAAAATTTTTGCATGGATTAAAAGGACATAAAGTTTATGATAAAGGATTTGAAGATAGATTTTGTGTAGGCTGTTGTAAAGTAAAAACGTATACTTTCGCTAACGATACACCAGAAAGCTATAAAAAAGCAATAGATCAAGCAATAGCAGATAAGGTAGAAGAAGGAGCTAAATGGGATTTGGCTCTAGTTCAGCTGTACGGAAATTTTAAAAACCTAAAGAGCCACAATAACCCTTATTTTATAGCAAAATCTAAATTAATAGCACAAGAAATACCCGTACAAGGATTTTTGATTGATTTGTTAAATGCTCTTGACTACAACTTAGGGTATTCTTTAAACAATTTGGCATTAGCCACATATGCAAAAATGGGTGGAAGCCCATGGTTGCTAAGATCTTCAGAAACAGTTGCGCATGAAATAGTTGTTGGTATAGGGAGTGCCAATATTTATGATGATGGGCGAGTTATGGGTATCACCACGGTTTTTACAGGTGATGGGCGATATATCATTTCAAATAAATCCAAAGCTGTTATTCCAGAAAACTATAGAGATGAGCTAGTAAAAACATTACATGATACAATATTAAAGTTGAGAGGTAGACTTAATTTTATGGATGGAGATACAATCAGAATAATATTCCATTCCACAGTAAAGAAGTTCAATAAATATGAAATAGATGCTGTAAAAAATGTGCTAGATGATTTTAGGCAGTATAAGATTGAATATGCATTTGTAAAAATATCACAAAATCATTTATTGGAATTATTTGATACAAGTAAAGAATTTGTATCTAAGGGAAAATATAGTCCAACAAGGGGGCAAATAATTCATATTTCCGATACGGAAACAATGTTATGTTTAAAGGGGGGAGAACAGCTAAAGACTTCTAATAGTGGACACCCAAAATGTTTATTAGTTAGTTTGCATCCAGACTCAACCTTTAGGGATATTGCGTATTTATCACGGCAGATATATAATTTTTCATTCCAATCTTGGAGAAGTTATTTTCCATCATCTTTACCTGTTACAATATTATATTCGGATTTAATCGCTTTCTATTTGGGCGTGTTTAAATCAATTCCGACATGGGATGAGGGTTATATTAATAATAGGGCAGGAACTGCAAAATGGTTTTTATAGAAGAACACAAAAATCTTTACGAATTACGTGCATATCTACTGAATAGAGCAAAGACTTTAGAAAATAATGGTGTTATCAAACAAGCGGTATTGGCTTATATGGGGTTTAGTCATGGTGTTGATACTGCTTTTGGAGCAGAAGCAACGGAAGTCGCAGTTAACGGTTTCCTTGGTAAAGCATGTAAGGCACAAATAGATAAAATTATAGGAATGGCACATGAACTTGATGGAGTGCCGATGCCGTGGAAATCCGACATTTGGGTTATGTTGGGTCTGAAATTAGCTGTCTTAACTATTAATGATAAGTTTATTTCTGATAGATTTATAATATGGGCGAAAGAAGGAATAAAAAGCCAGTTAGAAGGTAAGAGATATTCAAAAATAGAGCGGTCAATCGCACATTTTATAATTAACGAACTTAATCCGAATGATCCTTCTGAGTCAAGTATAGCGATATTATTTTTTTATTATAAGAAACTAATTAATGATATAAATGATTTAAGTGTTAAATTTTGGCAGGAGTTTAGAACTTTACAAGATTCAATAGCACCATTAGAATTAGCTATGGCTGTATATGTATTTGATTCTATGAATGAAAAGGCAGCAATTGTTCCCCTTCAAGAATGGAAAAATGAAGATTTATATACCTATTTAAAACGCATTCCTCATGGATTAAATTGTTGGACGTGGGAAGATACAGAAAGAAAGCGTGGAGACGAGCCGGTCAAATGGTATATAGGCAATGAGTATCATGTACAAAATCTCTTAGCAGTTATATTAATGCCAATATTCTCTAAATTGAATAAGGAATTGAACATAGGTCAAGTAGGACATAAGAATCCGAGGGCTGATTTATTTGTGCCGGAGTTAAATACAATAATTGAAGTAAAGTACAGAAAAGATGCAAAAAAACGTTTTTCTCAGTTTACGGATGAGTTGGCCGCCGATAGAAGTTTATATAAAGCAAAAGGAAGTGGTTACGAAAATTCAAAATTGGTAGCTTTTTTATGGGATTCAGCTGCAACCACAGAAGAATATGAAAAATTTAGGCAAGGAATATTAAAAATGGATTATGATGAGTGTATAATAATTCCTGCTCCATCGTTTATGCGTTAATATATCTATGTGATAAGCGGTATTTATTCCCTGTTATTTGTTTTGGAAATATTTAGAGAGAGCTAGGCAATGTGCATCTTGCGCGTGGTGCAAAAGTGGTTTTTGTTCGAAAATGGCGAAATTTCCCTGTAAATTCCCTGTTGTATGTAATAAACCGTAGAATGTTCCAGCACCGCCACAAAAATTAAACACCCCCAAACGGGGTGTTTTATTTTTGTGGTTGAAATAGGTAGGATTTGAACCCGACAAAAGGGTTCGAACCGCAGCAAAAAGGCGGAATAACGCCGGTCGCCCGACGGGCGATTTTGCCAGGTCGGCGCAGCCAATCCCTTCGTCTCCGCCAGTTATAATAAAACGCCCATTTTGGGCGTTTTTATTATACGAAAGAGTGAACAAATACTTTGCAATGCGGGCGTTGACTTGGACTGTGAATAGTTGTATATATGTCGGGATATGAAAAAATCAGATGTTTTTGTTTTGCCACAATCACAGGAAATCATAAAGTATGTGCGCCGGCACTATCATAATGATTTAGAATTTTTATGGGTTAAATTACCCCTGGCGGCCGTGTGGCGCAACAGTGCCAGTCGTAAATGGTATGGCGTAATGATGATTTTGCCACGGTCAAAAATCGGGCTGTCTGGTGATGGCGTGGCAGAGGTTTTAAATCTGCACGCAGAACCGGCGTTCATAGATATGGTGGTTGACCGTGTTCGTTTCTTTCCAGGCTATCATATGAACAAGCGACACTGGCTGACAATATGTTTGGACGGTTCAATCGCCACAGATGATGTAATAAAATTACTGGACGCCAGTTTTGCCTTATCGCATTAGTATCGCCCCAAACGGGGCGATGTTTTATACGTTTACTTTAATGTGGCAATCGTGTCGGCGATTTTATACGACAGACGCGCAACCAGGTGACTTTGTTCAGCGACAATTGCGTCATAGTCTGGCGCACCAGACGTCATCGGTGTTTTGGTGGTCAGTGTGTTTTTCTTTTGCACCAGGACATCGCCACGTTCGTTTGTAATCATCCACCACGCGGCCAATGTTATATCACCATTTGCAACCGTGTCAAAACGCACGAATTCAACCGACACAGTGTATTTGGCCGCCTTGCGTGTGCCGATACGCGCAGGACGCGCACTGATGTTTTTCGCATACGCATTCATATTTTCAGAAATCACCACGGGCAGGGCATTATCCAATCCTTCTATCCATCGATCAAATTCGGCAACAGTAACTGCGGTTGAATCATTTTGACGCACGACCATTTGTGGACGTGCAACCGATTGCGGAACAGTAACCGATTCAATCGCAATATTCGTTGTCGTGGCAGGGCCCCGTGTTTGGGCGACCGACGGCGTATACAGTGCATAAAAGCGTGATTGTGGACTGGTGTGACTGCCGAAACAGCCGGTCAACGCCAAACTGACGACGGAAACAATTAAAATATTCTTGCGCATATCAATATTCTCCTTTGCCTTTTAATAATGCCTCGGGGTGACGTTCCAGATAGTCACTCAATCTGGATACAGCCTGGGCGGCTGCGCTGACATCGCGAACCATTTTGTTGAAATCTGTGACGCTGGCCGATACCGGGTCGCCCAGTGCATTTACAACGCGATTAATTCCTGCAACCGCTGCACTGGTTTGACGCAACAAATCTGGTATTGTGCTGTTCAAGTTTTGCAGCAATGCGTTCGTGTTGTTGGAAATATCCTGAAAAGGTATTTTCTGCAAATTCTGAGATAATTCATCAAATATTGACGGTATAGTCGGAATTTCTGGGTCGTCAATGCCGTATTTTTTTGCCAAGAATTTCGCCGGATATTCCGGATAGAAATCCAGTTCAATTATCATTTGACCTGTTAAAACACTTTGACTTTGCAATTTCCCTTTCAGTCCGTGCGTCACCAATGCGTCCAGCCATTTTGTGTCGCCCACCGTTTCAACTGCGGCCTTGGACGCGTTGGTCATAACTTTGGGGTCAAATGTGATATAGACCGGAATAATAATTTTATCTTCGCTATTTGGCATCAGTTGAATCTTTTCAACCTTGCCCACGGGAACGCCACGAAAATACACCTGGGACCCGACGGAAAGACCGCTGACCGAGCCCTCAAAAAATAACACAGGCGTCATTTTTGTGCGCATAAATCGATGACCGAAAAAGAACACCAATGATAATATTGCCAGCGCGATACCAAAAATCATAAATGCGCCGACCGCACGTTTGTTTGGTTTTAACATTTTTTCCCCTTTGTGTTTCCACGTGTCAAGAATTCGATAATTTCGTGATTCTTGGTTGTTTGTAGTAATGTATGCGGATTACCACGGCCGCTGATTCCATGCGTTGTGGTGTCCAGATATATAGAATTTGTTGCGATTGTATTGATTGAGTCCAGTTCGTGCGTGACCATGATAATCGTTGTGCCTGCGCGATTGATTGTTACAATCAAATCGTCCAGTTGCTTTGACCGTATTGGGTCCAGACCGGCCGACGGTTCGTCAAAAAATACAACGTCTGGATTCAGTGCCAGCGCCCGCGCCAGCGCCGCACGCTTTATCATGCCACCACTGATTTCAGTTGGATATAAATCACGCGCTGCACGCAACCCAACCAGATTTAATTTTTCATCTACCCGATGTGCTATTTGTGATTGGGATAAATGTCCCATCAATTCCATGGGTAATGCAATATTTTCGGCAACGGTCATAGATGAAAATAATGCACCACTTTGGAAAGAAATGCCGAATGTTTGTAAAATCTCGTTTCGTGCCACATCATCAATCGCCCACAGGTCGGTGCCATCAATAAACACGCCGCCGGTTTCAGGCCGCTTTAATCCAATCAATGTTTTCATAATGGTGCTTTTGCCACTGCCACTACCACCCATGATAACAAATATATCACCACGATTTACGGCAAAGTCAATATGTGACACAATTATCCGATTACCATATGCAATGGTTAAATCTGTTACGGTGATAATCGGCCCATTTTTTGTTCGCATTTTTGTTATATATCCAGCCAGTTAAATATCAATGTTAAAATTGCCGTCACGACAATGCACCAAACGATACTGTATACCACGGCACGTGTTGTTGCACGACCTATGCCGTCGGCACTGCGTTGTGTATTCAGACCACAATAACAACCGCAAATACCAATAACCCAGCCATATACCCAGCCGTGCAAGACGCCAATCGCAAAATTGTTAAACGTCAACCAGTCAAATGTCATCGTCCAGTATTCTGTCATTGAAACGTTCATCAATAACAGTGCGATACATGCCCCACCCAATATGCCAACGATATCGGCTATGATTGTCAATATTGGCATGGTCAGTGTCAGAGCCAGAACGCGCGGTAACACCAAGAAATCAATGGGTCGTACGCCCATTGTGCGCAATGCATCAATTTCCTGATTTACCTGCATAGAACCGATTTCGGCGGCATATGCTGCACCAGTGCGCCCCGACATAATAATGCCTGTCATGATTGCGCCTAATATGCGCGTTGTTGCGATGGCCAGCAGTGCCGCAACATATATTTCGGCACCAAACATTTCTAATTGCATTACGCCAACAAACGCAATGATGACACCAATCATAAAACTGATTAAACATGTAATTGGAACAGCACGAATTCCTGCTTTTTCTAGTTCTGTCCACAGGTCGATTCTGCGAAACACTGCGCGACCACGCAGCAATCGCCCAAACGACGAAAACACCGCCGTGCAAAACACCGCGCCATCGCGGACACGTTCCAGTAATCGCAATGTGTAATCGCCGACACAGTCAAATAGTCCTGTGCATTTCGCCCGACTTGGTAAAAGTGACCGTAATCCCCGCATCAAACTACATTCCTGGTATCTGATACATAAATATTGGCATAAATTCGCAGTCTAAGTCAAACATAAAAGATTTGACAATTATCCCACGGGTGCGCCACAATATGCATGTTATGAAACCAAGTGAGTTTAAGACAAATGTAATGCGCACACTGGATGCAGCGCATATTTCATATCGGCATTATTCGTATGCCGATACACCTGCGTTGTCTGGGGTGGACGTCGCGACGACGTTGGGACAAAATCCGCACCAGGTGTTCAAGACACTGGTAACAGTTGCGCGTTCAAATAAATACTATGTTTTTATGTTGCCGGTGTGTTGCGCGTTGGATTTGAAAAAGGCAGCAGCGGCTGTTGGGGAAAAGTCTTTATCAATGTTGCCACAGCGCGAATTGTTGGGGCTGACTGGGTATGTGCATGGTGGGTGCAGTCCGATTGGCATGAAAAAGCAGTTTCAAACGGTTATCGACACGTCGGCACAAACATTTCCGACAATCATATTTAGTGCTGGCAAAATCGGATACCAGGTTGATGTTGCGCCGTCTGATATTGCACAGATAATTCCATTGTGTTTTGCGGATATTTGTGCATTATCGATTGATGGTGACTATGATTGAATTAAAGAAGTCCAAAACATCTCGTTGCACATCAGCATAATTTGTGTCCATCAATAATTCGTGTCGTGCGTCTGGGTAAATGATAATCGTCAGATTATTCATATCATTTGCGTGGTATGTGCGATACAGCGCGGTGGCCAGGCGACTGTTCATGCTGACGATATCGCGACTGCCGCTGATAATCAACAGGGGCATATTACGTTTAACATCATACGTCAATTGCAAAAGGTTCTTGAACAGCGAATAATAAAATCCATATGAAAAATATTTTGCGCGCATTGGGTCGGCGTCGCGCAGGGCCACCTGGTGCGCGTCACGTGTTAAATATTTATCGGCATGTCGACCGCGGATGGGCAGGGCGGCTTCTATCAATCGGGCGGGGGCGTCGGGGCCGAATAATTTCTGGCCCATCCATGCAATGTCACGGGCAAAAGTCAATACACCACGTGGATATTTTGCAGTGCCAGACAAACACACGCCCGCTGCACACAAATCTGTTTTTTGCATTAAACGTTGGGTTATAAAACTGCCATAACTGTGGCCGAACAAAAATATAGGTAAATCATATTTTTTGCACAAGTATTTTAATATTTCATATTCATCAGACACAATTGACATAAACATATCTGGAACACCGTCAGTCTTGCCGATTTTGTCCGGACTGCCAGCGGTGCGTCCGTGACCGCGGTGGTCGTCGCCAAAAACAATGTATCCGTTTTGATTTAAGTATCTGGCAAATCGGTCATAGCGCAACACGTGTTCGTCCATACCGTGAATAATCTGAACAACCCCGATTGGATTACGCACATCGTCCCATAACGAACAATATAATCGCGTTCCATCAGATGTAATAAATTCGGTAGTTTTCATAATGTGTCATTCCATATGTGAAAAATATTTCATATGAAATGATATGTGAATTATGCTCCAAATGACATAGGTTTGTTTTCCGTATTGCTTATACATTTTGTCCAGCAACGGTGCCACTGGCCCACGCCCAATGCAGGTTAAATCCACCCAGGTCGCCCGCGATATCCAATACCTCGCCCGCAAAGAACAGACCAGGACGCAATTTGGATTCCATTGTTTTTGATGATACAGCATCTGTCGCAACGCCACCCCGAGTAACCTCTGCACTGGGGGTGCCGTGATATTTATACGCATCGCGTGGAATGATGATTCTGTTTATGTGGGCCGCAATTTGGCGCAATGTAACGTCACGTAAATCGGCAATGTTTTTGTCGGCGGCATCGCGCACAATCCATCGCGCAACGCGCAACGGTATGTATTCTGATAATATTGTCGGTACAGATTTGCGTCCCGTGACGCGCCGCGCCGTGCGCAATAATTCAAACGCATCTATGTCCGGCATCAGGTTGATAATTATATCGCTGTCATTATTACGCACAGTTGCACGATATATTGCTGGCCCACCAACGCCGCTGTGTGTGAATAGCAATGAATCAGAAAAACTTTCACCCGCTACAGACACATCAACAGGTATTGATATTCCTGCCAGGTCGGACGCAAACATGTCGGTCTTTATTGCGCACAGGGCGGGGCGGATTGGAACAATTCGGTGACCAAATGATTTTGCAATTTTATAACCAATGTCCGATGTTACCAGTGCGGGGAATGTGATGCCGCCCGTTGCCACAATCACCGTGTCCGACTGAAATGTTGCGTGATTTGTTGTTACGGTAAAAAGCCCATTGGAAAATACCACATCAGACACGATTGTATTTTGCATAATCTGGGCACCGCGTGCATCATTCATCAATGCGCGAACAATATCACCGGCCCCCGTTGCACAGAAATATTGTCCGGGTGTCTTTTCTGTCCATTTTATATTATGTGCGCATGCCCAATCTAATATATCGGTGGGCGTTACACGCGACAATGCACCCCGGACAAAATCTGGGTTTTCACCAAAGTATCGATTGCAGGCAACGGCATCATTTGTGAAATTGCAACGTCCGCCACCTGATGAGGCAACCTTGCGTGCGGGGGCTGTGCCCATATCCAGAATCAGCGTTCGCCGACCACGCACAACGGCATATCTTGCTGCGGTCAGACCTGCTGCACCACCACCAATAATGATAACGTCATATTTTTGCATGTTTGATATTTTATATCGTGCGAGTGTGAAAATCCATTATTAAAAAACAATTCCGCCCAGGGTGCCCTGGGCGGGGAAATTACCATGCTGTGTATCCCGTATTACATGTGCTGACACACTTGTTTCCGACACGTCGTCTGGACCCTGTGTCATCTGAATACTCGGTACAGATTGGCTTGCACTCGTTATTTTCCAGGTTATAAATTTCGCCTTGGTACATGCACGACGCGATTTCGCATCCGCGGACATAACTGCTGGCGGCACGTTCACCATTGACGCCGAACATATTCGCGCAGCGACCGCATTCTGCATTTGTATCGTTTGTTTCCGACGGATCGTTTGTATATCCTGGGTTGCATGACGTTGCAATACATGCGTTCCACGTGTTTGTATCGTGATTCCATTCGTGTGTACCAGTGCCATTATCTACGGTGCATGGCTGAACATCAGATACGCATGCATTTGCCGCTATATGGTATCCAGACTCACATTCCATTACTGTGCACGCGCCAAAGGCATTTTTAACTTTATCCCAATGTTGCTGTGCCAATACAGCATTTGGAGCATTGCATTCGCGGACGTTTTGTTCACACGACTGGCCATATGGATGATAGCCAATTTCGCACGATGTCACATTACAGTTGCCGACGTTCATATCGTATGTCAACGCGTGTGGGCGATTACATGGCGCACATCGTCCGTCAATCATTTCATAGTCGCCACGACAAGAAGTTTCAACACATACACCGTCAATAATTTCACAGTCGTTGCCATTATTAGAAACGCCCTTGAATTGGCAATCTGTTGGCCAGAACGCAGTTTCGCTGACTGGAATCGCCGTTCCGCCGACAATGGCGTGTGCTTCGCACTTGCGATAGCATTGTGTTTCGCTGGTCGCGCCCTGGACAGAATATTTCCACGAACCATCGCCCAGGTCTGCACACGAACGAACGGGTTCGTTTGACGGGCAATATGTGCCATTTCCACATTGTTTGCACATACCGTCAATCAGGCTGTGTCCAGACGCACAGGTTGCGATTTCGCACGTGTCTGCAATCCCGTAATAGTCACGGCCCTGCATCGCGGTTGCGTTGTCGGCCATTGCGCAATCTTTATAGCACAAATCTTTGCTGGTTGTGCCAATGTCAGATTTGGTAAATTCGCCGTTGGTCAATTCGCTGCACGTTTTTTGTTCGCCGTTCGCACAAACGTTGTCCGCCGGACATTTTGTACAGTTGTTTTCAACTTGGCTAAATCCGGCGTTGCATTGCGTTACCGTGCATGTTGTGCACTGATAAGAATAAGCGTTATCGGTTTCATTATAATGGCATGTTTGTGTGCCAGCACCGTTTTCAATCGCACACGACATTCCTGTCATATAGCAATCTGATGCCAGGCCACTGGTTTCTGTGTCTGTGACACCGTTGTCTGGGCATATCTTGCGTTCGGTATCACCGGCGACACTGTAATAATCCTTGCCAACCTTGATACAGTCTTCCGGATTAGCAGACGGCAATGAATAATACCCAGCGTCACAATATGTCATGGTCGGTGTTTTGCAACTGGTGTAATACAATGCGTCATCACCCAAGCCACGTGTCCAGAAGCATACACGAATTCCCTTACCATGACTGCCAACGTATGGTTCGCCAGATCTAAAGCACAATCCGATAGAATCCGAATTGGTCTTGCTCGTTTCACCACCTGCCGGGCATGCACTACGTGTGACGTCGTCTGTTATGCTGTAATAGTTCAAACCAACTTCGACACAGTCGGTGGCGTCTGGTGTCGCACGCCAATAACCACCACGGCATTTGTCTATCAATTTGGTGTCACAATCACGAGCATATACCGCCGTATCGCCATCACCATCGGAATAGAAACAACGCTGTGTTCCGCTGCCGTAAGTTGCAGTGTAAGGCAATTCTGTTTTATAACAGTCTTGAACCTTGGTTGCGTTGTCGATTTCGGTCTGGCCTGCACGTGGGCATGCCGTACGTGTCAGAACATCTGTTGCGCTGTAATATCCGAATCCTGCCACGACGCAATCGTCGGCACTTTCAGATTGCAGCCAATATCCCGCATTACATTTTAACATTTTCCGATCTGTGCAGGCACTGTTGTATGATGACGCATTATCATCATAATAGCATGTCTGGGTGCCAGTTCCATATGTCGCAGTGTATGGCAACAATTTCTTATAGCACTGTGTAACGCTGGCCGTACCTGTCGGGGACTGTCCTGATTCTGGACATTCAAAACGTCCTTCGATATGACCGCTGTCAACGCCGAATACGCCACCTGGACAATAATAGTTGTTTTCGCATTGTGCACATACAGTGCTGTTGCCGGTGTAATACTGGCCCGCCTCACACCGGGTTGTGCCTGCCGCCCAACGTGCATAGATTGTCGCATTTTGGGTAACAGCGGTCAGTGATTCAGTTGATGTTATAAATGCCCCATTGCTATCAATTATCTGGGCCCCACCAGTTGTCGCAGAATAAAACCCGGTAAAGTTGTATCCAGATTTGACTGGTGTGGTTGTCAGTGTCGTTATCACATTTGCTGCTGCACTATCACTGGCCCATCTGGTCGCGTATTTCAGATACACTGTCTTGGGTTGTGCCACGGTTTGTGCACCTTGGCTGTCCAATGTTACGCTGAATACACGTGGTGTCCAAACCAAATACAATGTAATATCTGTTCCTGTCGACGACAGGTTTTCCGAAATATTTTCGCCGGCCGTATAACACGGTGCGCCACCATTTGCCGTTGCACACCATTTGGTGTCGGCACTGTATCCAGGCTTGCTCAGGCCAGTGGCCAACGGCAATTTGCATTTACCGCTGTCAAACGTGCATTGGACGCTGGAATCCAATGTCCCCGTGCCGCCATTTTTATCCAGTGTAATGGTGTATGTATTTGCTTTACACGTTGGATTTTCAGTATTGTTATTTTCGACGGTGTATCCTGTTTCGCATACCACGTTGAACGAACATGCGCCATATGCAGTTGCGCTGACTGCGTTTACAGTATTGTCTTTTGCCGCAACGCTATCTGCGTGGTCAACTGTTTTGATACACTGTTTGTAACAGTCTGAATATTTTGCCGCGTGTTCGGTCGAATACGCAATTCCCCCAGTCGTCACGCGTGGACATTCAGTTGCAGTGATGCTGCCAGCAGGGCTGTATTCGCCGCTGCGTGTTCCTTCGCATGTAAATGATTGTGGTGTTTGATACCAATAACCTGCGTCACAACTGTTGACCGACACCACGCTACATTTATCATATGCCGATGTTTCTGTTTTCCAATCGCAACGAACCTTGGCCAAACCGTGCATAAATCCGTCATATGGATTATACTCTTTAAAGCACGCTACAACGTCATCACTCAACTGTGTATCAGTTTGACCATAGTTTGGACACTCGGTTCTATCAACGTTTTTAATCGCGCTGTAATATCCATATCCTACTGGGATACAGTCATATGCATTTTCCTTGTCATTGGAATAATATCCTGCATCACAATATGTCATTTTTGGTTGCTCACAACTGTCTGAATAAACTGCGTTGTCGCCCGTCCCGCTGGAATAGAAACATACGCGGACCCCACGACCATGTTCGCCAGTATATTCCTGGTCACCCTTGAAACAAAGTTTGATATCTTCAGACGTAGTGCGGATTGTTCGGCCATTTGCAGGACATGCGTGACGATTGATATCCCCTGGTTCACTATAATTATTCAGACCCACCTCGGCACAGTCAATATCGGTGCTGTTTTCAAGCCAGTAACCACCATTACAAGCGGTAATCTTTTGTGAATCACAGTCGCGTGCATACACAGCCCCTGTGCCTGTTCCGTCGGAATAGAAGCAACGTTGGGTTCCATTGCCGTTTGTTGCGGTATATTCTACGCCGGTTTTATAACATTCCTGTATCTTTACTGCAGTGTCTGTTTCGGTTGTTCCACTGTTTGGACATTGGTCACGGGTCAGAACTGCATTAGCACTGTAATAACCATTGCCAACCTTGACACAGTCAATATCGGTGCTGTTTTTCAGCCAATAGCCAGCATTACATGCGGTTATCTCTTTCGTGTCGCAATTTGCACTGTATGTGTGTGCGATTGCGTCATAGAAACAACGCTGAGTCCCACTGCCGTTATCAGCGACATAGTTTAGACCAGTCTTGTAACACGCCGCATCAGATGACGAGTTTGCTGGTGAATATCCAGAATCAGGGCATGTATGTCGTCCCTCGATATGACCGCCATCAACACCAAATGTACCACCAGGACAATAGAAATTGTTTTCGCATGGTGCGCATGTTGTGTTGAACCCAGTGTAATAGGTTCCTGCTGGACATGTCGTTTCGCCCGCCGCCCAACGTGCATAGATTGTTGCATTGCTGGCGGTCGCGGTCAATGCGTCTGGCGACGTGATGAATATGCCCGCGCTGTCAATAACCTGGGTGCCACCAGTTTCGGCACTGTAATATCCACTAAACGTGTATCCTGCCTTGGCTGGCGCAGTCGTCAACGTTGTCAGTGCTGCGGTTGCTTCCGCGTTTGAATACCACCCAGTCGCATATTTCAGGTACGCCGTTCGGGGCGCAGCGACTGTTTGTGCACCTTGGTCATTCAGACTGATTGTATATGTGTTTGCATGCCATACTGCATACAGTTTTGTATTTTCGCCTGTTGCAGATATGTTCGTTGTCACAATTGTGCCACCATCATAGCAGGGCGCACCACCAGATGCTGTTGTGCACCATTTTGCGTCTACAGAATACCCAGTTCGTGTCAGGACGGTTGTTGCAGGTAACAGACATGTACCGCTGTCAAAGGTGCACTGAACCTTGGCTGCGACAGAACCAGTCCCGCCGTTTTTATCCAATGTAATATCGTATTTATTCGCATTACAGGTTGGTTTTTCGGTATTGTTATTCGCAACTGTGTAGCCTGTTCTGCATGTTACATTGAATGAACAAGTTGCGTATCCGGTTGTGCTGGTTGCGTTTACCGTATTGGTGGCCGCGGCAACAGAATCTGAATTCTCAACGGTCAACTGACATGTTTTATAGCAATCTGCATAAGATTTTGCATTTGGAGTTGACGACGCGTTGCCACCTGTCAATACCAATGGACACTTTGTTTGGTCGGTGTCGCCGGCTGGACTGTAATATCCATTGCTGGTTCCTTCGCACATAAACGCGCTTGTAGTTTTATACCAATATCCAGCATCACAACTGTAAAGTTGATGAATTCCACAATTTGCATATTCTGTTTGAGCAACAGAATAATAGCATTTTGCAGCCGCAACACCGTTTTTAAAGCCTACGTATGGGTCAAATATCTTATAACAATCTGTTATGCTACGTGCCTGGTGTTCTTTGTCTGCGCTATAACTGGTGCCTCCGTTTGGACAAGCCAGGGGTTCTTCGCCTTCTGGACAGTAGAACCCTGTTGGGCATAACTCAGAATCAGCCCATACGCAAGTTGGATTTGTCCCAGGGCTGTTCTTGGGCATGTATCCTGAATCACAGACCGCAGTAAATGTGCACGCAGGATATTCCGTTCCATTCCAATTCTGGCGTGTTTGTGTATTGCTCAGCGTTCCATTGCTGATTGTGGCTGGCGTTGGGCATGCGACAAAACAGTTGGTCGCTGTTGTGGCCCCACCAGAAGAAGAACCGCCATTTGGACATTGTGCACTGCACCCTTGTTCGTTAACAGGAACTGTTCCATTGCCATCACAATAATATCCGGCTGGGCAGGTAACAAATCCAGCCCCGTTATAATATTTGCCAATCTGACAATCAAACGCATTCTGTGACCAACGCGCATACAACGTGGTGTTGGTGGTAAATGTCGTGCTGGCCGGCAGTGCGCCAGATTCAGAAATAATCTTGCTGCCACCAGATTGTTCGGTGTAATAGCCCAAAAATGTCCAGCCATTACGCGTCGGGACTGTCGCCTTGGTAATAGCACTGGTCGTGCCACTGTCACCGAACCAACCAGTTGCATATTTTTCATATATTGCGCCACTGCCACCGGTGCCATCACCATCATTTAACGTAATAGTATATGTGTTCGGGTCACACTGGGCTGTTTCTGAGTTCAGTGTATAGTTATCAAAGCAGTTTATCGTTATTTCGCACGATGAATATGGCGCAGTACATACGTCCGGATTATCGTAATAATAGCCACCGTTTTTCACCGTAGAGCCGTGTGTGCAACTGGCATTGTTCGGGCAAGATTGTGGGTCGCACGCGCGTGTGCAGGGTTTGTAGCACGCCCCAGGGCCGCGAGTGTTTCGGTTCACAGATAATGTGAAAGACCCGTCCGCCAAAGTAGTGCACCGTTCGCAGCCTACACCAGTATGATAATAGCGTGTGTTACATGTAAATGAACTCAATGGGCACAACGCATCAACACTGTTTTCAACGTCACAGGTTGAAGAGTTATAATACTGTTTTCCTGCGACACTGGCTTCAAGGTTATATGTGCAATCCCTGGTAACCATAGGGAATTTACATGCCGCTGTATTTTCGCCAGAACAAGTTGTGCTACATGGTTTATAGCAATCAGACGATGATGTTGCTGCATTGGCAGAATAAGCATATTCGTTGCCCAGGCTTGAACATGCTATTCTACAACCCTCGGCACCTTCATATGCATCACCTGTGCCCGGGCAGTAATAACCTGCGGGACATTCCATTATTCCGACGCCATCATAGTATTTTCCGGCACCAATTGTTGCACATGAAAGCAATGTTTGTCCCCAGCGTGCATACAATATTGCATTGTGTGCTTTGTCCCACACAGTCTTTGTCGGCTTACCCGATTTGTCATAATACTGTGTTCCGCCAGTTTCTGCGTCATAGTATCCTGAAAAATGCTGAGTCGGATCGTCATGTGTTGGAATATACTCTGGCGCTAATGTTGACAGTGCAGCATTATATGTTACTGTCAGTGTCGGTTCAGACGCCAATATTCCGCCATTCGGTTCAAATGTTATAGTATATTGGTTGGCAACGCATTGACCATCAATCAATTTGTATCCATCATTACATGTATAAACGTTGCTACCATTACAAAAAGCATTTGCTGGACATGTTTCGCACTTGCCATCATGTATATAAAATCCAGTTTTGCATTGCGTCGGGCTGCAGGTGTTATTAGCACCACCGTTATATTCGGTGCCTGTTACAGTATAAGAATGTGCAATGTCGTCTGTTGTGCACTTGCGGTAACATTTCGAAGTGTCTTCGCCAATACATATATCGTAAGAACCCAGTTTGTATATTGAACTGACGCTGCTGCACGATATTACGCAGTCAGAACACCCGTCGCCATTCGGGTATTGATTTGATGCACAGCCACATTGACCATAGCTTTGCTCGTCGTAATCACACGCGTTCCACAAGGCTCCTGCAGATATGGGAGTGTCATTTACATAGACGTATTCGCGCGTTGGATCTGGGTAATTACCGTCCCACCGATTGAATGTGAAGCCTGGTTTCACAAAATCCAAGTCTGATGATGACACATTACGTGGTGTGAAATACTGACCATATGTAACAGTTTGCTGGTGTTCACTTTCTGGCGTATTTGATGTCGCCCCTTCGCCTGGTTTATACGTAATAGTGGTAGTTATTGGCTCGCATCCACTGCCATCCGCCGTTTGTTTATATCCGAATTCACATGCAAATGTAAATGCGCACGTGGATTCTGCTGCATTACATGTGCCACCAACATTTTGTGTTCCAGTGGTTGTTGTTATTTCCCAATTACATGTTGCGTTGCTGGGACACTGCGGCTTTGTGCATTGGCGTGTACATGTTGCATAGCATGCAGTTTGGCCACCTGTATTACCGGCATTTGATTGTGGATAATCCGATGGACATGCATAACACGCTGTGCCGTTCACATAATAATTATCTGCGGCGGTAACCGATGCAACTGTTTGATTACAAGGTGCCTTGTTCGTTTTGCAGCCACTTTTAATGCGACCATCGGCCGTCCCAGCCGCATTCGAGTATGCAACATAAGAGCATGGGTCATTGCTACATTCTTTACACGTAGCGGTTTTGCACCCATCTGGGGTTGTGCATTCAATTTGTATACCGTCCCATGCACGTTCTTTTTCGTTACTGTAACACCTTGTGATAGCAGAACTGCCAGCGTCAGAATTCGGGTATAATATCGGACATGCGCTTTTGCCCTGGTCAACAGTGCTGACTGTGTATGTGTTGCCTGGACAGTATGATTTTGCAGGGCACTGGGTGCATGATGTCTTGCCAGCTTCCAAATATGTGCCAGGCGCACAAGTAACAGTGCTGATAGAGCATGTTTGCCCCGATACAACAGTTGGGCCATGCGTTGTTGAATTCCAATAGTTATTTGGGCAGGCACAGTTTAATGATGAACTGCCAGCGGCCGTAGTTGACTGCCAGCCGTCGCCACTGGGACAGGCAACGCAAGAATTGCCAGCATTGGTGTTAGACAGGTAATAATTTTTGACGCAACTGATGTATTTTTGCACCGTGGGGCAGTTATATGCACCATTTGCAACCGCCACATTTGCAAAAAACGCGACCACAACATATACAAAAAAACGTAGGAAACCGCGCATTTTTCCCATAACTTCCTCTCTTTTGTATCTCATCTTAGAAAAAAAGCCAGGGGCGGTGCAAGTATAAAATGTATAAAATAAAAAAACACGCCATTGGCGTGTGAATTTTGTGGTGGGTTAGGTAGGACTCGAACCCACGACCAAAGCGTTATGAGCGCTCCGCTCTAACCAACTGAGCTACTAACCCACAGACGCAATTATATATGAATTCATAAATCTTGCAAGTCATTTTTATTAAATACTTTATTTTTTTATGTGTCTGTGTCACGATGTGTCGTATGGAATCAATCAAGCCTATTTTGAACGACGCGCAATTGGCGGCATTTAACACAGTGACGCGCAGTAATGCGAATGTCCTAATATTGGGTCAGGCTGGAACCGGTAAATCAACATTTGTGAATTATCTGAAATCTGCATTGAACAAGCGTGTCGTCTGTGCTTGTCCAACGGCAGTTTCCGCATTGAATATCGGTGGCCAGACGATACATTCATTATTCCAAATTCAGCCACGCGATTTTATAATGCCTGAATTATTAAAATTAAAGGCAAAACCACGTAACATATTAAATGCCACAGATGTTTTAATTATCGATGAAATTTCAATGGTTGCGCCTGATTTGCTGGATGCTATGGATATCTTGGCACGCAATGCGCGACATAACAACGCGCCATTTGGCGGAATCCAGATTGTCGCCATTGGTGATTTGTTTCAGTTACCGCCGGTTATAACGCGTGATGCTGCCGAATTTTATCGCCAGGCATACGGACATGAAAATGCGTATTTCTTTGATGCGAACGTCGCTGCGCGGTGTGATTTCAAAATTATAAATTTCGAATGCGTTTATCGCCAAAGTGATATACCATTGTTGGAAAATCTGCGCAGACTGCGTGGGGGTGATGTGTCTGCACTGGAATTTTTTAATAGTTGTCATATTGATGATATGACACGCCGTCAGAATGCGGTAATTATCACGCCATTTCGTGCGGTTGCCGCGCGTATAAATGATGAACGTCTGGGGCAAATATCCGCACCCGAAGTTGCGTATAACGCCGTGCTGAGTGGAACTTTTCCTGAACGCGACACGCCAGCACCAATGAGTCTGGTGTTAAAGGTAGGTGCATTGGTTGTATTTGTGAAAAATAGTGATAAATGGCATAATGGTTCGATGGGTATTGTTCAAAATTTGACTGCGCGGGAAATTGTTGTTCAATTATTGAATAAATCGCGCGACATTGTTACGGTAAAGCCAGAAAAATGGCAAAAAATTGAATATTCGCGCGATGAAAACAATCGCATTGTTGAAAACGAGGTCGGCAGCTTCAAGCAGTTTCCCTTAAATCTGGGGTATGCAATGACAATTCACAAAGCCCAGGGTAAAACACTGGACGCCGTTGTTGTTGATATTTCGCGGGGGGCGTTTGCGCACGGGCAAACATATGTCGCGTTGTCACGGACACGTAATGCCACAGATATGCATGTCGCGTCACCATTGCGTCCGCGAGATGTAATCTTTGATGAACGTGTGTTAGATTTTGTCAGTCGCACATTATAAATCACGTGCCATTAAAATTGCGTCAATCCCGTCATAATAATTTGGTCGTCGTCCGATAACGGTAAACCCGTGTCGTTCATATAATGCGCGGGCAGGGTGGTTGTTTTCTGCAACTTCCAGAAATACTTTTTTTACGCCACGTGCGACTAAATCGCGAACCATCAATTCAATCATTGTTGCTGCAATTCCGCTACGGCGGGCATCTGGGTGGACGCCGATAGTTATCAATTCAGCTTCGTCTAACGTGGCACGATATACGATAAAGCCATTTTGGCTGGCCACAATGTCACAGCCTGATTTTTTTAAATCTGCAAAATCAGCCGCCGACCACGGTTTGTGTGGAAAACACAGTGCGTGCAAACGTTCCAGTTCGTTTAACATTTCTTGGCATGCTCTTCGGCGTAACTGGGGCGCAGATACATTGGAACAGCGGGTTCTATTTCGCCCGATGCCAATTTCTGTTCGGCGATTTTTGTCGCCAGTTTTAAATTAAATGGTTTGTGTCCGACCGTCGCCGGGCATTCCATTTGGCGGGTTTCCAGTTCATCAATGCCCATTGTTTGTGGCGGGGTCAAGTTTGACGCAACAAAGAAATCACCACGTCCAGAATCAATTGCAACAAATGCATTCGGTGTTTCGGCCAGATATAATTCAAATGCGTTGATTGGCACCACGGGAATATTCAGCCCCAAGGCTAAACCTTTGGCATATGCAATGCCCAGACGGATACCAGTAAAACTGCCTGGGCCAACAACAACGGCAATTGCACGCAAATCATGCCATACCAAGCCACAGTTGCGCATAAACTTTTCGCATTCAGTTGGCAATGCCAAAGATTGTTTTTCAACCGGAATACGGGCATACTTGTCGCCCAGGACAAATTCCAAATCATTCCCCGATGTGTTTATAACCAGTATCATTTATTTCATCCTATATCCGCACACCAAATCCAATACGTTTTGAAAATCCGGCAGATTTGTGGGCGGCCAACAATTCATCAATTTTTGAAATTGTGAATTCTGTTTTAACGTCGTCGCCGTCGTTCAGTAATAGCGCACGACGTAAAATCGCTGTCAACTCGCGTTGCAATTCACGAACACCTTGTTCGGACGTATAATTGCGTATCAGATGACGCAGCGCGTCATCATTAATCACAATATTGTCGACGTCCCAGCCGGTGTCATGCGCCGCCCGTTTAATCAGATGTTCACGTGCAATCTGAATCTTGTCATCTTCGCCATATCCCGGGATTTCGATAATTTCCATACGGTCTTTCAAGGCGTTTGACATATTCAAACTGTTAGCAGTTGCGATAAACATTACATTAGACAAGTCAAAATCGACTTCCAAATAATGGTCACGGAACGTTTTGTTTTGTTCTGGGTCCAAAATTTCCAGCAACGCTGCTTCTGGGTCGCCACGCCAATCGCGCCCCATTTTATCAATTTCGTCTAGGACTATGACGGGATTATTTGCCTTGCACCGTTTTAGCGCGTCCATAATGCGGCCTGTCTGAGCCCCAATGTATGTCTTGCGATGACCACGGAAATGCGCTTCGTCTGAAATGCCACCCAATGATATACGTTGATATTTGCGACCCAGTGCGCGTGCAACCGATTTTCCAAGCGAAGTTTTACCAACGCCTGGCGCACCAACCAAACACAGAATGCTGCCTTGGTTTTTACCGGTCTTTTTCATAACAGCAATGTGTTCCAAAATGCGTTCCTTGATTGGTTGCATGCCAGAATGGTCACTGTCCAATACGCCGCGTGCAACGTTTAAATCAATTGTCGATTTATCTGATTTGTTCCACGGCATAGACAACAATTCGTCTAAATACGACTTTAACAACGCGCTATCGTTTGACATCGGTGCCATTGAACGCATACGTCGCCATTCGGTCATTGCTTTGTCACGCACATCGTTAGGCAACCCGGCACGTTCTATGCGTTTGCGCATATTCTCGGCGTCCATTTCGTCACTGTCTTCGCCCATTTCATGCTGAATAGCACGCATTTTTTCTTGCAATATAGCCTCGCGACGGCCACGTTCCATCTGTTGTTGAATACGGCGATTTATTGAATCTTCGATTTTTGCGGTTGCCAGCATTAAATTGATTTGTTCCAACAAAATCATTAATTTGTCTGACCAACTGGTCGCAGATAATACACGAACCGCAACATCTGTATCCAGTCCGGTCATCTGGACAACTGTGTCAACAAATGCGCCCATTGGATAGTTTTGAATAATGCCGCGCAATCGGTCCATTTTGAATTTGCGGACACCCGACAGCGACTGCATATTTTCAGCGATTTTATCGCGCAATGCCAGTGTTTGTTCTGCTGTATCATCGGGTGCGATTTCAATTTTGCTGGCTTCGGCCATAAACAGACCATTTGTCACGTTGATGTCGTGCAAATTTACTGCATGCGTAGTCAATATAATCACATGCGCCGAACCGTCTGGCATACGCAATACGTGCGCAATGTCGCCGATTGTGCCAACGGTGTAAATATCATCAGGTGCCGATGGATATGCCCACGAATGCTGTGGTGTTAAAACAACACGTCCACCGTTTGCCACGGCAGCCTCGATACACGCCAAAGACTGGGGGTTATCAACATACACCGGTGCTGTAACGCCGGGATGGACCACTAAATCACGAAATGGTAAAATATATTCTTTCATAGCGCACTAAATATAAGATATTTTTACAAGATTTCAAGACTAATAAAAATCCCCCAGAAAACGGGGGATTGTTTGACGCAATCAATACATAATTTAACGGCGACGACCATTAAAATTGTTGTATTGTGCCGTGTTGCTGGAACGCTTTGACAAATAGCGTGCAGCAATCAAAATTAACCATTCCAACGCCAAGAGGCCCATATAAAACATCTTGGTTTCAATCCCAGCAACCCAGCCCAGAATGTAAACTAACTGTGCTACAAAAGACACATACAAAATGCCGAACATACTTGTAAAGAATACTTTTTTAATTTTTCCAAACATATTTTCTGCCTTTACCTTAGTTTTTTGTTAGATAAATGTCGGGTTTCTGTTGCCGGGCACCCGACGGCCCCGCAATAAGCGAAATGGATACAATCAACAATCGCCAATCATATCCGATGCCATATTAGGCAGCCATTGCAAGGCGAACATTGTCGTTCGCAGCGATTCTATCGCCATTCAGTTTTTAATTGGCTTTTAACGACGCCATGTCGGATTCAATCTTTTGTCTTTACTGCGCCTGTCGAAACTATGTCAGCCCCAATAAAATCATTCTGGCTGGTATCTGCTGGTTTTCTGCGATGGTCATGTATGTTTATACACTTTCCATCTTGAAAACGGCGCATATCCACAGCCACAATGATTTTCTGAAATGGAAATAAATTGGTGGAGCTGTGGGGTACCGCCCCCCAGTCCAAAACGTCTATTCCACAAAGATTTCAGAATCATCATCACTTTCGTGACATGGGTATTATAAATATTTACTGTGGAAATTGCAAGTTTTTAAGTTATAATCAAGGGAAATAGGATAAAAAATGAAATTTTTAGATAAAGCAAAGATTTTAATCAAAGCAGGTGACGGTGGTAATGGCAGTGCCAGTTTCCGCCGCGAGAAGTATATTGAGTTTGGTGGACCAAACGGCGGTGATGGCGGCCGCGGTGGCGATATTGTTTTCCGTGCGGTGCCAAATGTGAATACGCTGATTGACTATCGATACAAGACCAGTTTTGCCGCTGGTCGTGGTGAAAATGGCATGGGCAAGATGCGCACGGGCGCATCGGGTGAAACGCTGGTTTTACCAGTGCCAACCGGAACAGTAATTTTGTCTGAAAACGAAGAAATTGAATACGCTGACCTGTCTGCCGATGGTATGGAGTATCGTGCGGCACGTGGCGGTAACGGTGGGTGGGGTAACCTGCATTTTAAAAGTCCGACAAATCGTGCGCCGCGCCAGGCAAATGATGGCCTGCCAGGGGAATCGCGCACGGTTGTATTGCGATTGAAACTGATTGCAGATATTGGACTGGTTGGCTTCCCAAACGCAGGCAAATCAACGTTATTGTCGGCAGTGACGTCGGCGCGTCCAAAGATTGCAAATTACCCATTTACGACATTGAATCCGCAACTTGGGGTTATGTATGCCCATAACCGTGAATTTGTAATGGTTGACTTGCCCGGTTTGATAGAGGGGGCGCATACCGGTGTCGGTCTGGGTGACCGTTTCCTGGGGCATGCAGAACGCACAAAAATGATTTTGCACGTGATTGACGGGACCGAGTCTGATTGGGCAACGCGATATGCGGCAATTCGTCACGAAATGGATTCGTATGGCGGCGGTCTGGTGAATAAGCCAGAAATGGTCGTCATAAACAAAATTGACGCCATTGAACCAGATGAATTAAAGACTCGCCTGACAGAATTCAAACGGTCATTTGGCCGTAAAAAGAAGCCTGAAATTATGGTAATCAGCGCGGCTGGCCGGATTGGTATCTCGGAACTAATTGCCGCGATAGAGAAAAAGTTTTTAGCCATAACTGAATAATTTGCTTTTCTGACATTTTCTGGTAAAATTGTCCTGTCAATAAAATCAGAAAAAGGAGAACGCAACCATGGCACCAACATCATTAAAAGGAACCCAGACAGAAAAGAACCTGTTGATTGCATTTGCGGGCGAATCCCAGGCGCGCAATCGCTACACTTTCTTTGCGTCCAAGGCCAAGGACGAGGGTTACCAGGCAATTTCAAAAATATTTTTGGAAACCGCAGAACAAGAAAAAGAACATGCGTCACGTTTGTTCAAGTTCTTGGAAGGCGGCGATTTGGAAATAACGGCGTCGTATCCTGCGGGCAAAATCGGCACAACGCTGGAAAATTTACAGGCCGCCGCATACGGTGAACACGAAGAAAACACTAATATGTATCCAAAGTTTGCCCAGATTGCCGCCCAGGAAGGTTTCCCAGCAATCGCGGACGTGCTGAAAAACATCGGCTATGCCGAACGTTATCATGAATCACGCTATCGCGCATTGATTGACGCAATTGAAAACGGCACATTGTTCAAACAAGACCATATTGTTATGTGGCGTTGCACAAATTGTGGCATGTGGCACATCGGGACCGAGGCACCAAAGGTATGCCCGGCATGCCTGCACGCCCAGGGATACTTTATCAGCGAAGGAACAATTTCCCGCTGTGATACGAACGAAGGCTTTTGTGAATATGCCGCGATTGACGAATAAAAAATGCCCCATCGGGGCATTTTTTTTAGCAAGTAATAAAATTGTTTATTTCATTTCCAATGTATCCAGTGCGTCGTCCAGTTTTCGCAACGAACTGTTTGCACATCCCCGACCACGCCAGGTCATCAATTCTTCGCCAGTCTGTTGGTCGGCAATAGATACATTAAAATTCCACCACCACCAGCCATTGAACGGACACCAAAACGCAAATACCTTTTCGTGTCGCTCTGCAACCTTTACAATATATCGCGCGTCTGCGGGGATTTCATCACGGGTCAGTTCAATGTCTGAATCCGCATTAGAAAAATCAGAATTAGCCTTTGATTTGCCCACCACTACGTGATAGCCACGTGCCTCCATACGTTCTTTGATGCTGCGACGCATAGAATATCCACCACGTGTGGCATAAACTGTCTGGTTTTTGTCCAGTGTGCCAGGTTTGATATACATGCTGTTGCAGGCGGCGACGGCCAACGGTAAAAATAAAATCAATACACGTTTCATATAAATACCTTTTGTGCATTGTATTCAAATAATATCGCAAAAAACAAGGAATTTTTCACACAATAAATATAAAACCGCCCAAAAAGGCGGTTTGATTTGTGGCGCACCCGGCGGATTCACTCGCCACGTCGGATTATAAAAATCCGCCGTGTCTGCGTGGCATGCGTGACGGCTCGCCTGCGTTGTCACTGGGCTTGCCTACTCAGTTGTCGAACGCGGCGCGTTCAAATCGCGGGTTGCATATAACAAAAATAAAACCGTCGCAATACGACGGTTATATTTTTGGCGCACCCGGCGGATTCACTCGCCACGTCGGATTATAAAAATCCGTCGTGTCTGCGTGGCACACGTGACGGCTCGCCTGCGTTGGCACTGGGCTTGCCTACTTGTTGTCAAACGCGGCGCGTTCAAATCGCGGACTGCACATCACAAACAAAACCGCCCAAAAAGGCGGTTTAATTTGTGGCGCACCCGGCGCGATTCGAACGCGCAATCCCCGCCTTCGGAGGGCGATGCTCTATCCAGTTGAGCCACGGGTGCATTTGCGCATATATTATAAATATTTATCGGTAAATTGCAAGGCTTTAACGATGGTAGACGACCCAATTATCCAACACGCGACGTTTCGGGCGAATTGCGTTCAAGAATCTGAGTGTTTGTAATATCATCGTCTGTGGTAATTTGCGGTGGCTGAGGACGTGACATCATGGTTACAAACATGGAATAGGGCAATACCAGTTTCAACGGCAGGTTGTTTAGCGAATTAGCAATAAATATGCGTGAAAAATATTTCTTGTTACCCAGGTTCAAACAGGTTGTATCAACACGCGTCATTTGATACTGAGCGTCCAAGATTTCAGTATATATATGAAAAACTTTGTCGTATGACATACCATCGGCAACATGTTCAAACAATGTGTAGTCAGGGCAATATGGATAGACTTCCATATGCGCCCCATGTATGCATGCGTGGTTGTATGTGGCACAGGCACCGATGGCGTCCGTATACATGACGTATCAGGATACAGACTTTTTATCGCGGCATGACAAATTCGGTGCCATGTTTTTGCATTATGTTATTTTGTGCGAGCTTTGGTATGTTTCCACATTAACCAACGACCAGCATTGTTTATACGTTCCATGCGTTTGATTGATTTGGCGTCTATAACGGACATGCGTTCGTCTTGGTCGTTATTGTATTGAATGTCTTCGTAGATATCAATCAGGTCATTTGGGCGATATCCCATATTAGCATATTGGGTCGCCATAACCCCAAACGCATAATCACGTTCAGCAACGGCAACGTCGTCCAAATCAACCAGGCCGACAAATTTGTTTGTGTCAGACACAATGATATTTTTTGGTGTAATGCCACAGTGATACAGCCCCTTATGTCCACCTGTCATGTTCATCGCGCGAACTGCGCCGGCGAATAACGGTGCAACAATTGGACTGGTCATATAAGAAACATCACGATATGCAACCTGGTGAATGCGTTTGAATTTTATGTCGCCCAGTGTTGCAATGCTGGGGATTGTAGTCATTTTTACAAATTCCTGCATTACTTCTTCATAAATATCAATGACGTTCAAGGCGCGTTGTTTGTTTTCCATACATTCATATAGTGTTTTCCCTGGCATCATAGGATACATTTCAAACCAGTAATCCTTGTATTCGTGAACGGTGGGCACTGGAACGGCGACGCCTGCCTGTGTCATAATCTGGCTGAATTTTGCATTTTTTTGCGCCATGTCGCGATGATTAAATTTGCAAACGAATTTGCCTCGCGGTGTTGTTGCGATAAATGTTGCATTCAGTGCCCCGCGCACTGTTGGACGTGTTAAACCATCAATGTCAGGTAACGCGGTACGAATTGCACTCAAGTAAAAATCAGGAACTAAGTTCATTGCAAGAATCCTTTTGATAAAACTTGTCAAACGCATAGTATTGTCAATTTGCTAAAAGTCAAGTTTTTAGTCACGTGCCAATGCGGCTAACATAAAGTCGTCCAAATCCCCGTCCAGCACCGCCGCCGAGTCTGTTTTTTCAACCCCAGTACGCACATCTTTTACCAATTGGTATGGGTACAGGACATAGTTTCTAATCTGGCTGCCCCATTCAATCTTCTTTTGTGCGGCCTTGGCGGCATTTTCTTCGGCAGCACGTTTTTGTAATTCCAGTTCATACAGGCGCGACCGCAGCATTTTCATCGCCATTTCTTTGTTTTGAATCTGGCTACGTTCGTTCTGACATGTAACGACCGTGTTTGTTGGGATATGAGTTATACGGACTGCGCTATCTGTCTTGTTGACGTGCTGGCCGCCCGCCCCAGATGAACGATACGTATCAATGCGCAGGTCTTTGTCGTTTATTTCTATCTCGATAGAATCATCAACGTCGGGCCAAACGTCAACAGATGCAAAACTGGTCTGACGTTTACCGTTGGCGTTAAATGGCGAAATTCGAACCAGACGATGAACACCGATTTCATTTTTTAGCCACCCATATGCACGATCGCCACTGATGCGATATGTGATATTTTTGATGCCGGCAGTGTCGCCCTCGTGTTCTTCGACAACCTCGGTCACAAAACCGTGACGTTCGGCCCAACGCACATACATACGCGACATCATTTGTGCCCAATCTTGGGCCTCGGTCCCACCGGCACCAGCCTGGATAAACAAAAATGCACCATTGTTATCTGCTGGGTCACGAAACAGTGTAATAAACTTTGCCTGATGGGCGGCGTCGGCCAGTTTTTCAATCGCCCCCAACACGTCACCATCATCAGGTGCCAAATCATATAAATCAACTAAATTCTGATATTCGGATTCCAGTGTCTGTAATTCAGACAACTGTTTTTCCAATGATGATTTTTTTTGCAATAATGCACGCGCGTGGTCTGGCCTGTCCCATAAATCAGGTGCATTTACAGTTTCGTTTAATTTTGCAATTTCATCGGCTAATTTTGCCGGGTCAAAGAAACCCCCTGACGGCGGAAATGTCGTCGCGGATTTGGTTCAAAGATTCATTTGGTATCAACATGCGTCAAATATTACCATGATATTTGTTTAAATCAATATTTTTGTGTTTTGTCACATAAAAGATAAGTTGCCTTTTATGGACAATTATGTTAAAATTTACGCAACGAGAGGGATTTTTATGAAGAATATTTTCGGTATATTGGGGGTATTTGGATTGGTTGCGTCATATAGTATGGGCGCAATGGCGGTATCTGCGGGCACGACAACTGGTGCACGCTATGTGTCGGTAAATACGACCACTGCCAATGGCGGTCGTGGGAATGCTGGTATCGCAAACGCATACAAACAGAACCAGCGAAATACATACTACATGGTAACACAGCCAGATGTTGATTCTGCATGTCGTGATAAAATCTATAAATGCTTGTCTGATTATTGTGGCGACACGACGGTCGTCCCGGGCGTTCGTGAATCAAAATGCCAATATGCAACCGAAAGTGAACTGTATAACTATGCACTGTTGTGCCTGCAAAAGGATACATCGGTATTACTGCCACAATACAACACAAATACACGCAATGGAACAGGGGGTATGAATACGGCAGCACGCCTGTGTCCGCCATATGTGCAACAGGAATTGATGTCATACCTGTCAATGGCTAATATGGCAACCCAATTATCGAAATCGCATTCTGATTTATGCCTGCAACGCCGACAAGAGTTAGAGGCCGCAATGGCGTGCCATTCGGTCGCGCTGGCATACGGTAACGAAACCTCCAGTATGTTGACAACGCAACTGACTGATTACTGTGGCGCTGGTGTCCCAGGGGGCAGTGCGGAAATGGTGACCCGGTTCGCCAATGCGGGTAATGTTGGTGCGAATGTTTGGGGGTGGGCCGAAAAGATTGTTAGCCTGGATTTGAATAAAAAAGGTTCGGATTGGCGGGTTGCTGTTGATTCTGTCTTGGCCAGTTATACAAATCGCATGAATTTGGCGTGCGGGGACGACATGACAATCAACACGTCCGGCGCAACGTCGTCATCATCACAACCGACGGCACTACAGACCGCAGCGGCGTTGGCTGTTGGTGTTGCATTCCCGAGCACGAATAACAAGCCTGTTGAAAACCCATACGAAGACCAATCTCTGTATATGGAAATTCAGTCTATGTCAGAATTGTGGGATTATAACACCGCGCACCAGGTAATTCAGGCGGGGCTGTCCAATACAGTAACAACACAAAATGCGTTTTTAACATCATCACAGATGGACAATATGCAACGTGCATATAAACGCGGAACCAAAGTGTTTGTTATTCGCGATAGCGGGCGTTGCTATATCGTCCCTGTCCAAACAATGACCGACGCACAGAGTTCGCTTGTCGCGCAAAAGTTTGCGAATTGTATCAGCAAATAATATAAATTAAAAACCGCCATTCGGGCGGTTTTATTTACAATATGCAATCTGGTGTTGCACGTGCGATTGCAGTATATACGCCCGCATATCCAGAAATATATACAATTTCAAACATGCTTGACACGTCAAGTTTCATCATTGCCTGGAATACTGCTTGTTCGGTTGAGACCAGTCCATGCTTTTTCATAATCAGACGCACACGTTCAAAATCAATCTAAATATGTTTATAATCTTGAACGAGTTGATAAATTTTGATATAATTCATCACAAATGAAAATATCCAGAAGAGGTCTTTTACAGGTCAGCGGTTTTGCAATAATGGCGGTGTGTTGTGTGCCACGTATGGCATTCGCTGCACGCAATTCGTTGCGTTCGCTGCGCACGGGGGTACAACCTGGTGCAAAAACGCGTTTGGTGATTGAAATGATGTCACGTCCATCGTATTCATTGTCGTATGCGCCGAACCAGTTGATTGTTCATTTGAACAACACGTCAACCAATACGTCTATTTCGCCATCGCTAGCATCGGGTGGCCTGGTAAAATCAATTACCCAGGTGCAATCCGGGGACAGTTTGATTTTAACCGCGAATTTGACACGTTCAATTGCCGAAATCGCAAAAAGCCAAATAATGATACTGGAGCCCAACGGGGACAGCGGATACCGTCTGGTCTTGGACTTTGTTGCGGGCACTGGTGGTGCAATTGCAAAATCCAGCGCGACAACCGGGGCTTTAACCCAAGATGCCCAGAAAAAAGTTGCAACCAATACCAAGAAATATGTCATTGTCATTGATGCCGGTCACGGGGGCAAGGATCCGGGATGTATCGGCAAAAATGGCACCAAGGAAAAGACAATTGTTTTATCGGTCGCACGCAAGTTAAAAAACAAACTGGACGCGAACGGATTCAAAACATATTTAACGCGCAACGATGACCGTTATCTGAAATTGGCCGAACGTGCCGAAATCGGGGAAAGGCGTCATGCAGATTTGTTTATATCGCTGCACGCTAATGCAAACCCCAGTCGTGCCATGAAGGGATTTTCAATATATACATTGTCTGAAAAAGCGTCCGACGAAGAGGCCAAGAAATTGGCCGAGGCTGAAAACGCTGCCGACAAAATCGGTGTTGAAGGTTTTACAGATTTTGAACCTAATATTCGCAGCGCATTGTCGGCGTTACAACAACGTGCAGTCGCTGAATTATCCGAAGAATATGCGACAGGGGCCTCGCGCGCTATGCGCAAGGCAAACATTGAACCGCAACCTGGCCCCGGCGTTCGTCACGCACCGTTTGCGGTGTTACGTTCGACTGTGCCTGGTGCGTTGATTGAGTTAGGGCATTTATCCAATGCCAGCGAAGAAAAATTATTAAAAACCGACAGTCACCAGGATAAATTGGTTGCGGCAATTGTCCGTTCAATTAAAAATTACGATTTTGATGTCTGATAAAAAACGCCCTAAAAGTGGCGTTTAATTTTGCTTTTTATTCATTTGGGGTGTCAACCGTCAGTTCGCCCGACTCACCCGTTTTTAACCATTCCAGAACAGCAATTCGTGCCTCTATTGCGTCAGTATCTTGGGGACGTTCGACCTGCATTTCACGAAACGCGGTGATGGCATCATCTAATTTTGCGACAACTTTCTGGGTCGACGACGCTTTTTTACTCATTTTGTTTCTCTCTCGTATTATGAATGTTGCAACCACTTGCCGCGGCAAAACATTTCACGCATGGATTATACCTAAATCCAAAATCAACGTCAAATAAAAACACAAGGCATAAATTCCACCCGCCAGATATAATAAAAACGCCCCAAATGGGCGGAGAAGAAGTATTCCCTCGGCGTTGTCACGCCTGCGGGGCAACCGTAACGATTTGACTGCGCTGTGCTTATCAAATCTACTTGTTGTCGAACCCGCAATCACAGATTGCGAAGTGTTTGTCCACGCTCATCGCCCCCCAGATATAATAAAAACGCCCCCAATGGGCGTTTTTATTATATCTGGCGGAGAAGAAGGGATTCGAACCCTTGATACGGTTGCCCGTATACACGATTTCGAGTCGCGCGCATTCGACCACTCTGCCACTTCTCCATGGCGGCTATTATACCTGTTTTCTTTTTATTTGCAAGGGGTTTATAATAGGGTATAATCAGTTGCTATGAAAACATTCAACGAACAGGTTTATGATGTTGTTGCCCGCATTCCGTCAGGGCGCGTGGCGACATTTGGACAAATTGCTGCGATGATTGGCCGACCGCGTATGGCGCGATTTGTCGGCTATGCGTCAAACAATAAAAACAGTTGGCACCTGCCGTGGCACCGCGTCGTATTCAAAGACGGCAGTCTGTGCAGTGGCTTTGCCGAACAACAATATAAATCCCTGCGCACCGAAGGTGTGAAATTCACCCGCGACCGGCACGTTGTAATGGAACAATACCAATGGAATCCTGAACGTGACGGTGTGCCGTTGGATATTCGTGATTTTCCATTGGTGTTTTAACGCATTTTTATACAGAAAAACTTTACTCTTGATAAAATATGCTATGATATGAATAATATACTAAACAGATAGATAAAAGGAAAAGTAATGAAACGTTCAGATATTGTTCGCACAATCCAAGTTCAATTCAAGCATATGCGTGCAACTGATGCCGCCGCAATACTGGATACTGTATCAGACCATATGATAGAGGCAATAGCCGCCGGCGACAGAATAGAGATTCGTGGTTTTGGCACGTTCCAGCCACGTGCACGCGCAACAAAGATTGGCTATAACCCATGCACTGGTAAACCAATGCCTTTGCCTGCCAGCACGACGATATTGTTCAAACCCAGCCGTGAATTGACCAAAAAAATGAATGGATAAATAAATGTTATTTGGTAAAAAATCAGGAATTAAAAATCATGACCGCGCCAGATATGACAAGGTGCGTCGTCTGATGTGGATAAAATGTGAATCCTGTGGTCGATTGGTTTATTACAAGGATTACAAGGATAACCTGTATATCTGTCCGCGTTGTGGACGTGCTTTTATCATGACGCCAAAGCAACGATTTGATTTGCTGTTTGATAATAATGATTGGACGCGGTTGGATTTACCAACAGTGTCTGATGACCCGCTGAATTTTTTTGACAGAATGTCCTATAAAGACCGCCTGGACGAGGCACGTAGTGATACTGGCGTTCATGATGCGGTTATGTCTGCCGATGGTGTTTTAGGTGGGATTCCGACGACAATATGTGTCTTGAATGGTGATTTTATGATGGGGTCTATGGGGCGTGCATCAGGCGACGGCATTATCGCCAGTATGGAACACGCTATTGAATCTCGTCGTCCATTTATTATGGTCGTTGCGTCTGGTGGCGCTCGTATGCAGGAAAATATCTTGTCCTTGATGCAGATGGCGCGCACAACGGTTGCTGTAAATCGTCTGCACGCAAATGGAATCCCGTATATTGTCCTGTTGACAGATCCAACATACGGTGGCGTTACAGCATCGTTTGCAATGCTGGGCGATATCCATATTGCCGAACGCGGTGCACGCATTGGATTTGCTGGTCGGCGCGTAATAGAACAGAATATTCGTGAAAAATTGCCATCTAATTTCCAGACTGCCGAATATTTATATGAGCACGGCATGGTTGATATGGTCGTATCGCGCGATGAATTACACGAAACATTAGCGCGAGTGCTGGCGGTATTGACGAAACAGCCTCGCGAACCAAAGCCTATCAATGTATCCACGCCACTGAACGACAACAAAAAGGTGCGTGGTATGGGCGAAACAGATGCCTATGACAAGGTGTTGCTGGCGCGGAATGAAAACCGACCGCATTTTCTGGACTACATCAATGGCATTGTAGATGATTGGACGTATTTGGCCGGTGACCGTCTGTATGCAGAAGACCCCGCCATGGGCAGTGGCATTGGCTACTGGCGTGGAATCCCGTCGGTTATTATTGGCCAGGAACAGGGGCGCAATATTGAAACGCGCCAAAAACACCGGTTTGGTATGGCTAACCCCGATGGTTATCGCAAGGCGCAACGTATGATGCGTCTGGCGGAAAAATTTAATTTGCCATTGATTTCGTTGTTTGATACCGCTGGCGCATTCGCCGGTCGCGAAGGCGAAGAGCGTGGACAGTCCCAGGCGGTTGCGATGTCTATGTCGGTGGGCTTGTCCATCAAAACGCCGTATGTTGCTGTCAACGTGGGTCAGGGTGGTTCTGGCGGCGCGATTGCGATTGGCACGGCCGACCGCGTCCTGATGATGGAAAATGCAATCTATTCTGTGATTGCACCCGAATCGTGCGCCAGTATTTTGTGGAAAGACAACAAGTTCAAGGCTGTTGCAGCCCAGGCAATGAAATTGACTGCGCGCGATATGGCGAACTTGAACGTCATTGACGGTATTATTGATGAACCTGCCGGTGGTGCGCATACTGATTGGCAAACGACGATGGAATTATTATCGTCTGCCGTTGCCGACAATATCCGCGAATTACAGGAAATCCCCGCGGCCGAATTGCCGGTGCACCGTGCGGAAAAATTCCTGGCCATGACCCGTGATGTCGAAATATATGGCCCAGAACCAACATCGGAACATTAAAAACGCCCCAATGGGGCGTTTTTTATTGTTCATGTTGCCAAAAATCGTCGCCGGCAATAGTGTTTTGAACGCGTTGCATTATTGGTTTGCCAACAGTGCTTCTAGATTTCAATTCGCAATGATACCATACATTTAATACGTTTTCACATTCGTTATAATATATATTGCTGTCGTCAACCGCGACCGCAAAATCTGATGTGGATTGACATGCGCACAGCACGGTCAGCCCCAGTGTCAGTAATAAAAATTTTTTCATTATGTAATTCCTTTTTTTGTTTTTAAAGAAACCAGCCGTCAAAGAAATGACGGCCGGGGAGTTCACAAATCATATTGAGCAATGATTCCGTTGGCCTTTCGGGAAACCCGTGTTTTATAACCAGCGCCCCCCCCGGCTGTACCCGGGGACATAACAGTGCAAAGCACCGAAATACCAAGATTACGATGCTTTCGCACCGCCTCAATACAAGGCTTGTGACAGCCCCGAGCCCAAATCCCTTTGAATTCAGTGATGATTATATCAGACGTCGCAGATTTTACAATATCTAAATATTTCCCACTTGCAATTTTTTACACTTTATGTATAATTCCAAACCGACGGAGCGTTGGCAGAGTGGTAATGCAGCAGATTGCTAATCTGTGACCGCGTTTTGTGGTCCATAGGTTCGAGTCCTATACGCTCCGCCAGGATTGTTTTATTCTGGCTATGACAATTAAATTTATTACTTTTTGTTGTTGTCGTTAAATTCGCCACGCAGACGGGCATATTTCGTTTGCAAAAAATCCAACAATTTATTACAGTTTTTCTTATATCAGATAAAGTAAAGGAAGTGCACAATGACACTGAAAATTTATAATATTATGACGCGTCAAAAACAAGAATTCGTTCCACTGACGCCGGGAACGGTGAAAATGTATGCGTGCGGAATTACTGTGTCGGCTGATGCGCATATTGGCCACGCATATCAATCGGTGGTATTTGATGTTATTACGCGGTATTTGGCGTATCTGGGGTATGATGTTAAATATGTCCGCAACTATACCGACGTAGATGATAAAATTATCGCAAACGCAAATAAAATCGGCGAAAATCCACTGGAATTTGCCCAGCGGTATATGGCAAAGACTGATGCAGAAATGGACGCACTGGGCAATAATCGCCCGACAATTATGGCGCGCGCAACACAATGCATAGACGACATTATCGTTTTTGTGCAGAAACTGATTGATACTGGACATGCCTATGTTTCTGAATTTGGTGACGTGTATTTTAAATTATCATCGTTCCCAGATTACGGCAAACTGTCGCATATCCAGACCAACAAAAACGAAATTGGCGTTCGCAAAGATATTGAACCAGGCAAACTGGACGACGCAGATTTCGCGTTGTGGAAATCTGCAAAACCCGGCGAAATATATTGGGATTCGCCGTGGGGTCGGGGACGCCCAGGTTGGCACATTGAATGCAGCGCGATGAATATGAAATATCTGGGCGAACAGATCGATATTCACGGGGGCGGCCGCGACCTGGTGTTTCCGCACCACGAAAATGAAATTGCCCAGACGGAATCTTTGACCGGCAAAACGTTCGCGAATTATTGGGTTCACTGTGGCCTGGTCAAGGTCAACGGCCAGAAAATGAGTAAATCGTTGAACAACGGTATATTATTACAGGACGTCTTGGCAAAGTATGACGCCGATGTTATTCGCTTTGCATTGTTGAATAATATGTATTCAAATGACATTGATATTACAGATAATTTCTTTGCGAACGCAATGCGTCACGTTTATAAAATGTATTCTGTTATGGACGCGGCAGGTGCGCGCGAATACCTGGACGCAAACGCCGACCAAACCGCCACAATGGTCCAGACAATTACCGACGAATTTCGCAGTGCAATGGACGACAATTTCAATACATACGGCGTAATCGTCAACGCGTTCAAGTGGTTTGATTTTATTTCGGCCCAGTTGGCGAAAAAACACACAGAATACGACCTGGGCGTAATTGTTGCAAAAATCCGTGAACTGTTCGGTGTTTTGAATATATTACAGTCCAATCCGGCACAATACTTGGAAACGTTGCGGACACAAATTCTGGCCAAGAACAATATCACAGCCGACGAAATCCAGACGCAAATTGATGCACGCGCATCGGCCAAGGCGTCACGCGATTACGCAACCGCAGACCGTATTCGCAACGAACTGTTATCACGTGGAATTACGTTGATGGATTCGCCATCTGGCACAACCTGGGACGTTATTCTGTAAATAGTGCACTTTTATCTTGAATCTGGGGCAATTTTGGTGTATATTGCCCCCAGCAACAAGAGGATTATTCATGAATTACCCATATATGCCAAAATCCACTGCACTTTGGTTGATTGAAAACACTGCATTGACGTTCGAACAAATCGCTGAATTCTGCGGCTTGCATGAATTAGAGGTTAAAAATATTGCCGATGCTGAAACATACAAGATTCAGGGCTTGAATCCAATTCTGAATGGCCAATTGACTCGCGAAGATATTGAACAGTGCGAGGCCGACCCGTCGGCACGCCTGACCCTGCGCCAGGAAATTGTTGACGCCCAACAGAAACAGAATAAAAAGGGCGTTGGATATACACCAAAACTACATCGTCAGAACCGTTTGGGCGGTATTTTATGGATTCTGAAAAACTATCCTGAATTATCTGATGGCCAGGTTGCTCGCCTGATGCGCAGCACAAATCCGACCGTCGCATCAATTCGCAACAAAACGCACAAATCATACTCTTTGATTCAGATTCAGAGTCCGATTGTATTGGGTCTGGTATCAGAATCAGCGGTTCATGACGCGGTTGCCAAGGCAAACAAAAAGAAATAATTTAAATTTAACGTTTTAATCCGGGGGTCGGTTTATGGCAAAAAAACTGGACGCGGCAACGAAACTGTTAGTTGATTCGTTGCCCGAGAATCTGCAAAAACTTGCAACATCTGCGGTTGAAGTGGGATATTTGTCCCAGATGGATTTTTGTGCCGCCACCGAAGCGGACGAGGTGCCCGACGAAGAAAAAGAAGAAGTCTTGGACTTTTTTCAACAGGATTTGGGACTAGAAATCCTGGAATCTGACAATTATCCGCAAGATATTGAAAAATACTATGACGATGATTCGGACGAGCCACGCGATAAAACACGCAATCTGTTGAACGCGGATGCCGAACAGGTTGACGTCAACGACGATGATTACGAACACTATGCCAAACAGTTGGAGCGTAGCCAGACAGGCAATTTGGTTTTAGGTGTTCAAGATTCTGTCCAATCGTATTTAAAACAAATCGGCACAGTTCAATTATTAACTGCCGCAGGCGAGGTGGCAATTGCCCAGCGTATCGAGGCTGCAACCCGTCTGATGGTTTATGGCCTGTGCGAAAGCCCGATGACAATTCAGGCAATGCTGGACTGGTATCAGCAATTGTTAAACGAAGATATTCGCTTGCGTTATATTTTGAATTTAGAAGTTATGTACTCGTCTGAATCCGAGCAAAAATCATTGGCAGCATTGTCAGAAGCATTAAAATCCAAGGGCGTTGAACATGTTGACGAATTAAATGATGATGACCTGGACGACTTGGAAGAATCCACCGCCGACGATAGCGATGAAGAAGATGAAGATGATGACGATGACGAAGAAGAGGGCAAAAAAGAAGACACGCCGCGTGGCACATCTGGCGTCCCAATTCCTGTAATGGAAGAGGCTTTGATGCCGATGGTCATGGAGTTGTTCGGCAAGATTAAGCGTATCTTTAACAATATGCAGAAATTACAGGCCAAACGTCTGGAAAATCTGTTGACGTCTTCAAAACCGGACGAGACACTGGAAAAGAAATACGCCAAAATGCGCGTTGAATTGTTTGAACATGTCAGCAAAATTCGCCTGAATGATGACCGCATTGCAGAAATTTTGGAGCATCTGACCCAGCGCGATCAGTTGTTGATGGGTTTAGAAGGTAAACTGTTACGTCTGGCAGTCGCAAACAAGATTAAACGCGAAGATTTCTTGGCCGAATATGCTGGCAATGAATTGAACCGCAACTGGGTTAAAAAATTGATAAAGCACAAGAATCCTGCGTGGGCGAACTTTGCAAAAAAACACGAAAAAGACATTTTGAAAATCCAGGAAGACATTACCGCAATTGCACGCGAAACCGGTCAACCAACCGCTGAATATAAAAAGGTTGTTGAATTGGTTCGTCGTGGCCAGACCGAAGCAGCCCGTGCCAAACGCGAAATGATTGAAGCCAACCTGCGTCTGGTTATCAAATTCGCTAAAAAATCCAGTAACCGTGGCTTGGGATTAGATTTCTCGGATTTGGTTCAGGACGGCAATATCGGTCTGATGAAGGCAGTTGATAAATTTGATTATCGTCTGGGCAACAAGTTCTCGACTTATGCGACAAACTGGATACAACAGGGCATTTCGCGCAGTATTGCAGACCAGGCGCGCACAATTCGCATTCCAGTACATATGATAGACAACATTCACAAGATTCAGCGTGCTACGCGTCAGTTTATGCACAAATACGGGCGTCAGCCAACCGCCGAAGAATTGTCCAAGATTATCTATTTGCCGGTGGATAAAATCCACAAGGCAATGAAAGTGAATCTGAAACCAATTTCGCTGGAAGCCCCCGTCGGCAGTGAAGACGACAGCAGTCGTATTGAAATTATCGCAGATGAAACCGCCAAAAATCCGTTTGTATCGGCGGCGCAAAAGAATCTGCGTAAAATCGTTACCCAGATTCTGTCTGAATTGGACCCCAAGGAAGAAACCGTTTTGCGCCAGCGTTTCGGAATGAGCACGAACAAAACCAGCACTTTGGAAGAAGTCGGTGAATACATAGGCGTTACCCGCGAACGTATCCGCCAGATTGAACAAAAAGCACTAAACAAATTAAAGCATCCAACGCGTGCACGCAAGTTGCGCAGTTTCTTGGAGGATTAAATAAAACCAACTCCCGCCATACGGCGGGTTTATATTGCACAAAACAAAGGTAGGAAAAAAAATGAAACCATGTGTATTGTTATGTAATGGCCTGTCGGGCAGTGGTAAATCGTTTTTTATAAAAAATTATTTGCCCGTTGATGCGTTTTATAAATTGCGTTCGGCAACGACGCGCCCCATGCGCAATGGCGAGATTGCTAATCAAGAATATTTCTTTGTAGACGAGTCATTCTTTGATATCACGCGCCTGGCGACCCGCTTGTGGGTAAATAAACAAATATGGCAACCCGGCCAACCAAAATGGTTGTATGGCGTTCCAGAGTCAGAAATATTGGATAATCCAAACATCAACTTGGTCTATGACGTAATTGAACCGAAATACGCCCGCCAATTGATAGACTGGTTTCATTTGCAGAGATTGGATAATAAATACACGTTTAAAACACTATATTTCCTGCCGCCAGATAATAATTTTGACATCGCTCAATCTCGTGCCAATATGCCAAACGACGCAACTGTGCGACACACAAATACATGCAGCCCTATTGATTTCTTGCGAGCAGGACTGGATATTGACTTTTTGGTCAAATGCAGTGCCACTGAAACAATAATCTCGCACCGCCTGCGCGAGTTTATCTCGCGCCAATCAAATGTTCGGCCAAAATAAAAAAACGGCATATGCCGTTTTTTTTCAATTAAACGCATCGTTTTAGTGCAATATAAACCTGGCCCAAATCGGTTTTACGCAATGCGGTAACTACTTTATCAGCGTTATCTGTATTCTGGGCCCCCATCAGAATCTTGTCAAAACTGCGTATAAATTGTGTTGCTTGGGAACGGAACACAGTGTCGGACTTCAACATATCGCGCACCTGTTTTTTGTCCGCCGCGGACATCATTTTCGCCAACCATTTCGAGAATATTGTTTTATCACCATCATGATATTTTTTCCAAACGACATCCGGAATCTCGGCACCCGTGGCGCGTGTTAAATCCAACGCCTGTTCGTGCATTTTTTCAAATGCGCGTTCAGCTGTCTTCAGAAAATCAGATGCACTAACGCGGCCATATGTGGGCGCAGATGCGGTTCCCATTGCATCCATCGGCGCAGTCGCACGCGCAACCATCATTTGTTTGTTCAATGTCTGCATTGTATTTACCGCCTTGGCATAATCAGACATCAAGTCAATCATCTGTTGACGCGATTGTCCGGCCAAATCCTCTAACTTTATCGCAGAATCAGAAATCGTGCCAGTTGATTCTGCAACGGTCGCACGCATCAGATTTATTTTTTCGGTCAGCGATGTAACAATTTGCTGCAATTTTTCACCTGCGTCAACAGAACCTTGGGACAAATCGGGCAGGGCCGAATAATACTTTTCTATCAACTCTGACAACGGTTGTAATTGTGCGGTTGTTTCAGCTGACATCTTTATCAAATTCGCTGACTGACCCGACAACTGTGTATGAGCAGTATTCATTTCAATCAGCGTTTCACGCACACCGGTTGCCATTGCTTTGACTGATTCTGAAAACGCATTTGCGGATGTTTTTGTATTTTCCAACGTTACGTTCGCAACACCGGACACGGTCTTTAATTCAGACACAACCGCGGTTGCAAATTCTTTAATTTCACTATTAAAACGATTAGTCAATGTTGCCAATTCATTTGATATCCCACGGACCGAATTTTCTGTATTCCCCGCTGATTCCATCAGTGTTTCAACCGCATTGCTAAGTTTGCGAACTTGTTTGTCAATTGATGATTCTGCCAGACGCACCTGACCACCGACAACGTTTGCCGTGTTGGACAGTGAATTCATCTGGGCGGTCAATTGTTTCTTGGACTGTTTACTGAATGCGTCCATTTTATCCAAGTGCGAATCCAGCAATTTATCATTTTCAGACATCAATGTTTCATAATTTGCCGCCGCAGTTTTTACTTTTTCAAAACCGTCTGCGGTTGATTGTGCCAATTCAGACAGTTTGTTTTGTAACCCTTCTGTCTGGGTCGCCAAGTCTTGCATCTGATTCTGATTGGCATCAAACCCAGATTTCAGATTTTGATTCAATGTATCACTGTGCGCTGTCCACGTGTCAATCTGGGTGTTTACTTCTGTAACACGTGCAGTCGCATCTTGCGTCGTGGCATCAATTTTTGTCAATAACTCATTGATGGTATTATTAAATTTGTCAGCCGCGTCTTGAACATCTGCCCAGCCAGATGACGTAACAACCCCCGTCAGACCGGATACAGTATTGTCCAACCGCTGGGACATAACAGCGATTTTTTTTGTTGCAGCATCTGCCAACTCAACTAGTTTATTATTCTGGTCTGTCAATTCTAATTTCAATGCGTTTGCCGCTGCAATTTGAGTTGCCAATGTGTCGCGCATTGTTTGAAAGCATGTGTCAATTTTTGAAATCTCACCAGCCAATATTTTTTGCAGTACGCGTGACGCGTCGGCAATCTGGGCGCGTTCTGGTTGCGTCATCAATGTCAACAACGATTCCATCGTTCGTTGCGAACGACGCGAAATAAAGAACAATGCGACCAACATGATAAACAGCAAACCACCCAACACGCCGCCACCAACCAAAAACATTTGCGAAATATCCATGTCCACTCTCCCGATTATTGATATATTCTTGCAGAACACTGAAATTTATACTAGAATTTACACAATAAAGCAAGGCGATAAATGGGACAAAAACGAACACTTTCACCACAACAAGATATTGCGGCCAATCCGACGGAAAACGTATGGGTCCAGGCCAATGCCGGCACTGGAAAAACCAGTGTATTAGTCCAACGATTGTTGCGAATTTTATTTCGCACAAAATCAATCGACTCGACGGGTGTTTTATGCCTGACATATACTAACGCCGGCGCGGGCGAAATGCGAAACCGAATACTGACCGCGTTACGCGGTTGGGCAATGGCGGACGATGCCGAATTGTCTGATTTATTGTCTGGTGTCTGTGAAAACGCAACGCCAACCGCCGATGATATTGCACGGGCACGAACAATATTTTTTACGTATATTGATAACCCAGAAATACTAAAAATAAAAACTATTCATGGTTTCTGCGAAGAAATATTACATCGCTTTCCACTGGAGGCAGGCCTGTCGCCATCATGGTCGCTGATTTCTGATACGGCTCAACGCGTGTTATTGCAGGACGCATTTGACCGCATGATAAAATCGTCCGGCGATACACGTACCAACGATGCATTTGCACATATTGTTGGTCGGATATCCGAAACGTCATTAAATGATTTATTAGGCATCCTAAGCGCACAGTACAAGTATTTCTTTGATGTTAAAAACGTTGACAGCTATCGCAAATATTTTATTGATACTATTGAGAATTTTTTAAAATTAAACATTTCCGTTCAAACGGAAATATCTCCAAAACAACTGCAAAACATCATCGATTTGGCCCAAATGGATATAAATAACGCAAAAAAGCCGGCAAACTATTTATTCAAAGTTGTTAACAAAACAAAACAGTATATTGATAAAACAATAGATTTTCACGAATACAAAACTGCGTATCTGACGGCCGATGGACGTCGCGCTGCCAATATCACAAAAAAAGAATACTTGGTTACGGAACAGAATCGCGTATATGAATTAAATCAACTCTGGGCCAACAAAGTGGTCTTTGACGACACGATAGCACTATTCGATTTGTCAGCAGCATTTGCACGCACATATTCAGAAATAAAACATCAACGCAATTTGTTGGATTTTGACGACCTTATTTTATATACTCGTCGGCTATTTTCACAACCAGATACGATGGGCTGGGTATTATCACAGTTAAATATATCGCTATCGCATATCTTGGTGGACGAAGCCCAAGACACCAGTCCAGCCCAGTGGGATATTTTACGCTTGTTGGCGGGCGATTTCTTTACCGATGGTGACACTGCAATACAACGGCACTCGCTGTTTGTTGTTGGCGACACAAAACAGTCTATTTACGGCTTTCAGGGCGCAGACCCGCATGCATTCGCAACCAGTCGCAACGATATTGCCGCGCAGATTGCAGAAAATATGCGCACTATACGCGAGGTGCCGCTGGCTCAAAGCTTTCGTTCGTTGCCCGCGATACTGAACACGGTTGACACATTCTTTGGCGACACACGATTGACCGAAATGACCGGATTTATAAACAATCCACACAAATGTTTTCGCACATCACCATCAGGACTGGTTGAATTGCATAAATTGACATCAAAACAAAATGACGATATTGATATTGATGGATATGTAAAAACAATCGCGGACAAAATAAAATCACTGGTGGCGTCCGGCGAATACAAGCCCAGCGAAATAATGGTGTTGGTTCAACAGCGCAATCCAATGGCCGCGCCATTGGTCAAAGAATTAAAACGTTGCGGAATTGATGTCGCTGGCAGTGACCGAATTGTTCTGCCAAATTTCCCGGCGGTGCGCGACCTGATGAACCTGGTCAGATTTTGCCTGGCTACAACCGATGATTACAGTTTATGCTGCGTGTTAAAAAGTCCGATATTTCGTTTGAGTGAAGACGATATTTTTAAAATTTGTAAAATTCGCAATGACGAAAATCGGACAAGAAAGTCTGCGAAAAGTGAATTTACACCGACAAGCGTCTATGATGTTTTGGCGGATACGCACCCGGCTATTTATTCGCGTCTGAACACGATTGTTACAATGTCACAAGAATTGGCGCCGTATGCATTTTTTGCGCGCATCTTGTCCGATGGTGTACGTGAAAGTATGATTGCCGCATTGGGCACCCAGGTTATCGATCCGCTGGACGAATTCATGACGATATGTTTGGCATATGAACGCACGATGCCTGGAACATTACGCCATTTTCTGAAATGGTTCATCACCGGGGGCAGTGAAATTAAACGCGATATGGATGCCGCAAATGGCGTTCGCATAGTTACCGTCCACGGCAGCAAGGGGCTAGAAGCACGAGTTGTATTTCTGATTGATACTGTACGCACCCCGAAATCAGAAAAGATTTTACCAATCCCTGGCAACACCCACACAGAATTCCCCAACGCATGGTTATGGACACCACGTGGCGACACGTCCTGCGCACGTGACACAGCGGCAAATGCACTGGCCAACGTGCGAATCGCGGAATATTATCGATTGTTATATGTCGCAATGACGCGTGCCCGTGATGAATTATACATTTATGGATTTACACCGAACAAAAACGCGAGTGACATTGCATGGCACAGTCAACTGTGGCGCGTATTGGCCGCCAACACACCAGACGCTGACGTAATTAGGATTACAAAATGACAAACATGACATTGCGCGATTTATTAAACCAACAAGACGCAACAAAATTTGCGACTGACGCCGGTACACGCGCCCATCGTCGCATGCAACAAATAACGATTGATGGCGATACCGTGCACGGCGACGCTGATACGGTTGCGCGTATAAAATTGTTCCCCGAATTATTACCGTTCTTTGTCGCCAATGCCCAGACCGAGGTTCCTGTTGCAGGTATTATCCGTGGCAAATTTGTCAGCCGCCGTATTGACCGCATGGTCACAAATCACGATAAACGTCAGATACTCGTAATGGACTATAAAACCGACGTGTCGCCAGACAAGTTCCACAACAAATACTATGCCCAGGTATGCGAATACCTGGAACTGTTACGCGCGATATACCCCGGATACACCGTTTTGGGATACATTTTATGGTTACACGATTTTAGACTGGAAGCTGTGCAATAATGCCTTGAAATTCTGACAAAAAACGGGTTATAATTCCCACATGCTGATTGGATTAAACATTTCAAATATCGTATTGATTGAAAAACTGAATCTGGAATTCGGACCGGGACTGAATGTGCTGACTGGCGAAACAGGTGCAGGAAAAAGTATATTGCTGGATGCACTATCACTGGCATTGGGCGCACGTTCTGACGTTGGTTTAGTGCGTCACGGTTGCGACAGTGCATCGGTAATTGCAACATTTGATTGCGTCCCTGATTCTGTGCGGTCGATATTGAACGATAGCGGCATTGATGCTGATGACGGTATGCTGATTTTACGACGCGCATTGGCCGCTGATGGCAAAAGTCGTGCATGGATAAACGACACACCGGTATCTGTAAAAACGCTAAATCAGATCGGTGATGCATTGGTTGAAATCCACGGTCAATTTGCAAATCATACATTACTGAATCCGGCAATGCACCGCACAACATTGGACGCATTTGGCGTCGCGCACATTGATGGATATGCACAACTGTCCCGCGATGTGCGCACGGCGTATAATGAATATCACGCGGCCCAAAAACGTCAGGCTGAATTAAATGAATTACTAGCGCGAGCAGAATCAGAACGCGATTTTTTAGAGCATAATGTAGCGGAATTGCGTACACTGAACGTGCAACCGGGCGAAGAAGACGAATTGGCTGCGCGTCGCAGCGCAATAATGAACGCTGAAAAAGATGCAGCCATATTGGCCGAGGCGAACGAGATACTGGCTCCACGCGGAAATTCATTAGACAGCGTGGTATTTTCAGCAGCACATACCTTGCAGCGTATCAAGACCGAGCCTAATCCGCACCAGGCACAAATTGATAAACTGTATGACATTGCCCAAGATTTATCTGATGTAATTGGCGCATTGGCACCAACAGAAATCAACACCGACAGCATTGACGCCATCGAAGAGCGTCTGTTCGCAATCCGCGCGGCGGCACGCAAGCATCGCGTTTCGGCAGATGAATTGCCTGCCAAACTGGAACAAATGTCGACAGCATTAAACGCAATTGATAATTCTGATGCCGAATTAAAACGCGTGCACACATTGGTTGCAGAACGTAAATCTGAATTTGATAAATTAGCTACAAAGTTGACCGATATGCGTAACACGGCTGGTGCACAATTACGCACGTTAATACTGCATGAATTACCAGATTTGAAACTGGCCCAGGCAGACTTTGCTGTAACCCGCACAGAGATTGCGCCATCGTCCACAGGCGTTGATGATATTGTTTTTATGATAAAAACAAATCCAGGCATGCCGTTTTCGCCACTGCATCGTGCGGCATCAGGTGGTGAATTGGCGCGTTTAATGCTGGCATTGCGCGTTGTCCTGGCCGGGACAAATGCCGCCCACACATTTATTTTTGACGAGGTTGATACCGGCATCAGTGGTGCGACCGCCAGTGCGGTTGGATTGCGCCTGAACAAACTGGCTGCGACATCCCAGGCATTGGTCATTACCCATTCGGCCCAAGTTGCTGGATTTGCCAATCGTCATTTCAAGATAGAGAAAAATGTTATCGCCGATAAAACGACAACATCGGTGCATCAAATTATTGGCGACGAACGCTTGAACGAAATTGCCCGAATAATCAGTGGGGCAGAAATCACCCCAGAATCATTGGCGACCGCACGAACATTAATTCACTGATATTAAAAAAACGCCAAAACTGGCGTTTTTAAACATTCAATATACCATCGGAAAATTCCAGTGTTGCAATACGTGGTGCGCATTCGGCACGGCTAATAATACGTCCATCTGCGCCACGTGCAATCGCATATCCACGCGCCAACACGCTTTTATAACTTAGTGAATTTAACATTTGTCCCACGTGTTCCACAGACTGATTCAATGCCGCCATTTTGTTTTGCATTATATTTGGGAATGTCGACACAATATCTATTTTTTGATGCGCCATAGTTAATTTGCCCGTGATAATTATATTCATTGTGCGCGTCACATCATCTAGGCGTTGTGCCTGTTCCATCACCATTTGGCGCGGATTTTTTATCATAATCGCATCAACGCGCGATTTTGCATTTCCCAGGCGGGTTGTAAAATTCGCCGACATACGATGCCACAGATTATCCAGTTCCTGGAACAGCGACAATTTTGTTGGCACGACGGTCTCTGCCGCGCCGGTTGGAGTTGGCGCACGCACGTCGGCAGCAAAATCAATCAGCATCCAATCTGGTTCATGTCCAACACCGGATATCAATGGAATCTGGCTGGCCGCGGCGGCGCGAACAACAATTTCTTCAGAAAAAGGCAACAAATCTTCCAGACTGCCGCCACCACGCGCAACGATAATCACATCAACATTTTTTGCGTGGTTAAAATATTCGATACCGGCCGCAACCTCGGCCGCGGCGGTCGCGCCCTGGACCGTGGCAGGATACAATATCACGCGCACCGGAAAACGTTCGCGCAACCTGTTTTGAATATCCTGGAACGCGGCACCAGTCGGACTGGTCACGACACCGATTGTCTGGGGCAGGCGGGGCAACGGTTTCTTGCGAGATGCGTCAAACAATCCCAGGGCCGCTAGTTTGCGTTTGCGCTCTTCCAACATTTTTAGAATTGCACCCACACCCGCCATTTCAATTTCACTGACTACAATTTGGTAATTACTGCGTGCAGGATACGTGGTAAAGCGACCAGTAACAATAACTTCCATTCCGTCTTCCAGTTTAAACGATACGGGTGTTCCGCGCCAAATGATAACAGAAATTGCCGCCCCGGAATCCTTTATCGTCATATACATATGACCCGACGTTGCACGTGTAATCTGGGATAATTCACCGCGGATTTTTATGCGCGGAAATGCGGTTTCAACAACGCCCTTTAACAACGCAGACGCGTCCGATACACTAAACACAGTATCTGGCTTTACATATGATTCTGGTTTTTCCATTGAAAATAATCTCTCATCGTTTATCAAGTTCTTGTTTAATCTGGCGAATAAATTCGTGTTTATTTGGTGTGCGCATTTTATCCATCGGACGGTTTATTGGCGTTCCCAATTCATACGGCACGCGCAGTGGCGCAAACTGATCACCAGTTGCATCAAATGCAATACCATTAAAATTATCGCGCAAGAATACAACAGGTGCATATTCCCAACTGCCCATATGAATCGCTGACGGCGTCCATATCTGATCGCCACCGTATAATTCATAGATACAAATTGATGACAAGGCACAAAACCCTTTGGGATATGGGGTAAATCCTCGAAACTGCATGTCGCCGACATATTTGTCACGGAACAAAGGGTCTTTATACTTACTGCGCAAAACATAGGTGATATCATTCAGTGTGTATTGCGCATCAAATTTATCCAACAAAAAGCGGTCCAGTTGTGCGGCACGTTCTAACACCTTGCGCGTGGCATCATCATAAGATTTTATATATTCTTTCATGCCTGAAATTATACCACAAACGCGGCAAATACGCAATCATAATTCCGTCAACGGCCAGCGTGGACGCGGTGCAATTGCTTCATGCACAATACGCCCCAGACGATAATTTTCAATGCCCGCCCACGCAATCATTGCGCCATTGTCCGTGCACAGATTCATTGGTGGCGCGGCAAACACCATGTCGCAACGCGCGGCCAATTTTTCCATCGCACTGCGTATCGCGCTGTTCTTGGCAACACCACCCGCAACCACCAGTGTTTTTGGCGCCAACGCAACAACACGTGCATCACTCATCGCGTTGTTCAAACGATTTATGATACAATCAACAACCGCCGCTTGAAATGATGCACAAAAATCATTTATAAATTCATCACTGTGCGGCCCAGGGTTGCGTTCCAAAAACGTCCGGGCTGCAGTTTTTATACCACTAAATGAAAAATCACATCCCGGTTTGTCGCATAATGGGCGTGGAAACGCAAAAGCATGTGCATTGCCCAACTTTGCGCGATTGTCCACAATTGGCCCACCAGGATAACCCAATCCCAACATTTTGGAAACCTTGTCAAATGCTTCGCCGGCACTGTCGTCCAACGTTTGTCCTATCAGTTCATATTGTCCAACGCCACGCACCAGCAATATCTGGCAATGGCCGCCAGACGCCAACATCAACAAATACGGAAACTCAACAGACATCGCGCCATCTTTACCATTTGCTGCCGCCGCATGCAAGCGCGGAACCAACGCATGCCCTTCCAGGTGATTGACAGCAACCAGCGGTTTGCCTGTCGCCTGGGCAATGCCGGTTGCCGCCATCCAACCGATTAAGACCCCACCAATCAAACCAGGGCCAGCCGTCGCGGCAATAACGTCAATATCATCGATTGTTTTCCCGGCATTTAATAACGTCTGGTGCACAACCTGGTCAATCGCCAAAATATGCGCACGTGCCGCCAATTCGGGAACAACACCGCCATATTTTTGATGTTCTGGAATCTGGGAATAAATTATGTGCGATAAAATGTTGCGGTTTGAATCCACAATTGCTGCCGATGTTTCATCACACGACGATTCAATGCCTAAACACAGAACAGGGCGTGCTGACGCATCCGTCGACGGTGCCCCTGCTAATTTCCCCATATCCATACGAATTAAACTTTCATCAATCATTTTAGTATTTCCAATAATGTTATTCCAATATCGTTTTTGTTTCTGGTGCGCACCGCTATATATTCGTAAAAGTCCACATCAACAACGTGACCGGCAACGCTGGACGCATGTCGTAAAGTGCCACCTGGTAACAAAAAACCCATGTGCACAACCGCCAGGTCAGTGCCCAGTGTATCACTTTTTTTATCATTGCCAACAATAAATAGCACAACCATTGGTTCAGTATTGTTTATCGTCGTGATGTTTTGATATGGGATATATTCCATATCGACCGCAATCGACGCATCATCGACATCAATATTATGCACCCGACGCAACCACGCCGCCCGGTCAATTACCACATGACGCACAGCGGTTTGACCGTATTGCGCACTGGCATTTTTTACAATATCAGAATTATTTGGAATCCAATCAGATTCAATAAAATGATTACGATTTTTAAAACCAATCACACCATTTTTATACCGAATTCGGGTCAACGCATCAACATCGCCCGATGCCAGCGACGTTTCAACAAATGTTGTGCAATCAAACGCATCTGTGCGTATCAGCGGGTCTGTATCCGGCTCGTGCGCTTCGCCCAATGGGTCAATTTGATATCTTGCGCCCAGATACTGTGCACCAATTAATGCGTCATCGGCATGCATCACGCACCCCATCAGCACAAAAACAGCCACGACCCAACGCATAAAAATTATTGATTTTGATTGATTTCAATACCTGTCTGGCACAGGGACGCCGCAGTGCGAACGTCCATTTCACCAGATTCTGGAATTGTTGCCATTTTATCAATGCATGCAACCAGCAGGTCTGTATCCTTGTCTGACGCAACCAGCATTTGTGCCGCAGCGGTGCGGCGATCTAACGATGCCTTGCGCCATGCACTCAGGTTACCATTTTCCAATTCACCCGACCGCATTGTGCACGAAAACACAACAACAACCAACACCAGTGCCGCCACGCCGATTAGCAATTTCAATGATTTTTTTATCAAAAACATTTTTGTTCCCCCTTATTCACATTTTACCAGCCACACATCATAGTCGGCATTTTGCAGCGGATTATCGCCCGGCTCATTGCGCGACATCCAACCACCAAAAATCTGTCCTTCGCCAGATTTGGAAATTTCCAAAAATGCGAAATAATCTTCGGCCTGGAATGGGTCTGTCTGTTTGCACGAGCGCACAGTGATATCCAGTTTTTCAAACGTTGTCGCACGTCCCACCGCCAGATTTACCTGTTGCACCTTGCCGGCAGCCTTGTTCATAATGCGAACAGTCGCAGTGTTGCGATCAATGTATGCGTGCGATGCAATCGGCACACCCAACGCCATTGCCAATCCTAACGAAAATAAAAAAATCTTTTTCATACCCGACATTTTACAATTGCCCGTCCACAATGTCAAATATGTAATAAAAAACGCCCGTTTGGGCGTTTTTTATTGTTCAATTTTCAGTGCAACCGCATATGGGTCATCGTAATTTTCCGGCACACCGCACAAGATACGATAGTCCTGTAATTCGGTGATATTTATCAAACAATAACCATCCTGGACAGTTTCAGGCAAATATTCACCTGTTCCATAAAATTTAGCATTCTTTTCTTTAGCTGCAATGGCTGTTAATTCATCTGTCGCCACGACTTTCAACACTACATCGCCCGGGCGAGTCAAAACCCGACTATTCTCCATATTGGCCGCAACAACGGCCTGAATGGTTGCTACATCTTGGTTTATTGTTGCATCTGATTTGTCGCACGCCGTTAAACTTGCAACGGCAACACCAATTAAAAACATTTTTTTCATTTCCTATCCTTTTTTGTTATGTACCCCGTCATGCTTCACATGCTAGTTTTTTTACGGATATTTTTCAACATTTATTTGACTTTTGATAAAATTTACATCATAATAGCGTTCGCAAATCCCACCAGATTGCCATCACAGTAAATCCAGTTCGCGGTATGCGTGTGGAACATCAACCGACAAGTTTTGTCTTTGATGATGGTTTTTTTGTGTGGTCAAACAGTTAAAAATACTAAGGAGCAAAATTATGGCAACTGTTATTCGTTTGGCGCGTTTCGGTGCAAAAAAACGCCCATATTATCATGTCGTTGTTACAGATTCACGTAACGCACGTAATTCTGGGAACACGTTGGAAACTGTTGGTAAATATGATCCAATGCAGCCACGCGACAGTGAAAAACGCGTTGTTTTAGACGTTGACAAAATCAAGGCTTGGTTGGCCAAGGGCGCAAAACCATCTGACCGTGTGTATCGTTTCTTGGCGAATGCTGGCTTGGTTGCGAAAAAGTCTGTGCCAGTTCAGACAAAAAAGCACTTGCAGTCTGAAAAGACCCAGATGAAAATCAAAGACAAGGCTGAAAAATTGGCGAAAATCGCCGAAGAAAAGGCCGCCGCAGAGGCCGCTGCAAAAGAAGCAGCCGCAGCCCCAGCGGAAACAGTTGCTGAATAATTTTGCAAACCTGTGCGCCCACAACACGTGGGCGCGTTCAGTAAATATACTATGTCAGAAACATCAAAAATCTTGGTTGGAAAAATCGTCGCACCCCAGGGTATCCGGGGCGAGTTTCGCGTCCAGACATACACCGCCAGTCCAATGGATTTCCAGACATTTGAAATCCTGTGCGATTGCTGTGCGCCAGACGCATTTCACTTTGTACGTCGTTTAAATCCGACATCTGATGTTATCGTTGCGAAAATAGACGGCATAAACGACCGCACTGCGGCCGAAGGCTTGCGCGGAACCCAGTTGTTTATTACGCGCGACGCATTACCAGAAACATCAGACGGCGAATATTACCAATCTGATTTAATTGGTTTTACGGTCGTGCGCGACAATCGTGAACTGGGGCGCGTGGCGTGTTTTCAAAACTATGGTGCCGGCGATATTATTGAACTGGATAACGGGGATATGGTGTCGTTCTTGGGCGCAGATGTTGATATGGCAAACAAAATTATCACGGTATAGCGATGCACTTTAACATACTGACCATTTTTCCAGAAATGTTCCCGGGTACACTGTCCGGTGGGGTGGTTGGTCGTGCACTAGAACGCGGGATATGGTCGTATAACGCGATAAATATTCGTGATTTTGCAATCAATAATTATGGCAGTGTTGATGACGAACAATTCGGGGGCGGGGCCGGTATGGTTATGCGCCCAGACGCACTGGGTGCGGCGATTGATTCTGTCAAAACGCGGGGCAGGGTTATTTATTTTTCCCCACGTGGCCCAACACTGAACCAAAAAATGGTGCGCCAGTTTGCCGCCAATCGGGACGCAACATACACATTGCTGTGTGGCCGATACGAAGGAATTGACCAACGAATCATTGATGAATATGATATAATGGAATTATCAATCGGCGATTATATACTGTCTGGGGGTGAAATTGCCGCCCAAGTTTTTATTGACAGTTGTGTTCGCGTGATGGATAATGTTCTGCACGGTGGCAGTGAATCCACCGCAAACGAAAGTTTTGAAATCGGGGGGCTGGAATGGCCGTTATACACCCGCCCGTCAGTATGGCGTGGACGCAATGTCCCAGAAGTCCTGCTGTCCGGTCACCACGGCAATATAGAACGGTGGCGGAAACAACAATCGGACGAAATAACAAAACAACGTCGTCCGGATTTAATAAAGGAAAACAAAAAATGAACATCATTAAAAAAATTGAAGCAGCCCAGGTTGAAAAACTGAAAACGAACAAAAAAATCCCTGAATTCAAAGCAGGCGATACATTGAAAGTCCACGTCAAAATCAAAGATGGTGACAAATTCCGTATTCAGGTTTTTGAAGGTGTTGTTATCGCACGTGATGGTGGCACAGGCAACAACGCATCGTTCACGGTTCGTCGTGAATCGTATGGTGTTGGTGTTGAACGTAAATTCCCATTATACACACCAGCGATTGAAAAAATTGAAAAGGTGCGTATTGGTCGCGTTCGTCGTGCTAAATTGTTCTTCCTGCGCGGATTGTCCGGCAAAAAGGCCAGAATCGTTGAAGATTTGGCTGCGACATCTGCTGAAAAGAACGCAAAATAATTTGGATTTATTCAAATTAAAAATCCCCACATTTGTGGGGATTTTTTTAATACCAACCGCGCAGTTTCATCGCACTGGCAATACGTTTGATAGAATGCATATATGCCGCTTCGCGCATAGACACATTGTATTCGTTTTTGATTTTATAAATTGCGTCAAACGCGTTTTCCATCGCCGCAATTTCTTTTTCTTCAACCTCGGATTCTGGCCAATAATAACCATAGCGGTTCTGAACCCATTCAAAGTAAGACACGGTCACACCACCAGCATTGGCCAAAATATCCGGCACCAGCATTACACCACGCGACGCCAGTATATTTTCCCCCTCCAGTGTTGTTGGGCCATTTGCACCCTCTACCACCAGGTCTGTTTTAATCAACGGCGCAGTTTCTGCGTTGATTGTGTTTTCCATTGCGCACGGCGTCAACACATCAACGTCCAATCCCCAGAACGTGGCAACATCAATTTCTGTTGCACCTGGGAATCCCTGGATACTGCCTTTGTTTTGGGCCTTGAACGCCATCAGCGCGTCAATATCAATTCCGTTTTCATTGAACAGTGTTGTGTTCCACTCGGCTATGGCGACGATTTTTGCGCCCATATCATAACTGCATTTGGCGGTAAAACTGCCGACGTTGCCAAATCCCTGGATTGCGATACGCGCACCACGCATTTGTTTGTTTTTGGTCTGCAGCGCCTGGGCAATGATGATTGAAATTCCCAATCCGGTTGCCTTGGTGCGGCCCAAACTGCCGGCCAGTTCAATTGGTTTGCCGGTGAACGTTCCGAAAGACGCTTCGCCAGACAATTTGATATATTCATCAATCATCCACGCCATAATTTGACCATTAGTGTTGACGTCTGGGGCCGGGACATCTTTCTTTTCGCCCAGGATTGGATAAATCGCATCAACATACCCACGGCACAGGCGTTCCAATTCGCCGGTCGATAATGTTTTTGGGTCAACGATAATGCCACCTTTGCCACCGCCATACGGAATACCCGTCACGGCGCATTTGAACGTCATCCATATAGACAAGGCCGAAACCTCGTCCTTGGTCACCATCGGGTGAAAGCGCACGCCCCCCTTGGACGGCCCGATTGCCGTGTTATGCTGGGCGCGATACCCGGTAAAGACGCGAATACTGCCGTCGTCCATACGAACGGGAATTGACACCTCTAATGTGCGCTGTGGATTTTTTAATATTTCATATACGTCCGCGGGCAACCCCAACTTGTCACACGCAACCTTGACGCGACTTTGTGCAGCGACCAACGGATTCATATTTTCATTTGCCATTATAATCTCCCTTGTAATGAATAATAATGTTCAGGCACTATTCAGCCTAGGACAGTCAGGACAAAAAAGCAAAAACTTTTTGTTCTGGACTTTTGTTGCATATAGGTATAAAATTGCGCCGAACCCGCGGGCGTAGTATAATGGTAGAACGAAAGCTTCCCAAGCTTTAGGCGAGGGTTCGATTCCCTTCGCCCGCACCACCAATTTTCACCGCAGCGTAGCAAGGGCTGAAAATTGAGTGTCCGCCGTAGCATTGTTTGTTATTGTGAACATAGAATTATTATTGGCGGCGCAGGCGGACTGTATGCAAATTATGTTAAATCGGCATTTCGCCGATTTTATTTTTGGCATGTGGCGACGGAAGAGAACCCGACCAGAGGGTTCGAAAACAAGTAGATTTTGCAAGTGAAACGCCGCGAAATCGTCACGGTTTGCCCGCAGGCATTTTTTAAATGCCGAGGGATTCCCTTCGCCCGCACCACCAATTTTCACCGCAGCGTAGCAAGGGCTGAAAATTGAGTGTCCGCCGTAGCATTGTTTGTTATTGTGAACATAGAATTATTATTAGTGGCGCAGGCGGACAACAATATTTAGAATACACAAAAATTGAACCGGCGTTTTGCCGGTTCTTTTATTTGCCACCAACTGGGATTTGCAACAACTGTTTTGGATAAATCAAATCTGGATTTTCAATGTTATTGCGTTCGGCAATAATGCTGAACAATACCCCACGACGCAGGAAATTACGCGCAATAATCCACAGGCAATCGCCACGACGCACCGTGTAATACGTGTCATCATCACCGGTCATTTCTGGCATTGTAAATCTGTGACCAACCTGGGCAACAGTGCGACCATCGCCATCGTGCAGACGAACGGTCAGAACGTATTCTTTGCCTGTTTCCAATTCGCCAACGTCTGCACCCAGACCAAAGTGTTTGTGATCGGATACACGCGCAAAACCAATATATTTATTATCCAGCGACAGCGACACGCGCAAACGCGGCAATGCGTCCCCGGTCACAACAACACGCCCCGTGTCCAGATAATCAATTTTTGATACTACTAAATCGCCGTCTGCCAACATTGTAGGGGCCTGCAACATAGTGCTACCTTCGCTTGTCATCAACAGTGACACAGAATTTTTATATCCGCGTGGCGAGATATAAACAAATACGTTTTCAACGGATTTAGCCGCAGGCGCGGCACCAACCAACGATATTGTATAGTTGCCAGGTTCAAATACGCGTGTTGGCGCATAAACGAATTCGCCGTCTGAATCTGTGCGTTCGGTTGCAACAATCTTGCCATTGATAACAATGGATATATTCTGGTGTGGGGCCCAACGACCAGCAACAACCAGTGTTCCCGCCGGTTCAATACGCACAATATCAAATGACGGAATGGTGTTTTCAACCGTCTGGACAACTGGTTCTGGGATTGCTGGGACGACAACGACACGCGACTGTGCGCCACCACGAACAAACACAACCCAAATTGCGACAAACACAACCAAAATCGCACACATAATCGGGAACCAATACGCACGCAGACCGCTGTGTTTGCTTTGCTTTTCATGACGAACCGCCATGACCACATCGTCTGGGCGTGGTGCAGGGCGCGCAAATATATTCAATGTCTTTAAAAAGCGTCGGGCAAAATTGCGGCGATTTTCCATCCAGTTGTTTTGTTGTGCGATTGCGTCATTGATTAAATCGTCTGTTGAACGTTTGATTTTTTTGTTTTGTTTTGCCATAACGCATCTCCGTAAAATATGAATTCAATACTGGACAAATTATTGCAAATAATCTTTCTTTGTCAACTTAAATATGCTATAATCAGCAAGAAACCAAGGGGAGATTATGAAAACGATAGGGATTATGACGACTGGGGGTGATTGTTCCGGTCTGAACACGGTTATCCAGCGGATTATTCGTGGTGCGCGTTTGCGTAATTGGCGCGTTATTGGGATTATGGACGGCACAGACGGTCTGTGTGCAACGCCACCCCAAATCATAGAATTAAATAACAATGTTTTACCGATTGAAAACGCACGCCTAGCCGGCAGTTTTTTGCACAATGGCCACGCCGGCGTAATGAATTTTGAAACCGCGGTCGCCCAAGGCACACTTGATAAATTCAACAAAAAATTACGTAAATCATTACAAATATTGAATCTGGACGCGCTGATTTTAATCGGTGGCAACGGCAGTTTTTCACTGGCCTGGGGTAACCGCGAAATCTATGCAGATTTGCAACTGATTTGTGTTCCCAAAACAATAGATATGGATATACCGCTGACCGACAAAACTGTTGGCTTTGATACTGCGGTATGGCAACTGACCACGTTTTGCGACCAGTTAATGTTGACCGCACGCAGTCATCATCGTTGGTTCGTTGTGCAATCTATGGGGCGCGATTGTGGTGCATTGGCGTTGCACGCTGGGATTGCCGCCGGGGCCGACGTTATTCTGATACCAGAAATCAAGTTTGATTTAGACGCGGTAATATCGCACGTAAAAAATGCCACAACCGATTACGGTATTATTATGGTGTCCGAAGGGGTATCTGTTCGTGGCCATTCGGGTCGCCCAGCAGATATTATTTCCCGTAAATTGACTGCGGCCGGTATCGCAAACCGCACCGCGTTCCCAGAACATATTCAACGTGCTGGCGACACAACGTCTGCCGACCGTATATTGGCAACGCGCTTTGCCGACTGTGCATTGCACGCGATTGAAAACAACGAAACATACGTCATAACGGCACTTGACGGGAACGCTGTAAAAACGGTCAGTCTGGCGGACTTTTTCGCCGCCGGCGAAGTATCAGACGACCCAAAGATTCCAGGCCTGAAAACATCAGACGCATACGTATCACCGGACGACCCATTACTGGACGTCGCCCACGATATGGGAATTTATATCGGCGAAGTAAAATAAAAACGGGGCAAATGCCCCGTTTTTTATTTCTTTTCAGAAAAGTCTGCGTCACGCGCACCATCTTCGTTTGGCTTGTTATCGCCAGATTCAGATTTTTGCGCTTCTTGTGCGGCCTTGTAAACCGCTTCGCCCAACTTCATTGATTTTTCCATCAATGCGTCTGTCTTTTCTTTCAGCGATTCCGCGGTCACATCTGCCTTGGCCAATTCATCAGACAACGCCTGTTTTGCATCTTCTATGGCCTTTTTCTCGTCCGCGCTGATTTTATCACCGTGTTCTTTCAGTGACTTTTCAATACTGAACACTGCAGCTTCGGCGTTGTTTTTCGCCTCGGCCAGGGCGCGTTTCTGTTTATCAGATTCTGCGTTTGCAGCCGCTTCGTCAACCATTTTTTGAATATCGTCTTCGGACAAACCGCCATCAGATTTAATAGAAATCGTCTGTTCTTTGCCGGTTCCTTTGTCCTTGGCCGACACGTGAACAATACCATTGGCGTCAATGTCAAACGACACTTCAATCTGTGGCATACCACGTGGGGCAGGGGCGATACCCTCCAGGTTAAACTGGCCCAACAATTTGTTATCAGCCGCCATATCGCGTTCGCCTTGGAACACACGAATTGTCACAGCCGACTGGTTATCTTCGGCGGTTGAAAACACCTGGGACTTTTTCGTCGGAATTGTTGTGTTGCGATCAATCAGACGCGTAAACACACCACCCAATGTTTCAATACCCAACGACAACGGGGTCACGTCCAGCAACAGAACGTCTTTGACGTCGCCTTTCAGAACACCACCCTGAATTGCGGCACCCAATGCGACAACTTCGTCTGGGTTTACGCCCTTGTGCGGTTCACGGCCAAAGAATTCTTTGACTGTTTCAACGACTTTTGGCATACGTGTTTGACCACCGACCAAGATAACTTCGTTGATTTGCGATTTATCCAATCCTGCGTCTTTTAACGCCTTTTTGCACGGTTCAATCGTTTTCTGAATCAGGTCATCAACCAACGATTCCAATTTCGCACGCGTCAATGTTGTATTAAAGTGCTTTGGCCCAGTTGCATCGGCCGTCAAATACGGCAGGTTGATGTCCGCCTGCATTTTGGACGACAGTTCAATTTTCGCCTTTTCTGCGGCTTCTTTCAGACGTTGCAACGCCAATTTATCCCCGGTCAAATCAATACCGGATTGCGCCTTGAATTCATCAATCAAATGCTTTAACACGCGTGCATCAAAGTCTGAACCACCCAACGCGGTATCGCCGTTTGTAGATTTAACTTCAAACACGCCGTCAATGATTTCCAAGATGGAAATATCAAATGTACCACCGCCCAAGTCATACACAGCGATTGTGCCATTTTTATCTTTTTCCAATCCGTATGCCAATGCCGCCGCGGTTGGTTCGTTGACGATACGCAACACGTTCAGGCCTGCGATACGACCGGCGTCTTTGGTTGCCTGGCGTTGAGAATCGTTAAAGTATGCCGGCACAGTAATAACTGCATCAGACACAGTTTCGCCCAAATACGCTTCGGCGTCTTTTTTCAATTTCGCCAAAATCATCGCAGAAATCTGGGACGGGGCATATTTCTTGCCGTCAATTTCAACCCACGCGTCGCCATTGTCGCCACGGACAATTTTATACGGCACGCGCACAGCAATATCTTTGACCGCTGGGCTGTCAAAGCGCAAACCCATCAGACGTTTGATTTCGTAAATTGTGTTTTCAGGATTGGTAATCGCCTGGTTCTTGGCGGTAATACCAACCAGCTGTTCGCCACCAGACGTCAATGCAACCACAGACGGTGTTGTGCGTCCCCCCTCGGCGTTTTCAATAATTTTTGGGTCACTGCCGTCCATGAACGCCATGGCGGAATTTGTTGTTCCCAAGTCAATACCTAATACTTTTGCCATTTTTCACTCCTTGAATTTCTTATGCACTTCATATAGTGAACATTAAATGCCTTTTCAAGGCCACAGGAAAAAAATAATACAAAAAAAACCGTCCAAACGGACGGTTTAAAATCAACAATTCGTATTGATTATTTTTTTGCCGGCGCAGCTGGCGCAGCAGCGGCCGCTGTCTTTGTGGCATCGGCTTCTTCGGGCATTTTACCGCCAATTGTTGCAAACGCCAATTCAGCCTGGTGCAGACCCAATTCAATGCCGTCTGGCAATACCAAGTCTGTTCCGTGAATCACGTCACCGATTGTCACATCTGCCAAATCAATAACGATTTTTTCTGGGATTGCATGAACAGAACCACGCAATGCAACCTTACGCACTGCAAAATTCAAAACGCCACCCAGTTTCATACCCTTGGACGTTTCAGCATTGATAACTTCTACTGGAACGACCACGTTGACAGGACTGTTGACATCAATACGTTTGAAATCAACGTGAACAACCGCGTCTGACACTGGGTGATACTGAATATCAACCAACATTGCGTTTTCTTTGCCGTTGTTTGTATCAATTTCAAATAATTTTGTCCGCAAACCCGGTTTCTTTACCAACTGTTCAAAGCCGTTGCCGTCCAATTCAATCGCGACAGGTGCTTTCTTTTCGCCGTAAATAACAGCAGGGATTTTTTTATTTTTGCGGATGCTGCGTGCGGCCCCCTTGCCGGCAACGCTGCGAATTTCTGCATTTAATTTAATTGCCATTTTTTATCCTTTTTAATAGCATTGGTTTAACTGTGCGCGACCTCCAAGGGTGCCGTGCAGGGCATATTATTTACTAAAACATTTGAAAAATCAAGGTTTTTATTGTGCGCTACGCCGCAAAATCAGAAAACGTGCGCGACCGTATTTTTTGTTCCGCAATATATCCCATTCCAAGCCAGGCGTAACGAAATTATCGCCATCTTGTTCCCAGACCAAAATCGTCCCAGGACGCGCAACCGTCGCCACACGGCGCACAAACGCCGCGCCAGTGTCATGTGCCGCATATGGTGGATCAACAAATATCAAATCTGAAACCGCACCAAACTCAGAAATCCGCGTCATTGCGTCTGCCATAACAACAGTTGCACGCGACGTGTCAACATTCCCCAGGTTTTCACGAATCGCCCGAATTGAGGCCACTGCAACATCAGTAAATATCGCATGTGCTCCTGCATATCGAGACAGGCATTCAACACCAAATGCGCCACTGCCTGCGAACGCGTCCCAGACCGTAAATTTATGCGTTGTGTCCACGATTGCCCCCAGCATATTAAACAGCGCAATGCGTGCGCGATTCTGGGTCGGACGCGCCCCATCTGGCAAACGCAGTTTACGCCCACGATATGCCCCTGAAATAATTTGCAATTTTGAATCCATACGATAAAGTGTATCACATGAACCCAATGCAGCAAGCGTTAAATTTAGCAATTCGTGCAAAATCACACGACGATGTGCCAATTGGTGCCGTTATCGTGCGTGATGGTCACATTATTGCCCGCGGCGAAAACAGGGTACAATTGCGTCGCAATCCGACACTGCACGCAGAAATTGTCGCAATAAACCAAGCATGCCGGAAACTGGGAGCAAAATTCTTGGACGATTGCGACATCTATGTGACACTAGAACCGTGCGCGATGTGCGCTACGGCAATATCGTTTGCACGAATCCGTCATGTTTTCTTTGCCGCCATTGATAAAAAGGGTGGCGGAATTACATCTAATGCCCGTGTATATGAAACGGACCGACACCTGTGGAAACCGGCCGTCATACAAATGCCAGAATACGCAGACGCGTCGGCACAAATGTTGCGTGATTTTTTTGCCACGCGGCGTGCAATAAAACGGGGCGATGAATAGTTCATCGCCCCTGTCTCATTTAATCAATCAGATTATGTCCCGTCATGTCTGCCGGTTGTGCAATATCCAACAGGTGTAAGATTGTTGGTGCAATATCGGCCAGTCCGCCGTTCTGAACAGCGTGCGGCACATTTGACACAACAATTAAATTTACCGGATTTGTCGTATGCGACGTCAACGGTGCATTTGTCACTTCATCCCACATTTGCTCTGCATTACCATGGTCTGCAGTTATCAGAACCGTGCCGTCCAAATGCAACGTTGCGGGCACAATACGCGCCAATTGCGCATCCAATGTTTCCATTGCGCGGATTGCAGCAGTTTCATTGCCTGTGTGACCGACCATGTCGCCATTTGCAAAATTCAAAATTACGACATCAAATGATGCCAAGTTTTCCAGCAATGCATCTGTAATCTGCACAGCAGACATTTCAGGCATTAAATCAAACGTTGCCACATCTGGCGAAGGGATTAGTTTCTTTTCTGAATTCGGAAAATCAACATTGCGTTCTGCGTCAAAAAAATACGTCACGTGATTATATTTCTCGGTTTCTGAGATACGCAACTGGCGCACATTATGCGCCGCCAGAACATCGCCCAGTGTATTTTTCACCGGCACATCCGGTAACAGTGCAGGGCACACTGCGTCCAACCCTTCGCCATACTGGGAAAAGCACAACATATGCGCCCCTGTTTTCAGCATTGCACGCACAATTTGGCGAGCGCGGTCACTGCGATAATTCCCGAACAAAAAACCATCATTTGCATTGATTGGGACATCACCAGTGATAACAGTAGGCTTAATAAACTCGTCCGTTTCGCCATGCGCATATGCCGAATCCAACGCGGCGTCAATTGTAGGGGCAACGAATGGACTAGCAGCATTGGCGATAGCGTCAGCCGCCATTTCAGTACGGTCCAGATTCTGATTTCTGTCCATTGTATAATACCGCCCAGACAGTGTGCCCCAAAATGCCTGACCTGTGGCCAGATAATCTGCCAAACGTTCCTGTATCAGTCGAATATATTCTGCCGCCGATTTAGGTGGTGTATCACGTCCATCGGCAATAAAGTGGATACACACACGCAATCCCGCCCCCAGGACGCGCAACGCAATTGTCATAATGTCGTTGATATCAGAATGCACACGCCCATCAGACATCAGACCAGCTAGATGTACAATTCCGCCGTCGCGCTGCACTGCCGTAATAAAATCGCGCAAAGGAACGTTTTTATCCCAGTGTTCTAATTGAAACCGGCGCAAGAATTGATTTACGACACGCCCGGCCCCCATTGTAATGTGCCCAACCTCGGAATTACCCATTGTTCCAACAGGCAACCCTACGGCCGCACCACTGGCATTTAATACCGAATGTGGATACGTATTTAATAATTTATTAAAATAGGGCATATGTGCTAATTTTACCGCATTATGCTGCGTCTGGGCCCGAATCCCAACGCCATCCATAATACATAAAACAATTGGTTTTGACATTATTTTTACCGCCTTTATCTGACGAATATTATATCAGTTTTTTAATTGCAAAATAATAATAAAAATTGTATAAATTGTCCTAGGAACTATGTCATAAACAGAAAGGGGGGTGCCCATGAGTGGAAGACCTTTTACGCCAACAGCCGTAGATGAACACATAGGACAACGCGTGCAATTGCGCCGTGTCATGATGGGTTTATCCCAAAAAGATTTGGCAAAAATATGTGGGGTTACATTTCAACAGATTCAAAAATACGAAACTGCTGGCAATCGTATTTCAGCGTCGCGCTTATTCGAACTTAGCACAGCACTCGAAACCCCTGTATCATTCTTTTTCCAGGGACTGCCCGGCTACACGCCTGTTGAAACACGTGGAGGAAAATCAACTGGCCGCGTCGCGGAACAAAAAAATGACGACCCACTGGCAAAAAATGAATCATTACAATTGATAAATTTGTATTGGCGATTACCAGATGACGACCAACGCAAAATGATTATGAAAATGTTACGCACATTGAATGGGGTTGATTAAAAACAATCAATATTCGTAATAAAAAGACGCCCGAACGGGCGTCTTTTTAGTTGCCATTACGTCTGACTGCTGTCGGGCTGCCCAAAACACATTTCAAATATGCCACAGGCTCCGCAATGGGCCAACATTGTTTTTCAATATCACAGCACACACGTATGCAATCAAAAATAGTTTTTATATTTATTTTTCCCCGTCCGTTGCCAACTATTTGGCCATATAGCAAATACTGTTTTCGTAATATCCGCCCATACTTTCACATTTAGTGCGATACCACTTGTCAGTAAATATACATTCATCTTTGGCACGATCATACGATGCGACCGGTGTTTCTTCGCCCGCGTTATATGCCAAACACCGAATCATTGTCGTGTTTTCAACGCAACGTCCCCATGTCGCACCACTGTCGGCAGTGGCACCACTGGTCCCATATACGGTGGTATAAAATGCCGCCAAATCCTTGCCTGTGTTGTCACCTGCGTCCAACCAATACCCATCAAGAGTTTCGCAAACATCCATCAATTGGGCGTCTAACTGTTCTGTAATATCCTCAATGGCATTTTGAACTTGAACTCGGGTTTGCGTAGGCAACTGAGCATACGTTGCATCCGGATTTGCTGGATCCTTGCAGTTCTGTAATGCAAAGTTTCGAATATTATCTGCTAATGTCGCATTTGACGCCGCGCTAACCGTTGTTGCATCAGCCGAACCGCTTGCCTTGCGGCGGCAGTTCCACGGGAACCCAAGGTCACCAGACGACGGTGTGCATAACGCCTTGACATAGTTATCAATTGCACTGCTGCAACCCTCGGCCACACGGACGGTATCAACTGTATCGACGAACGCCAACAACGCTTTTAGTCCGCACGCACTGGCATCGCCGGTCAAACGGCCATTGTTGTCAAATTGACACATTGAATTATTACCATACAACGCAGCACAAGCAGTAACCTTGTCTTGACACATGGCCTTGGCAGCATATGCACTGATTGCACCCGCCGCCTGTGCCGTAGCGGTATCAAAATCTTTCAGGGCACTAGTCTGTGTGTCATAACATTCCGCCATCGTGCTGACACAGGACATTTTGACTTCTTCCAGTTTTGCCGATTGTGCCTGGGCGATTTCAATCAACGCACTGCGCTTAAATTCTTGCCATACGGTGTTTGCAATATCGCGACATGAATCCAACGCCGCGTTCGCGAACATTTTACGCGTTTCCAAAAAGTTATTAAACTGAGTATTTTGCGCCAACACATCTGTATTCCCACTTGCGCCATCCAGTGTAATCAGTTCATCTAATTGGAACAGGCGTGGCGAATAAATCGGTTCACCTGTGTTTGTATCAATATATGCACCAGTATAATCCAAGCAACGTTTATAGTTAGTGCCACACGCTGTGTCCGCGGTGATTGCTGTTTTAACCTTGGCGATACATTCGTTGACATCGGCGGTATTGTGTGCACGATATTCTTCCAAACGCGCCTCGCGCAGGTACTTTTCTGCTGTGCGGACGGTCTGCTTTACCGTTTCACGCTGAGAATTCACCTTTTTTTCATATGCGTTACAATCCTGGCTAATCATGATATTATACGCACTTTTTGCCATGTTCAGGACAGCATTGCTTTCACAAGAATCCTTTATCAACGCCAAACATTGCTTGTTTGCCTGGGTAAACAAGGCCTGACCTTCCAATTGTGACAAATCAGAACCGCTGTTATCAGAAAAGATTGACGACCCACCACTATTTCCCCAGATGTCATCTACATCAACTGAAAAATCCAGATCCAAAATTCCTAACGAAGTGCCTGATGTTGCGCTGCTTGCTTTTTTCTTGCCTGACAATAAATCACCAATTTCCGACAACATTGCCGCTGCGCCACTGGTATCATTTTTGATTGCCTGTTCGCCAGCAGTTGCGCTATACATCGCGTTCACTTCGGCGGCAGTTTTATCAACCGCATTTAAATTATTACTTTCAAATTTGGCCAATAAATTCTTGGCCTCGTCCAGAGCAGCCTCGGTATTTTTGAATTCAGTATATTTAGAACTGCAAAAACAACGACGATATGTGTCGTTAGCCTTGGCGCAAAACTGGTCCATACACGTGGCATATGCCTCGCGACAGGTAGCGTATCCGCCACCAATCTTGGAAATATCGTCAAACACCGCGGTTGCGCGTGCGACCGATGCACGCGATGCTGCGCGTGCCGTTGTTGCCGCACTGCCACGCGATTGTGTGGGTATGTTCACACTGCGTGCGACATTTGATGACGACGCACGTGAAGTATTTACCGCAGAACGCGCCACAACATCAGATGATGATACAACGGTATTTATCCGCGCCGCATTGCGCGGTGTAATTGCAGATGACTGGCCCCGGGACATACCCGATGCACGTTGTGTGGCTGCGGCACGTGACGCGACACCTGATGATACGCCAGATATGCCCGACGCAGCCCGCGTCGCACCCCGCGCATCCGCCCGCACAGTCGCAACACCCGCTGCGCCACGTGGGTTCGGTGCCTGGTCAGCGTTTGCACCCCCGACACAAAACACTGTTGCCATAACCAAACAAGATTGGATTAAAATATTCTTGCGTATGGTCATTAGTTTAGTTCTCTCTTTGATTTGCATTGTATCACTTTCACACCGTGTGAATCAACACCGAATTTATTCAATACAGCAATTCACTGCATTTTTTACCCAATCTCCCAATTTGCGAACCGCAGACTTTGATTCTGCTGGGGCAGCAACTGTCTGTTGTGCGCGTTTTGATTTTTTTGCTGGCACTGCGTCCGTCTTTAAAGAACACTGGGCTAATGCCCCATCATAAAAATCGGGAACGGCCTGTTTTACACCGGTCAAATCAATCAGATTCATATTGATACCCCAGAACAAAGAATACAAATCATATGACTTGTTAAACAGGTCATATGCGTCCTTGGCGTTACCAGCTCCCAGAGCCTTGGTTCCAACCTCCATCAAACGCATTGACGCAGCCAACAGATGCTTTGAAATACACCACACCTCGCCATTTTCGGCCGATGATGGTTTTACGATACGCTTCATCAGTTCCTTGCGCATTTCACGCACAGTATTTATCATATCATAAAAACCTGTCTTGCGTGTTTTTGCGCCGCTGAAAAAGAAATGCTCTTCCAATGATACCAAATTCATCAGCGCAATGGTCAAATCTTGGTCAGACGATAAATCCAGCGGATTTACCTTTTTTGACTGGTCAACTTTTTGAATCATTTCGTCCAGCGTCATTTTTTTATTATCGCGTTTCATTTTTTATTCTCCTTTACAAGCAAATTATCATTGCCCAACTGGCTAATGCCAAGACAACCAACGGCAAAACAACTTTTTCAAATGGAAAGTGTGCGTGGCCACCATTGTGCGCCTTCATCCAATCATACAGTTTTTCAACCGCGATAAACAACACCGCACCACAAATCGTTCCGAACAATACAGGGTCCATTGTGAATGTGCCACAAATTACCTGGGGATTATATTGCACCCGCCCCATGTAAACAAAACCTATCATGGCCACCGATAAAATTATTAACATTGGATTACGACCGCGCCAATTCCAGCCACGCTTGTCACAGAGTTTAATTGCCCAATATCCCAACAGTGTCAACAGCGCACCGGCCCACAGACCGACAACGCTGTCTGGGACGCCCAACTGGCGCGCGATTTCCAATGATGCGCCAATTGCAATTGTGCACACTGGACATGCTGGATTTGCCAACACCGACGTTGGTAACAATCCCAAAAATAACGCTAAAATTTTTTTCATTTTTTTCCTTTCCCTTTCTTTCAACGACGATTTTACAAAAATTAGCCATATGTGGTCAATATGATTTTACGACTGCACGCATATGCGCACTGCGTGCACGTGGATTATGCGCCAATTCAACATCACTTGGTGTCTGGGGGCGCAATGCCTGAAAGGCCGGCTTGGCAACCACGGGCATACGTGGGTCGCCAGCCACAGTTGTCCACGTGCGGAACGTATTTTTAACAATCCTGTCTTCCAGCGAATGAAACGTTACACATATACACTTGCCCCCTGGACGCAACCTATCAGGCACTGCGTCCAAGGCGCGTCTTATCTCGCCAATTTCATCATTAACAGCGATACGTAATGCCTGAAACACTGGCGCAACATCGTGCGGATTATAAATCAAATCACGCAATGCAAATGTTGTGCGTGGTGCAACACGTTTTATCGCGTTTGCAATTATCGCCGCCTTTTTCACATCACCATATTCGCGTAAGATACGCGTTAAATCAGACACAGATAACTCATTAATCAATTCTGCCGCCGTTTTACCAGATTCAGACATCCGCATATCCAGTGGCGCGTCTGCGCGAAATGAAAAACCACGCGACGCAATATCAATCTGCATTGACGATATCCCCAAATCAAACACAATTGCGTCAAACATGTCATCAATTTCCGACATTTCCGAAAAAGGGCGGGGCACAAATGTAAATCGGTCGCCAAATTCGGCGCACATTGCGTCTGCGTCTGGGCGAACATTTGGGTCACGGTCAAACGCCACCACCGACGCGCCAGCATTTAAAAATGCACGTGAATACCCCCCGGCACCAAATGTTGCGTCCAATACATGCAATCCCCGAACGTCCTCCAGAACGTCCATCACCGCGCCCAACAAAACAGGAATATGCTTTTCCGTCATTCTATTTCAACCTTGATACCCAAACCGATTAAATCCTTGGCCGTTGTCGCGCCCAATTCAACGCCCGTCGGCAACGCAACAGACGCCGTCTGGTCTGCGCCATGCAAATTCAAGACCACACGCGTTGCGCCGTGTGGCAATGAAATCAACGCCTTTTTAACCGCCGGCAAAACATCTTTGTTATAAATTTCCAACGTCAATTTACGCGCAATCTTTGCCACCCACTGCGCCAACGGTGTAATAGAGTCAACAAAAATAGACACCCTGTCATCGCGTGCCGATGTTTTTCCAGAAATCAAAACTACGTTTTCTGTGGATAAAATCTGAGCAAACGTCGCCGCCATATCACCAAACGCAACAGCATCAATATTACCAAAACTGTCTGAGGCATTTATTGTTATCATATCTTTGCCTGTCTTGGTCCGTCGACGCGAAAAAGAATTCACATTTGCAGCGATTTGCACAGGTTTTCTGTCGCCCATATCAACCAGTGTTACACTGGTGGCTAACTTTGCCCGCTGTATCAAATGCTTATACTGGTCCAATGGGTGCGCTGAAATATAAAACCCTAGTGCCGACAATTCGTTTTCCAGTCGCTGGCCAAATGTCCATGGTGCCGTTCGCGGCAGATTTTTCAACAATCTGTTTTCGGCAACATCGTCTTCAACAGTATTAGCAAACAGTGACAGTGTATTCGCGCCATCTTTGGATTTTGCCGCATACGACAAAATCGCATCAGCATTCATAAATATCGCCGCGCGATTCGAACATAGTGAATCCAAAACGCCGACCTTGGCAAACGCTTCTAAGATACGCTTGTTCATAATTGGCGCACACCGTTTTGCAAAATCAGTCAGATTTTTGAATTTACCGTTCGCATTGCGTTCTGCGACAATCGCATCGGTTGCCGCCGTGCCAACGCCCTTTATCGCCGCCAGAGCGTAAATAATTTTTCCATCACGCACAGTAAATAATGACTCACTCTGATTTATATCAGGTGGAACAATTTGAATATTAAAATTCGCCTTGGCATCATCAACAAACAGTGCCAACTGGTCAGTATCGTTCAGATTACTTGACATTGATGCCGCCAAGAATTCGGGTGTAAAGTTCGCCTTTAAATACGCGCACTGGTTTGCGACAATTGAATACGCAATTGCATGCGATTTATTAAATGCATATTTTGCAAATTCTTTGAACTTTTCCCACAGGTCTTTGGCCTGTTCACGATTCAAGGTATTTTCCTGTTCGCAACCGTCCAAGAATTTCACTTCTAATTGTGCCAACAGGTCCAGTTTCTTTTTGCCCATCGCCTTGCGCACAGTATCGGATTGACCGCGAGTAAATCCTGCTAACGCACGCGTCAGCATCATAACTTGTTCTTGATAAACAATAATTCCATAGGTTTCTTTTAATATCGGTTCGGCCTTGGGGTGAACATATTCAATTTTTTCTTCGCCGTGCATACGGGCAATAAATTGTGGAATAAACGCAATAGGCCCCGGACGGTTCAATGCATTCAATGCCGATATTTCCAAGAAACTAGTCGGGTGCATTTTCCGCAATGTTTGCTGAACAAACACGGCATCAAATTGGAATATGCCTTCGGTCTGTCCCCGTTGCCATAATGCCATTGTCTTGGCATCATCAACCGGTATTTCGTCCAGGTTTACATTGATTCCGCGCGTCTGTTGAATCAATCGCACTGCATACTTTAACACAACCAGTGTTTCCAACCCCAGAAAGTCAAATTTAATCAAACCGGCTGATTCCAAATAGTGTCCGTCAAACTGGCACGACGGCAAGGCATTTGCCGGGTCGCGATAAACCGGCGCGATTTTTGTTGTTGGGCGGTCACCAATAACAACACCACAGGCATGTTGTCCCAGATTACGCAAAGACCCCTCTAATGCTTCAGCGATTGTGACGACCTTGTTCATATCTTCATCAGTTCGCAATATATATTGCATTTCAGACGACGTGTCCACCGCATCTTTTAATTTCTTGGCGTCCTGGGGAATCAGTTTAGACAAACGGTCTGATTTAGAATATGGGATTCCATATACGCGCCCAATATCACGAATCGCGCCACGGGCCTGCAAACTGCCAAAAGTAATAATACGGCACACCGAATCATGTCCATATTTATCACAAATATATGCCAACACGCGTTCTATCCCCGTTGGCTCAAAATCAACGTCAAAATCGGGCATTGAAATACGGTCTGGGTTCAAGAATCGTTCAAACAGTAATCCATATTTCAGCGGATTTACATGCGTAATTCCCAATGCCCACGCCACGATTGACCCAGCACCAGATCCACGCCCAGGGCCGGTCAAGACGTCGTTTTTACGGCACCAATCAATATAGTCCGCAACAATCAGGAAATACCCCGGGAATCCCATATTTATAATTACGCCCAGTTCAAATTCTGCCTGGTCATAATATGGCTGTGTATCAGTAATACCCTGGTCGCGCAGCCGGGCAGCCAACCCATTCATAGTATTGTCACGCAACATCTGACATTCGTGTTCCAAATCATCGCCAAATCGTGGCAACAATGGTTTTTCATGAACATTGACCATAAAACCACAACGGCGTGCGATTTCTGTGGTATTCTCTATTGCTTCGGGCAGGTCAGAAAAAATCTCGGCCATTTCTTGGGGCGATTTAAAATACTGCTCGGACGATTTGCGCGGGCGATCAGGGTCAATAACCTTGGTCTGGCCCAGGACACAGGACAGGGCATCTTCGGCCTCGTAATCTGACGCGGCAGCAAATGCAACATCGTTTGTTGCAACAATTGGGATATTTAATTCACGCGCGATATTCAGAAATTCTGGTTCTGTTTTAATTTCATCTGTTAAACCATGACGCTGAATTTCCATATAGAATCGGTCACCAAATATATCCAAGAATTGTTTTGCATACGTGCGTGCGGCGGCATTTTGTGCGTTCAAAATCGCCATGCCGATTGGCCCAGTGTGCGCCCCCGACAGACAAATTACCCCACCTGCGTGTGACGCCAATTCTTCAAGCGTAACGTATGGCCCCAGATGATGATTGTCTGTGCGCATATACATGATTCGACTGAGTTCACACAGATTCAAATACCCATCATGATTTTGTGCCAATAACACAATCTTGGACAGCGACCCCACACGCAGAATTTTTGGGTCAGCCGCATGTTGATTTAATGATAATTCTACGCCGATTATCGGCTGTAATTTTGCCGACGGCATAACATCTGAAAACTCGGCACAGCCAGACATCAAATTAGTGTCTGTCAACGCACACGCCGACATACCAGCCCCGCGACACAAATCAGGAATTTTCTTGATTTTTATTGTGCCCAGCCCCATTGACAACATTGTATGTGTCCGAAGATGAACGAATTGACTTTCCATGTCGCCACGATAGCAAAATTAACCCCAAAGTCGCAACCAGATATTTATCAAAATGTAGATTTTTCTATTGACAACAAAAACGCCCCCGTTTGGGGGCATTTGTGTTAATGTAATTTTCCACAACAGTGCTTGTATTTTAATCCAGAACCGCACGGGCAGGGTGCATTACGACGCGCGTCCATTCCAGACGCCTTGTTCAACGTTGCGTCGTGCTGGGCACGCTGTTGTTCAGTTGCATCAACATCTGCGCGTGTCAGTTCCATACGCGATATATACGATACTGACATAATTTTGAAATTGTTGATTGTATTTTTGAACAATTCCAACGCTTCGCGTTTATATTCATACAACGGGTTTTTCTGGGCGTATCCGCGCAGTCCAATTGCTGTCTGCAAATAGTCCATCTGTTGCAAGTGACGTTTCCATACCGCGTCCAATGCCCCCAACATCATTTGGCGCGACGCCATCTGCATCAATTCAGGGCCATATTTTTCCGCCTGGGTGTTATAGCGACGCATAGCCAGGTTATACAAAACTTCATACGCCTTGTGTTCAGTAATGTCTTCGTCTGTTTTCCATTTTTCAATATCGGTTATGTCCAGTGCAAATGCACGCAACATTGAATCGTGAATTCCTGCAATATTCCAATCCATCGGGTGTGATTTTTCTGGAATATTATTTTCACAGATGATTTCAACCACATCACCAATCATTTCACGCGCCAACGGGGCCAGGTCTTCGCTTGTCATCAAATCATCGCGCTGTTTATAGACCACACCACGCTGTTCATTCATCACGTCATCGTATTTCAGCAATTCTTTACGTGCCTCAAAATAGCGTGCCTCTACGCGCTTTTGTGCCTTTTCCAACGCCTTGGTTATCCATGGGTGCGTGATTGCCTCGCCTGGTTTCAGTCCCAATGTTGTCAGCATACCGTTCAAACGCGCCGCACCAAAGATACGCATCAAATCATCGTCCAGTGCCAAAAAGAATTTAGAATCACCTGGGTCACCTTGACGGCCACTTCGTCCACGCAACTGGTTATCAATACGACGCGATTCGTGACGTTCTGTTCCAATTACATACAGCCCACCTGCGTCCAAGACCATCTTTTTATTCTGTTCAATACGGTCGTATATTTCTTGTTTTTTAGCCTCGTAATCTGGTGCATTGGTGTCCAATTCGGCAATCAAATCTTCGGCATTACCACCCAGTTTAATATCGGTCCCACGACCCGCCATATTCGTCGCAATTGTAACCGCACCCGGCGCACCCGCCTGGGATACAATTTTCGCTTCGGATTCGTGGTGCTTTGCGTTCAAGACCGCCGGATTTATCCCCAGTTTTTTACGCACAATTGCCGCCAATTCTTCGGACTTTTCAATAGAAACCGTTCCGACCAAGACCGGCTGTTTGCGCGCCATACATTCCTGAATCTGTTTGATAATCGCGTCGTATTTTTCATCCTTGTTGCGATAGATTTCGTCGTGATGGTCAATGCGCGCCACCGGACGATTTGTCGGAATAGACACCACACGCAACTTGTAAATTTCTTCAAATTCGGCGGCCTCGGTCATTGCTGTTCCAGTCATACCAGCCAGCGTTTCATACAAACGGAACAGATTCTGATATGAAATACTGGACACCGTCTGATTTTCAGGTTGAACTTTTACGTGTTCCTTGGCCTCTATCGCCTGGTGCAGGCCGCGTCCAAAACGACGACCGGTCATCACGCGCCCAGTAAATTCATCAACAATCAAAACCTCGCCATCGCGAACAACATAGTTTACATTTTTCTGATACAGATGATGTGCCAATAATGATTGCTGCACATGCATAACCACCGCCGCATTTTCAGACGCATACAGATTATCACCAACCAAAACCCCCGCGTCTTTTAACAGACGTGTGATTGTATCAACCCCGGTTTCAGTCAGGGTGACGTGGCGGTCTTTTTCGTCTTTCTTGAAATCAGACGGCGACAACTGTGCGACGACCGCGTCAACCTGGGCATACAGTTCACTGGTATCTTCGGACGGCCCAGAAATAATCAACGGAGTGCGTGCTTCATCAATCAAAATACTGTCCACTTCGTCAACAATTGCGAAATACAGTGGTCGTAAAACTTGTTGTGCCTTGGAAAATTTCATATTATCGCGCAGATAATCAAACCCCAGTTCAGAATTTGTCACATACGTAATATCACACGCGTATGCTGCACGACGTTCATCATCAGTCATATCGTGCTGGATTATTCCGATTGTCAGGCCCAAGAAACGATAAACCTGGCCCATCCAATTGGCGTCACGCGCCGCCAAATAATCGTTGACCGTAATCAAGTGCGCACCTCGACCGTGCAACGCCTTTAAAAACAATGCCAATGTTGCAACCAGTGTTTTTCCTTCGCCAGTTTTCATTTCGGCAATTTGACCACCGGTCAAAACCATACCACCAATCATCTGGACATTAAAGTGACGCAGGCCGATTGTGCGAACTGACGCCTCGCGCACCAATGCAAACGCATCTGGTAACACGTTCTTTTCTTTTTCGCCCGACTGCAGGCGAGTCCGCAATTTCTGTGTTTGTTCGCGCAATTGGTCATCTGTCATTGCGTGATATTTAGGCTCTAAATCATTTATCAGCGACACCGTTTTATCGTATGATTTTACCAAACGGTCATTTGCTGAACCTAATACTTTTGAAATAATATTTTTTAACATAACTTTTCCTTGTCTTTTTCCCCAGATTTATAGCAATTTTGCACCTTGCGGTCAAGATACTTTATGATATAATGCAGATAACAAAACAAACAAGTGGCAACCGGGATATTTTCCCATAATATCAAGAGCAGAGGGCAATAATGCGAGAACCAATTCATCAGTTAAAACAATCAGATATCAGCAGCGAAGTATTTATCGTCGCTCCGACACAAATTGAATATATTGCGCAACTTTTCGCCGACCGTGTTGCTGACGCGATGAATATGCGAACATTTGCGCCAAAAATTCGTCAGATTGCGTCACAGTCCTTGCGAACAGCATTATCGACCGCCCGCCACGCCGGCGAAAAATAGTATCACACACCACGGCGTATTCAGAATCATCATTTCAGGGCAACAGTGTTTTTTGTCCGTCGCAAACACTTTCCCCCTCTGGGAAACCGGGGTGGGGCGGACTGACGGTCCCATAAAAACAACCAAACAAAAACGGGGCGACGCCCCGTTTTTTACATACTGTCATCGTGGACCGAGTATGTGGTTGTTCCATTCTTGACACGCAACTTGCCCTTAGATGTGCCGCTGGTCATATTACCATAGTATGTGGTATCACCAACCTTGACATTCAGCGACGGCGTGGTCTTTTTCGTATTACGCAAATATACCTTGTTATCGCCAATGTGCAAGATTCGTCCACAGTCGCCGATTTCGTCTGCGCCGGCACCGTAACCGATTGTGGTCTGACCTGTTGGGCACTGATTACGTGCCAAGGTAGCATTTTGTCCAACTGTGCCACCCGCACCATAATACCCCGTGCCCACATTCACACAACCTGCACCAGCCGTTGCGACGTATTGACCGCCACTGCACGTTGCTTTACACGACGCCAGTTCAGCGTGGGCGGCAGCTGTTGTGCCACTGTTGGTATAGCCCTTGGCTGTTGCGCACGCCGTACATGCACTGGCCTTGGCCGACGAATACGTATTTGTCGCACAGACAGCCGTTCCTGTACACGCCAATGTCTTAGTTGACGAACCACTTGCGGCGACCTGGCATCCGGTTGTATGCGTTCCCGCCACAGCAGAAGTACATGTTGTTTTTCCAGTTGTATCGGTATATGTCCCGGCCGCGCACGCCGTCTGGCTGGTCGCACCAGTGCCACTGACATAATATCCGGCCGACGCAGGCGTCCGACCACCAGTCGAGCCCCAATTTACCTTGGTTCCACCCGCACAGTATCCACCCGCAGTGCACTTTTCTTCGGCGGCTTTTGCCGTTTTAACAAAGTTTGTTGCCGTTGTCGTCAAATAACACGCCGTTGCAGGGCCAGATTTTGCCGGACTCTTGGTATATGCACCGGTCCCCAGCGAACTGCATGCAAACTTACCCATTTCGTCTTCGTATGTTCCGGTCGAGCATAACGGCATCGACGAATAACCAGGACAGTAACTATTCGCCGGACATTCCGCAACATTGTGATAATACATAGGATGTGTTGATGTGTTGCAGTATGTAGAACCATACTTGTCCACCATATACCAACCCGGATTCGCCGCTGTATAGTATTTGCCACCACCAACATCGTATTTACCCGTTGTCGAATTATAATGCACGCTTTCGACGTTAAATCTACCGGCGGAATTCGTAAAGGAATAATACGCCATGCACGACGTTATCGCACCCAGGCCGTTGCCCCATCCCTGCAGCACAAAAGTGGTGCGTGTCGGGTTCAGATAATCCGCTGGATATGTTGTGCGTTCAGTTGTTGAATCCGCCGGCGGACATGCCGTTGGTGAATTAGTCGCACCATACGCCACCGATGCCGATGGGCAATAATGCTTGACCGGACAGATTGTTTGTGTATTGTCGCCCGCCGTTGCAATATATTTACCCGCGTTTGTTGTTACCTTGCATTCAGAATTTTTGGTTTTACCATTTGTATTATCTGACGTATAGATTGATGGACATGTTGTGCACGATGTCGCTGTGCCACCAGCCGAATATGTCGCGCCGGTGCAGATTGGACATGTTGTTCCACTGACGATGTGTCCTGCTTTCGCACTCAACTCCGTATTGACCGTCACAGGCCCCCATGTTGTTGCACCATTGGATGCAGCAACTTGTTTGTTATTACCAGACGCACAACCCGCTGGGGTCGGACTGATTTGGACACAATTGGTATGTGAACTCCATCCGGTGCCGGTCGAATTCGCCTTGGTCCAGCCAGATGTCAGAACAGGGCATGCCTTGCATGACGCCATACCGGCACTGGCCGCATATGTCCAGTTTACACATGTCGTTGGCGCAGTGGCCGATGCCGCACAAGATGAACCCGCTGGGCAAATTGTACATGATGTCGCCGTTGTGCTGGCATAATAGCCCGCCTTGGACTTTAATGTGCTCAGCAACGATATTGTGCTGCTGTATGCGGTTGCACTGGACGCCGCGCGCTTGACCGTTCCACTGGCGCAATTAACCGGCGTTTGGTATTCATAGCATGCAGTGTATGCGCTGCTGCCAGCTGGGGACGTAGCCGTCCACCCAGAATCCGCAGTCGGACAGGCCGAACACGATGTCGCTGTTCCACCAGCGCTGTATTTCGCAGTGCCACACTGAGTACAAGTTGCAGCCGCTGTATTATTGCCACTAATTACATAACCACCGGTCGCTGTCACACCATATGTCGTGGCAGGCCATGCTGTCCCTGTATACGTCACGGTGTTCGTTGTAACCGTCGAACAGCCTGTTATCGTCTTGTTCGGCGCAGTGTACTTACACGATGTGTTCGCAGATGACCCCGCCGCAGAAGTATACGTCCCGCCAGATACAGATACTCCTGTTAAACCGCTGCATTGATGCTGAACACCTGACGAACACCATGTCCCACTGGTACACTGTGACTGGCCAGTACAGTTGTTATTGCTGGTGTTACAGCCTGTCGTGTAATAACCCGTTGACACAGTGCTGCACGATGCCGAATGTGCTGCACTATAGTGTGTCCGCCCGGTACATGCACTGCATGATGTCGCGGCGCCACCAGCACTGTATGTCCCGGCCGCGCAACCTGTACAGGTCTGGCCAGATACAATATACCCAGGCTTTGCTTGCAATGCCGTCGATATTGTCGTTTCGCCCCACACAGTCGTGCTGGTTGCGTTTTGTTTCAATACACCTGCACTGCAATTACCACCAACGCTCTTGGTCTGGTTACACTGCGTTACCGCCGTCCAACCTGTGCCACTGTTACGTGTCCAACCAGATGTCTGGGCAGGGCACGCACTGCATGATGTTGCCGTTCCGCCAGCTGACCACACCGCACCACTGCACTGAGTACAAGTTGCAGCCGCTGTATTATTGCCACTAATTACATAACCACCAGTCGCTGTCACACCATATGTCGTGGCAGGCCATGCTGTCCCTGTATACGTCACGGTGTTCGTTGTAACCGTCGAACAGCCTGTTATCGTCTTGTTCGGCGCAGTGTACTTACACGCCTTGCTGTTCTTGGACCCCGCAGCCGAAGTGTATGTTCCACCAGATACCGATACACCAGACAGGCTGCTACATGCTTCATATCCAGAACAACCAATGTAATCACCTGCATCATCTTTGGTGGCACAACCAGATGCAGCGCCCGGATAAGACCCTGCTGGTATTGAATCACAGGTTCCAGCGACACTGCCCCATGTCCCTGCTGGACAGTATGCTTTGCTTGCACATGTGCCACCGGTATTCACCGCATTCCATTCACCTTTGATTAATGGCACATTACCACCTGTTCCCCCATAATAAACCTTGGTTCCACCAGGATAGTAATATGCTGTGGTGTTGTCACATGTAATCTGATTCGCATTGGCTGTTGCAACATATTTGCCTGCAACAGTTGTTAAATAGCAATTGCCACTCGCCGCACGCGTACCATCACTGTGCGTATATTCGCCCGGGCACGTTGTGCACGATGTCGCTGTTCCGCCAGCACTGTATGTCCCATCGCCACACGGTGTACACGTAGGATTGTATGTGCCAGCGCCGCTGATGTAATATCCCGCATTACACGTTGTGGCGTACGTCACTGTTCCAGTGTCGCTTATGGTCAGTGTACACGTACCATTTGATGGTTGAATACAATTATGTGCCCACGCAGCAAACAAGTTTGTATTGGACGTAAACGTTGTATTTGCTGGCAGTGTTCCATTCGCCGTTATGCGCCGCGTTCCCGTGCCGCCTGACGCGGTCAAATCAGTCTGTTTGCTCGTATAGAATCCGCGGAACGTATACCCATCGCGGCTTGGAATGTCCGCTTTGCTGATTTCGTTTGTTGCCGCACTGTTACTGTACCAGCCCGTTGCATATTTTTGATAAATCGTGCTGTGTGTTGCAGAACCGTCATAACTCTTTAAATAAATCGTGCGGACCGTTCCAGTACAAGCCCCAGCAATACGTGTTCCACTACCTAGATAATTAGAGTCACACTTATACTGTGCATAGAATGTAGTATTACCACTAACATTGCAGGCCGCGGCTGTTTTGAATGTGCCATTTGCCGCCACACACTGCGTTCCACCAGATGCAGCCGAAGTATTGTAGTGTCCGGCATACGATGCATTTGGCTTAGTCGGCAATGGCGACAGTTTTGTTACGACATCTGAACATGCGTTGTCACTGTACCACGTTGCCAAACCCGTTTTTTTATACAGCGTCGTCGTCCCAGAACCACCATTTTTTATTCCGTTCAATGTAACCTTGTTACAATTCGCAGAACAGGTATATGAAGCAGGAGCGGTGCTGCTGGCAGAGCCACTACGCGTGTAACCAGTTGAACATGTGTTGATGGCACACTTGTCCAATACTTGCCTGGTTGACGGTGACCACGTTGGCGTCGTCCATGTGGCAGCACCAATCACGTTTGAACATGCAGAATCACATTTTATTGATCCAGTTGAACTAGTTGTATTTCCATCGGTACAGATTTCCAGACCAAATGTTTCTGTTAAAACCGTTGCTTCGTTTGACGAATCGCATTCGACCCTCTCCTTGCCAGGACACGCTGCACCAACAGGACATATATCTACCGATTTATAAGAAGCATAACCTTCGTCACAACCCGATTCATCGGTCAGGTAATAACCAGGTCCAACCGCATCGTATAACCAGCTGGACACTTCTCCTTGGTATCTCTTTGTATCACCTTCTACGAATACATATTCATGCAATCCGACTGTTTGACCATCAGTCACATTGGGATCCGGATCATACCACACCAACGCCATACACTCTGTAATCGCACCACGTCCATTTGCCGAGACTACCTTGCCTCCTACCATCTGCGAGCCACTGTATTCTTCAGGGAATATTTCACGTCTGTTCTCTTCACTGTTGGGGTCTGGACACTCTTGCTTTATATGTTGCTCGCAAAATGTGGTGCCTGTACACTGCGCCTGGCCAGTACATGCCATATAGCTGCTATCACATCCTGTGCCATGATAACCATATGACATTGTCGCACAGGCCGATGCAGGGGTAGCCGACGCTGTTTTATATGTTCCCTCCGCGCACCGGGTCCATACTGCATAAACCGTGGTTTTAGCCGTAAGAACCATCGAAAACGCCCCTGACGTTGCTGAACTTGCAGTTGACCATCCAACTAAACGATACCCCGCACGACGATAACTTGTGCCAGTCCCCGGATTCAAACTGCACGCCTCGCCAAAATTACATGTGGTTGCCGCCGGCGTCGTGCCGCTGCCGCCGTTTAATACATAGGTTACCTTAACCGTTTTTTTGACCGGTGCGGCCGTGCCACCAGGACAAGTATACTTGTCGATATTGTTGTATTGTCCCATGACAGAGCAGGGACGACATGCGTTTCCAACCGCAGGCGTACCATTATACGTTGTTGATGACGCATTAGACGTCATGTAATAACCCACTGCGCAACTGGTATATTGCTTGTACGTGGGACATGAATAGCCTGCCGCCAGCACATTACCGACACAAAAAACACCAAATACAAATGCAAAAAAACGCAGAATTCTGGACATTCTTCCCACTTCTTTTTCTCTTTTATTACTCATCTTAGAAAAAAAGCCGCTTTCACTGCAAGAGAAAAATGCTTTTTTACCTTTAACGTCATGTATCTAACAAAATTTTCGTTGAATTTTGACAAATTACTGATAAAATTTTGTCCATCCAGACGCACAGAGCATAGTCGCCCAAAGAACCATCATGGTTCCAAGGCGGAGGAAAGTCCGGACTGCATGGGACGGCACATCGGCTAATGACCGAGCGGGGCGACCCGACGATTAGAGCAACAGTGACGAAGCGATTAAATTCGAGTGAAACGGGCAATCTCTGTGCGCAGCAACTTCAAATAGGCCCCCGCTTAAAGTGTCCCACCCAGGGGGCGGGTAGAAGGCTTGACGTCCGGTGGTAACATCGGATGCAGATTGATTATGCTCGCTACCCCGATGGCGGTTGTTATGACGGCTCCGGGGCAGAACAGAATCCGGCTTATCGTGTGTCTGGTAACCGTCCATCTGGGCGGTTTTTTTTTAGTGACGGAGTGATAAAGTGATAGAGTGAAAAAGTGTAAATGGAAAACGTCACCCCGACGAAGGTCGGGGACCATTGCCCCGCAGGGACCGACTATGCCGACACCCCGGCACGTTGTGCCACCCCGGCTGGTCAGGGGGGGGGGGAAAAACTACATCACATAACCTTGCCCTGGGTCGGGTAAAAGGTCAATTGGATTTTTTCCCACTTTGAAAATTCATTTTGTGGCAACATCTTGAATGGCTGACACACGTTTATTGCCGAACGAATCGTGTCCAGGACATATGCAAACGCCGGGTCAGAATCTGCACGTGCCGCCGATTCGAACCACACATCACGTACCGTACCATTGCGTCGCATTGTCAAGTGTGCCACCGCACGAATATCCCCAATGCCCGGATGATTTGTATCAATTGCCCAACAGCGCGTCATCGCAACACGCAACGCGTCGACCACCGATATTGTCAACGTCCGGTCCAATGACACAACCTGGCGATTGACACGGACAACGGTCTTTTTACGTGGGGCGGGGGCGTCATCTGGATTCTTGGCGTCCGACGGGGTCGCAGTGTCCTGGGGCGTATCGGGCGCGGTATCGTCTATCAATGATGGTGATTCAATCGGTTTATCATCAATCGCCGGCGCGGGTTCGGTTTTTTGTTCTGGGTTCGGTGCGTCGGGTGTCGGGGCGGTGTCCGCATTGACATTATATAATATAGATTCATCCCCAGACACGCGTACCGCATTCAGGTCAATTTCATAAATCTGAATTCGGTCAGGCGCAACCAAAGTTGCACGGTCAACCACCAACGCAAACGACGTTATCATTACTGCCAATACCACCAGATGCCCCATCACGGACATCATCAGATTTTCAGACTTGAAAATATTAAAGTTATATTTCATATCAGAGTTCAGAGTTCAGAGTTCAGAGTTCAGAGTTTTAATCTTCAGCCTGACCAGAACCCACCGTTTTTGTTGTTGCCATTAAAATTTTTGTTATCTCGTTGCAGTCAGCATACAAACTATTATATTCAGTCAGCGTTATATATTTGCTTTCCTTTAACAAACGCAACCAATATTGTGTTTCTACACTTTCCTTTAACGCAATATACACCTTGGACACAAAATCTTTCTTGCTTATCGCGCATTCAGATTCTGATAAATTCGCCCCGATGCTCGTTCCTGAACGCAGTATCTGTTTTGATAACACGTATTCCTTTCTATCTGTGGTCAGCACATTGTATAGCTTTATTATTCTCAGTGCAAAAGTTTCACTTTTTTGTCTTGCTATGCTATCTTTCATATTGCACAACCCCTATCTGAACTCTGCACTCTGAACGTTGCACTATGCCACTTACTTATCCACCTGGGTGCGCAGCCCAACACGTTGGAACCCGGCATCCTTTAATTTACCCATAACCGACATCACCGCGCCATAGTCGGCACGACGATCGCCGTTTATCATTATCGTCAATTGTGGGTTTTCCCCGCGCATTGCAATTGCACGCTTTACAACGTCGTCACGCGATAACTGCTGTTGCCCAATAAAATAGCGACCCGATGCATCAACACTGATTTGAATTGCATGGTCATTACCCGTCAATGTGGTATGACCGGCATTCGGCAAATCCAAATCAATGCCCGTCGTCATCATTGGGGTCGTTACCATAAACACCGCCAGCAACACCGTCATAACGTCAATCATTGGCGTCAACGAAATTGCGGCATCAGAATTTCTCTGTCTTCTGCGCGACATAAACGCCCCCTTATTTACGTGCGGCCTGCATTTCACGACGCGTGTCATCCAAGTCGTCGTATAATTCGTCCGCTTTCTTGATAAAATATTGATACGCGATGGCCGCTGGCACCGCAGCAATTAATCCCAACGCCGTTGTTCCTAATGCCGTCGCCAACCCCGGCGCAACAACGCCAATTGACACCGACTGATTCACGCCAATTGACGCAAATGAATCCATAACGCCCCAAATCGTGCCAAACAAACCGATAAACGGCGCGACATACGAAACCATAGACAAGAACCACAAATTCTTGTCAAACGGACGCGTCAGACGATCTGCAATCAAATCCAGATTATCAGCTGATTTAATTTTAACCGGATTTTTGCGTTGATAACGCCACAGGCGGATTTTTTCAATAATAATCGCCCAGGACATAACACTGGCCGCTACCAGAACCAGTGATATAAACAATGTTACAATATCACCGGTAAACAAATTTACCAACGAGAAACTATTTGTCATTTTCCTTTCCTTTTTCCTTGATTATTCCACAGTTACTTTCTGTAAAATCTGATTGGGTATGCGCTTGGGACGCATGTCGCCATCAATATATACAACCGTTAGGCCCAGTATAGCACAAATTTCATCACCACGCACGAACTTTTGTTGTAAATCCATTGACGCCGCGCCAACGTGCGTTATTACCGTTTCAACCACAAATTCATCGCCCAATTTTAATGGCTGGATATATTTAATATGCAATTCACGCACAACAAACCCGATATCATCACCAGGCACATACCCCCCGCGAAACCAATCCATACGCGCACGTTCGGCAATTTCAATATACCGACCGTGATAGACAATACCACCCGCGTCCGTATCCGCGTATGCAATAGCAAATGGAAACGTATGTATGATTGACATTTGGGACGGCTTTTATCTCTGCTTGCTGACCACCATAGGATTGACAATACGTTCAATCACTGCCGACGGAATACGCTTTGGGCGCATATTGCTACCGACATAGACAGCCGTGCTTTTCATAATAGCACAGACCGTGTGACCATGCATAAATTTCTGTTCCATCAATATCGCCGCGGAACGCAAGTCTGTAACAGATGTTTCAACAACCAATTCATCACGAACATGCAACGGACATTTATACTGCACCGATAAATCTCGAATTATGAACCCAACGTCACCTTCTGGAAACGTTATCCCACGCAGCCAATCCATACGCGCACGTTCGGCAATTTCAATATATCGACCATGATAGACAATACCGCCCGCATCAGTGTCACAATATGCCGTCATAAATGGGAATTTATGAATGTTATACTCAACAGTCGTCGTCATTGACATAATTTTATTTCTCCAACCCTAGATGGGTATATCCAGCGTCCGTAATAACACGCCCACGTGGCGTGCGCTGAACAAAGCCCAATTGCATTAAATATGGTTCAATTACATCCTCTATGGTGTCAGACGGTTCTGACAACGCTGCTGCCAAATTTTCGATACCGACCGGCCCCCCAGCATAATGCCGAACAATCGTTGACATATACTCGCGATCAATTTCGTCCAGACCACACCCGTCAATATGCAATTGAAACAGGGTGGTTTTGACTGTATCTGTGGAAATCGTGCCGCACGACAACGCCGTTGCAAAGTCACGTGCACGCTTTAACAGTCTGTTTGCGATACGAGGGGTACCACGCGCACTATGCGCCAACATCAACGCCGCGTCTGCATCAATTGGTGTGCCCAAAATATTCGCACTGCGCATAACAATTTTTGCTAAATCGTCCGGCGAATAAAACGTCAGGCGCAAATCAATCCCAAATCGGTCACGCAATGGATTAGACAGCAACCCTGTGCGAGTTGTTGCGCCAACCAGCGTAAACGGTGGCAAGTCAATACGAACACTTTTCGCAGACGGTCCTTCGCCCAGCATGATGTCCAATTTGAAATCTTCCATTGCGGAATACAAAACTTCCTCGATTGCGGTCGGTAAACGATGAATTTCATCAATAAACAACACGTCCATCGGTTCCAGCGCAGTCAATATTGCGGCCAAATCACCTTGCTTGGTCAACATGGGAGCTGACGTCGCACGAAAATTTGTTCCCAATTCGTTTGCCACAATATGCGCCAATGTCGTTTTGCCCAATCCCGGTGGCCCGTATAACAGAACATGATCCATTGCCTCGCCCCGGGATTTGGCCCCAGATATAAACACAGACAAATTCTGTTTCAGCGCATTATGCCCAATAAAATCCGACAATGTATGTGGACGAATAGACGCCGCCATTTCATCGGGTATATTTGGGTCTAAAAATCTATCTTTGTCCGTCTGCATTGCTACAACAACTTGTCTTCGGCGTTTTCACGACCAACATATGCCTTTAAGTCATTATACATCTGGCGCAGATCTGCTGGTGTAGAATAATTCACATCGGCATTTTTTACCCGGATTGTCTCCAAATCAATCTGTGCCTGTTTTTTTAATACCTGGGTCAAGTGTGATGCAAATGCCCGCGCATCATCTGCCTCTGCCGCCCCCTGTAATAACAGCCCCCGGTTTGGGCGTGGCGACAAGAATGTAAAATCCGAAACGCTGGCATCTGGCGATACCAAGGCAAAACCTGACACCTCGGGCCGGCGCATCATTGCCTGCAATACATACCACGCACCCAATTGGTGACCAGCCAACCAGATTTTAGCACTGTCCTCATTTTTATTCTGAATCCAGTCAATTACGGTCGCAATATCCAACATATTATCCGCCGTGGTCCCAATTGCCCCCTCGGAATCATTGACGCCGCGATAGTTAAAACGAACCACAGAAAAGCCAATATCCATAAATGCCCGGAACATCGCATATGATACACGATCGTTCATGTGATGCTTTTGCCGCGGATTCCCAGACAACACGACCGCCAATGGGGCAGACGGCACGACTGATTTATGATATACCGCATGCAACTTGCCAGACTCGCCGGAAATAATGACATCAACCATGGCTCTCACCTTTTTATTTTTGCTATCTCTTATCAATTTCGCATTATAATGTAGAACAAACAAAGGTCAACTTGCAATAAAAATATTTTTGCTTTGACACAACACGCGCAAATGTTCTAAGATTTATCTACGAGAGAACGAAAGGCTTTGATATGGCTAGATTTATTTTACCAGTGATTATCGCATCTGTATGCGCGACTGTCGCCCCTGCGTTGGCGGACGAAGAAATCGTGTATGATAATTTTCAGACTATTTATACCGAAACCCCGGTTCAGTCTTATTACGCATACCCAGATGACCCGAATTTCATTCCAGAAACAGAATTTATGGAACGCGCGGATAGCCTGGACTATGACCAGAACATTATTGACGCACGCGCCACCGAAGAGCAGGCACACCCAGGCGTAATATTTGCCGACCGTCCTATGATTGTGTGCCGTAATTTTGGGTGCACGCGTCTAAATGAAAAAATTACACGGACGTTTTTATTTAACAGCCTGGCCAATATGTTTATGATGAACGGCCACTCCCGTGTTTATATATGCGAGGCAGACCCGTTTTCGCGTGACTGCCTGCAATCAGGCATATCGTTCCCAGTCCGCAGTGGCATTGCCAACGCCCTGGTCAAAATTCCCAAGGCGACTATTTCCCAGGTAAATGTTTCAACTGGTTTGTCCAAGGCGACCGTGGGTATGACATATGAATTCTTGGTCAACGGTATTGAACGTCGATGTGAACCGACTGTTATGGATATCGTTGTGCCAATCAATTCTCAGGCAACACTATCCAACCGTGAATTTGCCTGCAACATGACCAGCGACGGTATCAGCAACGTGTCATTGTTGGTCAGCATTGATTATATTGACTTGGATTATGGTATCCTGGGCGGTTACTACTCGTTGGGCATGCAGGGCCCAACAACCGGTGGCGGCACAGGTTACGCGTTGTTCAAGACAGAATTTACGACAAACGGTATGACTTTCCGCGCCGCTGTTGATGGCGACGACGGCGGCTCATCCAGTGCCAGCAACCGTCTGCGCACAATTCGCCCAGGGGAATACGCCGTTGAACCAATGCAAAAGTAAATGAACAAAACTGTTCTGATTATTGATGATGACGATATACTGCGTCGAACATTGGCGCACGGATTGCAAAATAACGACTTTAACGTTATAACGGCCCAGTCGGCCGAAATGGGTGCTGATGTGCTGGGGCGGGTGACGGTTGACGCAATCGTGCTGGATCGGATGATGACTGTCACAGATGGTCTGACGTTTTTAAAGAATCTGCGTGGGACAGGCGACGCGACACCAGTAATTATGCTGACTGCGATGACGGGCTCAGAAAACGCAATTGACGGATTGGATGCGGGGGCAGACGACTATTTGGCCAAACCGTTCCAGTTGCGGGAATTGATTTTGCGCTTGAACAACATAACTCGCAGCCGCACCACCACATTTGAATCCACAATGCCGTATGGTCTGGCATTCGCAGACGACGAATTCTTTGTATACGATGCGAATGGTAACCGCCGTATTTTAGGACTATCGGGCGAAGAAAAAAAACTATTGGCCCATTTAACCCGTCCAATGGGTAATATCGCGCCCGCGTCGCCCATGGTTGCAAAACGCTTGCGTGGGAAATTAAATAGTGTATTATCCAATCTGGATATAATAACGATACGTGGTCGCGGGTATAAATTGATATCCACGCCCACCACAAACAACAATAATGGTGACAAATAAATGAGATTGATACCACGCAGCTTTTTATGGCGCACAATTTTGATGATAACTGTCCCACTAATTGTGGCCCAGGTTATTGTTGCTAATGTATTTTTCGGTAACCACTGGGATCGCGTTCATGCGACGTTGGCACGCACATTGGCGGGCGAAATTACAACCATGATGAACTTTATGGACAGCGGTGATAACGACGCATTGTCATCAATGGCACGCGATATTGGGATAAATGTTTCCGTAAATCCGCACCTGAATCGTCCCAAAAAAAACGATAATCATTCCCGCGAAACAGGCCGTCTGGCGTCGGAATTGTCAAAGCGTCTGAACAGACCCGCCAAAATCTATATCGACAAGGACAAACGCCTGATGTTCGTTGATATTCCAACCAAGAACGGCAGCGTTGCAACATTTGGCACATCACTATATCGTGTGTATTCTACCAGCACCGAGGTGTTTTTGATTTGGTTAGTTGGCTCGTTCCTGATTGTATTACTGTTGATATCGCCATTTATCGTGCTGCACACGCGCAGCATACGCAGTATTGCCAAGGCTGCAAATCGGTTTGGACGCGGTTTGGACGCGCCAGGATTCAAGCCATCGGGGTCACGCGAAATACGCGACGCCGCCATCGCAATGATTACGATGAAGGAACGTTTGAACAGATATAACCGCACTCGCACAGATATGTTAAACGCGGTCAGCCATGATTTAAAGGCCCCATTGACACGCATGCGTTTGGCGGTTGAAACTGGCAGCGCAACAAACGACGAACTGATACGCGACATTGATCGCATGTCTGAAATGGTTAACGGATATCTGGCATTTGCACGTGGTGAAACACCCGAAATTGAACAGACAACCGAATTGCCCGCAATGCTGTTACGCACAGCGCGTGACGCAGCCCCAGATAAAAAGATTGAAACAATATTCCCGGACACGCCAGCACAGTTCTATGCGCGCCCGATGGCATTAGCACGCGCATTCGGCAATATTATTGAAAATGCGGCACGTTTTGCCAAAAAGAAAATCAAGATTACCGAGATTGACACCGCTGACCAGGTTGAAATTATTATTGAAGATGACGGCCCCGGCATTCCAGATGATAAAAAGGCCGACGCAATGCGCCCATTTGTCCGCCTGGATAATGCACGTGGGCGCGACACCGGGGGAACTGGACTGGGGCTATCAATTGCCCAGACCGCGATTGAAAACCACGGTGGCCAAATGTTCCTGGAAAACAGCGAATTGGGCGGTCTTCGCGTCCGTGTTGTACTGCCAATATAACAACAATTTTTTACGACAGGTATAAAAAATGAACTTGTATAAATATATATCAGATACGATAAACGACAAACTGGGCGTGGCGGTTAAACTGGACGTGCCACGTAACCGCGAATTTGGGGATTTTGCCACAAATGCTGCTATGGTCATGGCAAAGAGCGCCGGCAAAAACCCACGCGAATTGGCGGGTGAATTATTACCAAAACTGCGCGAATTGGACTTTGTCGCCGACGCATCAATTGCCGGCCCAGGCTTTATCAACATTAAATTACGCGATGATTTTATTTGGCACGCCACATATAACGCGCCAAACCTGTGCACCACACAACCACTGAAAATCGATTTAGATTACGGCGGATACAACGTAGGCAAGGCGTTGCATATCGGACACCTGCGCACGACAATCGTGGGCGATACATTTAATCGCATTGCCAAATCATTGGGGCACAAAACTAAAAGTTACAATCACATTGGTGACTGGGGTCGTCCGATGGGACTGATTATCACGTGGATTATGGAATACGGCATGCCCCAGAACGCCACAGAATTAAACAAAATCTATCCGGCTTCAACCGCACGTGCTAAAACCGATAGTGCATGGCTGGCACGAGCCAAAGAAACAACTGCAAAACTGCAAGCGGGCGATGCGGAATGCAAGCGTATTTATGACGCGTTTATGAAAATATCATTGACACAAATGGACACAGTGTTGCGCCGGTTAAACGTATTGCCATTTGACGCAACAATGGGCGAACGTGGCGTTGCCGAATACGTCCCAGAAATGCAGAAAATCTTGGAATCCAAAAACCTGTTGACATTGGACGATGGGGCAATGATTGTGAACATCAAACGCGATGATGACCGTGCGCCAATGCCACCGTTGATATTTCGCACCAGTGCTGACACCCAAACATATGCCGCCGCAGACCTGTCGGCGATATATTACCGCACAAAAACAGATAATCCGGATATTATCGGATATTTTACCGACTCACGCCAGAATCTGCATTTTCAACAGGTATTTCGTGCCGCCCGTTTGGCAAAAATCACTGACGCCGAATTATTCCACACCGGGTTCGGTGCGCTGACCGGGGCCGACGGCAAACCGTTCAAGACCCGCGATGGTGGCGTGGCAGAATTGCTGGATATTTTGGATACCGCGCGCGACGCCGTGCGCACCCGTGTAACGGACGCCGGCAAACAACTGGACGACGACACAATTGACGCAATTGCATTGGCGGCGGTCAAATTCAACGACCTGATTCACGATGTTCGTGCCGATTATATTTTCGATCCGAACCAAATTACCAGTTTCGAGGGACGCACTGGTCCATACATATTATATACCGCCGTGCGTCTGAATTCGGTTTTACGTCGGGCAGGGGACACAGTGTCTGCCCAACTGACAGAATTGACTGCTGACGAACGCAATTTGTTGATTGAAATTCTGGATTTTGAACGCACGGTTCAGTCCGCATTTGACAATCGTACAACCGATATGATTGCGAACTATGCATACGATTTGTGCCAGTTGATAAATTCATTTTATCACAATTGTCCTATTCTGCGCGAAGACGTTCCATCTGACGCCCGGGCGCAACGCCTGCACATCGTGCGAATTGCCGCCGATGCACTGGGGCGCACAATTGACCTGATGGGACTGCGCGTGCCGGACGAAATGTAATAAAACGCCCATTCGGGCGTTTTTTTAGTGATAAAGTGATTCAGCGATAAAGTGAAAAAGTTGTATCACTGTTTCACTCTGTCACTTTGTCACTATATCACTTCCTCACTTTTATGCGGTATTATTATACCGCACGGATTTTTCTTGACATTTCTGAGCAGTTGCGTCATAATACGTGCGCTAAATTAGTAAAAACCTAAGGAAATATAAAAATGGCAGCGACAAAATCGTTAAAAAAGTGTGAATTGGATGCCAAATGGTATTTGATTGACGCGACCGATTGCACGCTGGGGCGTTTGGCGGCATTTACTGCAAACATCCTGCGTGGCAAGAATAAGCCTACATGGACACCGAACATGGATTGTGGTGACCATGTTATCATTATCAACGCAGACAAGGTTGCGCTGTCTGGTAAAAAGGCTGACAAGACAAAGTTCTTTTGGCACTCTTTGTGGACCGGCGGAATCAAAGAACGCACACTGGGCCAAATGCGCAGCGAAAAGCCAGAACAGTTGGTTTTCAACGCTGTTAAACGCATGATGGGACGCCGCACAGCGGTTGCATTGGCGAACCAGCGTTTGACCAAACTGCATATTTATGCTGGTGCGGAACATAAACACGCCGCCCAGAAACCAGTTGTTATCAATTTTGCCGAATTGAACCGTAAAAACAAAAGGGGCGAATAATGACAGAAACTAAAAAGACTGCAACAGCATCAAAGACGGTAAAGAAAGCCGCCCCAGCGAGAAAAGCACCAGTTGCCAAAAAAGCAACCGCTGCGGAAAAGGCTGCATGCGTTAAATTGACTGGCGCAACATATGCAACTGGCAAACGTAAAGATTCCGTTGCACGCGTATATTTGGTTCCGGGCAAGGGCAACATCTTTGTCAATGAAATCCCGGCCGACAAATATTTCCGTCGTCCAGTGTTGCAAATGATTATTGCGCAACCATTCGGCGTTACAAAACGCGAAACTGCATATGATATACACGCGATGGTTATTGGTGGCGGTTTGTCTGGTCAGGCAGGTGCTGTAAAACACGGCATTTCCAAGGCACTGGAAAAAATCGAACCAGAATTGCGTCCGGCATTAAAGGCCGCAGGGTTCTTGACCCGCGACAGCCGCGTCGTTGAACGTAAGCACTTTGGTCACCACAAGGCGCGTCGTTCGACCCAGTTCAGCAAACGTTAATTTGCCGAACACAGACAAAAAATCCCGCACAACGCGGGATTTTTTTATTATTGCGTTTATAAAAAAAGCGTGCAATAATCACACGGCAATTACATTTTAGGGGAACAATATGTTTACAAAAGAAAAAATCAAAGATTTACATTATTCCGTAAACGGAACGATTTCTGCGGCCGATGTTCAGGCGGCGGCCGATGAAATTTTGACCGAATACGGCAAAACCGCAAAAATGCCTGGATTCCGTCCCGGTCACATTCCATTATCAGTTCTGCGCCAGAAATTCAACGCATCAGCAACATCCGAAGCGGTAGACAAACTGATGAACAAGGATTTGAACGATTTTATTGCAGACAAGAAAATCCGTTTGGCGGGCGCACCCAAGGCTGATTTGGCGGGTTGGGAATTTGGCAAAGACGTTGAATACACATTAGAATTCGATATTTTGCCAACATTGCCTGCGGTTGACTTGGAAAAATTCACCGTTACCAAGAAAACAACTACTCTGGACGAAAAAGAAGTCGACAGCGCAATTGAAAACCTGCGCAAAAGCCGCAGTACTGCTGAAAAACAGGCCGACTCCTACAAGGCTGCCGATGGCGACACCGCAGTAATTGACTTCAAAGGATTCATCGGCGATGACGCATTCGAAGGTGGCACAGCCGAAAAGCATCACCTGATTTTGGGCTCTGGCGCATTTATCCCAGGATTTGAAGACCAAATCATTGGCCACAAAGCAGGCGACGAATTTGACGTCAACGTTAAATTTCCAAAAGAATATCACGCAGATAATCTGGCCGGTAAAGATGCACGCTTTGCGGTCAAGGTTCACGAAGTTCGCAAGCACATCTTGCCAGAATTGACAGACGACTTTGCCAAAACCGTTGGCCAGGAATCTGTTGACGCATTGCGTGAACACATCCGCAAAATCTATAATGACCAATATGCCGAGGCCGCACAACGCGACATGCGAAACGAATTGTTGGACATCTTGGCAGACAAGGTTAAATTAGAATTGCCAGAAACATTGGTCGAACAAGAATTAGGCATGGCAAAATCAGAACACGATCGCAATCATGCGAACTGTGGCGACAATTGCAAATCTGACGATCATAAATGGGACGAAAAGAAAGAACGCAAGGAAGCCGAACGCCGCGTTAAACTGGGGCTGATTTTGGCAGAATGGGGCACCCAAAACAAGGTAGAAGTGACACGCGACGACCTGCAACAAGCCGTCTGGGCCGAAGCGTCACGTTACCCAGATCCGAAACAGGTGTTTGAATTCTATAACAAGAATCAAAATGCCTTGGCAATGCTGCGCGGTATGATTTTTGAACGCAAGGCATTGGACGCAATGTTGACCCATGTCAAACAAAAAGAAAAAGCAGTAAAGCCCGAAGAATTATTCCAGGCTGCACCTGTGAAATAAAAAACGCCCGTTTGGGCGTTTTTTTATTACGGTGTTATCTTTACCGTGCGTTTTGCTTGCGCTGTTCCAATTCCTTGCGACGCAGACTCATAAACGTCGCCCCAGCAACGCCCGCATGCAGCATACCAACCGCCCACCATGGGGTATATGTTTCGGTATTGCATACTTTATCAAATTCGTCAGATGATTCTTCTTCATCAATCCATGAATTTTCATAGTAATCGCCATTCTTATCAACCGGAATGCGTTTGCCTGAAACTGTTCTGATATATCGATTCGCCGCCGGTTGATATTCAGTGGATACGTATGTTGTGTGTTCTGGATTCGGATTTAGCGAATACGCACATTCAAAACGATGCGCTAATGAAGCGTTATCCATAAAATACAGTCCCTTGTTCGGCATAAAGTGAACAGCAACGCCAATCAATGGCACAACGACTGCGCTGGTTAAAACTGATTTTGCAATATTTTTTGCAGTGTTCATTATCAACTCCCTTGAAGTTTTATCGCTTTATTGTATTACAAAATAATATTTTGTCAATAGATATATTACATCTTGATTTTTCAAAAAAATCCATGTATAATCAGGGCGATTTTGCGGGTGGGCGCATTATCAATCCGACTAACCCCACAAGTCCTTTGCATTATTTTGCAGATGGCAAGCTTTGTATGAAATTTTCTTATGAAAGATTTATCCAAAGATTTATTTAATCCTATCTCTGGCGAAGACTTTGTTCAGATGTTCGACAAGAACTACGGCAACCAAGAAACTTTGCAGGGTTATGCAACCAAGGGAACTGTCAAAGACATCCGTGGCGATTTTGCAATGGTTGACGTCGGTCTGAAATCCGAAGGTCGTGTTCCATTAAAAGAATTCGGCGCATCTGTCCCAGCCGTGGGCGATATTATTGACGTTTTTGTTGAACGTTATGAATCCCGCGAAGGCACAGCTGTTCTGTCTTATACCAAGGCTCGTGCTGAAAAAGCATGGAAAGACTTAGAAAAGACCATTGCTGACGGCATTGACCCCGAAGGCACAATTATTGACGTTGTTCGCGGTGGTTACACCGTTGACTTGGGCGGTGTATTCGCATTTATGCCATCGTCCCAGGTTGACCACAAACCTGTTCGCGATGCCAAATCATTGATTGGCCTGAAAGATAAGTTCCGCGTTTTGAAAATGGACGCATTGCGCACAAACGCAATTGTATCACGTCGCGCAATCCAGTCTGACTCCATCGCAGCCGCACAACGCGAAGCGATGAAGAACATCACACTGGGTGCTGTTATTGAAGGAACCGTCAAGAACATCACAGATTACGGGGTGTTCGTTGATTTGGGTGGCATTGACGGCTTACTGCACGTCACAGACCTGTCCTGGAAACGCGTAAATCACCCACGCGAACTGGTTCACGTTGGCGAAAAGATAAAGGTCAAAGTTATCCAGTTTGACCCAGAATCTCACCGCATTTCGCTGGGCGCGAAACAATTGGAAGCCGATCCTTGGGATACCGCGTCCCGCGCATTTAACGTTGGTGACACAGTGTCAGGCAAGGTTTCGTCTATCACTGATTACGGTGCATTTATTGACCTGGGCAACAATATCGAGGGCTTGGTTCATATGTCTGAACTGTCCTGGACAAACAAAAACATCCACCCCAGCAAGGTTTTGCAGGCCGGCCAGGATGTCAACGTTGTCGTCTTGGGCATTGACCAGGAAAAACGTCGTATCTCGTTGGGCTATAAACAGTTGCAACCAAATCCATGGAAACAATTTGCCGAAACCCACAATGTTGGCGACGTTGTAACAGGCCCAATCAAGAACACAACCGAATTCGGTCTGTTTGTTCAGTTGACCCCAGAATTAGACGGTATGGTTCACATTTCCGACCTGTCTTGGAACAAACTGGACGAAGAAGAACTGAAAAAGTTCGTTCGTGGCCAGGAAGTGACAGCGAAAATTTTGGATATCAATCCAGAAAAAGAACGTGTCACACTGGGCATCAAACAGTTGACCGAAGGCGCAGACAACAAGAACGCAGCCATCAAGAAAGGCGCAGTTGTTTCTGGCACTGTATCTGAAATTACACCAGATGAATTGATTTTGGCACTGCCAAATGAAATCCGCGGTGTTATCCGTCGCACAGACCTGTCACGTGAAAAAGCGGAACAGGACACCAGCAAGTTCAAAGTAGGCGACACAGTTGAAGCATCTGTTGTTTCTGTCGAAGACAACACTGTAAAACTGTCTATCCGCGCATTGCAGGTGACCCTGGAAAAACAGGCTGTCAAAGAATACGCCAACCAGGCCGACAGTGGCTCTGTCTTGGGCGACATCTTGGGCGCTGCGATTGAAAACAGCAAAAAATAATTTACGTTTGTAAATTATTCCTAGATCCCCGACATTCTTGTCGGGGGTTTGTCTTTATGATATAATGGATATGCTATGAAAAAAGATTTGATTGTTTTAATGGGTGCCCCAGGCGCAGGCAAGGGCACTTTTGCACGAATGCTGGGCGAACGTAAAAAATATTGTTATGTTGAAACGGGTGCACTGTTGCGAACATTGCCGCCAGACAGTCCAATTGGCCAGATGGTTGCACGGGGTGAATTGGTTCCAGACGACGGATTGTTTAAATTGATGCACGACAATATTTGCGATGACGCTGACGTGTTGTTAGACGGTTTTCCGCGCACATTGTCCCAGGCACAATGGTTGATAAAATCATACGCAAAAAATTTTAACATCCATATCATCTATCTGGACATACCAGAAAGTGTTATAGAACATCGCCTGAACAAACGCCATGCCGAGGGCAGCACCCGTGCCGACGATGCCAACACAGCAATTGTCCAACGCCGAATAACAACATTTTGGAACATAACGATGCCGGCGATTGAATGGCTGCGCACCGCGCCTGGCATAAAATTCAGCGATGTTGATGTAAGTGGCCTGGATGTGAACGAAAATTTCGCCAACATCATTGCCGCATTACAACAATAAAAAACGCCCCGAATGGGGCATTTTATTTACATAATACTGCGACGTGCAACACTGAAAAACGCAAAACCCAACAACAGTATCATTATTGCCAAGAATATTACCACAGCCGCACTGTCGTATTCTGCGAACGGCAATTTCATATTCATGCCATAATACCCAACAACAACCGTCGGCACCACCAGAATAATATTCCACATAGTCAAACGATTAATGTATTTATTCGAGTCCATGTTAATGACGCTTTCAAATGTTTCTTTGATTGATTTTAACATTTTACTGTATGACGTCACAACCTCGGTAGCCTGGGACAATTCAATACGCGCATCTTCGACCAATTCAGCGGCATCATCATTCTTGATAAACCAACGCATTTTGTCCAGTTTATCTAACACCGCCACATTACCTTTTATCCCAGCCATATACAGTGTGTAACTGTTTTCAACTTCTAGTAATGCCATCAAGTCACGACGATGAATATGATTACTCAACGCTTTTTTGGATTCCAAAACACGCTTGTTCAATTCCTTCAAGAAACGCAGATATGATTCCGCGATATAATAAATAACGTTTAAAATAAACTCCTCGCGAGATGTTTTTTCATCCTTTTTTATCTTGTCTAACAAATCGCATCGCTTGCGACAAACAGTGATGACACGTGTTGCCGAATAAATAATCGACAGCGGTTCTGTATGCCACAGTGTGTCTGTTTCACGATTAATGATAGGAAAACGCACGATGATGACCTTGTAATCATCTTCCAATTCGATACGTGGCTGTTCATCAGGGTCCAAAATGTCTGAGATAGTATCCTCGTCAATTTTGTATTTATTTTGCAGTTTTTCAAAATCTTCGTGATCGGGATTTCCGACATTCACCCAAGAGAATGATTTTAATTTTTCAGTCACAAACATGGCCATTCTCCTTGTTTTCTAAACTGCGGGTATTTTACACCAGTTTTCACAAGAAATCAAATAAATCTGGGAAATCATACCGATATTTTTTTGTTCGCATATGTGTGATACTGAACGCATGGCCATACAGACAAACTCTTTTACAATTGCACGATACATTTTATTGGGGTTGGCCATTTTAGTAATCGGGGCAATTTTGTTTTGGATACTATAAACCGTCCTGACGGACGGTTAAATTTTTGGTCGGGGTGACAGGCTTGGTTTCACCGACCTGGGCACATTCGCCAAGCAAACCGGCATACTGCCGTCTGCCTTGTGCCTGCGGTTCAAACCTGCTTCCCCGCAGGTTCGATTCCGGTCGCCACAAAATAAAAAATGGTCCGATTGGACCATTTTTATTTTGGTCGGGGTGACAGGAATCGAACCTGCGACCCCTTGCACCCCATGCAAGTACTCTACCAGGCTGAGCTACACCCCGAACGCCGTCAAATATAATCTATTTATTTTTAAAATACAATCTTTTTATTACCTGTGAATTCATGCATATTGTTCATACGCCTCACCAAGAGTATCATACATACGTCCGGACAAAATAAAAACAATCAACAAAAAAAGGATTAAACTATGTCAAAACCTGAAAAGAAAATGTGCAAATGCAAACACTGTGGTGAAATGCACAACGATAAACAACCACACCAAGAATGCGATAAAAAGCCTGATACAAAATAAAACTCTCGCACAAAACGTCGGTCGCCCCAGACCGGCGTTTTTTATTATACCAACATCACATGTAATTTTATGCTTGCACGAATCGGAAAAAAGTTACTAGTATTGCGCATATCAATTAAACCTAAACGAGGGTATGTCCATGATTATAGGTATTGGGATTGACTTAGTGGAAAGCGGACGTTTCTTGGATTGGTCTGCATTTAAAAAACAGCGCATATTTACAAAAAAAGAATTAGAATATGCCGACGCAGACAACGCAAATGCGGAAAAACATCTGGCCAACTTTTGGGCCGCGCGCGAAGCGTTCTTAAAGGCATTAGGAACCGGGTTTGGCGAAGACATCACGTTTTCCGATGTGTCGGTTGTCCATAACGACGCAGGCAAACCGGAATTATTGATTGCTGGTGGCGCACGTACCGCATTAAAAGAATCAGCAGGCAGTAACGCAGTCGTCCACCTGTCCATTACCGACCAAGACGACTATTCTGCTGCAATCGTTGTAATAGAAAAAAATTAAAAATTTCCGCCCAAACGGGCGTTTTTTACACCAACAGAAAACGCGCCGTTTGGCGCGTTTACGTTTTTTATTTTAATGGTGTAAAGCATTCACCGCTGGTGTTACAACACGCTGTTTCGCCGTTGCCAACGTCCGAATATACTTCACCGGCACAACACCCATATTCATCAGGTGCGGCCCCATCATCACACGTCGGTTCTGTAATATCTTTTGTGCCGGCAGTGGTCTCTATTACATCTGACACAAACTCGGTATCATAAGACGGGGACGCAACAAACATCTTTTCCTGTTGCGATACATTATATGCAGGCTTTGATGCAATTATTTCTTCCTCACTCGGGATTGCCTTGGGCGCAGGTTCTATGACCACCGGTTCTGGCTCTGGCGTTGTTTCTGGTTGGGCAACAACCGGAACAGGGGCGGGCTCAACAACAGTGGGTTCTGGCTCGGGCTCTGATATCGGCTCTGGTTCAACCGCCACAGGTTCTGGTTGTTGAATCTCAGGTTTTGACAGAACATCCACCTGTGCCACCTTTTCAATAACGGCCTGTTCCGGCTCAATAAATGGTGAATCCTCTGTGATGGTGGCGGGCTTCGTCTGTTCAACAACTGGCGCAGGTGCCGTTGTTTCCAGTTCTGGCACAGTGTCACCGTTACGTTTTTGATACAACCACAATGTAAATATCGCCAGCACAATCAAGACGACTAACATTAGATAATATATCATTGTTGGCTTCTGTCGGGACGACGACCCAGATACTGGCACAACACCACCAGAAATCGGCGATACCGGACGTCCACCATTACCACCAACCGCCGGCATAACCGGGGCCGGGCGCAATTCTGGTGTATCAACCGGCATTGTCTGGACAGGCGCCACCGGTGCTACAACTGGTTGTGCGGGCGTCAAACTGTCCAATACTGGCGCAGATGATACCGGCGGAACATTTGAAATCGGCGCGAAATCATTGTCCAGCCGCGACGCAGGGACAGGTGTTTCACTGTGTAATGACGTTGGTGGAACAAACGATAACGGCGCGTCGGAACGCACATCCACATATTCAGGTTCTGGCACAACACTGGACGGCGCTGCGACCGAGCCCACACGACTTTCAGTAGCGACCGCCGGCGTATCAAACTCTATGGGTTTGAACGCGATTTCTTCGTCCAATATTTCTGGGTCTTTATCAAATAATGGTTTTACTTCTTCGTCGGCCATCTCTTCTGCCTTTGGTTGATTTGTTGATTGTATAACTGTAATTTCTGTATGTTGTGCCGGCACAGTCTGGGGCAGGGGTGCACCCACCACCACCGCCGGCGCATAGGTTGACGCAACGACAACTGGTGATACAGATTCTGTCACCACGTCATGTGCATTTGCCACCACCGTATTGTTTCCCAGTCTGTCCAGCAATTCACGTGCAATGTGCGCATCATCTTCAGCTGCCACCAGTCGCCGCTGGGCATTGGCCAGACGTCGCCGTGCACGACGCAATTTTTCGTTTGTGGCGTCTATTTGAGATTCACTGCGTAATATCTTGGACGCCGACTGTTTGGTCGGTTCACGCCCAATAGATTTCTTTTGCTGGGATAACTTGGACCGCAACTCACGCAGACGGGATTGCAGTTCTGCAATACTGTCATTCGTCCGTTCAATCGTTTCACGCGCCATATCTGCCGCCGCGATTGCTGCGCCCAGGCGTTCAGTCGCACTGCGACGCACCGACGCACGTCGGAAGTTTTCCATCATGTGCAACGCAGGTTCTGTATCTGCACCTTCATCGTATGCGCGTATCAAATTGTTATACGCCCCCAGCGCATGATATTCAATATCCAGTTTTTGATATTTATTATTTTTCTTGGGACGAACAGTTTCCAAATCAACATGCCAATCGTTTGCCAGCACATCATCCCATTTACGACCATCTGGCGCGTCAATTACCAACAAAACATTTGGCTTATCCGTCGTGATTGTCTGATCCAGCACAAACACCAAACGCCCTGTGTTATCATAATACGCCCCCAGGTCGTTTCCAGCAATTTTATACTGGCGCATGGTTAAAAGTTTTTCTCTCTCGTTCGGCATTTAGACTTTTCCCCACTATTAGAAATTATTTTTTCTTTGGTGGCGTAAATTGATATGCCTGCTTACAATGTTCATAGCAATATGGTTTACCGACAAATACTGTTTCGCCACAGAAGTGAAAATTTTCAGAATCCGGATCACCAATCGGCCAACGGCATTGATTAGGTTTCAGGTTTGCCATTTCCAATGAATGCTGAATTATACGCTGGTGCATAGCCAGTGTTTTACTGCTGCTGGTCTTGGTTGATTTTGTCGTTTTAGGCGTGGCCGGCGTTGCAACAGGCCACTTTTTTTGCCCCACCGCTTTCTTTGGTGCAGACGCTGCCGCCTTCTTGGCCGGCGTCGCCTTGGTCAGGGGTGTTTTTTTGGCGGGCGCCGAAGCAGTTTTTTTGGTTACAGTTGTGACTGTTTTTTTTGCCGAAGATGCCACTTTGACCGCCGAGGTCGACTTCTTTGTCGCAACCTTGACCACCGAAGTTGACGCGGCAGTGGCACCACCCGCCTTGGCATTCCAGCCCAACCGGTTCAGTTTGCCAACAACAGCATTTTTACTAATACCCAGTTTTTTGCCGATTTCAGACGTGGACAATCCCTTGCCCATCAAACCTTTTAATTTTTTTAGTGTTGCGCTATCCCAACCTTTGCTCATTTTATATCAACCCTTGTTATACTTTTATGGTATAATTCTATCACAGTTCCGATTCGAAAGGCAAGGGGGAAAAATATGTTTTGGCAAATCTTTTTTATTGTATTGTTGGCCCTCGCATTATGGTGTGCATGGCGCATATCTGTGGCCGACCTGCGTCGTCGCATTATCCCAGACGCATATTTATGGCCGCTGTTGCTGATTGGCGCATTAATTGTAACCTGGTCACCTTTTTGGCCGATTGGCCCATATACTGCAACTGTTGGCGCAGCATTTGGATATGCACTGGCCGCGATTGTTGGCTTTGTGTTTGATTGGGTACGTCGTCGCAAAAATCCAAATGCAGACACACCAATTGGTATGGGTGATATCAAATTGATTGCGACTGGTGGTATATGGATGGGGCCCCAGGGGTTGGGTCTGGCCCTGGTATTAGCATGCATTGGCGGTGCAATATGGTCACTTGCACGGCGCAAACGCTATATTCCATTCGCGCCGTTCTTTATCGGTGGCGCAATTTTGTCTTTAATAGCAATGGCCTTTTTGATATAATAACATACAAAGAATTAATACGTATGATATCTGCAACAACCAAAGCGACAGAAAAGACATCAAACAGGAATCAATAGCAAAAAAAGAAAAAACAAAATGCAAAAAAATAAAATATTTTTTCACTGCTCTCTGTTCTCTGTTCTCTGCTCTTTATTCTCTTGTGGGGCATTGGCGGCGACACAGCATGTGAATTCTGCACCAAAGCCTGTATCATCTTATGGGTTGATTCAGAACGTTCAAAATTATTCATCAAATCCATTTTGGTCCCCGAACAGCCCATACAATTTGCGCATGCCCCAACCAGTATACGCCCAAGGTACTGACGTTGATACTGGCGATTGTCAGCGCGTCGTGTCTGCCCTGGTTGCGTCATATTGCGCCACAAATAACAACTGTATCGATACCAGATTGAACGACGCACGACCGACATTAATTGTGCAATTGGCCAGCATTTCCGGTCACAACTATGTTACACCATGCGCAGGATTTATTGATTCTGAATTCAAAACATATCGCGATAACAATGCCATTGCCGCCCCACGCGCAAATAGCGTTACTGCATTCCCGACCGTAACCCAGCCGGTAAAAACAAGTACGGATTCTGGGGCAAAAATTAAAAATCCTTATTCTCTCAAGACACCAGATTGGGCAACCGAAATGCAGGAGCGCGACCGAGAGTTAAAGCAATTGCAGTCACAAAATGGCGCCCATAACGAACACGTGGTAAAAATGGATTTTCCAAATACAATTGCTGACATATCCTTCCAGGAACGCATAAAAAACGCTGCCGCTGGATATGAACCATACAAGGATAAATCAGCATACCAACAGTTAAAGTTAGAATCCGAAGCAACACATCAGCAACGCATGGCTCGGCGCAAACAAATATTGGCCCAATGGCAAGAAGCCGCGGCAGAAACGCAAACTCAAATTACATCGGAACAAAAAAATCAGATTATTGCAAAAATTGCACAGGCATTAAAGGATGCTCAAAAATGAAACCACTGAACGCATTTTTATCAACCTGTGTATTTTCTGCATTTTTGTGTTCTGGTGCTAGTGCCGAAATATCTGCAAACTGTCAACAATATACAGATTGTGATTCGTTAGTGGCATGTGAATTATATGCAGAAGTTGAAAAAGCACTAAGTAATATGCCCACCGACTATAATGGTGCGGCAGCACGAGCAGCCAGTTATTTATCAAAATGTGCGAATTATCCTGACAAGTTTAAACATAACATTGATATCATCGTATCAGATAATCCCCAGGTTCGTATAACCATTGATTGGTCTGCGGTTCGCAAACGTATGGCTGGTGGCGACCACGCAGATATCGCATCTGGCGATACAGAATTGATAACGTATATCGTAAACGAAGTTTTTGGCCCGGACACCAGGACCCAAGAAACTTTCTTTACAGACCTGGCCACCAAGTATATTGTGGCTAACAAGGCTGATCAAACAGCCCGGCTAGACGATGCATTTGTTATCGATTTCCTGGGCACAGATGATAATTTCAACAAATACAAAGCCGCATTATTTGATTTAACAGGCACTGATAAAGATGAGCAACTGGGGATTGACGTTACATGGGACGATGTTTTAGTTGAAATATCCAATGTTTTGGACACAACAATGGCAAAACGCGGTGCTCTGGTGTGCGAAAACAATCGTTCTTGGCAGGCCAGCATTGACGTGGTCGGGTGGGGCGCAACAATCGCTGCCACCATTGCCACGTTCTTTGCAGGTGGGGCGGGTGGCGCGGCGGTAACCGCCGGACGTGCTGCAATCGGCGTTGGATTAAAGACTGCCGCCCAAGGCATAGCCAAGGTTGGCGGAAAAGCCGCTGCAAAATCAATATCCAAGGCTGGCGGAAAAAAACTAGCACGTTCTGCAATAAAATTAGGTCTGAAAAATGATATGCGTGGTTACGCAACATACAAAGGTCAAGGTGTATTAAAATCTGGGACAAAAAAATACGTCAAGACACTCGGCCAAAATCTCAAAACGAAAAAGACATTGATTGCTGGTGCTGGTGCCGCAGTATATCAAATAGGTGGTTCGTATGCCAAAAACTCAACATCTGCAACACTGTATGGATTGGTTGAAAGTGATTTAACCAAAGATTACGTAAACTGTCGTGACTTAGATCACAACGAAGGTTGTTACACTGTTTGTGGTGATGATGGTGCCGGCACAGATGATTTGAATACCAAGGCGTTAAAACCTGTATTAGGCAAGACCTACTGTGTGAACGAAAAAGATTACGCACTGTATGAAATCACATCTAATGGTGGACGCGGTAACCCATTATTGATGACCACAGAACAATGGAACGATGTAAAGGCACGCATTTCTTCTTTGGTCAAGGACCAGGGCAAGTGTGACTGGAATGAAGACGATATTGACATGTATGTCGGATACTATATGTATGACCCGGATACGTTGGAAATATCTGACAGCAATTTGATAATTGATGATATTATCAGGCTAGATGATTAAAGTTTTATATACAATTTTTGGTATATTGTTTATGACCGCTGCCCATGCGGCAGCGATAGATGTTCCTGTGGCACAGATTGATGTTGATGGATTTATCCCTGCAGACGAAATATTAAACCACGCACCTAATGATACAAAATGTGCAACGGACTTATTTGCAAACGCACTAGCACAAACCGCAAATACGGTGTCAGAAACAGACCACGAAACCGTTATTCAACAATGGATACAAACAACATTTTCATCGGTTTCGACATTGACGGCGGTTCTAGAATGTCCTGAATTTTTAGAAATTCCAGAAAATGAAACGATACGTTTTTTGCCGATAAAATACACATTCCCCGGCGGACGCGAAATAGTTATAAATTATGAAACTCAGCCCAAGATTTTAAAGCAACGCCTGTTATTGGCGAGCAAGCGCGGCGTCAACAATCTGGCCCCCAGTCCACGTATTGATGACAATTCTGTTTGGACTAATACCGACCCTGCATGGTATGCAATTATGGTTGTGCAACATGGGGCCTTGGATGCATTTGCCGCCACCGGCAAAAACCACACGATTTCATTGCAATATATCAAAGATAACATTGACGACCTGTATCCTAAAAACAGCGGCTGTACCAGTCGCAGTGCACTGGCCAAAGACACTGACTTAATAAATCTGGCCATGCATCGGACGGTCGGGCTGGGCGATGACGATACAAACGATTACTATGTCGCCGGCGATATAAATTTGCAATGGATTTCATATTTAGAAATCGCAGCCGATGTTGCGATTACCGTTGTGACGGCTGGTGGTGGTGCGGTGGCACTGGGTGCAACTAAGGCCGTTCGCGCATCACGCACACTAAAAAATTTAACGACCACAATAAAAACATTGTCAAAATCTGAAAAGGTTCGGGACTACGTTCGCTTGTCACAACAATATGCTCGTGCCACCGAAGAATTAAAAAAGATTGATCGCGTAAAAGACATCGCCGCCTATGAACGTAAATCGTCCGAGGTTCAACGCCTGGGACAAAGCATGCGACAAATAGAACATACCGAAGAAGACGTAAAAAAATACAAACAGGCTACCAACAGTTTTGCCGAAATCAATAAATATCGCCGTGCACTGCGCAGTCTGCATACTGCCCAACGGGGCAATATTGTGGCACGCGGCGGACGTGCACTACGTGCAGCAAACACCGGTAACAAAATGTTATCACGCGGGGCGCGTATCGCGCGCAGCAGCAGCACATCTGGTCGTATTCGTGATTGGTTGTTTAATTCCACGATGCGAAACCTTGGAATGTTGTCCAAGATGGAGGCCGCAGGCGGTCTGTTATACGGCGCATTGAAATTCGCGGGCGATATGTATGATTGGACCGAAATCAGCACCGGTGAATTTACCAATAATGTTGATTTTGCACCGCTGTTATTACTGTCTGCGGATGATATTCCAGGCCAAGAAAATGTCGTAAACTATGGTATGTGGCTGATGTGGGCAGGTGACAGTGTCAGTGCTGCAGCTGATGATGCCGCATATCTCCAGGCAATGGATACGGCCGCAAAGTTTTATCAGGATTTATCAGAAACCCAGGACGATGAAAATAATTATGCATGCGATGTTGATATTTATGTTGTGCGTCCAATTCTGCAAAACCCTGGCACAGAAAATACCGCAATTTACTATTTGATAATGAACGACATTCCTTGGACAACGCATATCGACGAATAATCGTGGATTGCAATACGCGGATGAAGGATTGTCTGCGCTCTGGGTAGGTCGACAATGGCTATACAGAAAATAAATTCCCATTGTATTTTTGTTCTTAAATACTTATAATACTTGTACAAGGTAACACGGGGCAGGAGAACTAACATATGAAAAAATTATTACTGGCAGCAATCGTTATCGGCACATCGGTTTGCACCGCAAATGCATACCAGGTTTTATCGTCCAAGGAACTGGGCAAAAACGATGCGCGTAATCAAAACGTCGTTGTAAAATGCACAACAGACACAGGTCAAATTTCAAACCAGACATGCAGTCTGCGCCGCTATGTAAAATGCACTGGCACCGCAACAACCAAAAAATGTAGCGGATGGCAACCGTGGCGTGATTTACGCAACCCGTCATCAGAATACGCTGATTGGCGCAGTGGTGCATCAGCATGTTGCCGTGAAATGGGATTAAGATAAAAAACGCGCCACTGGCGCGTTTTTTAGAATTCGGATTTCATAGTGCAGCGTTCAAACAATACCAAATTATTTTTTACCCTGCACAATCGCATTGTAGTATCTGTATAATTCTTTGGCTATAGAGGAAACATCACGAAACCATGGCCCTGTGTTGGTCGCACAATAAGAGCCAGAACAAGCCAAATTGTTCAAATCTTTTTTGCCAGATTCAACCTTGCGACGCAATGTTTGTGCCTGGCTGGCGATGCTGTCCGACACAGTTGAAAAGGACATCCATCTCCCAGGGCCGCCCAGGCCCGCAATGTTATTTTTTGTCCGTGCCAAAGATGACATTCCGCGTCCAGATTCATACAATGATATGGCCGCAGAAATAAACGGGTTTAATTGCTTTTCCTGGGCTTGCGCCAGAAACACTGGCCCCATATCCTGCAGTTTACTGGGGGCATTTTTTTTTGCACGACGCGCAACCGCTTTGTTAAAGGCCTGGCTGAACGCATCAGGATCAATATCCGAAAAATCGTTTTTATATATTAAATTTGAATACTGCAATGGGCTAAAGTTTTCTTGTTTTGGTTCTGTCATAATCGTGTATATAAATGTTTCACACGCCTCTGTATTATCGCCCCACACGTTTTTGCAAATCTGGGCCAAATCCGCCTGGGTAACGCACCCAGCAGTATCGACAGAACCAGATTCGTTTTTTGTTACCAGAATCGCAAACAGTTCATTATACGCCTGTTGCATGTTCTGTGGTTGCTGTAACAAACCGTTACGCATTTCGGTCAATTTTGCGGACGAAATACAATACACGTCCGAACCAGCGCACACAGGTGACACAAAACAGACCAGTAAAGTAAAAAATAATAATTTTCGCATCATTGGTTCAGTGCCTCGCTGCATTTTGTTGCAATCTGATATGCCTGGTCCAGGGTAGATATCTGTTGGGCATTAAATATGGTTGCAACGCCGCTGGTTATTGTGGCACCTGCCGCCAGGACATTGCTTGCAGTGTTCAGATTTTTTTCTTTTGCCATACCTGAATCTGTATTATCAGAACGAACTTTGTCACTGTTTGCGGCTGCGCTGACTATTGTGCCACTGGCACCAACCGCGATACCGATTCCGCTGGCCGTCGCAGCACTTTTGGCCAGGCTGTCTATTTTGTCCACATTTAACAGACTGTAATCACGACACGCCGATATAATCCGTTCCATTTTTTGTACCGTGGCAATGTCGGCGTTATTGATTTGCGCCTGCATCTTTGAATCCTGCAAGTCTTTGATTGACCCAACACAACTGTCCAGTTGCGTCCGCAAATCTTGGTCTGTGCGATTGTTTACCGCAATGATTGTTCCAGCGATACTTGTTGCCGTATTTCCTGCCAGCAATCCTGTGCGCCAGTTTCCTAATTTTTTAGATTTTTGTTCCAGTTGATTTTGTTCTGGTGACGACTTTGACTTTCCCTGTACCAGTGTCATTGTTTCATCAATAAAATCCTGGCCTTGGTCAATGGTCATACCAGAATTATTAAATCGCGCCTCGCGCTGTTTTACATCATTGATAAGTTTTTCAATTTGTTTATCTAGGTTGGCTTTGGCAATACCGACCGCCGTGGCCCCAACGCCTGCGGCAGTTCCAACCGCAGTCACAGCGGTATTAACCTGGGCCATTGTTTTCATTGATTTAAACGACTGTGATATTCTGCTGCAATTTACCTGTGCGCTTTCTATTGCAATCACAGGATCCAGTGGCACCGCCATACACGGCGCAACACCCAACACGGCAGGTATGCAAAATATGTATAACTTTTTCATGATAATACATTATATCACAAAATCGCACAGTTTAAATAAAAAAAACAGTGCCACATATTCAGCGAACATTGCACCATAAAAAAATAAAATCGCCGTTTAATCGGCGTTTAGCTGAACGTTTCGCTCGGCGCGCTCCGCACGCCTGCGCGCAAATTTGTACTTATTCAAACTGCGCTACGCTTGTTTTCATATACAAATTTTGGTGGAGCTGATGGGATTGGCTTCGCCGACCTTGCAAAATTTGCTGACGCAAACCGGCATACTCCCGTCTGCCTTTTTGCGGCGGTTCAAACCCACGTCTCGTGTGTTTTCGTCCCGTCCGCCAAAAACAAAATCGCCACAAGGGCGATTTGATTTTTGGTGGAGCTGATGGGACTCAAACCCACGACCTCTACGATGCGAACGTAGCGCTCTATCAACTGAGCTACAACCCCAAAACTGGTGCGGATAAGAAGACTCGAACTTCCAAGGCATTGCTGCCACTAGTACCTGAAACTAGCGCGTCTACCAATTCCGCCATATCCGCAAGGCGTGCATATATTATATCAACTTTGCATATTTTGCAAGGGGAATTTTCATTCCGTTACATTTTGCAATAAAAAATTTATCCCAGAAATGCAGTTTTAGTAATTTCCACTTGACGTGCACGGGCGAACGGACTAGAATTTTACGGCACACGGTTTTGGGGATATGGCGGAATGGTAGACGCTGAGGACTTAAAATCCTTTGGTCATTGCGACCGTGTGGGTTCAAGTCCCACTATCCCCACCAAGATGTTCCGATTTCGGATGTGTAGCTCAGTTGGTTAGAGCGCTTCGTTCACATCGAAGAGGTCGTTGGTTCGAGTCCAATCACATCCACCATATTTTGTGTTTTTTTGTTTTTTCCCTTGCCCTGAATTTCGCAATTTTGCTAAGATTCAATCAGAGATGAAGAAAATTCTGATTTTTGCAATATGTTGCATTATGTGCAGCGGTACAATTCGCGCCGCCGTACGTGATGGTAATGTCAAAAATCGGGGTGCAACAACACCTGTGACCCAGCAACGCGTATCAACCACATCGCGCACAAACGCACGCACCGCAACGCGAATTCCGGCAACAAACGCATCGGTGACCCAGCGTGCCGCGGCCACCACACGTGCCACAACAACTAAAACAACCACGACGCGCCCAGCGGATAAATCTGTGTCACGCAATGCGACGCCTGGGGTCACGGCGCGTGCTGCGACCAACGCAACGCCTGTGACTGAAACGCGCACGGGGGCGGCATACGAACAATGCAAGAACGCGTATTTCGCGTGTATGGATCAATTCTGCCAACTGAAAAACGATGACTATCGTCGTTGTTCGTGCAGTAATCGCGTCCTGGAACTGGCCCAGATTCGTAGCGTTATGCAAGAGGCAGGTGACCAACTGACCGTATTTAACGAAAACCTGGATACTGTGGGATTGACCGCGGCCCAGGCCACCGCGATGCGCACCGCATCCGAAGGGGAAAACGCACTGACATCTGATACGTCTGCGTCCAAGGCGTTATTACAGGCAATTATGAATTCTATTCGTGGCGACGACGCAACTGTTGGTGGCAAATATTCCAGTTTAAACAGCATAAACCTGGCGTTTGATACAACGAACGCATTTGGCACGATTGACGCCGGCGCGGCGGTTGCGGCATATAATGGACAAAACCTTTACAGCGCGGTTTATCCCCAGTGTCGCAGTGCAGTGCGCGCAGACTGTAATGACGCATCACTGCAACGTGCAATCAATGCGTATTTGATGGCCATAGAACAGGATTGCAACACGGTTCAAACCGCCATTGAAACAAAACAAAAACAAATGAAATCCGCCATCCGCGAGAGCAGTGCGATGCTGGACTTGGCACGTGTTGAAAATCGTCAAAAACACAATTCTGACGACGTAACATCATGCATAAACAACGTTGAATCCGCGATTCTAAGCGAAGAGGTTTGTGGTGCAAATTATCACAAATGTCTGGACAATGGTGAATTTATTGACATTTCAACCGGCGCACCAATCGCTGGTGTTGAAAGGTTTTACGAACTGGAAAAACTGTTGACGTTTGCCGATGGCGTAAATGCTGCCGATCAAAAATTATCCAAGGTTTCAACCAATCGAACGTTCGTTAAAAACTTTGAAAATCGCACCAAGAAATTCGCCCAACCAGCTCTGGACAAATGCACCGAGCAGGCCGACACAGTATGGTCTGAATACCTGGACAAGGCAATGTTGGCCATATATTATGCCCAACGGGACAAGGTTTCTGAGATTAAACAGGGGTGCTTTGATTTCGTATCATCGTGCTACATGAACGGCGATGCCAGTTTGACTGCTGCAATGAAGGAATTGACCGGTGACAGCAGCATCGTTTTGCAGCCAGACAAAGTTACATTATCAACTGAAATGTGTCGCGATTATATTGAATCATGCAACTATATGTTTGACGGGAATATTGTGCGCGAATACGTCAACAACCGCACAGATACTGACACGCTGACTGCATGTCGCGCCGTTGCAAAACAATGCTTTGACAGTTTTGGCGGATCAGGATATCAAAATTTCTATTACCCATACAGCGGCCTGTTCAAAACTGGCCGGGCATTGGATTGGTTTACATTGTATGAATACACACTGGACAATGCCGGTAACTTACAACGCAAATCCGACATCCCTGTATCCGAGTGCGCAAAACAATTACAGAAAATTGATTCTTGCAGTGACCCAGATATCTTAGAGCGTGCCTTTGGTGGCTTTAATGCCATGTTAACTACGGACGACAGATACAACAATGCGACTGCATATTTCGTCGTTACCGAAGCCACAGGCGGCAAAAAACGCTATGGTTTAATAGATGCCGAACCCGTCAACGGCAGATATATGCTAAATCATCACCTGGCGCGTTCAACTGGTGTCGCAACCGAGATTTATAACCAGGTCGTTGACATCTTGACAACGCAATGTTCAAACTTGCAAGGTCGCTTTATTGAATTAAAATATATCAAAGACGACACGTATAATATCCAGAACGACAAATTGTGCGAGGCAACATTTACAAATTCCAGCTATGGCCCGCAAGTCCAAGGCGTTAGCAACGCGCTCCAAAACTTACAAAGCCTATACGGGGTCAGCGATGGCGAAAACATGTGCCCACGCGATTATGCACTGGGGGTCGATACCCCGTCATGGGGCGCATGCCTGTGTTGGGAAAATGGCGGCCGACGCAGTAAATGGGGCACCAGTGCAAAATGTATGGCTGTAATTCCTGTTACGACAAATACAGATGAAGAGAACTGCTCGATTGTTGGTGCTACCGCTGCTGCAGACTCATCAAAGCAATCAAAATGGTGTGTTCAGACCGTTATTTCCAGCGACAACCAGGTTTGTCCATTGGGTGGCACCGCGCTAACAAACGGCGGTTGCTCCACAGACGGGACAACAAAAATCAAAAACTTGCCAGATGGATTGTCATATTAAAAAACACCACAGAAATGTGGTGTTTTTTATATCACATAATTTTTTATTTCTGTACTGCATGGCGAATACTGTCCGCAATTAATGCTGCTGGGGTTCCCGCAGGCCGACGCCACAAATCGTCGGCACGCGTCAATTCTGCAATCATTTTCTGACGCACAGATGGTATTGTCAGTTGCTGAACCGCATCCAATACGTTTTCTGTTTTGGCGTCTGGACCCAGATACTCTGGGTATACACTGCGATCTAGCAAAATATTCACCAATGACGCCCATTTTATACGAATTACCTGGCGCACCAGCCACGTCGTTATTGGATTCATTTTATATATAACTATCGTCGGTATATGCAACATTGCTAATTCGGCCGACACAGTCCCACTGGCCACAATCGCGATATAAGATTTGGCATATATATCATAACGACGTGACGATGGCACCAATTCCACCGGCACACACCAATGTGCGACCTGGGCCTGAACATATTGCCGAGTTGTTTCGACAGTTGGAATTACAAATTTATATCCACGATATCCACTGGCGCTTAAAATTTCGGCTGTTTGGCGAAATATCGGCATCAGACGTTTTACTTCGGACATACGACTGCCTGGGACCAATGTGATAATCTTTTCGCCATCGGTACCACGGCGTGCAGATTTATACTTGCCAATCAAACCATCTGAAATAGGATGCCCAACCGCAACCGTATCCAAACCATATTTAGTAAAATAAGGCACCTCAAAATCAAAAAATGCGTATAATTTATCGAACGTTTGCGCATACTTTTTTGCACGTCCTGGACGCCACGCCCAAACCTGGGGGGCAACAACATGATGAAATTTTAAACCATCTGCAATCAGCGCACGCCCAGCCGACATTTTACGAACCTGGGATATAACACTGCGCGCGAAACCCGGCGCATCAATTGTCAAAACAATATCAGGACGCGTTTCGATAATCGCATTTGCCGTCTGGCGAATACGCCGCATCAGTGTGCGCGCGTGGGCGGCAACCTCTATAACACCCATGACCGCCAAATCACCCATCGGAAACAGCGGGCGCAACCCCGCTGCAATCATATTTTCACCGCCGACACCAACGAACGTTGCATCAGGCATTTCAGACATAATGTGCGCCCCCAAGACATCACCTGAAACCTCGCCCGCGATTATGAATATGGTCAATTTTTTATTCTGCATTTTTAGACGTACCAATCCCACGCTTTGAACGATTTTCGATAAAGTCAATTGCGTCCATAGCATATTTGTTATTTTTTACTTCTTTGCGGACCTTGGCCAGACGTTCTGTCACTGTTCCCTCGCTTCCACGGAACACCGCAGAATACACATTGTGAATCGCGTGCATATCTTCGTTTGTAAATCCATGACGCATCAAACCAACACGATTAATTGTGCGATATACCGCGCGTGGATTGCCGTCGTATATCGCATATGGCAACACGTCATTCCCAACGCCTGACATACCACCGATAAACGCATTGCGACCAATGCGCGCAAATTGCAAAACCATAACCCCACCGGACAAGATTGCAAAATCTTCAATTTCTACATGACCTGCAACCTGAACCAGATTGGACATAACGACACTGTTACCAACTTTGCAATCGTGGCCAACGTGCGCATTTACCATAATCTGGCAATCATCGCCAATCACTGTCCCATCAGACGCGGGTGTCCCCGAATGAATTGTTACGTATTCACGAATCTTGCACCGTTTGCCAATACGCAGACCAGTCATTGTTGCCTCGTCCTGCCATTTTAAATCCTGGCTCATTACGCCCAACACCGCAAAAGGATAAACAATGGAATCGTCATCAATAAATGTTTTTCCATCAATCACGACATTAGAAATCAATTCCACACGTTCGCCCAGAACAACATTTGACCCCACAATGCAATATGGACCAATCTTGCAATCTGCGCCAATCACAGCACCGTCACGAATAATCGCGGTCGGATGTATATTAGTTGCCATTTCAAAACTCACTTTTTTTATTAGATTATCGCTTGAAATAATAACTTATACACAAGCCAATTGGTATAAAAGAAATATAACAAATTATAACAAGAAGCGTGCATCGCGCCAAGTTGGCCGATTTTCTAAGTTCATCCACACGACCAATCCCATTGCTGTTATAACCGGCATAACCGTCATCGTGCCGAATACCATCAGCATTACTGCAAATGCTGCATCCGCCAGTCCCGCTGGCACATCAGACGCGTGCCACACCGACAACGCAAATGACACACCAAATGTCGCCACCGTCCCCAAGAATACGGGCACAGATTCGGTCATGACGAACAGCACAATACCCAAGGCGACAACAAAACGCGTCATCCATTTTAACTTTATATATGCCGAACGATGAACTCGCCCCCGGGCATTTACATTACGCAATGCCACCGTCGCGGCCGCTGTTCCACCACCAACCAACAAGAACAACAGATGAAATGGACTCAATGCACCCAACTGACCAAAACGAAAGAATTCCGGTTGCATCAACATTGCAACCATCGTTGCCATGGCAATTAATACCACACCGGGAACAGGTCGCATTTCCGTATGTGTGCGCCGTCCAATTATGCCACCAGCACAAAATGCGGCAATTTGTAACATTGGCCCCCACCATGTATGCGTATCAGACAGCCCAACAACCAGTAAAACCAATGCTACAAACGCGGCAACACGAGCCCGTTTTTGCCGCGACACACCACGCCACGCCGGCAGTTTAACATTTCGCGTATGCGACGCAACAAACATTGACGACAAAAACACAATCGTCGCAACAAAAAAGGGCAAAACTGTAACCCTGTCACGCAAAACAGCATAGTTTCCACCAAAAACCACAACCCAGCACAATATCATTACCACCGTAACCAGGCATATACGCGACAACATATTTTGACGTGTCCACCCAATTCGCGCGATAAAATCATTGCCATACAAATACACCATCGCAAACAGTGGCAGCATCAAAACAGCCCACCACAAGAATGCTGGTGCAACTAATGCGACATTATTAAATGCGCTGACCGCACTTTGGACAACAACTGCATCATCAAACATAAACTTGCCTTTTTGTTTTGTTGATTTATTATATGGGCGTATGACGAAAAAACAAGAGATTTTTAGTCTGATGGGCGGGCGCGTCTGGTGCCGTGCGGGAATATACAACCCAACATCTGACGCCGTATGGCTGGCCGCATTTGGAAAAACAGACGCGAAAACCGTCCTGGACGTTGGCACTGGCACCGGTGCGGTTGCATTATGTTATGCTGTGCATAATCCGACGGCAAAAATCACCGCAATTGATGTATCAGACGATATGCTGACCGCGGCAAGGCAAAACGCCGAATTGAACCAGCATGAAATTGAATTCATAGCCACCGATATATTAAACTGGAAAACCGACAGAACGTTTGACCTGGTTCTGACAAACCCACCATATTTTACCGGCACACCAGCATCGCACAACGCCCACCATAACGCTGATTTGTCGGCGTGGACACGCGCATGTGTCCGACGCGTTCGCCCACGCGGGCACTGTTGTATCATAACCGACGCGCAGACAATTGACATTGTTATCGCCGCGATGAAGCCCGCTTGTGGTGATGTTACAATATTCCCATTATTTGGCACACGTCATACTGCCGAACGCGTTTTAATTTCGGGTCGCGTTGGGGTGCGGGGCGGGGCGACACTGTGCCGTGGGCTATCTATGAATACCGATGCGATTTTACGTGACGGCTTGACTATTACGGAATCATTGACTAAACTGGGACAGAAATGATAAATTTTTTGACCAGAAACTTTACATCGCTGTGGGCGTTTATAACCTCACCATTTCGTGCGCTGTGGCGCGTGATTGTGCACATTTTTCCACCACGTGAATTTACCGTAATGGACACCCCCCGCGGAAACGTCTATACATTTCGCCAAAGCAGTTTTTGGCGCTTTACTAAATTTTGCGGAAAAATCGGACTGGTAATCTGGGCATCATGGTCAACATATGTATTTGTATACCACCGACCGCTATTGCAAAAGCGCACCCAGCAACTGGAATATGCTCGCGCCACCCACGCACGCCAGATGACCGATTTACAGGTATATTTAAAGAAATACAATGACTTGACGCGCGATTTAAATGTCACCGATGACAAGATTTTAAATGCAAAAAAACTGACAGATAAACAACGCGAAGAATTGATGAACAGTCGCATGAAAACATGGGGCGAATTGGATTTCTTGCGCACACGTTTGACCGAAATGTTCACAGATTCTGAATACACACCAGAATTTACAAAACTGTCTGAATTGTCCGCAGAGTATGAATTGACACGCGCCGAAAACGAAGAAATTAAAAAGCGTGATGCCAAAATCATTGAAACAATGCAGAGCATCTCTGACGCAGATGTCCAAATTATCGACACGGTCAGCAAACTGTCCGCAGACAACATTGAACATTTGCGCAAGAAATTAAAGCAAATCAACGGCACAATTGCGGCGTTGGGCTTGTCCCAGGCAACATTGGTCCAGAGTGCGAACAAATACACCAACCCGTTTATAGGCACGGCATTTACACCAATTGAATTGGACAAAGAATTGGATCCAAAATACCAGAAACTGGCCAACGATTTGGAACTGTGGCACGGGCTGGTCCGCCTGGACAAGATATTACCAACCGGCGCACCGGTTAAAAACGTGCGCATTACATCAAATTATGGCACACGTAATGATCCGTTTACCGGCAAACCCAAAAGTCATCGTGGCATTGATTTTGCAGGCAAAATTGGCACCGAATTGATGGCCGTTGCGCCTGGTCGCGTGGTATCGGCGGGCGAACGCGTGGGATACGGCACAACCGTCGAAATTGACCATGGGTTGGGCTTTACAACATTATACGCACATTTATCCCAGGCAATGGTTTCACGTGGCGACTGGGTGCGTCCGGGCACAATCGTTGGACTGGGCGGATCATCAGGCCGTTCAACAGGACCGCATCTGCATTACGAAATCAGATACAAGGGTGCACCGTTTAACCCAACAACATTTGTAAAGGAAAACTAACATGCTGGCATTTACAAACGCAAATGAAAAGCAATCACCAACAATTATTGGTGCTGGCTGCAAATTAAATGGCGACATTAAAACAGACCACGTTGTCCAGATTCATGGCCACGTTGTTGGCAACATAACTGCCGAAACAATCGTCATCGGGCGCGGGGGGCGTGTTGACGGCAAGATTGTCGCAGAGAGTCTGTTTCTGCACGGAACACTGGACGGCCCGGCAACGGTCAACACTGCAAATGTATTCAGTGCGGCCCAGATGACAGGCGTGCTGTCGTATCGCACATTAAATATTACCGGCAATACCGGACTGGAATGTAAATTGGCAAAACGCAAGGACAAGGAAAAAGAAAAATGAACAAAAACGTATCAAAAATTTATATCGCATCCGACCACCGCGGTGTGGGACTGAAATTATATCTGATTGAAATGCTGGCGGCGGACGGCTACCAGGTTGTAAATATGGGCACCGACGATCCAAACACACCAGTTGATTTCCCGGACGTTGCTGCAACAGTTGCTGACGCAATGGCCGATGATAAAAAATCACGTGGTATTTTAATTTGTGGAACTGGCGCAGGAATTATGATTGCTGCGAACCGCTATCGTCATATTCGCGCATCACGCTGTGACCGCCCAGAACAAGCACGTGACGACCGCTATCATGATGATACAAATGTTTTGGCGCTGGCGGCTGATGACATTGATATAGAAATGGCCTTTGTAGTTGCGCAAACCTTTTTAGAAAGCCCATTTGATGACAGCGAACGTCGCGTCCGTCGAATTCAAAAAATCTCATAAAAAACGCGCCAATGGCGCGTTTTTTATTTCTTTACAACAAAATTCACCAATTTTTCTGGCACCATAATCGTTTTGACAATCTCGACACCGCTTAATTTAGCCGCGGCCATAACATGTGCCATATTGATAATTTCTGATTCCGTCGCGTCAACCGATACAGTAAATTCCGCTGCACGTTTGCCATTTACCGCCGCAACAATTGTCATTTCGGTTTTTGCCAATTTTGATGCGTCATATGTCGGCCATGTCGAGAATGCCAGCATTGTGTCATTGCCCAATTTCTCCCACATTTCTTCGGTCAAATGCGGAGCAAACGGATTCAATACTTGCACCAGCGCAATATATGCCGCACGCGGCATTGTTCCCCCTGGAAACGCGTTCAGATACTCCATCATCGCCGAAATCGCCGTATTGAAACGCATACCATCAATACGCTCTGTTACGTCCGCAATCAATTGATTCACCAAGCGTTCTTGTTCCGCTGTCATTGGTCCATCTGTTAGATTATCAGCCAGATTTTCCACACGTTTCAAGAAACGCTGGACGCCCGCCAATGCGCCATCAGTCCAAACCGTATTATTTTCCCAAGGCCCCAACGACAATACTGCGACACGACCAGCATCAGCACCAACTGCATCAACCAAGTCGGCCACCATAAATCCATTGCCACGCGACTTAGACATCTTGTATCCGTCATTCCCCATCAACAGCCCCTGGGCAGTGCGGCGTGCATATGGTTCGGCGGTATTGACCAATCCCAAATCATACAGCGCATGATGCCAGAAACGTGAATAAATCAAATGACGCGTGTTATGTTCGTGTCCGCCGTTATAGTGCGCAACTGGCATCCAGTGCGCCATCTGTTCGCGCGAACAAAACTCTTTATCATTATGCGGATCCAGATAGCGCAAGAAATACCACGACGACCCCGCCCATCCCGGCATAGTATCTGTCTCGCGACGTGCAGGCGCACCACAGCACGGGCAGGGCACATTCACCCAATCAGTCGCCCGCGCCAAAGGCGATTCGCCACTGTCTGTCGGGCGGTAATCCATCATATGCGGTTGCATAACAGGCAACTGGTCATCTGGGACTGGGACCCAACCACATTTATCGCAATGAATCATTGGAATCGGTTCACCCCAATACATCTGACGCGAAAAACCCCAGTCTTTTAATTTGTATTTTGTCGCACCATGTGCAAAACCATGCTCTGTGCCATACTTAATCGCCGCCGCAATTGCTTCTTCTTTATTCATGCCGTCCAAGAATGACGAATTGATATGCGGGCCATCACCTTCCCATACTTTATCAGCCACACCACCCGCCAACACCGGAATAATGTCCAGACCGAATTTTTTTGCAAAATCCCAATCACGCGAATCATGCGCTGGCACCGCCATAATTGTGCCATACGCATAATCCACCAAAACATAATCTGATGTAAAGACCGGTATTTTACGTCCATTAAATGGATTTATCGCGGTAATACCAGCCAATTTAATACCCGTCTTTTCACGCGTAGCATCGGTTCGTTCAATTTCAGTCTTGGCCATTGCAGCCTTGATATACGCACGCACATCATCGGCATTTTCAACGCGACCATCGTCCAGCCATTTACGCAACAGTTTATGTTCTGGCGCAATTACACAGAATGTCACACCGAATATAGTATCTGGACGTGTGGTATACACCGTCATCACATCATCACCAACACGGAAATCAATATCCGCCCCAGTTGAACGCCCAATAAGATTGATTTCGTCTTTCTTGATACGTTCGTCAAAATTGACGTCGTTTAAACCATCTAATAATTTCTGGGCATATTTTGACAATGCCAAATTCCACTGTAACTTTTCTTTTTTTTCAATAATACCGTGACAGCGGGGGCATTTGTTATCTTCCAATTCTTCATTGGTATATGTTGTTTTGCATTCTGGACACCAATTCATCGGCAGTGCAGACTTATATGCCAACCCTGCACGCCAAAACTGAATGAACATCCACTGTGTCCATTTGACATATTCTGGGTCTGATGTTGCGATGCGCGTTTCAGGGTCCACAGACCAGCCAACACGATCAATCATTTCCGAATAAGACTTTATCAAATCGCGTGCAACATCCGCTGGGTGACGACCGATTTTTGTCGCATAGTGCTCGCCTGCAATCCCCATCGCATCAAACCCCATTGGGAACAAGACGTCATAACCACGGGCACGACGAAACCGCGCCATAACATCCATTCCAGAATAATTCATCATGTGGCCTGCGTGCATACCTGCGCCTGACAAGAACGGAAATTCAACCAGATTATAAAAACGTGGTTTTGCCCCGTCATTTTTTGGTATAAACGCTTGTGCCGCCCGCCAACGACACTGCCATTTGGCCTCGCGCTCTTGGATTTTCTTGATATCGTCTGCCATCTTTTTCAGCCCTTTATAAATCTAAAAATAAAAACAGTGTTATTTTATATGCGTATCCCTGTAAATTCAAGGCATTTTTACGCTGAAACTGGCACAAAGTGCGCCAAAAATTCTTCATTGCCACTGCCACCACGAATAGGAGAAGAAATAACATTACTCAAATCAAAACCATTTTCGCGCATCGCCGCAACCGCGCGGTCAATTGCATACGCACGCCATTTATCAGAACGTATTACGCCACCTGTTTTGGCCGCGATGTTGCGCGGAACCTCAAACTGGGGTTTTATCAATGCGATAATATTTTTGCTCCCCCAGCGGGGCAACACTGGCGCAATATCTGCCAATGAAATAAACGACACATCAATAACAATCAAATCAACAGGCGCACTCGGAACCAGATTTCTAATATCTGTTTGCTCTAATGACGTAATACGCACATCCGTGCGTAATTCGGGTGCCAACTGGTCTGTGCCGACATCAACTGCCAAAATATTTGCAGCACCATGCGATAATAACACAGATGAAAAACCACCAGTGCTGGCCCCAATGTCCAGACAACGCATACCAGCTGGGTTTATATGAAACACTTCCAACGCACGTTCCAGTTTCAAACTTCCACGGCCAACAGAATAGGGCAACGCATCTCCGTGTAAAACATCAGTTTCTGAAACTGCCATAGCGGCCTTTTTCGCAATTACACCATTTACGGTTACCAATCCGGCACGAACAGCCGCCAAGGCGCGTGCACGCGTCGGGTAAATTTCCTGAACAACTAATGCGACATCCAATCTCATAACAAGATTATTTTACCGCGCATAGTCCCCAATTGCAAACAAATAACCTTATGCCCACCACCGCAAACAGAAATATCGCCCCCTGCTACGCACAACGTGTTTTTTTGGCACAATACAGACTATTATACACACAACATAAAGTATATTATACACTTACCGTTTTACACTTTTGTTATTTTACCCCCCACAAAAAACACCAAAAACCGCGGAAATCCGCCATTTTTTTAATTCACACAGGTAAAAGCAGGGCGCGTTTTGTTATTTTTCGTGCCCATCATATCATAAAAACAGCCCACAAAGCACATGAATTTAACAAAGCACTTTATAGCCCAAATAACAAAATACTATTTAAATAGTATAATAAAACAGTTTAGTTTTTTTTAACACAGAACGCATGGCCACCACACACAAAATCCGGCACACAGCAAACATCCATTCTTTCCAGACATAAAATATTTTAATCACCGCGACAAAACTAATGCAAACAAACATAATCGACAACCACCACAAATCCCCACAATCACAAAAAAACAACAACACCGCTCACAACTGCATCTTAAGTATCTTATGCGTTATTTGACTCTCTTACTATCAAAACTATACATAATATACATTATACGCTTATAAGACACTGCCACGCCCCTGTCTTTAAAACATACAAAAAAACACAAACGATAAAATCAAGTAAACAACAAAAAGCAGAAATAACAAAATAATAAACACTATATATCACAAAACGTCGCAACGTTTCTAACGCTATAAAACACACAATCCAACACCGGCCCACGCATCATTATTTACCACAACACCGCTTTCATATCATCCAGTTCACAAAAAACTTACACTTCTGTGCATAAAAAACAAGGCTTTCGCCCTGTTCTTTTATTTTATTTATTTTATTACAAATAGCATTTAACGCTTTGAAATCTTTTTAATTTTAGCAACAGACGAATTTGCCACAGAATTCGCAACCTTGGTCAAATTTTTCAATCCTTTTTTTAAGTCACTTTCCTGATCAGAACCAGCATCAATTGGCTCAACATCCGAACAGCAATTCGGACATTTGGTTGCCGCGATACTAATCATACTCTTGCAATACGGACACGCACGCGTTGTTGCGGCCTTTTTATCACGCATTTTGCCAACCGCACGCACAATCAAGAATACCGCAAACATTGTAATCAAGAAACTGACGATTGAGTTTATAAACATACCGATATTCATCGTTGTTGCGCCCGCCGCCTGGGCCGCCGCAACCGTTGGATACATCGCCCCCGGCGCGCCACCCGACAACACAATAAACCATTGCGAGAAATCAACGCCACCGACCAACAAACCTATGGGCGGCATAATCACATCTTTGACCAACGAATTCACAACACCGGTCATAACACCACCAACGATAATACCGACCGCCATATCGATGGCACTGCCACGTTCTATAAACGCGCGAAAATCCTTTATAAAATTATTTTTTCCCATTGTTTTTCCTGTTATTTTCGTCCGTATATCGTTCCACCGCACAAATAACCTTGCCCAATGTTTTACGCAGACTTTCATCATGAGTTTCAACCGTAACATCAGCCAGAGCATACGTCGAATAACGCTCGTTTATCAATTGCGCCAAGATTTTGCGACTATCTGCATGCAATAATTGCGGACGCGTGTCACGAAAATTCGTCCTTTTAACAAGTAAATCCAGGTCTGCCTTTAACCAAATTGTCAACGCACGTCCTGTCACCATTTCACGGACCGCTGGGGTAATAAACGCCCCCTCGCCTGTGGAAATAACCTTGACCAACGGCGGTGTTTCCATCAGTCGCGCGATAATCCGCTGTTCTACACGACGAAATTCCGCCTCGCCATACATGGCAAAAATATCAACCACGCTACAACCGGCTGCTGCCTCTATTTCTTTATCAGAATCAACAAACGGAACCCCCAGTTTACGCGCTAACGCGCGACCAACACTGGTTTTGCCCGCCCCCATTAACCCGACCATAACAATCGGCTGCTCTAAATCAAGTTTCAATTTATTATTCATACAGAAAATCATACCCAAAAACACCCCACCAGACAATAAAAATCTACCCATCTCACAACGCTTGACAAATTATATTTTTTGTATTACATTACCCCAGCAATAACTTTTACTAAAAGGACATACACATGTCAGGAAATCTTGAAGGACGCGTCGCAATCGTTACCGGTGCAACCGGGGGCATGGGTCGCGCAATCGTTACAGAATTTTACAAGCAAGGCGCAACCGTCATCATGACAGGACGCAATATCGACAAGTTGAACACCTTGCGCGATACTATTATAAAAAAAGTCCCAAACCCATCGCCCAAAACACCGGCACCAACAGGCATTTCATTGGACTTGACCGCGACAGACGTTGAAAAAACACTAATTGATTACACAATTCGCACTGCGAACCGCCTGGATATACTGGTCAACAACGCCGGAAACACCGATGGCCAGATGTTTTTAAAAACCAGTCACGATTTTTTGAATCGCGTAATGCACATTAATTTTACAACACCGTATTTTATTATGCAGGCCGCCCTGACCCAAATGCTAAAGAACAGATACGGTCGTATTATCAATATAACATCCATCGCCGGCCACAGCGGTGACGCCGGTCTGTCTGCATACGCCGCGTCCAAGGGCGCATTGGCTGCCGCATCAAAATCAATTGCGGTCGAATACGGTCGCCGCAACATCACTGTCAACTGTGTCGCCCCCGGCACAATCGACACCGACGCCGTCACAAAAATCCCCGAAGCGCACCAGGCAGAAATCAAACACGCAATTCCACTGCGTCGATATGGCAAGCCCGAAGAAGTTGCCGCCCTGGTCGCGTTTCTGGCATCAGAACAGGCCTCGTATATAAACGGCCAACAAATTCTAATTGATGGCGGTTTAATACGATAGCCCCAGCAAAATACCCGCACTAAAATTGGTGCGGGCTTTTTATTTTCAAATATCTAAAAAATATGATATAATTTTTGCATACCAATGAATTATCCGAGAGAGAATACCCATGAAACAAACATCATTATTCGCATTATCGACACTTATTTTTGCAATTATGGCAGCAAGTGCAAACGCAACAGCCCTGCCTATGCATGCCGGTGGGATTTCAGCCCATAACATTCGCGCTATACAACACACAATCATGAACAATACAATCCAGACGTTCGAGGGTTCTGTTGCCGCGACGCTGGGGACACGTGGCGCACTAGTCACAACGCCAAACACAGCACAGACGCCGCAAAATCCGACCGATTTATATGGCCGCATGCCAGTATATGGCACAATGCATATGTATGGCGAATATGGCGACGACGGCAGCGTGTTCCGCGGGCGCAATGGGGGTGATGAATTTGGCCGTCCCACCCTGCACAGTGCATGGTTAAACTGGCAGCACGTTGATGATGATGCAAAATTTCATCACACCGAAACATTGGATTCTGATTATGATTTAATAATGTTGGGCCTGGCAGGTGGCGACGCACAATTTGGCCAGGGAATTTCCGATTGGGGGCTGTTTGCCGGGTATATCAGCAGCACCCAGAAAAATGATATAATCAATATTGATGAAAATGGCGGCTATCTCGGCTTTTACAGTGGTTATAGTCTGGGCGGTGCAAATATATCGTTGACCGCAAACGCTGGTGCATTATATAACAGCGCGGAATACAATATCGGCACCGACGAATATGCAAATCTTTTTGCCGGCACGACAATAAAGATGACATATAACATTGCACTTGACCCGACGTTCACATTGCAACCAGGTGTCTATGGTGGATACATATGGGTTCGTGGTGCAAACTATACAATGTCAAACGGCACGCACGTCGAAAACAATAACTTTAATATGTTCGAGGTTGCACCCGGCCTGCGTGCGATTAAACACATTGGTGATAACTGGTTTGGATTTATCGGCGCAAAGTATGTGTTTAATTTTGCACACGGTGGCGATGCCAATGCAGCTGGTGCAAAACTGGCAGATTTAGATTCTGATGACTATTCCGAATATGGTATTGGTATTGAAAAATCAATCGACCGGTTTAATATGTCAATCAATGTCGGACGACGCGATGGCGGTCGAACCGGCTGGACATGGGGAACCAATTTGAAATATATATTCTGATTATGTGGAATAAAAAAAGCACTGGCAAACGCCAGTGCTTTTTTTATTCCATGTTTGCCAATCTTTCCAGTTGATCAGCGGCAATCAATGCGTCAATCATTTCATCTAATGCCGCACCCCCCGCCAAAATATCATCTAACTTATACAGTGTCAATTTTATACGGTGATCGGTAACGCGTTGTTCTGGAAAATTATATGTTCTGATTTTTTCACTGCGGTCGCCACTACCCACCATTGTTTTACGGGCAGCGTTACTGGCCCCCTGTTGTTCGGCGCGTTGCTTTTCATATAGTTTCGAACGCAAAACCGCCATCGCCGCGGCCTTGTTCTGAAACTGGCTGCGTTCATTTTGACACGTAACAACAATTCCTGATGGAAAATGTGTTATACGAATCGCACTGTCAGTTTTATTAACGTGTTGACCGCCCGCCCCCGACGCACGGAATACATCAATGCGAATATCCTTGTCGTCAATGACAACATCAATATCTTTGGCTTCTGGCATAACAGCAACAGACGCCGCACTGGTGTGAATACGGCCGCCGGCCTCGGTTTCAGGCACGCGTTGCACACGATGAATTCCAGATTCAAATTTCATGCGTGCATACGCTCCAACGCCGTCAATTTTAAACACAATTTCCTTGTATCCACGCAGAGATGTTGCATTTTCTTCTATGACTTCAACCTGCCAACCGTGCCGTAATGCATATGATTTATATTGATTGTATAAATCTCCTGCAAACAACGCCGATTCTTCACCACCAACGCCGGCACGAATTTCCATAATCACACTGTTATCGTCGGCATCGTCACGTGGCAGTAATGCGATTTGCAAACTCTTTTCTATTTCTGGCAAACGATGATTTAATTCTGCTAACTGTTCTGCGGCAATCGCATGCAGTTCTGCATCGTGTTGCATTTCGGTTGCATCAGCGATACCTGCGGTCGTCTGGAAATATTCATTTATCAGCGGCAAAAGTTCCGTCAGACGCGAATACTCTTTTGATAACTTGGTCAATGCATCACCAGATACATTTCCCGAATTCATTTGCGCTTCTATTTCCGCAGCACGTGTTTGTATGTCTTTTAATTTTTGCTCTATAATCATATGAATACACCGTTATTTTAACATTTTAATCAAGTCATTAACGTTCATTATTTGCTGGTCCCCAGATCTCATATTTTTAACCGCAACAACACCCGACATTCGTTCAGTTTCACCAACAATCACACTGTAATCTGCGCCAATTTTGTCAGCGTATTCAATTTGATTTTTGAATTTTTTATTTGTATCCAGATATGAAACTGACGCAATATCATTATCGCGCAACGTCGCCAAAACGGACGACGCATATGCTAAATTTTCATCACCCATCACCAAAACTGCGACTTGAATTGGCGCATCAAAACGTGTCAAATCAATCTGGCCTGATTCCAGTAACGCGACAAAGATTCGCGAAAAACCAATCGCCGCACCAACGCCGATAATTTTTGTCTTGGAAAATTTACCAGCCAAGTCCGCATAACGACCACCACCCGCCGCCGTGCCCAATTCTGGGTGATTTATCAATTTGAATTCAAACACCAGTCCTGTGTAATACGCCAAGCCACGCGCAATAGATAAATCAATTTCCGCATTATTCACACCCATATCACGCAACACACCAACAAAGTGTGTCAACTCATCAATTGCCGCATCTAATTCCGGTGTGCAACCAGTAAATTCAGTATACCCACGCGTAAATACCGATTTAATTTCGTTTTCTTTGGTCGCGTCATTTAATGCATCGCCCAGTCCCGCCGCAAACTCGTCATCGCCCATTGCGTCTTTTTTATCAATTAAAACAAAAACCGATTTCTTTTGCACATCATCCAGTTCCAAATGCGCAAACATCGCATCCCAGAACGGCCGTGAACCAACCAGCACACGCGCTGGGCCAACAAATTCGGCAACAGACTTTAACGCACGATCAATTACAGAAATAATTTCTGCATCATAATTCGTGGACAACGCATTGATGCCCATGATATCCATATCCATTTGGTAAAATTCGCGATAACGCCCCTTTTGCGCACGTTCCCCGCGATAGCGTTTTGAAAATTGTGACGCACGAAATGGAAACACCAAATCGTTCAGATGGCCCGCAACGTAACGCGACAGACCGACCGTCCCGTCATAACGCAGTCCCATTTTTGTATCGCCCTTTTGAAACAAGAACATCTGGGTTTCTATTTCATCCCAGTTGTCTTTATCGGTCAAAACCTCGGCCCGTTCGATGGCCGGTAAATCCAATTGCGAAAACCCCGCCACACGCAGAACATCTTGCATACGACGTGCACATTCGTCAAAACAGCGCTGTTGCGCCGGCAACAATTCTATAAAACCTGACAATGGTTTAGTTGGCTTTAATTCCATCTTTTTATTCCTGTGGTTTATATGGAAATTCGTGATATATCAATGTCAATTATATCATAAAAAATACAAAACGCTAATACCCACGCCGTGCGGCGTGATGATGGACATAAAAAACAACTGCGTTTTTAATCATACTGAAACCATAGCTGAAATTTGCGCATTTTCAAGCATTTTATCAAAAATATTGATGCAATTCCGCACCGCGCGTGGTCAGCCACCGTTTTGCACGCCCCACCCCATCACCATACAACGCGCCCACAGTTGCCCAGAACGCTGGCGAATGATTCATATGCACACGATGCGCCAATTCATGCATAACGACATAGCGCATAACGTCAGTCGGCGCAAACGCCAGACGCCATGAAAACGAAATCGTCCCCGATGACGAACAACTGCCCCAGCGACTGGTCGTATCACGCACAGCAATGCGCGACGGCCACAATTCGCGTGGTGCAGTTTTAACCATCGCACGCACCGCAGTCAAAAATTCAGCCTTGATAAAATCACGAACGCGACGTTCAAACATATCCGCGTCGCCCCCAACGACCAGTGTATAAACGTCATTCTGGCAAATAAATTTATTTGACCGTTGCGATGGTGTGTGCACTAACGTGACCCGCCGTCCCAAAAATTCAATCACATCGCCCGGGCATATACGTCGCTGTGACGGTGTGGCAGCAAAAACGCGTTCAACCCACCGGCGTTTTTGTTCCAAAAATCGCAACGCCAACGCCGTCGTTGACAGCCACGGTTTTGAAATATGAATTTCGCGCACCGGACGCGTTTTTGGGCGCAGCGTAATATTACGCAACCCGCGGCGCGTTTCAATCACCACCGGAATACTTTCGCCCCATGATGTAATAAATTCTGTATCAGCCGACATGTGCGCTATTTCAATTTTTTCATAATATCAGCGGCAATTGCATCCGCATCAAAGCCCATTTCACGATAGACCGCGTCCCCCGGCCCCGACAAACCGAATCGGTCAATTCCAACAACCGCATCGGCAAATTCGAACCACGGCGCAGACGCCGCCGCCTCTATCGCGACAACAAATCCGCGCAAAATTTTTTTCTTGTAATCATCATCTTGGGCGCGTAATCCAGATACAGACGGCACACTGACCACCTGGACATCTGGGCCGATAATTTGTGCAACCGCAACCGCCAGGGGCACTTCGCTGCCAGTGGCCAAGATGGTCGCACGCACACGACGCGTCGCCGCCGGATATATGATGTATCCCCCGCGCGAAATATCTGCATCATCAGGCGTTGAGATTTGCTTTATCTTTTGTCGTGTCAGAATCAAACATGTCGGACAGTTTGTATCAGACACCGCACTGCGCCAGGCGTATGCAACCTCGGCCCCATTGCACGGACGAAATACGTTCAAATGTGGCACCATGCGCAACGACGGCAACTGTTCAACTGGTTCATGTGTTGGCCCATCCTGGCCCACACAAACGCTGTCGTGTGTGAACACATAAATCACCGGCAATCCCGACATCGCCGCAATGCGAATCGCCGGACGCATATAATCACTGAACACCAAGAACGTTGACCCATACGGTCGCAAGCCAGACGCCGCCATACCGTTCATAATTGCGCCCATCGCATGTTCGCGCACGCCATAGTTTATAAAATTGCCACTGAAATCATCTGGGGTAATATCGTAATGAGCCGATGTTTTTGCGTTCGTGCTGTGCGATAAATCTGCGCTGCCGCCGACCAGACGCACCCCTGCGGCAATCATCGACTGCAAATAAATTCCCGACAGTTCACGTGTTGAAATATCCGTATCGCAATTCAGTGTTGGCATATCAGCAACACTGACGTCCGGCTGATTAAAAATATATTTCGCATGCGCGTCCGCGGCGACCATTGACCACAGTGCATCGCCATCTGGCGACGTAAGTTCAGAAATCAAATCTTGTAATTCGTCGTCCGACAACGCCAATCCGTGCGCTGCCGCCGTCCCCGCCAGACGCGAGCCTGTGCCAATCACATCACGGCACCGAATAAATGTCGGCACACCCGCAGCTGGCGCCATGTTCAATGCACGGTCCAACGCATTAAAATTATTACCTGCAACCGCCGTCGTGCGCCAGCCCGCCGCACGCATACGTGCCGACGTGTCAACATCGGTCAGTGCCGCACCATCAATCGTGATTCCGTTGTCATCCCATAATAAAACCAGATTGTTTAATCTGTATCGTCCGGCAAAGGCGATTGCCTCGGCCGCGACACCTTCGGACAAATCGCCATCACCACACAGGCAATAAACCATTTCATCAGCCCCACGAATCTTGGCCGCCAACGCCATGCCGACCGCGTTACCAACACCCTGTCCCAGGGGGCCCGTTGTTGCCATCACACCATCAATTCCATATTCTGGGTGCCCCGGCAATCCGCCAATCGTGCGAAAAGATTTCAAATCCCCAACATCATATCCCGCCAGTTTTAATGTGGCGTATAACATCGCGCTGCCATGTCCCGCCGACAGAACAAATCTGTCACAACCCGGGCGCAAGAAATTCGCATAAATTGTTGTAATAATATTTGCCGCCCCCAGGACAATCCCAACATGTCCCGAACGCGCAGTCCGCACTGCGTCCAGTGCGTATGCACGGACACTGCGTGACATTTCTGCTAATTGTTTGGCATCAAATCTCATTTTATGATACTATATCACAAAACAAGGTTAAATAAAATGTTAAAAATTTGGACAGACGGCAGTTGCCTTGGCAACCCTGGCCCGGGCGGATGGGCATTTGTTGCAACAGATGATAAACACGTCGCCGAACGCAGCGGGGGCGAAGCGAACACCACCAACAACCGTATGGAATTAACGGCGGTGATTCGCGCACTGACCGCGGCGCGTCGACACAGTGAAATTGAATTACACACCGACAGTCAATATGTAAAAAACGGAATGCAATCCTGGATAAAAAATTGGAAGAAAAACAATTGGCGCACAGCGGACAAAAAACCTGTCAAGAATCAAGACCTGTGGATACAATTAGACGAATTGTCGAACACAATAAAAATACACTGGCATTGGGTTCGCGGCCATAATGGGAACGAATTTAATGAACGTTGTGATGAATTGGCCCGCACCGCCGCCGAACGCCTGAAATAAAATTCCAGATAATATGGGCATCAATAACAGCCTGTGCGTCACCAACGGATACAATAGCAGCACTCTGCCATTTTCATCTACATCTTGTATATTCTCAGATAACTGGTATTCGATGTGCCGGTGCTGCCGCTGCCACCATCGCCACCGTCGGCGGTCTGGCCACCGTCCACAACACCATTGACGCACGCGCCACCACCACCACCACCATAACTGACGATTGTTTGGCCCCCACATTGCCATGTTACGTTCGCGCCACCACGACCACCGCTGGCGGATTTTGGGTTTGTGTCGCCACCATCATTGCGATACAACGCATCTGTAACATCACCGCCATTGCCGCCACCAACAGCCGTGCCGTTCGCGCCATCATTTGCAACACCACCCATACAACTGCCACCAAAAACTGTATTGGCACCAGGGGCACTGGGCGCACCACCGCCACCACCACCACAGGTATAAACTATAGTTTTGCCCCATGTTGGCATTGACAGACATATCTTTGTCATATATCCAACATAACCGCCCGTCCATCCGCCAGGACTGCCATTGGCGTATGCACGGCTGTTGGCCCAACTGGGGTTATTCAATCCTGGAAGCTCATTTATATACGCCGCCACACACATTTGACCTGCGCCGCCCCGTGCGCGGAACACGCGGTCGCCAACAACCAGGACGCTGTCTGTGCCAGACGCGCCACCGCCAAATGACCCATAATACGAACCCGATTTGTTCACCGTCCCCGGCATACCATCACCACCACGGAATG